>Ga0210400_10000117_pt1 | contig 104435 bp, 110 predicted proteins | sample IncBWH26MmetaG_FD_155456 | JGI IMG/M metagenome (GOLD analysis project Ga0210400, IMG submission 155456) | Forest soil microbial communities from Barre Woods Harvard Forest LTER site, Petersham, Massachusetts, United States - Inc-BW-H-26-M | ecosystem: Environmental > Terrestrial > Soil >... | reverse complement strand
ACGAGGTCTCGTCCTGGCTCGACCAGCGCATCCAGACCACCGAGTTCAACGCCGAACAGGCGCTCTCCAAGGACACCGTGCCGGTGGACGTGGACGCGGTGGTGTTCTGGCAGATCCACGACCCCGAGCGCGCCGCGCTGGAGATCACCGACTACCGATCCGCCATCAGCCGCGTGGCCCAGACCTCGCTGCGCGAGATGGTGGGCTCCTCGCTGCTGTCGACCCTGCTCTCCGACCGCAAGCACGGCGACGAGCTGCTGCGCGAGGAGATCGGGCGCAAGACCGCCGACTGGGGCGTCACCGCCATCAGCGTCGAGATCCGCGACATCGGCGTGCCCGACGCCCTGCAGGACGCCATGAGCCGCGAGGCCCAGGCGCAGCGGGAGGCCGCCGCCCGCATCCACCTCGGCCAGGCCGAGCTCTCGGTGGCGCAGAAGTTCGTCGAGGCTGCGGAGATCTACGCCCAGAGCCCGGCGGCCCTGCAGCTTCGCGCCATGAACATCATCTACGAGACCACCAAGGAGCGCGGGGCCACCATCCTGATGCCCACCGCCATGGTCGACGCCATGAACCCCGGCGGCCTGCTGGGGCTGGTGGCCGCGGCCCAGGCCGGCCAGGTCCCGCCGCCCGCCGCCCCGACGCCGGCCCCGCCGGCGCCCCGGCGCCGCTAGGCCAGATTCGGGAGCTGGAGGGGAAGATGTCGATCCTGCGCAGACTGACCATCTGGATCGCCTGCCTGACGGCGGCGACGGTGATGATGGCCGTGGTCCTGGCCGGCGCGGCCCACGCCGAGGGGCCGGACACGGGCATGGAGCGAGAAGTCACCGTCGATGGCGGAGCCGCGCCGCTTTACGGGTCGCTGCTCATGCCGACCGGCGCGCGGCCTGGGCCGGCGGTCCTGCTGGTCGCGGGCTCGGGCCCGACGGATCGCGACGGCAATTCGACCGTCCCCGGCGTTCGACCGGCCAGCCTGAAACTGATCGCCGAGGGGCTTGCGGCGACGGGCGTCACCAGCCTTCGTTACGATAAGCGCGCCATCGCCAAGAGCGCGCCCGCCGCGGTGAACGAGGCGGACCTGCGCTTCACCACGGCCGTCGACGATGCGGTGCTTTTCGCGCGTCTCCTGAAGGCCCAGCCGGGGGTGACCTGCGTGGTCCTGCTCGGCCATTCGGAAGGCGCGCTGGTCGCGGCCCTGGCGGCGCAGAAGATCGAGACCTGCGGCGTGATCGAGGTCTCCGGCGCGGGCCGCCCGTTCGGCGTGGTCCTGCGGGAACAGTTCGCCGCCCGGAACCTGCCGCCGCCGGTCATGGCCCAGATCGAGGCGGGCCTGACGGAGCTGGAGCACGGGCGCCAGATCGCGAATATTCCAGGGCTGGAAGCGTTGTTCCGGCCCAGCGTCCAGCCCTATCTCATCTCCCAGTTGACCCTCGATCCGGCCAAGGCCCTGGCGGGGGTCAAGGCGCCGGTCCTGATCCTGCAGGGCGACAACGATGTTCAGGTCTCGGTGCAGGACGCTCGCCTGCTGGCGGCGGCGAGGCCCGACGCCAAGCTGGTGATCGTGCCGGGCATGAACCACGTCCTGAAGGCCGCGCCGGCGGATCGCGCCGGCAACGTCGCGACCTACGCCGATCCCGGCCGTCCTCTGGCGCCAGGCGCCATGCCTGCGGTCGCGGCCTTCGTGAAATCGGCGCCGCACTGACCCTCCGCGAGGCTTTCAACGGGAAGCCACGGCCGATTGCCGCCAGTCCTGCGCAGGTCTAGCTTCGCCGTATGCGCACAACCAGTCTCCGCCTGCTCGCCGCTGTCGCCGTCGCCGCCCCGCTGGCGGCGTCCGCTGCGGCGTCCCCTTCCGCCGACCTGGTGATCTGGGGCGGGCCGATCTACACGGCGGTGGACGCCCGGCCGAAGGTCGAGGCCGTCGCGGTCAGCCACGGGCGGATCGCCTACGCCGGCGGCAAGGCCGGGGCCCAGGCCATGGTGGGGCCAAAGACCAGGGTCATCGATCTTGCGGGCGCGGCTCTGTTCCCCGGATTCACCGACAGCCACGCCCACCTGCGCGAAATCGGCGAGCGGGAGCTGACGCTGAACCTGGAAGGCGCGAAGTCCGCCGCTGAGGTCACCCAGCGGCTGAAGGCCTGGATCGCCGAGCACAAGGGCGCGGGCGCGGTGGTCGGCGGCGGCTGGATCGAGACCGGCTGGCCGGAGGGCCGCTTCCTCGACCGCTCCGACATCGACCCGGTGTCAGGGGATGTCCCGGTGCTGCTGCGGCGCGCCGACGGTCACGCGGTGGTCGCCAATTCTGCGGCGCTCAAGGCCGCCCACATCGACGAGACGACGCCCGCGCCGTTCGGCGGCCAGATCCTGAAAGGTCCCGACGGCAAGCTGACCGGCATGCTGGTGGACAACGCCATGCAACTGCTCAGCGCGCAGCGTCGCCCCGCCACCGGGGTGGACCGGCTCGCGGCCTTCAAGGCGGCCTTCCGGGCGGAGGCGGCCTATGGCTGGACCGGGGTCCATTCGATGAGCGTCAATTGGGCCGACGTGGGCCTGCTCGAGGACATGGACAAGCGTGGCGAGGCCCCCTTGCGGGTCTACAACATGGTCGAGGCCGATCAGGCCGGGCCGCTGTTCGCCGGCGGCCCGCGCGCCACCCCGGACGGGCGGATCGTCACGCGGGGCATCAAAGTCTACATGGACGGCGCGCTCGGCTCGCGCGGGGCGGCGCTGTTCGAGCCCTATTCCGACGCGCCGGCGATCAGGGGCACGCTGATCACCGAGCCGAGGGTGATGTCCGGCTATCTCGACACGGCGTTGGCCAAGGGGATCCAGGTTTCCACCCACGCGATCGGCGACCGCGGCAACGCAACGGCGCTGGATCTCTACGAGGAGGCGTTCAAGGCCAATCCGGTGGCGGGCAAGGCCGCGCGTTGGCGGATCGAGCACGCCCAGATCCTGCGGCCCGCCGACATCCCGCGCTTCCACGCCGACGCGGTGATCGCCTCCATGCAGCCCAGCCACGCCATCGGCGACTTCCACTTCGCGCCCGCGCGCCTGGGCAGGGACCGGCTGAAGGGCGCCTACGCCTGGCAGAGCCTGCTGAAGTCCGGCGCGGTGGTGGTCGGCGGCTCCGACGCGCCGGTGGAACGCGGTGCGCCGCTGATCGAGTTCTACGCCGCGGTGGCGCGCAAGGACCTGGGCGGCTTCTCCAACGCCGACTGGCATCCGGAAGAGGCGCTCAGCCGCGCGCAGGCCCTAAAGCTGTTCACGGCGTCTGCCGCCTATGCTCGCTTTGCCGAGAAGGATCTGGGGACCATCAGCGTCGGCAAGCGCGCCGACCTTTCCGGCTTCTCGGTGGACCTGATGACCGCGCCCGAGGCGGCGATCCCAAAGGGCCACGCCGTGCTGACCGTGGTCGACGGCCAGGTGGTCTACGACAAACGATAACTCGCAAGGCGCGGCAGGGCGCACAGGCCCCGCCGGCTCGGAATTCAGTCGGATCTAGTCGTCGCCGTCGGTGATGTCGGAGAGATGGCCGCTCATCTTTTCACCGAAGGCGGTGTTGACGACCTTGCCCTTGTCGATCTGGCCCGGGTGGGCTTTCCCGTCATCGGCCTTCGCGGCGTGCGTCCTGCGCCTGTCGTCCCCGTCAGCGATATCGGAAAGATGACCGTCCATCTTTTCGCCAAAGGCCGAGTTGACGACGGTGCCCTTGTCCTTTTGGTTCGGCCGGGCCCGCGGGCCATCGGTGGTCTTGGGATCTTCTGGGGTCTCGGCCATGGCGAATGCTCCTCATCCTGAACAGACAGCCTATGGGCAGTTCGGGGCGCATTCAACTCGCACGACGCTGTGCAATGAGGCTAAGGGGTCTGCGCTCAGCAAGGAGGCAGGGATGGCGGGCGGTTGGCTGATCGCAGTGCTGGTGGAAATCCCCGGCGAACCCGCGCCTCTGCGCCACTACTTCGCGGTCGGCCACGAGGACCAGGGCAAGAGCGAATGGACGGCGGTCGATTGGGCCGGGCGGACGGGACGCGTGGCGACCGGCCCGGTGGGCGGCCAGGAGCCTGTGGAGGCGGTGCGGGCGCTCTCGGCGGCCAAGATGAAGATCCTGGGCCTGGCCCAGGGCGAGGTGCGCGAGCTGGGCTGGCGCCACCCCCGGCGCTGGCTGACGGGCTAGGCTTCTACCGCGTCCACTGCGCCAGCCAGTCGGCCAGGGCCTGGGGCGTCATGTGGCGCGCGTCCTCCAGCGCCGCGACGTGGCCGCCATCGAGCAGCCGGTCGGTCTTCGGATCGACCACCAGCAGGGCCGGCACGCCTTCGAGGCGCTCGGTGATCCCCCAATGGGCCGGGATCTGCAGGTTCTTGTCGAAGTGGCCGACGTCCACCAGGACGGTCGTGTAGCGCCTGTCCATGAAGGCCTTGAGCTCCGGCCGGTCCAGGGTCGCCGACAGGATGCGGCAGTCGCCGCACCAGTTGCCGCCCAGGTCGACCAGCAGCAGCTTGTGCTCGGCCCGGGCGCGGGCCTTGGCCCGGGCGACCGCCGCATTGGCGTCGGCGGCCTCGTCGTAGGGATAGGGCAAGGGCGTCTGAAGCTGGGCGAAGCTGTCGATGGCGAGCTTCGGCGGCGCGGCGGACGCGGCGGCGGAACCGGCGAGCGCCAGGGCCGCGAGCGCGGCGACAGCAGTTCGGATCATGCGGAAGCTCCTCCGCCGGCACACTTAAGGTGGCCGCGCGCCCGGCTCAAGGCCGCCGTGGACCGCTCGCCGATGAGGTGCGGGAATGCTCCGTGCTCGCCCCAAGAGCGACTTGATTTGAAGCTGCGTCGTTCGAGGTTTAGGCTGGGGCGTTAACCTCGATCGGCCTGGTTAACCTCGATTGGCCTGGGGGTAGACATGCACAAGCTGACTTGGCTCGCCGCCGGCGTCGTCGTCGCCTTCTGCGCCTCGCCCGCGATCGCCCAATACGGCATGGACAAGAAGAAGCCCGCCGGGACGCCGGAGCTGCCGCAATGCGACAAGCCCCTCGGCCGCGCGGCGATCAAGGAGCCGGAGCGCCAGTGGTGGACGCAATACGGCCTCTCCAGCCCCGAAACCCTGCTCAAACTGTTCGCCTCGCGCTCCAACTGCCTGCGGATCGTCGACCGCAACGCGGGCCTGGCCATGCGCAACGAGGAGACCGCCCTCGGCGCCTCGGGCGACCTGCGCCGCGGCGCCAATATCGGCAAGGGCCAGGTCGCCGGCGCCGACTTCTTCATCGTGCCCGACCTGGCCAACTCGAACTCCAACGCCAGCGGCAACAACCTGGGCGGCGTGGCCGGCGCCTTCGGCCGCCGCCTGGGCGGCTTCGGCGCCCTGGCCGGCAGCATCAACACCAAGCGGTCCGAGGCCCAGGCCCTGATCACTCTGATCGACGCCCGTTCCACCGAGCAGCTCTATGTGGCGGAAGGCACGGCCCAGAAGACCGACATCTCCTTCGGGGCCGGCGGCGGCAGCTATGGCTGGAGCGGCTTTGCGGCCCTGGCCGGCGGCGGCTATTCCAACACCGACATCGGCAAGGTGGTGACGGCGGCCTATTTCAACGCCTTCGTTGACCTCGTGCACTACATGCAGCGCGACGCGCCGACGGGCGAACAGGCGAGCAAGGCGGCCGGCGTCCAAGGCTACACGGTCAAGCAGGCGGTGGTGATGCGCAAAACGCCGTCGCCGCAGGCGGCGCAGGTGCGTAGCTTCAGCATCGGCGACATGGTCTATCCCACGGGGCAGAAGAACGGCATCTGGTGGGAAGTGGACGACGAGAACGGAAATCGCGGCTGGGTGTCATCCGCGATGATCACGACGCGCCAGAATTGACGGCATAGACAAGGCGTGGGCGCGCGGTCCGACAGAGGCCGCGCGGCCACAAGGGAAGGCTCCGGGGGGACATGCCATGATCAAGACGACGCACGAGGGCAATGCCACGCAGCAACGGCTGTGGGCGGCGATCGAGACGCGAGGGGTCGGCATGCTCGGGCTGACCAAGTCCGGGCTGCACGCCCAGCCGATGCTGGCGGTCGTGGAGCGCAGGCGAAAGCGCCTGTGGTTCATCGCCCGCACCGACACCGAGCTGGTCCAGAGCGTCGGCGACGGCGGGTGCTGCGCCTTCGTCTACCAGGACGGCGACCTGATCGCCTCCATCGGCGGCGCGCTGAGCCGGGTCGACGACCGGCGGCGGATGGCGCGCTGCTGGAACGCGGCGGTCGCCGCCTGGCTGCCGGAGGGCCTGGACGATCCGAAGCTGACCATGCTGTGCATGGACTGCGTGGACGCCGAGGTGTGGGTCGCGGGCCTGGGCCTGACCAAGTTCACCTGGGAGATCGCCTGGGGCGCCGCGCCGCTGCAGTCCTTCGAGCTGGGCGGCCGCGCGCAGGCCACCCTGCACTAGCTGCGTCGGCGAAGGACTCGCCGGCCGACTCAATAGTGATTCGAGGCCGAGGCCGGCCCGGCGAGAGAATCTGGCTGCAATAAGGGGCTTCCGGATGTCTTCGGCTCTTTGAAAGTCGACTATCCGACATGGCGAGGACGCGGGAAAACTCCGCGTCTGCGTGATTTCTTCAAGCGATTTCTGGATTTTACCGTTTCTCCAGTGGGAAGTGTCGAGTCGTCGACAGTCCCTGACAATTCGCATCGATAACCTTGAAACCCAAGCCGTACGGCGACGTTTCGATTCCCCGATGCAAAGGCTCCTCACCCAGGTGCACAACAGACTGCTCGCTTCGTTGTCGCCCGAAGACCATGGGCTGCTGGCCCCTCATCTTGCTCAGGTCGACCTGGAGCGAGGACGGCTGCTCTACGACCCGGGCGACCGGATCGACGTCGTCTACTTCCCGCACGACGGGGTGATCTCGCTGATGACCCTGATGGAAAACGGGGCGGCGATCGAGAGCGCCACCATCGGCTGCGAGGGCGCACTCGGCCTGATGGCGGCCGTGGCCCCGCGCCAGTCCCTGTCGCGCGCTATCGTGCAGACGCCCACCCGCGCGGCGCGGATCAGCGCCGCCCAGCTTCACGAGGCCTGGGACAAGAGCCCGCGCATCCGCGACCTGGTCGACCGCCACAACGAGGCGCTCTACGGCCACGCCATCCAGTCGGTGGCCTGCAACGCCCTGCATTCGGTGGAAGCCCGGTTCTGCCGGTGGCTGCTCACCTGCCACGACCGGATCTCCAGCGACACGGTGGCCCTGACCCAGGAGTTCCTGGCCGACATGCTGGGCGTGCAGCGCACCACCGTCACCGCCGTCGCCCGCGGCGTGCAGGCCAAGGGCGCCATCCGCTATCGCCGGGGCGTCGTCGACATCATCGACCGCGGCGTCCTCGAGCAGCTCGCCTGCGAATGCTACGGCGTCATCCGCCGCACCTACGAGCGCCTGCTGCCGGAAGAGTAGCGAGAGCTGCGACGTCCCTTCCCGCTTCGCGGGAAGTGCGGACCATCCGCCGAGCAACGCGAAGAACGGATGGCGGGAAGGGCAAGCCGGGGACACCGCGCTCGCCCCATCCGCCCCAATAGCTCGGAGCTTGAGGCTTGCCCTCTCCACCCCTCGCTCTTCGGCGAGCGCGCCCTCTCCTGCGTTGCGGGAGAGGAAGGCTTGCGTGGGATCAAAATTCCCCGTTTCCTGACGCCCAGCGCAGGCTCAAGCCCTGCGATCCCCATCCCGCGCATCAGAGAGACGCCGATGACCTCCGCTCGCCGAAACATCCTGCTCGCCGCCGCGGCGGTGGCCGCCCTGGGGGTCGCGCCCGCCCTGGCCGCGCCCCTGGGGCACGAGGGCCACCGCACGACGACGCAGGCGCTGGCGCAGGGTACGGGCGAGGCGCCGGTTCCCGCCGCCGACGTGGCCAATCCGAAGTACGGGACCTGGGGCTTCGACGTCTCCGGCATGGACACCTCGATCAAGCCCGGCGACGACTTCTTCGGCTACGCCAACGGCAAGTGGGCGGCCCGCACCGAGATCCCGGCCGACCGCACCCGGTTCGGCAATTTCGACAAGCTGTCGGTGCTGTCCGAGAACCGCGCCCACGCCATCGACATGGACGCCGCGGCCGGCAAGCTGACCGACAAGGACGCCGCCAAGATCGGCGCGGCCTACGCCTCGTTCATGAACGAGGCCCTGGCCGACAGGCTGGGCGCCAAGCCGATCGCGCCGGAGCTGGCGCAGATCCGGGCGGCCAAGACCAAGGCCCAGTTCACAGCCCTGATGGCCAAGGCCAACTCCACGGGCTTCGCCACCGTCTTCCCGGTGGGCATCGCCATCGACGCCAAGAGCCCCAGGCAATACGCCGTGCACGCCGCCAACGGCGGCCTGGGCCTGCCCGACCGCGACTACTACCTGCAGGCCTCCTTCGCGGACAAGAAGGCCAAGTACCTGGCCTATGTGCAGCAGATGCTGACGCTGGCCGGCTGGCCGAGGCCCGCCCAGAACGCCAAGGCCGTGGTCGACTTCGAGAGCCGGCTCGCCGAAGTCTCCTGGACGCGGGTGCAGCGGCGCGACCGGGACAAGACCTACAATCCCGCCACGCCGGCCGAGATGGACACGCTGGCGCCCGGGATCGGCTGGGCCAGCTACCTGGCCTCCGCCGACCTGCCCGGCGTCACCCGCGTCGTGGTGACCACCAACACCGCCTTCCCCAAGGTGGCCAAGATCTACGCCGACACGCCGCTGGAGACGCTGAAGGCGTGGCAGGCGTTCCACGTGACCGACGGCGCGGCGCCCTATCTGTCGAAGGCCTTCGTCGACGCCCACTACCAGTTCCGCAACAAGGAGCTGGCCGGCCAGCCGGAGCAGCAGCCGCGCTGGAAGCGCGCGGTGGCCTTCACCAACGGCGCGGTCGGGGAGTCGGTCGGTCGGGTCTATGTGGCGCGCTACTTCCCGCCGTCGGCCAAGGCCAAGATGGACGCCCTGGTGGGCGACATCCACACCGCCCTCCACGCCCGCATCGAGAAGCTGCCCTGGATGAGCGACCCGACCAAGGCCAAGGCGCTCGAGAAGCTGTCGAAGTTCACGGTGAAGATCGGCTATCCGTCCAAGTGGCGCGACTACGCCAAGCTGACGCTGAAAAGGGACGACCTCTACGGCAACGTCCTGCGCTCCGGCGCCTTCGAGTGGCATCGGGAGGTCGCCCGGCTGAACGGGCCGGTGGACAAGGCCGAGTGGGGGATGACCCCGCAGACGGTCAACGCCTACTACAACGCCTCAAACAACGAGATCGTCTTCCCGGCCGCGATCCTGGCCCCGCCGTTCTTCGATCCGGACGGCGACATGGCGATCAACTACGGCGGCATCGGCGGGGTGATCGGCCACGAGACCAGCCACGGCTTCGACGACCAGGGCCGCAAGTCCGACGGCGACGGGGTGCTGACCGACTGGTGGACGGCCGAGGACGCGGCGAAGTTCAAGGCCCAGACCGACCGGCTGGGCGCCCAGTACTCGGCCTTCGAGCCGCTGCCGGGCGCGCACATCCAGGGCGGGCTGGTGATGGGCGAGAACATCGGCGACCTGGGCGGCCTCTCCCTGGCGCTCGACGCCTACCACGCCAGCCTGCACGGCAAGCCCGCCCCGGTGATCGACGGCCTGACCGGCGACCAGCGGGTGTTCCTGGGCTGGGCCCAGGTGTGGCGCGAGAAGATCCGCGAGGACACCCTGCGCCAGCGCCTGGCCACCGACCCGCACTCGCCGGCCGTCTATCGGGTGAACGGCGTGATCCGCAACATCGACGGCTGGTACTCGGCGTTCGATGTGAAGCCCGGCGAGAAGCTCTATGTCGCGCCCGAGCAGAGGGTGCGGATCTGGTAAGGTCCGCAGAGACCCCGAATTACAACTAGGGAGGGTGCTTATTCCCCCCAAATTTTTGCAGACGAGAAAGGTGACTCAAGCTTAAGTAGTGAAGACGGGCTGTCGCCCCATCGGCAGTCCGTCGCGGCCCTGTTGGCTGCGTAAGGAGGCGCGTATGAAGGCGACGGCCCTGACGCACAGGCGTGGCGGCAGGTCGACGCGGGCGGAGCCGCCAGGACGGCCACCAGACCCAGATCGCGCCCCGCCGGTCGAGGCGGGGGACGATCCCTCAGCCCACGGCGAAGCCCGAAACGGCGTAGAACACTGGCGTCGCGGGATCGGGTTGACGATCGCGATCCTGGTGTCGCTCGTCCTTTGGGGACTGATCGGGCTGGGCGTGGCGAGGCTGTTCCGTTGACCTCAGATCCCCTCGGCCATGCCGAGGAAACCGTCCGAGGCGGGCGCGCGGTGGCGATTGGTCACCATGCGCTCGTAGAGCAGCCTGATCCGACGGCTGCCGCTCTTCTGGCAGGCGAACGGAAGGACGGCGTGGATCAGGCAGGCGAAGGCGCCCACGAACATGGTCGTGGCGAACCAGGACGCCGAGTGCATGTGCTCGAAATAGGTCTCGCCGACGCTCTCGGGATGCTCGGTGAAGGCGCGGAACATGGCGGGACACCCCTGGTCTGAAGTCACCTCCATGATGACGCCCGGCCGGAGAAAAGCTTTGTCTCTTTGCGCCTCGAAACGAGTCGCCCCGAAATCATTCATCTACAAATCAGCACTTACAGGGAATTCAGTTCTCCGATCCGCGAACGTTAACCGCGCCTTAAGCCGCCAAACGACGCCCGGGAGAATCCGCCACCGCCATCCCTGGGGCTAGCGGTCCACGGCCGCCGCTCTTGGAGCGCCGGGCGCGGGCGCGGGCGCGGGCGCACGCGGCTTCAGCCCGATGGTCTGGCGGCGAGGGTCGTAGAGCACCGACCAGGCGAAGTAGGGCGCGGTCCCGGCGTAGATCACCGTGCCGTAGACGCGGGTCTCGCGCCGGTAGCTGAGGCGCGTGCCGAGGTCGCGATCGCCGGTGGTCATTTCGGCGCGCGCGGCCAGGCCGCCGGTGGCGTCGAAGAGCTCCAGGCTGACCGCCGAGCCGTCCGGCCAGGGCGGACCGACAAGCCGCCCGTTGGCCACCGCCAGGCCCGGCGCGCCGGTGTCCATCAGCACGACGCCGCAGGCGCTCTGGCGGGCCGCGGCGTTGGCCAGGCAGCCGGGCGCCGCGTCGTGCAGGCCGCCGCCGCGCTCGTGGGCGTAGGGCGCGGCGAGTGGGGCCATGGCGTAGCCCGCGACCTCGGCGTCGGTGGGGTTGAGGATCAGCCGCCCGGTCCCCTCGCCCGGCCGCGGCAACTCGACGATCCAGCGCCGCGCGCCCAGGAAGCGCAGGGGATTGCCCACCCGGCCGGGCGCCATGTCGATGCCGAGGATCGCCTTGAAGCCCTCGCCCGGCAGGCCGTCGCCGGCGATGCCGTACCGCTCCAGCGTGGTGCGCGAGGCCGGGCAATGCGGCAGGTAGGCGTAGCAGCCGATGGTCCGGATCAGGTGGACCGGCGAGGTCCCCCTGGCGCCGGCGATGCTCACCGCCGCCTCGCTGACCACGCCTTCGTAGCGGGAGCCGGAGGCGTAGCCGTAGGTCTCCGGCTCCTCGCTGGGGCCGGCGTCCCCGGCCTTCAGCACGCCGGGCAGGATCCGCAGGCCCGTGGAGCCGGTGTCGAGGGCGGCCAGCAGCCGGGTCGCGCCGACCTGCACCTCCACGGCGTAGCGGCGCGCGCCGTTGCTCAGGCTCGACTCCACGATCGGCGTCTCGCTGCGAACCCCGGCCGCCGGCTGGGCGCGCGCCGGAGCGGCGGCGGCCAGTCCGAGCGCGAGCGGGATGAGGAGGCGGCGCCACATGGGGCTATCTGACACCGCCGCGCCCGGCCCGGCAAACCCGCCTCTGGCCTTGGCTGGCGGAACTGGCCAAAAGGCCTGACCGCCGCCGATGGGGACGCCCTTGGACCAACTGCACATCGAGACGCCCTACGTCCCGCACCGCGGCCTGCCGGCCAGCGGGCGCGAAACCTGGGTGAAGCTGGACGCCTACCAACCCACCGGATCGTTCAAGATCCGCGGCGTCGGGCGACTGTGCCAGGCGCTGAAGGCCGAGGGCGCCCGGAGCTTCGTCTGCTCGTCGGGCGGCAACGCGGGCTATGCGGCCGCCTACGCGGGCCGGGCGCTGGGCGTGCCGGTGACCGTGGTCGTGCCCTCGACCACGCCGGCCTTCATGCGCGACAGGATCGCGGCGCTGGGCGCCCAGGTCCGCGTCGAAGGCGACGTCTGGGACGAGGCCGACGCGCTGGCGCAGGCCATGGTCGGCCGCGGCGAAGGCGCCTATGTCCCGCCCTTCGACCATCCGCAACTGTGGGCCGGCCACGCCAGCCTGATCGACGAAATCGTGGCGCGGGGGCCGGTTCCGGACGCCGTGGTCGTGGCGGTGGGCGGCGGCGGGCTGATGTGCGGCGTCGCCGAGGGCCTGGCGCGGCACGGCCTGGACGAGGTGGCCATCGTGGCGGTGGAAACCGAGGGCGCCGCGACGCTTGCGCGGTCGATGGAGGCCGGCCGCTCGGTCACCCTCGAGCGCATCGAGACGATCGCCTCCAGCCTGGGCGCGCGGCGGCTGGCCGACGCGGCCTTCGCCTGGTCGCAGACGCGGCCGGTGGTTCCGGCGGTGGTGTCCGACGCCGACGCGGTGCGGGCCTGCTCGCGGTTCGCCGACGATCATCTGGCGCTGGTCGAGCCGGCTTGCGGGGCGGCGCTCAGCCTCGCCTACGACGACCATCCGGCGCTGAAGCCCTACGCCCGCGTCGCGGTGATCGCCTGCGGCGGGGTGGTGGTGAGCCTGGAGAAGCTCAGCGCCTGGCGCGCGCAGTTCGGGGTTTAGGCTGAGAATTCAATACCGCTCATCCCGGTGAAAATTTCTACGCTACTGATTTTATTGATCTAGAATTGAGTGCGGACCCTAGTGCAGCGAACCCTCGGCCGGACGCGGCAGGCCGTAGGCGCGGATCGAGGCCGGGAGGCGCAGGGCCATGCGGGCGGCTTCGCGCATCGAGGCGAAGGCGGTGGCGCGGGCCGGGTCGGCGGTCCAGTCCGCGGCGCCGGCGTCGGACAGGATGAGGTAGCAAGTCGGCGCGCCCGGCCTCGCGTCCGTGCGGGAGACGAGCGCCTGCATGGGCTGGGGCGGTGTGAACGCGGCGGACATCTGCGGCCTCCTGGTGTTAACCAGGAACCTAAGCCGCTTCGCCCAGCTCAACCATTCGTGGCGGCTACCTAAGCAGTTCTACGAGGGCGCGAGCCGCCACCCGCATGAGGAGAGCATGGCAATGTCTGCAGATCCGTTGGCCGCCGCCGGGGAAGAGGTCGTCGTCGCCGAGACCGGGATCGGGCGGCTGCAGGTCGAGGCCCGCACGACCTCGGGCGCGCTCCTGATCGATGAGCCAGTGTCGGTGGGCGGCCTGGGCTCGGGGCCCCATCCCTATGACCTGCTGAGCGCGGCGCTGGGGGCCTGCAGTTCCATCACCATGCGCCTCTATGCGGAGCGCAAGGGTTGGCCGCTCGGCCGCGTGCAGGTGAGCGTCCTGCACCACCGCGCCTCCCTCGACGCCCGGGATCTGTTCGAGCTGACCATCGCCCTCGAGGGCCCGCTGGACGAGGCCCAGAAGGCGAAGCTCATGGAGATCGCCGAGCACTGCCCGGTGCACCGCACCCTGGACCGCGGCTCGGACGTCAGGGCCACCCTCACCGCCTCCGTGACCGCCGAGCCGTCCCTGGCCGCCCCGCCGCAGCACATGCGCGACGCGCAGGCGGCGAGCGCGGGCTAGGCGCCGCCGCGACGCACACGGTTCCTGGCGCTCAGATATTCTCAGGACAACTCAGCGGCGCTCCAAGGACGCCGTTACGGGGGCTCCTACTCTCAGCCCCAGGTCAGCGGAACTTTGGCGAGGCAGGCGCCGGCGACGACCTCGTCGATCGCCGACATTCGCGCCGCATCGGCCAACAGGTCTTCCGAGGAGAATACGATGTCATTGGCGCTCGAACGGGTCGCGGTCCCCGACAGCAAGCTGGCGCGTGAGATCACCGAGGTCGTGCGGGCTTCGGTGACGCCGCTGCTCTTCAACCACTCCAGCCGCGTCTACCACTTCGGGGCGCTGGCGGGTCGGCGCCGCGGCCTGAAGTTCGATGCCGAGCTGCTCTATGCCGGGGCCATGTTCCACGACATGGGCCTCATGCCGCAGCACAGCAGCGCCGCCGAGCGATTCGAGGTCGACGGCGCGAACGTCGCCCGCGACTTCCTACGCGGACACGGCATCTCCGAGGGCGAGGTCGACACCGTCTGGACGGCGATCGCGCTGCACACCACGCCGGGCATTCCGCAGCACATGAATCCGGTCGTCGCCCTGGTGACCGCGGGCGTCGAAATGGACGTGCTGGGCCTGGGCTATTCCGCCTTCAGCGACGCCGAGCGCGAGGCGATCGTCAAGGCCCATCCCCGGACGGAGCACTTCAAGGAAGACATCATCCAGGCCTTCTACGACGGGATCAAACACAAGCCCGATACGACCTTCGGCAACGTCAAGGCCGACGTCATCGCCGACAAGGAGCCGCATTTCCACCGCGGCGACTTCTGCAGCGTCATCCGCGGGTCAGCCTGGAAAGGCTGAGACCCTAGACGGCCCGTCACCGGCGCTCACCTGGACCATCGGGCGAACGCCGACGGAATCTTTGAAGGCGTCCGGCGGAACGCCTGAAGCCAATCGGCTCCGCCAACCCACCTGGGAAACCCGGCCGTCGCGCCACAGCGGCGGTCCCATCCATGAGAGAGCGCGACAGTGTCCGACGAGAAGACCCCGAAATATCTGACTCACGCCACCGGGACCCCGGTGACGGACAACCTGAACATCCTCACCGCCGGCCCGCGCGGCCCCGCCCTGCTGCAGGACGTCTGGCTGATCGAGAAGCTCGCCCACTTCGACCGCGAGGTGATCCCGGAACGGCGCATGCACGCCAAGGGCGCGGGCGCACACGGGACCTTCACCGTCACCCACGACATCACCCGCTACACCAAGGCCAAGATCTTCTCCGAGATCGGCAAGCAGACGCCGATGATGGCCCGCTTCTCGACCGTGGCCGGCGAGCGCGGCGCGGCCGACGCCGAGCGCGACATCCGCGGCTTCGCGCTGAAGTTCTACACCGAGGAGGGCAACTGGGACGTCGTGGGCAACAACACTCCGGTGTTCTTCTTCCGCGACCCGCTGCGGTTCCCCGACCTCAACCACGCCATCAAGCGCGACCCGCGCACCGGGATGCGCAGCGCCGACAACAACTGGGATTTCTGGTCGCTGCTGCCCGAGGCCCTGCACCAGGTCACCGTGGTGATGAGCGAGCGCGGCATCCCGCGGACCTTCCGCCACATGCACGGGTTCGGCAGCCACACCTACAGCCTGATCAACGCGGCCAACGAGCGGGTCTGGGTCAAATTCCACTTCCGCACCCAGCAGGGCATCGAGAACCTGACCGACGCCGAGGCCGAGGCCCTGGTGGGCAAGGACCGCGAGACGCACCAGCGCGACCTGTTCAACAGCATCGAGGCCGGCGACTTCCCGCGCTGGACCCTGTTCATCCAGGTGATGACCAACGCCCAGGCCAAGGCCTTCCGGTTCAATCCGTTCGACCTCACCAAGGTCTGGCCGAAGGGCGACTTCCCGCTGATCGAGGTGGGCTATTTCGAGCTGAACCGGAACCCGGAGAACTTCTTCGCCGAGATCGAGCAGGCCGCCTTCTCGCCGGCCAATATCGTCCCGGGCGTCAGCTATTCGCCCGACAAGATGCTGCAGGCGCGGCTGTTCTCCTACGGCGACGCCCAGCGCTACCGCCTGGGGGTCAACTTCAACCACATCCCGGTCAACGCGCCGCAATGCCCGTTCCACAGCTACCACCGCGACGGGGCGATGCGCACCGACGGCAACCTCGGGCGGACGCCGACCTATTTCCCCAACAGCCGCAACGAATGGATCGACCGGCCGGAGCTCAACGAGCCGCCGATGGAGATCGACGGCGCCGCCGATCACTGGGACCACCGGGTCGACGACGACCACTACCAGCAGCCCGGCGACCTGTTCCGCATGATGAACGCCCAGCAGCGGCAGGCCCTGTTCGACAACACCGCCCGGCAGATCGGCGGCGTGGCGACCCACATCCAGGATCGGCACATCGCCAACTGCGCCAAGGCCGACCCCGCCTACGGGGACGGCGTCGCCGAGGCGCTGGCGCGGCTGGGTTGAGCCGACGCCCTCTAGAAGAAACCCCGGATGCCGGTGACCAAAACGGCGCCGCCGACATCGTCGCCGCGCGCGCGGGCATAGTCCGCCGTGCGGCCGAGCTTTCGGTCCCATGAGACCCCGATGTAGGGCGCGAACTCGCGGGTGATCTCATAGCGCAGGCGCAGGCCGAGCTCGGCGTTGGAGAGGCCCGACCCCGTGCGGGTCTCCGTCGTGTCCTGGGCCGCGAAGTTCAGTTCGACCCGCGGCTGGAGGATGAGCCTCTGGGTCAGCCGCAGATCGTAGGTGCTCTCCACACGCGCCAGGAGCTCGCCCCGGGTGGACAGGAAGAGCGCGCCCGACAGGTCGAACCAGTACGGCGCGAGGCCTTCGAAGCCCACCGTGGCGTAGGTGCGCGCATAGGGCGCGACGTCCTGGCGGACGCCGGCTTGCAGATCGAAGTAGGGCGTGACGGCGCGGGAGAACAGCCCCTGGACCTCGGCGGCGTCGAGACCGCCGCGCCCGGTTCCGCTGCCTTCGCTCTTGACCACAAAGCGGTCGATATCGCCGCCGATGCGCCCCTCGCCGTCCCAGCGATAGCCGCCGCCGGCGCCCGCCTGGTACTCGGCAAGGTTGGCCATCAGCATGGAGAGCGTCGCGCCGCCGTGCTCCTGGCGAAGCTGGGCGCGCGCCGCGCCCATGGCCGCCGGATCGTAGTCGCGATCCGCCGCGTGGTCCTGGGCGGGCGGCGGCGACGGGGTCTGCGGAATCTCGGGCTCGGCCGGCGCCGCCTCCGCCGGCGCGGGTTTAGGCGTGGCGGGGGCCGCCATGCCTTTCATCCCCGGCATGTCGGCCATCGCGGGCGCGGCGGGGGCCGATGGCGCGGCCGGCGCCTGCACACCGGGAAGGACGCCCAGAGGCGACGGCGTTCCAGGCTTCGCCGGGGGCTTGGCCGCGGGCATGGTCATGCCCGGCATCGACGGGTCCATGGCCTGGGCGAAGGCGGGCTCCGCGAAGGCCAGCGGCGCGAGCGCGATCAGGGCGAGGCGGTTCACGTCGCAGCCCCATCGACCGGCCGGACGCTGAACACCTGAAACATGCCCGCGTGCATGTGGTAGAGCATGTGGCAGTGGAACGCCCAGTCGCCGGGCGCGGCGGTGAAGTCGAAGGTCACCTTGCCGCCGGGCGCGACGACGACCGTATGCTTGCGCGGACCGAAGCCCTTCGGCCCATGGACCAGCTCGAAGAAGTGTCCGTGCAGGTGGATCGGGTGGGTCATCATGGTGTCGTTGATCAGGTTGACCCGCACCCGTTCGCCCTTGCCGAAGGTGTAGGGCCTGGTCGTCTCGCTGAACTTCTCCCCGTCGAAGCCCCACATGAACCGCTCCATGTTCCCGGTCAGGTGGATGTCCATCATCCGCGTGGGCGTGCGCGGATCGGGGTCGGCGGTCAGGGCGACGAGATCCTTGTAGACCAGCACCCGGTGGCCGACGCTTTCGAGCCCCTGGCCGGGCTCGCCGGTGCGGTCCTTGGGCATGGGCGCGATGGTCTGGACGCCAGGGCCCATCCTGACGCCGGGCGCGTTGCGGGCGTCCCGCATGGACATCTTCATGCCGCCCATGTCGCCCATCACGTCGGAGCCGCGGGCCTTCGGCGGTGCCATGCCCGGCTCGGCCATGCCGTCCATGGCCATGCCATCCATCTTCATGCCGCCCATGCTCATGGACGACATGTCCATGCCCATGTCCTTCAGGGTGGCGAGCGGGCGTTCGCGGAGCGGCGGGACGGCGGCGGACATGCCGGCCCGCGGCGCCAGGGTCGCCCGCGCCAGGCCGGAGCGGTCAACGGCCTCGGCGACCAGGGTGAAGGCCCGGTCCTCCGTCGGCCGGACGATGACGTCGTAGGTCTCGGCGTTGCCGATCTGGACCTCGTCGACCTCGACCGGGCGCACCGGCTGGCCGTCAGCCGCGACCACCGTCAGCTTCAGCCCGGGGATGCGGACGTTGAAGACGGTCTGGGAGGCGGCGTTGATGAACCGCAGCCGCACGCGCTCGCCCGGCTGGAACAGGCCGGTCCAGTTGTCCCTGGGGCCGTGGCCGTTGACCAGGAACTTGAAGGCGGCGCCGGTGACGTCCGAGATGTCCGTCGGGTCCATCCGCATCCTGGCCCACTCGGTCCGCTCCGGCAGCGTCTGGTCCTTGCCGGCCAGAAGCGAGCCCGCAGTCTCCTGCTGGAAGTTGAAGACCCCGGACTGTTGCTTGAGCCGCGCGAAGATCGTGTGGGGGTGCGTGAAGCTGAAGTCGGAGAGCACCACGACATGCTCGCGGTCATACCCGACCGGGTCGTCGCCCGCGGGGTCGATGACGATCGGGCCGTACTGGCCCTCCTGCTCCTGCATGCCCGAGTGGCTGTGATACCAGTAGGTCCCGGACTGGATGATCGGGAACTCGTAGACGAAGGTCTGTCCGGGCTTGATGCCCGGGAAGCTCACCCCGGGCACGCCGTCGAACTGGAACGGCACGAGCATGCCGTGCCAGTGGATGGAGGTGTCTTCCGCAAGGTCGTTCCTGATCGAGAGGCGGACCTTCTGGCCCTCCTTGAGGCGCAGAAGGGGCCCGGGCACGGTTCCGTTGACCGTCACCGCATGGCCGGCGCGCCCGTCGAGGCTCAGGTGGGCGCGGGAGACGGTCAGGTCGATGTTCGGCCCCGCCAGGGTCGGCAGGGACGGGGCGAGGCCGGGCGTCGCGCTCCGCGCCCAGGCCGGCAGCAGGGCGTTCAGCGCCAGGCCGCCGCCGCTGAGCGTCGCGCCTTGCAGGAGCTGGCGCCGGTCGAAGTCCTTCATGGCCAACCCTAACTGAACGACGACGCGCCGATCCCACCGAAAATCCGGCAGACCCGCCGGGATGGCGGTGACCTAGGGAACCGAAGCCCCGGAATCCAGCTTGGAAGGCTGGTGTCAGCCGGTTCTCCTGGAGGCGATAGGTTCAAAGGCCGGCGCGCGTCAATCGGACGGCGTCCCGTGGCGCTCGCGACACCCCGGCGCTCAGGTTTTCTCAGGACAACTCAGGCGCGCGCCAAGGACGCCGGCGGGGAGCCTCCTACTCTTGCCGCGGACCGGCGCCGCCACTGACTTCGATCCGGAGCTGAGGAATGGACATGGCCGAAACCGCCCACGCAACGCCGCTGCGGCCGTCGCTGCATCCGCTCCTGATCGCACCCGCCGCGGCCCTGCTGATCGCGGCCTGCGCGACCGACTTCCTCTATTCGCAGACGCTGCTCTTCCAGTGGGACAACTTCTCCATCTGGCTGATCACCGCGGGCCTGGTGCTCGCGGCGCTGGCCGGCCTGGCCCTCCTGCTGGATGTGGCGCGCCGGCGCATCGGGACCCTGGCCTGGGGCCGGTTCGCCGGCTTCACCGTCGCGGCCCTGCTCTCGCTGCTCAACGCCTTCGTCCACAGCCGCGACGCCTATGCCGCGGTGATGCCCGAAGGCCTCCAGCTCTCCGTCCTGGTCACCGTGATCCTCCTCGTCCTCGGCTGGCGCGGCTGGAGCCTTCACGCGGTGCGCCGCGCCCATCCCTCCAGGCCGGCGGGAGCCCGCTCGTGAACCGGATCCTTCTTGGCGGGAGCTCCGCGCTCGCCGCGCTCCTGACCCTTTCGGCCTGCGGCGAGAAGGTCGCCGACCCCAGCACCCAGTACGGGGCCAATCCCGTCCTGCCGGCGCCGCACGAGTACCTGCTGCCGCCCATGTCGGTGCCGCGGGCGACGGGCTGGGCCAAGGGCCAGACGCCGGTCGTGCCGGCCGGGCTGCAGGTGCAGGCGCTGGCCACCGGCTTCGAGCATCCGCGCATCGTCTACGCCCTGCCGAACGGCGACGTGCTGGTGGTCGAGACCAACGGCCCCAAGGCGCCGGTCTATCGCCCGAAGGACTTCATCGAAGGCAAGGTGAAGGCCATCGCCGGCTCGGCGGGGCACGGCGGCAACCGCATCACCCTGCTGCGCGGCGCCAACGGCGACGGCCAGCCGGCGCTGCGCACCATCTTCATCGACCACCTGAACTCGCCGTTCGGCGTGGTCCTGGTCGGCAATTCGCTCTATGTCGCCGCGACCAACGAGCTGCTGCGCTTCCCCTATACGCCCGGCGAGACGCACATCACCGAAAAGGGGGTCCATGTCACCGACCTCCCGGCGGGCGCGATCAACCACCACTGGACCAAGAGCCTGACCGCCAGCCCCGACGGCTCGAAGCTCTATGTGGGCGTCGGCTCCAACAGCAACATCACCGAGAACGGCATCGCGGTGGAAGCCGACCGCGCCGCGATCTGGGAGGTCGACCCCGCCACCGGCCTGAAGCGGCAGTTCGCCAAGGGCCTGCGCAACCCGACCGGCGTCGCCTTCGAGCCGCAGACCGGCAAGCTGTGGGCGATCGTCAACGAGCGCGACGAGATCGGCCCCAACCTGGTGCCCGACTATCTGACGTCGGTGAAGGAAGGCGCCTTCTACGGCTGGCCCTACAGCTATTTCGGCCAGCACCTCGACGTCCGCGTGCAGCCGCAGCGGCCCGACCTTGTCGCCAAGGCCATCGCGCCGGACTACGCCCTGAGCTCCCATGTCGCCCCGCTCGGCATGGTGTTCAGCCAGGGCACGAGCCTGCCCGAGGCTTACCGCAGCGGCGTCTTCATCGGCGAGCACGGGAGCTGGGACCGCAATCCGCTGAACGGCTACAAGGTGGTCTATGTGCCGTTCCGCGACGGCCGGCCGAGCGGCCCGCCGCAGGACGTCGTGACCGGCTTCCTCACCCCCGACGGAAAGGCCACCAAGGGCCGCCCGGTGGGGGTCACGCTCGATCGCACCGGCGCCCTGCTGATCGCCGACGACGTCGGCAACACCGTCTGGCGCGTCACCGCCGCAGGCGCAGCCGCCAACTAGGCAATCCGTGGGGAGTTTGGAGCGGCCGGGGGGAATCGAACCCCCGACATTCAGCTTGGGAAGCTGACGTTCTACCTCTGAACTACGGCCGCGTTCCGTGGAGGCGCCTCCTTAGCCGGTCTGGCGGCGGGCCTCAAGACGGCGGGCGCCGCAGAGGCGCTCGCGGCGCTGTCAGGCCTGCTGCATTGCCGCGGGCTCAGAGGGTCCGCTAAGACGGTGGCGAACAGCCGTTTGAAGGACGCCGCCTTGACCGATCTGCTCGATCCCCTGCCGCTGGCCCACGGGCCGGCGCTGAAGAACCGCCTGGCGCTGGCGCCGCTGACCAACCTGCAGAGCCACGCCGACGGGACCCTGTCGGACGACGAGTTCAACTGGCTGACGTTGCGGGCGCAGGGCGGCTTCGCCCTGACCATGACCTGCGCGGCGCATGTGCAGCGGCTGGGCCAGGGCTTTCCCGGACAGCTCGGCGTGTTCGGGGACGAGCACCTGCCGGGGCTGACCCGGCTCGCGGCGCGGATCCGCGAGCTGGGCAGCGTGGCGGTGGCGCAGCTTCACCACGCGGGCATGCGCTCGCCCAGAGAGCTGATCGGCGAGGCGCCGCTCTGCCCGTCGGACAACGAGGAGTTCGGCGCCCGGGCGCTGAGCCTGGCCGAGGTGGAGGCGCTGCGCGACGACTTCATCGCCGCGGCCGTCCGCGCAGAGCGGGCGGGCTTTCAGGGCGTCGAGCTGCACGGCGCCCACGGCTATGTCCTGGCCCAGTTCCTGAGCCCGGAGGTCAACAAGCGCACCGACCGCTATGGCGGCAGCCTCGAGAACCGCGCGCGCATCGTCCATGAAATCATCGACGGCGTCCGGGCGCGCACCGGCGCCGACTTCAGCCTGGGCCTTCGCCTGTCGCCGGAGCGGTTCGGCCTGAAGCTGGCGGAGATCGTCGAGGTGGCGCGCGGCGTGCTGGCCGACGGCAAGATCGACTACCTGGACCTGTCGCTCTGGGACTACGCCAAGGAGCCGATGGAGGCGGAATTCCAGGGCCGCACCCTGATGAGCTATTTCGCCGAGCTGCCGCGCGGGGCGGTGCGCCTGGGCTGCGCGGGCAAGGTGATGACGCCGGCCGACGCGCGGGCCTGCCTGGAACGGGGCATGGACTATGTGCTGCTGGGCCGCGCGGCGATCCTGCACCACGACTGGCCCCGGAAGCTCGCCGCCGACCCGGACTTCACCCCGATCCCGATCCCGGTCAGCGCCGAGCACCTGCGCGCCGAGGGCCTGGGCCCGGCCTTCGTGAAGTACATGCAAACCTGGAAGGGCTTTGTCGCGGAGCCGGAGACGGCGTTGGCTTAGTCGGCAGCCTTCTCCCCCTTGCGGGAGTAGGTGGCCTCTGAAGAAGGTCGGATGAAGGGAGGTTGGCGGCATTGTCCCATAGTCCCCCTCATCCGTCAGGCGTTCGCCTGACACCTTCTCCCGCGAGGGGAGAAGGATCGTTGACGCACTTGGACTTGAGCCGCACCCTTAGGCGCAACGATCAGAGGAGGCCGCGATGGCGGACGGTGAGGTGGTCCTGGACCGGGCGAAGTTCCACACCATGACCGAGGGCACGGCGGAGGACTGGGCCGCCATCGGCCGCGCCGCCGCCCCGCACCGCGGCGAGCTGGCCGACCGGCTGCTGGCGCACCTGAAGCTGCTGGACAACGACCACGGCGGCTTCGCGGTCGACCGGCTGGAGCACTCGCTGCAGACCGCCACCCGGGCGCACCGCGACGGGCGGGACGAGGAATATGTGGTCTGCGCCCTGATGCACGACATCGGCGACATCCTGATGCCGGCGAACCACGCCGAGCTCGGCGCGACGATCCTCAAGCCCTACGTGTCCGACGCCAACCACTGGATGATGGACAAGCACGGCGTCTTTCAGGGCTATTACTTCTTCCACTACATCGGCCTGGACCGCGACATGCGCGAGCAGTTCCGGGGCCATCCGCATTTCGAATACTGCGCCCAGTTCTGCCACCTCTACGACCAGAACAGCTTCGATCCGGCCTACGACTCCATGCCGCTGGAGGCCTTCGAGCCGATGCTGCGGCGGGTCGTGGCCGCGCCCAGGACCTCGATCTACAAGAAGGACTGAGCCCGCAGCTAGGAGCACCTGGTGGGCCTTCCATCGAAAGCATCTGACGATGAGGAACGCGCTGCGGACAGCGCCCACATGGGCTTTTGGACCCAGCGAACGCCTGGCGGTCCGGCACTCTCACGAAAGGCTGCAAAGGCGAGTTTGACCGAATACGAAGAGCGATGTGCTCGACCGAGTTCGACGAAAGCAATTGTCGAAATCGCGCCGAGGCCGCGCCGGACCAAGAGCCATAAGAAAAGCTCCGTTGGCACCTCGAAAAGACCAACACGAAAACAACGGCTGCCAAAGCTCGAGCTCGGCGGCTTAAGTCAGCGCGAGGTGCGCACCGGAGTCTCTCATCGACGGAAATTCCTAGGTGGAGGCGCGAGTAGTAAGCTGCTGGCCAAGAAGCTCGCCAAGCAGGCTCCTCGCGACACTTAGGCCAATCGACATTCATTTGGAGGCCGTGGCTTGGCGTTCCTCCTCCCCTTGTGGGAGGAGGTGTCAGCCGGAGGGCTGACGGAGGTGGGGTCGCGCTCCGCCCTCCGCGCGAGACTGAGCTTCGCGTCGCGCCGAGAGGCCGAGAAACCCCACCTCCGACCCGCTCCGCGGGCCACCTCCTCCCACAAGGGGAGGAGGACGCCTCAGGCGCCGGCCTGAATGTCGATCCGACCTATCCCTCGAAGATCGCCTCGATCGGCATCTCGAAGAGTTTGGCGATCCTGAACGCGAGCGGGAGGGACGGGTCGTACTTGCCGGTCTCGATGGCGTTGACGCTCTGGCGGGAGACGTCCAGGCGGGCGGCGAGGTCCGCCTGGCTCCAGTCGCGCTCGGCGCGCAGGACCTTCAGTCGGTTCTTCACCGGTATCTCCAGTAGACCAGCGGCGTCGATATCCCCTGGGCGACCACATAGAGGGTGGCCACGTGGTAGAGCGGAACCATCGGCGCGCCGGCGAGCACCTCCAGGAAGCCGTAGACCGTGGTCGCCGCCAGCACGATCGCCAGGGCGCAGAGCATGGCGGTCATCATCATCCGGCGGTGGAACTCGTCGGCCTCCTCCACCAGGTAGCGCGCGTTGATCCAGATCACCCCGAGCAAGGGGACGGCCGGGGCGACGGCGGCCAGGTAGCGCCAGACGCCGGTCGGCGGGTGGATCCGGAACAGCCACAGAACGCCGGCCAGGATCGCGGCATAGACCGCCAGCATCGGCCAGACGCGCCTCTGATGGCGCTTCATGGCGGGAGACCAGGATGCGGGCCCCCGGCGGCGGGGCGCGGCGGCGGGAGAAGAATGGCTCATCGCTTGGTCGCCTTCCACCAGAGGGTCACGCCCGCGAAGCCCAGGACCTGGGCCGCGAGCGGCAGGGTCACGCCGAGCATGAAGGCGCGCGCCAGGTCGCGGCCGACCGAGGCGGCGGGGTCGAGCAGCCGCAGGCCGCCCAGGCCCACGAAAACAAAGAGCGGCGCCGCCACGACGATGCCGATCAGGCTGCCCCAATACCAGGCGAACTTCGAGCGCTGCTGGACGAACTCGTCGGCGCGGCGGAAGCCCAGGACGGCGAAGACGCAGGCCCAGGCGAGGGCCAGGACCGTGCAGGCCGTGTTGCTGAGCACGGTCTCCGCATCGCCGGGCGCATGCGGTCCCGACGCCAGCAGGTTGGGCAGGAACAGGATGGGGATCGCGCCGCCCACCGCGACGGCGACGAACGCCCAGCTCTGCAGGGTTCTTCGATCGAGCATAGGATAGCCTCCTTGTCTTTGTGACAAGGAAACATGACAATAAAAACCTGTCAAGCACCCACGACAAAATGTCTACTTCCCTTCCCATTCATGGGAGAGGGGACCGTCCGCCGAAGAGCGGATGGTGGGAAGGGCAAGCCGGGAGCGCCGCGGTGGCTTCGTCCGCCCGATGACTCAGAGCTTGAGGCTTGCCCTCTCCACCGCTCGCTCCGCGGCGAGCGGTCCCCCTCTCCCGCGCTGCGGGACAGGAACGGCGGCGGGCCGCCGCCTACTCGCCCCAGATGCGGAAGTGCTTGGAGAGCTTGAGGCCCTGGCGCTGGTAGTGCGACCCGAGGTCGCCGTAGAGCCGCTCGGGCTTCTCGGTGAGGGGCTCGTAGACCAGCCGCGCCACCGTCTGGCCGTCCTCCAGGATGAAGGGCGTCTCGTGACTGCGCACCTCCAGCACCCCGCGCGAACCCTTGCCGTGGGCCTCGTCCGTGCCGAAGCCGGGGTCGAAGAAGCCGGCGTAGTGGACGCGGAACTCGCCCACCGAGGGGTCGATCGGCGTCATCTCGGCGGCCTCCAGCACCGGGATCTCCACCGCCTGCTTCGACGCCAGGATGTAGAACTCGCCGGGGTCGAGCAGCAGTTGGCCGTCCTTGGGGTGCAGCGGCTCCCAGAAGTCGCGCGGGTCGTGGCCGTCTTCCTTGTCGAGGTCCACGAGGCCCGCGTGGCGGCGGCCGCGGAAGCCGGCGATCTCGCCCGTCAGGTCGACCCCGACGCTTTCGGTGCGCAGGCGCGGCGGGTCGCCCGCCTTCAGGCGAAGCTGGTTCAGCCGCGTGCCGGCGCGCACCAGGACGGAGAAGGTCTGCGGCGCGATCTCCAGGTAGAGCGGCCCGTCGTAGTGAGCGTCCACGTCGTCGAAGCGGTTGCCGCGGTCGGTCAGCAGACGCACGAAGACGTCCACCCGGCCGGTGGAGCTCTTGGGGTTGGCCCGCGCCGAGACGCCCGCGGGCAGCTTCAGCCGCTCCTGCAGCTCGGCGATGTAGACGCAGCCGCGCTCCAGCACCGCGCCCACCGTCAGGTCGACCTCGTGCATGGCCACCTCGGCGATGCGCTCGCGCACCGTGTGCGCTCCCGGCAGGAACGAGGCCCGCACCCGCCACGCCCGCGCGCCCAGGCGCAGGTCCAGGCTGGCCGGCTGGACCTGGTCGAATGCGAAGCCGCTCTGCGCCGTGATCGCGCCGTTTGCGATCAGGGCTTCGATGGCTTGGCAGGGCAGGATGCCCGGGCGGGTCAGTTCGCTCATGGGCGGCGAAGAGTTAGCGGAGATGGTGGAGGTTGCAAGGGGTGGTGCGGACGAGCTGGCTTATCGACCCGCTCCTCTCCGACAGCGCTTCGCGCCTGGAAGGGAGGACGGCGGCCGGGAGCCCGCGAAGAAGGGCGCACCGCGACCCAGCACAACCGGCCGGAAATAGAGACGGTACTCATCGATGAGACCAAGCTCACGTCAGGACGATGCGCCCGCTGACCGCCGCCCCAGGGCGTCCGCGACGACCTCCTCGAGCACGCCGAGATCCACGTCCTTTACGGATCTGAACCTGATGCAATAGCCGGTGATCTTGGCCTTCCCGAGCCGCGAACCGTAGGTCTCGGACAGGTATTTCTTGTCCTTAAGGCCCATGACATAGACCGATATTCCGGACGTATTGGCGCTCAGGCCGATCTTGTAGAACGCTCTCGAACCCCCGGCGGCATAGCTGAGCGTTTCCGAGCCATATCCAATATTCGGATTGGAGACGACCTTGCCGTTGTCGTTCCTGCCATCCAGGAACCAGAGCTTGGCGTCAGGCGAAATCTCCAAGATGCGCCGATGCAGATCCCGCAATTCCTCGCGCTTCGCCGGAGACTGGTCGCCGATGTATCTGTCGATCTGCTCACGCACGCTCATGCCAAGGGCCCCTTTTTTCCATTTTGGCCAGGCTGCAACCCGGACTGCGAACACCGGCCTCCCATCGGGACGACGAATGAACTTGCCAGAATCCGACACCGCCCCCCTTCGCGGGGATGAGCGGAGTTGCGCCCGCTTTCAGGAAACCGCGCCTTGACGCCCCGCTCCGCCTGCCGTTCAAGCGGCGCTCAAACCGAAGGAGCCCGCCATGGCCGAAGATCCGCGAGACTGGGAGGTCGAGACCCGGCTGGTGCGCGGCGGCATGGCGCGCAGCCCCTACGGCGAGATCTCCGAGGCGCTGTTCCTGACCCAGAGCTTCGCCTACGACAGCGCCGCGGCCGCCAATGCGCGGTTCGCCGGCGACGACCCGGGCTTCATCTACCAGCGCTTCGGCAACCCCACGACGCAGATGTTCGAGGACCGCCTGGCGCTGCTGGAAGGCGCCGAGGTCTGCCGCGCCACAGCGTCGGGGATGAGCGCGGTGCACGTGGCCCTGACCGGTCTGCTGCGCGCCGGCGACCACCTGGTGGCGGGCCGGGCGCTGTTCGGTTCCTGCCGCTGGATCATCTCCGAATGGCTGCCGCGGTTCGGGGTCGAGACCACCTACGTGGACGCCACCGACCTGGAGGCCTGGAAAGCCGCCGTGCGGCCCAACACCAAGGCCTTCCTGGTGGAGAGCCCGGCCAATCCGCTGCTGGAGGTGACCGCCATCGGCGCGGTGGCCGGGATCGCGCACGCGGCCGGCGCCAAGCTGGTGGTCGACAACGTCTTCGCCACCCCGATCTTCCAGAAGCCCCTGGCCCTGGGCGCCGACATCGTCGTCTATTCGGCGACCAAGCACATCGACGGCCAGGGCCGCGTGCTGGGCGGCGCGATCCTGGGCGCCGAGCCGCTGATGACCGAGGCCTACAAGGACATCCTGCGCCACACCGGGCCGGCGCTCTCGCCGTTCAATTCCTGGGTGCTGCTGAAGGGCCTGGAGACCCTGGAGCTGCGGGTGCGCCGCCAGACGGAGAACGCCGCCAAGGTGGCCGACGCCATCGCCGCCCACGGCAAGGTCCGCCAGACCATCTATTGCGGCCGCCCCGACCACCCGCAGGCGGCGATCGTCGCCAACCAGATGACCGGCGGCGGCAATGTCGTGGCCTTCGACCTGGGCTCCCGCGAGGCGGCCTGGCGGTTCCTGGACGCGTTGCAGATCGTCGACATCTCCAACAACCTGGGCGACGCCAAGTCCATGGCCACCCACCCCTGCACCACCACCCACCGCTCCATGCCCGAGGCCGAGCGGCTGGAGATCGGCCTGACCGAGGGCTGGGTGCGGATGAGCGTGGGCCTGGAAGGCCCCGGCGACCTCTCCCGCGACGTCAGCCGGGCGCTGGACGCGGCCTGAAGCCTTCGCCCCGCGGCGGCGTTGTGCGAGGATGACCGACATGAGGCGGATGCGGACAGCGGCGGCGGGTGCGGCGATGGCGATGGCGGCGGCCCTGGCCGGCGGCGGAGCCTGCGCCACGCACCCGCCGGCGAAGCGCCCGGCGAGCCCTCATGTCGTCGATCCGCCGCCGCCGACCAGCCTCGACGTCGGCGATGTCGAGGCCTGGGCCTCGGCCTACATCGACCGCGACATGTGGACCCTGATCACGCACGACCTCGAAGGCGCGCGCTTCGTCCGGCCCGAGGGCGGCAAGGCCACGGCGCCCTTCACGATCGAGGCCGACATCCGCACCGAGCTGTTCCAGCCGGTGAAGATGGGCCCGGGCTGGGCCCGGTCGGGCCTGGCGCATTGGTCGGTGGATTGCGCCGGCACGCGCTATTCGGTGCTCAGCATGACCATCTACAGCCACATCAACCTGAAGGGCGAACTGGCCCGCAAGGCCGGCGCCGACGCGGACTGGATGACGCCCAACGAATTCCAGACGGCGACGATCCGGGTGATCTGCAAGGCCGTGCTCGGCGGCAAGCCTCTGGAAACGCCGCTGGGCGCGGCGCCGGCGGCGCCGTCCTGACACCCTCCGCAAACATGGTTTCTGCGCTGGTAACCATTCGCTAGCCCTTGCGAACTAGCTCTGCAGTCAGACCCGCCGTTCCGGCTCGTCCTGCGTAGAGATCCGGCATGGCTTTGTCCGCCCGTCACGCCCATTCCGAGTCCGCCCCGGCGGCGGCTGAGAGCGCCGAGGTGACCGACCTGGTCCGCCATGGCCTGCGGCGTTTCCAGGCGGGGCACTTCGAGCAGGCGGCGCGGATCTTCACGGCCCTGGTCGGCGGGGCGCCGCACCTGGCGCTGTCGTGGAACCACCACGCCATGGCGCTGATCAGCCTGAACCGCCACGAAGAGGCCGCCACGGCTCTGGCCCGGTCCGTCGAGATCGATCCCACCCAGCCGCAGGCCTGGGACAGCCTGGCCGGGGCGCTCGCCCAGCTCGGCCGTTTCGATGAGGCGGAGGCCGCCTGCCGCGCGGCCATGGCGGTGGGCGGCGAGTCCGGCTCGGCCTGGCAGATCGTCGCCATGGCCCGCACCGCCCAGGACGACTTCCCCGCCGCCGCCGAGGCCTTCGCCCGGGCCGTCGAGCTGGACGGCGGGAGCGCCAGCCTGTGCGCCAACCTGGGCGCGGCGCTGCTGAAGTGCGGCCGGTTCGCGGAGGCCGATGCGGCCCTGGCCTCGGCCGCAGGCTTCCCCGACGCGACGCCCGCCATCGTCGACGCCCGGCGGCTCAGCGGCCTGATCGCCGCGGCCCTGGCCGGCGACATCGACGCCAGCGCCGACGACGTCCCTGGAGGGCCGGACACGCCCGACCTCCATTTCAAGACCGCGCTGCTGCTGCTCGACGCGGCGGGCGACCAGGCAGCGGCGGCGCGGGTGGCGAAGGCCTGGGCGGCGCGCAGGCCGGACAACGCCGAGGCCCTGCACCTGCGCGACGCGCTTTCCTCTCGCGCCGTGGCGCGGCAGCCGGCGGCCCTGGTCGCCCAGCACTTCGACAACCTCGCCGAGGCCTTCGACGAGCACCTGACGGCTCGGCTGGGCTATGACGGCCCGGCGCAGCTTCGTGGCCTGCTCAGAGCCTGCGGCGAGCCCAGGGGCGACTTCGACGTGCTGGACCTGGGCTGCGGCACCGGGCTGTGCGGCGAGGTCGCGGCGCCCTACGCCCGGCGGCTGGCCGGCGTCGACCTGTCGGGCGGAATGCTGGCCCAGGCCCGCGCGCGCAACCTCTACCAGAGCCTGGAGCAAGGCGACCTCAAGGACGCGCTGGACGCGCCGGGCGCGCGCTGGGACCTGATCGTCGCCTTCGACACCTTCCCCTACCTGGGCGCCCTGGAGGAGACCTTCGCGGCGGTGGCCAGGGCGTTGCGGCCCGGCGGCTGGTTCGCGTTTTCCACCGAGCACACCGATGGCGACGGCTACCTGCTGCGCGGCAACGGCCGTTTCGCCCATGGCGCGGCCTATGTCGCCGCGCTGGCGGCCGGCCGCTTCGAGATCGTCAGCCGGCACACCGCCCCGCTGCGCCGCGAGGCGGGCCGCAACGTGGACGGCGGCTACTACCTGCTGCGGGCCCCTGAGGCCGCCTAAGCGGTCTCCAGCACCTGCGGCTCCACGGCGTAGGTCTTGGAGCAGTACTCGCAGGTGACGCGGATACGCCCGTCGTCCTCGACCATGTCGGCGCGCTCGGCCGCGTCGAAGGACTTCAGCACCGTCTCGATGCGGTCTTGCGAGCAGCGGCAGAAGGCGCGCAGCGGCTGGGAGCCGAACACGCGCACGCCGTCCTCGTGGAACAGGCGAAACAGCAGGTGCTGGGACGACAGCTCCGGGTCGGCCAGCTCATCCTCGCCCACGGTCTCGAAGAAGGCCTGGGTGCGGATCCAGGCCTCGGTGGTCGAGCCGCGCGCATCGTCCTCGGCCACCGACTGGATCAGCATGCCGCCGGCGCGCCACAGGCCGTCCGACTGACCGACGGCCAGTCGGACGCGCGTGGGGGTCTGTTCCGACTGGGCGAAATACTGCTCGGCGCAGAGCGCCAGCGTCTCGCCCTCGATGGCGGTGACACCCTGGTAGCGGTCCATGTCCGGGCCCTGGTCCACGGTCATCATGAAGTGTCCGGCGCCCAGCAGCGACTTGGCCCCCGGCCGCGAGAACCCGCCGCTCGCCGTCTCGACCGCCTCGGCGTCGAAGCCGCAATAGCCGCGCAGGCCGCCAGAGGTGTCGTAGTCGGCGACCACGAACCGCACCGGCCCGTCGCCCCGCGCCTCGACGATCAGCCGGCCGTCGAACTTCAGGTTGGAGCCCACCAGGGCGGCGAGCGCGCAGGCCTCGCCCAGCAGGTTGGCGACAGGCTCCGGATAGGCATGCGCGCGAAGGATCTCGTCGATGGCGGGCCCCAGGCGCGCCAGGCGCCCGCGCACGGGTTCGCCCTCGATCTGGAAGGCGGTGACCGCGTCATCGGGGATGGGAGGAGAAGGCATCGGCGGCATATAGGAGTCCAAAGACGAAAAGCGAGCGTGGCTCATGGTCTCAGATCCTCCCCTGTCGCGCAGACGAGGGGGGAGGTGGATCGGCGCGAAGCGACGAGACGGAGGGGGCGCGTAGGCGGCGCGCTCCAAGCGATTCAAAGCCCCGTCGCCCGCACGCCCCCTCCGTCAGCTTCGCTGACACCTCCCCCGAAGTGTTCCCTTCGGGGGAGGAGCTGGATTTTCTCAGATCGCCCCGAAGCACCAGGCGAGGATGGACTTCTGGGCGTGAAGGCGGTTCTCGGCCTCGTCCCAGATCAGCGACTGCGGGCCGTCGATCACCTCGTCGGTGACCTCCTCGCCGCGGTGAGCGGGCAGGCAGTGCAGGAAGACCGCATCGTGCTTGGCCAGCTCCATGAGCTGCTCGTCCACCTGATAGGGTTCGAGCGCGTCGATCCGCTCGTCGTGGTCGGTGTCCCCCATGGAGACCCAGGTGTCGGTGATCACCACGTCGGCGTCCTTCACCGCCTTGTGCGGGTCGTCGGAGGCGTAGACCTGCCCCTGCTCCTGGGCCGCGCGGGCCAGGTCCTGGAGGTCGGGATGGAAGATGGCCGGCGCGGCGATGTTCAGCCGGAAGCCCAGCTTCGGCGCGGCGTGGATGAAGCTGGCGCAGACGTTGTTGCCGTCGCCCACATAGGCCAGCGTCTTGCCGGCCACCGGCCCGCGGTGCTCCTCGATGGTCAGCAGGTCGGCCATGATCTGGCAGGGATGGCTCCGGTCCGACAGGCCGTTGATCACCGGCACGGTCGACGACATGGCCAGCCGCTCCACGTCGGCGTGGTTGTTGGCGCGGATCATCACCGCGTCGACCATGCGCGACAGCACCCGGGCGGTGTCGTCGATCGGCTCGCCGCGGCCGAGCTGCATGTCGACGGCGTTGGAGATGATCACGTCGCCGCCCAACTGGCGCATGGCCGCGTCGAAGGAGAAGCGGGTGCGGGTGGAGTTCTTCTCGAAGATCATCGCCAGCGTCCGGCCCTCGGCGGGCGCGTCGGCGTCGCGCCGGCCCTTCGGCCAGCCCAGGCGCGCGGTCTTGCGGCGCTTGGCGTCCTCCAGGATCGCGCGCAGGTCCGAGCCCTGCAGCTTCCAGAGGTCGAGGAAGTGCCTGGGCGGCTGGCTCACGCCGCCGGCGCCCTGGCTTGGCTTTGGGCCTTGGCGCGCGCGGCCTCGCAGGCGCCTTCCAGCTTGCCGATGGCCTCGCTGGCTTCCGCCAGGGTGAGGTTGAGCGGGGGCAGCAGGCGCACGCAGTTGTCGCCGCCGCCGGCGATCAGCAGATGCTGGTCGCGGGCGTGCTGCATGAACTCGCGGTTGGGCGTGCGGAGCTTCAGCCCGATCAGGAGGCCCTTGCCGCGGATCTCCTCGACCACGTCGGGGTAACGTTCGGTGAGGCCGGAAAGCTGCTGGGTGAAGTAGCCGACGATCTCGCGCACATGGGCCATCAGTTCGGGCCGGGTCAGCTCGGCCAGCGAGGCCTCGCCCACCGCCATGGCCAGCGGGTTGCCGCCGTAGGTCGAGCCGTGGGAGCCCACGGTCATGCCGCGGCCGGCTTCCGCCGTCGCCAGGCACGCGCCGACCGGGAAGCCGCCGCCCAGGGCCTTGGCGATGGCCATGATGTCGGGCGCCGCGTCGTCGGCCCACTCATAGGCGAACAGCTTGCCGGTGCGGCCCAGGCCGCACTGGATCTCGTCGTAGATCAGCAGGGTCCCGGTCTCGTCGCAGAGCTTGCGGATGGCGGTGAGGTCTTCCGCAGGCCAGGAGCGCGCCCCGCCCTCGCCCTGCACCGGCTCCAGGATGATCGCAGCGGTGGTCGGGCCGACCGCGGCGCGCAGGGCCTCCATGTCGCCGAACTTCAGGTGGACGAAGCCCGGCATCGGCGGGCCGAAGCCTTCCAGGTAGCTCGCGTTCCCCGAGGCGTTGACTGCCGCCAGCGTCCGGCCGTGGAACGAGCCGTCGAAGCCGACGATGTCGATCCGCTCCGGCCGGCCCTTGGCCCAGTGATACTTGCGTGCGGTCTTGATGGCGCACTCGATGGCCTCGGCGCCGGAGTTGGTGAAGAACACCTCGTCGGCGAAGGTGGCGTCGGTCAGCGCCTTGGCCAGCTTCTCCTGGCCCGGGATCGTGAAGATGTTGGAGACGTGCCAGAGCTTCTCGGCCTGCGCCTTCAGCACCGCCACCAGCTTGGGATTTGCGTGGCCCAGGGCGTTGACCGCGATGCCGGCCATGCAGTCGAGGTAAGCCTCCCCGTCGGTGGTGTAGAGACGCGCGCCCTCGCCTCGCTCGAACGCCAGCGGGGTGCGGCTGTAGACACCCATGATGTGGTCGCTGGGAACGGTCGCGGGCGCTTGGGGCGCAGTCTTCTCGGTCACCGGAGGAGCCCTCCAAAACGGAAGCATCCCCGCCGCGATGCGACGGGGACTGGAAGGCTTGGCGTTCTCGTCTTCTAGAGGGGCTGTGTCAATGAAATCGCTGCCCCTCCCCGTCACGGAGAGGGAACGAGCTAGGTCTTGATCTTGTAGCCGGTCTTGAACATCCGGTAGCAGATCCAGCCGAACGCCAGGACCAGGCCCGCGGTCATGGCCATGCCGACGCCCAGCGAGCCCTCGGCGCGGCCGATGAAGCCGTAACGGAAGCCGTCGATCAGGTAGAAGATCGGGTTGAACTTGGAGAAGGTGCGGAACGGCTCCGGCAGCTTTTCCACCAGGTAGAAGGTGCCCGACAGGAAGGTCATCGGCATGATGACGAAGTTGGTCACCGCCGCCATGTGGTCGAACTTCTCAGCCCACAGGCCCGCCATGATGCCGAGGAAGCCCATGATCAGGGCGGCGCCGACGCCGAAGTAGAGGATCGCCCAGGGCTCGGCCGCCGGCAGACGCGCGAAGGGCAGCACGGCCAGCATGCTGATCGCGCCCACGAAAAGGCCGCGGGTGGCCGCCCCGGCCCCGAAGCCCGCCAGATGCTCGAAGGGCGACAGCGGCGGGGTGATGAAGTCGCCCATCAGGCCGTTGAACTTGGCCTGCAGCAGCGACGACGAGGAGTTGGCGAAGGCGTTGGACAGGATCTGCATCATGATCAGGCCGGGCGCCACGAAGGTCCCATAGGCCACCCCGTGCACCTCGCGGCCGCCGCCGACCGCGACCACGAAGACCAGCATGTAGAGCAGGGCCGTCACCACCGGCGCGGCCAGGGTCTGCATCCCCACCTTGATGAAGCGGCGCACCTCGCGGACGTAGAGGGTCTGCAAGCCAACCCAGTTGACGCTCGGGTAGTCGCGCGGCTGCGGCGGCAGGACCGCTTCGGTCAGGGCCATGTCCTTCATGCCCCTCATGTGCGCCGCCCGGGGCTGCGTCGCAAGAGCGCCGGCGCCGCGGCCGGGTTCCACGGCCAGAACTGCGACCGACCGACGCTACATCTAGTTCCTGTGGACGAAAGGCAGGGCGCCTATTGTGGCCCTTAGCGAGTTGTTTACTACTGGTGGTGGCTGGTGAGCAGCGAGATTGCTGGGCGCCACAAGATGTTGAATCCGCAGCGCAGGGGTGCGTTGCAGACAACAAGGGCGGGAGGCGAAGATGGGCTGGACAGACGAACGGGTCGAACTTCTGAAGAAGCTCTGGCAGGACGGGCTTTCGGCCAGCCAGATCGCCAAGCAGTTGGGCGGGGTCACCCGCAACGCGGTGATCGGCAAGGTCCACCGCCTGGGCCTTTCGGGCCGGGCGACCCCCTCCAAGCCCGCCCGCACGACCTTCAAGGCGCCGCGTCCGGCGCGCCCGGTCACCTCCACGCCGTCGGCCCCGCGCCGCATCGCCGAACCGGCGGCCCACGCGCCGCACCCGGCGCCGGTGCGCTATGTCGAGGAGTCCCCAGGCACGGCGACCGTGCTGACCCTGGGCGCCCACATGTGCAAGTGGCCGATCGGCGACCCGTCGATGGACAACTTCACCTTCTGCGGCCGCAGCGCCGGCGACGGCCCCTACTGCCACGAGCACAGCCAGGTGGCCTATCAGCCGGCCCAGGCCAAGAAGCGTTCGGGCGCCGCCGAACTCGCCCGGAGCCTGCGCCGCTACATTTAGTTCACCGAGATCCGCCAAGTGAGGCGGCTTACCGATCCGTTGGGGATGGGGACGCGTTCGGCCCGCGGCGGTTTTCCGCCTGCAGGGCCGGGCGCGTCCTTTTCCTTATCCCCGCCCAGCTGTCATCCCGGAAGCCGCGCAGCGGCTATCCGGGATCCATAAACGCCAACTTCGAAGGCTGTGGCGCGATGCTCTGGACGTAGAGACAATCCCAGTGCGGATTGCTCTCTTCGATGAGCACGACTTTCCAATCCCGGCGCCAGCGTTTCAGCCGCTTCTCGAAACCAATCGTCTCGGTGACCTCTCCATAGCCTCTAGAACATTAGAAGAACATCTTCAACAATGGATCGCCTTGGGATTTGAACCCCACACCGCTACCTTCCCTCCATGACCGATGTCGCCCCGGACCCGTCCGCCGCCCCGACGGAAGGCGGCAACGCCAAGCCCTATTCGGTGTCGGAGCTGGCGTTCGCGCTGAAGCGGACGCTGGAGGACGCCTACGGTTTCGTGCGGCTGCGCGGCGAGATCTCCAAGGTCACCCATCACGCCAACGGTCACGTCTACCTGACGCTGAAGGACGAGCGGGCGGCCATCGACGGGGTGGTCTGGAAGGGCCAGGTGCGCGGCCTCGGCATCCGCCCCGAGCAGGGGCTGGAGGTGATCGTCACCGGCAAGATCACCTCCTATCCGGCGGGCTCGCGCTATCAGATCGTCATCGAGACCATGGAAGCCGCCGGGGTCGGCGCACTCCTGGCGCAGCTCGAGCGGCTGAAGGCCAAGCTGGCGGCCGAGGGCCTGTTCGCGGTCGAGCGCAAACAGGCGCTGCCCTCCATGCCCGCGGTGGTGGGCGTGATCACCAGCCCGACCGGCGCGGTGATCCGCGACATCCTGCACCGCATCCGCGACCGCTGGCCCTGCCGGGTAATCGTCTGGCCGGTGGTGGTGCAGGGCGATCAGGCCGCCGCCCAGGTCGGCGCCGCCATCCGCGGCTTCGAGGCGCTGGATGAAGACGGGCCGATCCCGCGGCCGGACGTGCTGATCGTGGCGCGCGGCGGGGGCTCGGTGGAGGATCTCTGGCCGTTCAACGACGAGGCCCTGGCCCGCGCCGTCGCGGCCTGCACGATCCCGCTGATCAGCGCCGTGGGCCACGAGACCGACACCACCCTGATCGACTTCGTCTCCGACCGCCGGGCGCCGACGCCCACCGCCGCGGCCGAGATCGCCACGCCGGTGCTGGCTGAGCTGAAGGCCCTGGTCGGCGACCTGGGCGCGCGGATGCACCGCTGCGGGGGCCGGGCGGTGGAGGATCGCCGCGGCCGCGTCCAGGCGGCCGGGCGGGCGCTGACGCGGGTGGGCGACCTGGTGGAACTGGCCGCCCAGCGGTTCGGCATCGTCTCCGGCCGGCTGGCCGCGGGCCTGGCGAAGAACGCCGCGGCGCATGAACGCGACCTGGTGCGGGTCGCCTCGCGGCTGTCGCCGCTCCTGCTGCAGCGACCGCAGGCGGTGCAGCGCCAGCGGCTGGACGGCGCGGCCGCGCGCCTGCATCCGGGCGTCATGCGCGGCCTGGAGCGGGCCGGCGAGCGCCTGGACGCGCTGTCCAAGCTCTACGTCTCCGTCGATCCCGACCGGCCCCTGCAGCGCGGCTTCGCCCGGGTGACCCGCGCCGACGGCTCCATCGTCCACGCCGGCGCGATCCTGGCGGGCGGCGAGGAGGTGGCGATCAAGTTCGGCGACCTGGTCACCCGCCAGGCGGTGATCGAGGGCGCGGCGGCCGAACCAGCGGCGGCCAAGCCCCTCCGGCCAAGGCCGAAGGCGGCGGGCGCCGCGCAGGGCGAGCTGTTCTGAGCGCCCTCTGTTCCGGAGAGGGGCGGCGCGCTAAATAGACGCTCATGAACGCCTTCGATCCGGATTTCTCGGCCGCCGACCTGGCCAAGCTGCACTACGGCGACGGAGACTTCGCCGTTCTGAAGCCCGGCCGCTATGTGGTCTGCGCGGTCAGCGGCAAGAAGGTGCCGCTGGAGCAGTTGCGCTATTGGTCGGCCCCCCTGCAGGAGGCCTACGCCGGCCCAGCCGAGGCCCTGCAACGCTGGCGCGAGACCAACAGCCCAGGCTGATCCCACCAGAGTGGAGGCTCTAGACCCCCGCCTTCGCCTTTGCCTTGTAGGTCTCGTTCGGCCAGCGCTTGTGCACCCAGAACCACTCGGCGGGGCGGGCGAGAACGCGTTCCTCCATGAAGGCGTTGATCCGGCCCACGGCCGCCATGATGTCGGCGTTGCGGTCGCCGGTGTCCTCCAGCCGGAACGGCTCGTGAACGATCACCTTGAAGCGCGCGCCGCGCAGGCGCTGCACGCTCATCGGCTGGATCGGAACCCCGTAGCGCAGGGCGAAGGTGGAGGGTCCCGGCGCCGTGCGGGCCATCCGGCCGAAGAAGGGGGCGGCCACTCCGCCGTTGAACTTCTGGTCGTTGAGCAGGGCCACGGATTCGCCGCGGGCCAGCGCCCGGAACAGCTCGCGCGCACCGTCCGCGCCCTTCGGCGCGAAGAGCTTCACCCCATAGCGGCGTCGGTTGGCGACGATGCGGGCGTCCACGTAGGGGTTGTTGGTGGCCCGGTAGGTGATCTGGCACTGGACCCCGGCGCGCACGATGGCCAGCGCCATGACGTCGAAGTTGGAGAAGTGGCCGCTGATCAGCACGGCCGGCCCTCCGCCGTTCGCCAGGGCGGTCAGGCGCTCCAGGCCTTCGACCTGGATCCGGTCCGGCTCCTCGGCGATCCGGTCGAGGATCGGGAACTCGGCCATCCATCGGCCGGTCTCTTCCCACTGGGCGCGCAGCATCCTCCGGATGTCGGGCTCGGTGGCGGTTGGGAAGACGATCCGCAGGTTGGTTTCCGCGACGTGGTGGGCGCTGGTTAACGGACCCAGGGTGCGAAATAAACAGGCGCCGAAGTCGGAAACTGCGTCGACCGGGAACAAACGTGCTAAAAAGCGTGCAATATCATACAGCCAAGCTTCGATATGCCACAGCAGGGACTGGCGCCTGGGAGACCGAGATTCTGTCATGCATCTTTACTAAGGCTGGCTTCGTAACCTTAGCAACGCGCGCGTTTGGCGCGGGGCTTGCGGCGGACCCCGCGTGCCGTCCCGGACTGGGACATTGGGGTTTGAGGAGGATGGGCGTCGCGTCATGATGGACTTGATCGATATTCATCTGGGTCGCCGGCTTCGCCGTCGCCGCCGGATCCTGGGTTTGACCCAACAGCAGCTCGCCGGCGCGTGCGGCGTGCGCTTCCAGCAAATCCAGAAGTATGAGTGCGCAGCCAACCGTATGTCTGCGGCCAGACTGTGGCAGCTCGCCGAGGTGCTCGAGGTCCCGGTCAGCTACTTCTACGAGGGGCTCGGCCAGGAAACCCACGTCGACAAGGATCCGGAGCCGCCGGAGCCGCATCAGGGCAAGGAGACCAAGGATCTGATCCAGGCCTTCTACAGCCTTAGCGAGCGGCCGCGCCAGCGCCTGCTGGACCTGGCCAAATCCCTGAACGAGACCGATCCCGAAGTCAGCGTAGGGCATGCGTTTCCCTGAGCCGCATCAGGGGGTAAAGCGGTCGGATGACCTCTCCGTCCCGCCGCTCGCCCGCCTCCGAAAAGATCGCCCCTGAGAAGATCGTTGAGCTCGACGCGTTCCTGGTCGAGCTCAACCGCGCCGCCGGCGCCGCCATCCTGCCCCTGTTCCGCGCCGACCACGGCCTGGTCGACAAGGGCGGGGCCAAGGGCTTCGACCCCGTCACAGAGGCCGACAAGGGCGCCGAGCGCGCCATCCGCGCCCTGATCTCCGAACGCTATCCGGACCACGGCGTCATCGGCGAGGAATATGGCGAGGATCGCCCCGACGCCGAGTTCGTCTGGGTGCTGGATCCGGTGGACGGCACCCGGGCCTTCATCGCGGGCCTGCCGGTGTGGACCATCCTGATCGGCCTGCGCCACAACGGGGCGCCGGTCCTGGGCTCGATCTGCCAGCCCTACATCGGCGAGCTCTTCATCGGCCACGCAGGCGGATCGCGGCTACAAACCCGCGGCGGCAATCGGCCGCTGAAGGTCCGCCCCTGCCCCGGCCTGTCGGGCGCCCTGATCGCCACCACCGACCCGATCATCTTCCAGGGCGCCGAGCGCGAGGCCTGGCGCAGCGTCCGCGCGGCGGCGCGCCTGGCGCGGCTGGGGTGCGACGCCTATGCCTACGCCATGGTCGCGGCCGGCACGATGGACCTGGTGATCGAGACCGGCCTCAAGGCCTGGGACATCGACGCGGCGATCCCGGTGATCGCCGGCGCGGGCGGCGTCACCACCGACTGGAACGGCCAGCCGGTGGGCGCCCATGGCGGGCGCATCGCCATCGCCGGCGACCGCGCCTGCCTGGACGAGGCGCTGGCCGTCCTTGGGGCCGTCGGGCCTTAGGCCTTCGTCGGCGCAGGCTTCGGGGCCGCCGGCTTCCTGGCGGCCGGCTTCCTCGCCGCGGCGGGCTTCTTTGCGGCCGCGGGTTTCCCGGCGGCCGCAGGCTTGGCCGTCTTCGGCGCCTTGGCGGCGGCCGGCTTGGCGGCCGGTTTCTTGGCCGCAGCGGGCTTCTTGGCGGCGGCGGGCTTCTTCGCGGCCGCGGGTTTCCTGGCCGCGGCAGGCTTGGCCCCGGCCTTCGTCGCGGGCTTCTTCACCGCCGGAGCCTTGGCGGCCGCCGGCTTGGCTGCGGCCTTGCCCGGAGCCTTCTTCGCGGGGGCCTTCTTGGCCGTGGCCGGTCTGGCGGCCGCAGTCTTGGCGGTCGCGGACGCCTTGGCGCCGGCCTTGGCCGGAGCCGCAGCCTTGGCGGTCGCCGACTTGGCCGCGGGCTTCTTCGCCGCCGGCTTCCGGGCCGCGGGCTTCTTGGCCGCAACCGGCTTGACGGCGGCGGGCGCGGCGGGCTTGGGCGCAGGCGCGGCGGCGGCCGTCGGGGCCGGAGCCGGCGCAGGCGCGGGGGCCGGAGCCGCGGCGGGCTTCGGCGGCGCGGCGGGCGTCGGGGCGACACGGCCGGTGAGCGCGTCAAGCGCCCTCAGGAAGATGTTACGCATCGGGTCGGTCTCCATCAGGATTTCGTGAAAAGCGCCGGGGACGTTGATGAACTTTCCCTGCGGCAGGTGACGGGCGGCGGCGGCCTGGGCGGCCGTATCGACGAGCTGGTCGTCCTCGGCAGAGACAATGACCACCGGTACGGTGACGTTCCGCAAGGTGTCGGCCCGGGCGAGGTAGGCGGTGGCCCGCAGGCCGAAGTCGATCCACCCCCAGGTCGGCCCGCCCAGCGCCAGTTTCGGCTCGGCGGCGACCAGGCCCCAGGCGCGCGCATAGCGCACCGGGTCATGGGTGAGCGCGTTGCCCTCGAACGGCGCGTCGAAGGGCGCGCCGGGGCCGGCCACGGTGTAGCGCCCGCCGCCGCCGATCATCAGGTTGAAACCGGTCAGCAGCTTCGACACCAGCAACGGGAACGGGGTGCGCAGGCCCAGCATGGGGGCCGACAGGATGGCGCCGGCGAATCGCGTCTCGCCCTGCGCCATCGCCAGGAGCGTCAGGCAGCCGCCCATGGAATGGGCCACCGCCACCCAGGGCTTCGGGAGCTGGTCGTGATAGGCGCCCAGGAGGGCGCGGAAGTCGTCGAGATAGGCCTTGTAGCCGCGTGCGTGGCCCTTCAGCGGATCGGCCAGGTCGCGCTGCGACAGCCCCTGGCCGCGCCAGTCGTGGGCCAGCACCACGAAGCCGCGGTCCAGGCATTCGCCGATGAACTCGTAGTACTTCTCGATGGCCTCGGTGCGCCCGCCCGACAGCACGATGGAGCCGCGCGCCCGACCGCCGCTCCTCACGCTCGGCGGGGTGAACAGCGCCGCCCGCAGCTTCGCCCCGCCCGCGCCGGTGAACCACGAGGCTTCGCCGCCAGGCGGAGCCTTGGCGTCGGCGGTCTCGATCAAGGGCGCCGGGTCGAGCATCTGGACTGGTCTTACGCGGCCTTGGAAAACAGGGATTGAATCTTCGGCTGCAAACGCATGGCGAGCCCCATGTCGGAGAGCCGCAGGCGTCCGGTCATCATCGCCCGCGTCGGGTCGAGTTCGCCCTTGCCGAGGGCGGTCAGGTCCTTGAGGGCGACGGTCACCACCAGGTCGGCCGGCAGGTCGTCATTGGTCACCGCCGCGCCGTCGATGTGGATGACGCCCTCGCCCTTCAGATCGAGCTTGATCGACGAGCCCAGGCCCGCGGCGCCGGCCTCGGACGCCGCGGCGCGGCGGATCCGATCGGTCAGCTCCTCAAGCGTCGCCATTCGCGAACCCCAGCTTCCGCCTATTGCACCCCAGACACTGAGCTTCGCTTCTGACGTGTGCGAAGTAAACCGTCACGCGCGCGCCGAGACCCTTATCGAGAGCCCTTCTCATCCGTTCACGTCGATCCGACGCGAGGGGGAAGGGCCGCAGCCGGCTTGACGAATTTCAGCGTCATCCGGTCGCTCTCGCCGATGGCGTCGTATGGCGCGTGGTCGAAGGCGGGATCCGGCGGCCGGCCGATCGGCGAGGAACGGCGCACCGGCGGAAGCGTCCAGACGCCGAACGGGTGGTCGTGGTGGTCCTTGGGATTGGCGTTGATCTCGCTGGCGGCGGCCAGCTCGAAGCCCGCCTCCGTGGCCAGTTGCACGGCGTAGGCCTGGGGCACGTAGCCGGAGCTCGCCATGACGTCGGGCGTGGCGGCGGGGTCGGCGCGGTGCTCCTCGATCCCCAGCGCGCCCCCGGGCTTGAGCGCGGCGAAGGCGTCGCGGAACGCCTTCTCCGCCAGGCCCGCCGACATCCAGTTGTGCAGGTTGCGCAGGAAGAGGACGAGGTCCGCGGAGCCGGCCGGGGCGACCGGGCCGCTGGCGGCGCCGAAAGCGGTGAAGGTCACCTTGCCGTAGAGGCCGGGGCTCGCCTCCAGGCGTCGACGATAGGCCTGCGCCATGGCCCGGCCGTCCGGCTCGGTCGGAGCCAGGTCGGCGGCGATGAACCGCCCGCCGGTGGCGGCCACGTAGGGCGCGATGATGTCGCTGTACCAGCCGGCGCCCGGCCAGAACTCCACCACCGTCATGTGCGGCTTCAGGCCCCAGAACCGGAGCGACTCCAGCGGATGGCGTGAGGGATCGCGCGCCCGGTCGGCAGGCCCGCGCCAGGCGCCGGCGATCGCGGCCTCCAGGGTTGCGGGCGGCGTGACGCCCTTGGGGCGCGCGGGGGAACAGGCGCCGAGGGCCATCGCGCCCAGCACGACGCCGCGCCTCGAAACGGAAATGCCGAGATAAGCCATCGGACCTCGCCACGCCCCCCAGCGTCAGCTTGGGCTAGGCCTAGCGCGCAGGCGCACCCGGGTCAAAGACGCACAGCCGCGCACGGCCGGTATGCGGGTGACGCGCGCAAGGCCTTGAACCCGAAAATCCGCCGCCTACCTCATGTCCCGGAGGCGCTGGATGTCCGGGCCTTCCGGGTGTCGCGCGAGGCCTGATGGCTCGCAAAGACGCTCTGCTGAAACCGCAACCTTGCTTTGAAAGAAGGATGTGACCGCATGCGTACGATCGATTTTTCCCCCTTGTACCGCTCCGTCGTCGGCTTCGACCGCCTGGCCGACCTGCTGGACAACGCCGCCGCTGACGGCGCCACGGGCTATCCGCCCTACAACATCGAGCGCACCGACGAGAACGCTTACCGCGTCGAGATCGCGGTGGCCGGCTTCCGTCCGGAAGAACTCTCCATCGAGGTGAAGGAGAACCTGCTCACCGTCACCGGCCGCAAGACGGCCAACGACGAGCCGCGCCGCTTCCTGCACCGCGGCCTGGCGGAGCGGAACTTCGAGCGCCGGTTCCAGCTCGCCGACTATGTGGTGGTGACGGACGCGAACCTCGCCGACGGCCTGCTCGCCATCTCGCTCAAGCGCGAACTGCCGGAGGCGCTGAAGCCCCGCCGCGTGGAGATCAGCGTCGGCCAGCCCGGCCTGATCGAAGGCGAAAAGGCGGCGTAAGGGACGATCCTCTCCCGCCGTCGGCGGGAGAGGACTTTCTTCTCCGAGTGGAGTTGGCGATTGGCCGCTCCTTCGCCGCAGGAAAATCTCGCTCGCGCCTGAGGCTGGACAACAATTCGTCAAGCTCTACCTTGACGGTCATGAAATGCGAGTTCTGCAGGGAAGAGATCGCCGACGACGCTCTGGCTTGTCCGCATTGTCAGCGAGACACTTTGGCTGGTCGTTCGGCGAAGGGCACCAAGCTTGGCAAGGTCATCGTGGTGCTGATAGCGGCACCAATCGTGATATTCCTTTTGCTCGCGGCCTTCGGAAGCCAATTGCCGGACAAGTCGCCCAGCGATCGAATTCAGGAATCGTGCGAGCGCGAATATCCGGGCAACTCTGAAGCCGTGACCAGATGCCGACTGGCGCTAACCGCGAAGGCATTGAACGACACACAGACCAATCGGATAAACCAAGCCGCTAAGGACGCTGGCGTTAAGCCGTAGCGACAGCCCTGCCCTCAGGCCTCTCGCCTTCTTCAGCTAGATCGCGTCGTCGAGGCCGCGGGCGCCATGGCGGGCGACGCCGCTGAAGTTGGCCTGCCGCAACAGCGCGCCGGTGAAGTTGGCCCTGGAGACGTCGGCCTCGATGAACATCGCCTGGCGGACGTCGGCGCCGGAAAGGTCCGCGCCCTTCAGCTCGGCCTTGCGCAGGTCGCAGGCCAGCACGCGGTCGGCGCCCAGCAGCAGCGGGCCCATCTGCGCCTCCCGCAAGTCGGAGCCGGAGAGCTTGGCGTTGGCGAGCTTGGCGCCGCGAAGGTCCGCCCGGCGCAGGTTGCAGTTCCTGAGGTCCGCGCCCTCCAGATGGGCGCCCTGAAGTTGCACGCCTTCCATGTCGAGGCCGTAGAACACCGCCCCCTTGGCGGAGAGCGCGGTGAGGTTGTAGCCGCGGATGGTCTCGAGCGCGCGCAGGTCGGCGCCGTCGAACACCGAGGGCGCCCCGTGCAGGCCGCCGGTCTCGCACCAGCGGGCATGGTCCTGGATCATGGTCTTGTAGGGCAGGCTGGAGGCGGCGATGCCCGCCGGCTTGTCGGTGAGGGCCCCGACCATGTTGGCGTTGGAGACGTTCCACTGCACGGTCTTGGCGCCCACCAGCACCGCGTCGCGCAGGTCCGCCCCGCCGAGGTCCGCGCCGGAAAGGTCGGCGCCGGAGAGGTTGCAGCCTTTCATCGTCGCCTGCTTCAGGTTCGCGCGCACCAGGCGGGCGTCCTTGAGGATCGCGTCGGTGAAGTCGGCCTTCACGGCGATCACGCCGGAAAGCTTGGAGCGTTCGAGGTTGGCGCCGATCAGCTTGGCGCCCTGGGCGTCGCCGACGCGGCTCTGCCCGCCGGCCTCGATGCGCCGGAAGCCGTACTTCGGGTCGGCCGCGGCCAGGATGCCTTCGCGCAGGTCGGCCTCGAACATGTCGGCCCCGGTGAGGTCGGCGTTGCGCAGGCACGCGCCGCGCAGGTCGGCGCGGCGCAGCGAGGCGCCGGTCAGATCGGCGTCCTGCAGGTCGGCGCCGAACAGGCTCGCATGGTCGAGCCGCGCGCCTGCCATCCGGCATCCGGCCAACACCGCGCCCGAGAAGTCGGCGTCGCACAAATTCTTGCCCGACAGGTCGATGCCCGACAGGTCCATCCAGGCGAACACGGCGCGCGCGCCGCCGGGCTTGGAACTCCACAGCCGATCGTGCCGGGCGCAGATCTGGTCGGCTTCCGCCTGGGTGATGCGGCGCGCGACGTTGGGGGATTCGGACATGCGGCTCGCGGGGAATGCGGAATGGTTACCCGATCCTAGACACCGAGGATTAACGCCCCATTTCCCGACGCTTAGGCTGAAGGGCGCGGGCGATAGGCCGCATAGAGCGCCGCCGCTTCGTCCGCCGCGACACCCAGGTCGACGGGGATTCCCGCCGCCGCCAGCCGCTGGAGGCCCCGCCCCGCGGCCAGGGCGGAAGGGTCGTCGCAGGCCACGACCACCCGCGCCACGCCGGCGCGCGCCAGCCGCTCGCCGCAAGAGGCGGCGCCGGACGAGCGTTCGCCGCAGGGTTCGAGGGTGACGTAGGTCGCGGCCCCGGCTGCGGCGGGGCCTGCGGCGTCGAGGGCGATCTCCTCGGCGTGCGGCCGGCCGCCGGCTGCGGTGGCGCCCTCGCCGACCACGACGCCGTCCTTGACGAGGACGCAGCCGACGGAAGGGTTGTCGCCCGTCTTGCCGAGGTTCGCCTGCGCGAGGCCGATCGCGCGGCGCATCCAGGCCCGGTCGTCGGCGGCGGCCATGTTCAGTCCTCCGCGCTAGACCTGCGGCAGCGGCTGGGCGCGGGCCGCGTCCAGGTAGCGCGCGGCGGCCGGCTTCAAGGCCCCGTCCAGCTCGATGAGCAGCGGATTGCCCGTCGGGATCTCCACGCCGACGATCTCCTCGCCGCTCAGGCCGAAGAGCAGCTTGACGATGGCGCGCAGGGAATTGCCGTGCGCGGCCACCAGCAGGGTCTCGCCGGCGGCGAGCCTGGGGACGATCTCGGCCTCCCAGTAGGGCTGCACCCGAAAGAGCGTGGTCTCCAGGCTCTCGGTGTCGGGCAGGATGGCGCCGGCGTAGCGGCGGTCCTTGGAGAAGTCGAACTCGCCGCCCGGCGGCAACGGCGGCGGCGGCACGTCATAGGAGCGCCGCCAGACCTTGACCTGGTCCGCGCCATGCCGGGCCGCGGTCTCGGTCTTGTTGAGCCCGGTCAGGCCGCCGTAGTGGCGCTCGTTCAGCCGCCAGTCCTTGATCTCCGGCACGAAGGCCTGCCCGGCGGCGGCGAGCGCCAGCCAGGAGGTGCGGATCGCGCGCGTCAGCACCGAGGTGTAGCAGCGGTCGATGGCGACGCCGGCGGCGGCGATCAGCTCGCCGCCCTTCGTCGCCTGCGCCTCGCCCTCGGCGGTCAGGTCCACATCCACCCAGCCGGTGAAGCGGTCCTCCAGGTTCCACTGGCTCTGGCCGTGTCGCAGCAGGATCAGGGTGGGCAAGGGCTTGGGCTCCGCAATCTACCGGTAGATGGGCTTTCTATCGTTTGGGCGAGGCGACGCAACGATTGGTCCGGCGCGGGCGAAGCGGCTATAGAGCCTGGCATGCTCGACCGTCTCTACCTGCCCGTCCTGGCGCTCGCCGCCATCGCCGCGGTGGCCTTCGCCAGCATCTGGCCGCAGGGCCTCGGCGACCGGTCGCCCGCGCCCTTCGGCTCCACGCCCGTGCAGCGCACGCCTGCGATGCAGGCGGCCATGCAGCGCGAGGCCCTGGCGGCGCAGCGGCGCACCAACCAACAGCGGGCCGCGCTCCACGAGACGCAGTCCCAGGCGCTTGCGCCCTCTCAATGACGGATCAGGCGCAATGACCGGGTTCGACGCCGTCGCCGTCGGCCGCCGCGTGCTGGCGGCCGAGGCCCTCGCCCTGGGCCAGATGGGCGCGGAGCTCGGCGAGGCCTTCGCCAAGGCGGTCGAGACGCTGTTCGACGTCCAGACCGGCGAGACGGGCGGGCGCATCGTGCTCACCGGCATCGGCAAGTCGGGCCACGTGGCGCGCAAGATCGCCGCCACCCTGGCCTCGACCGGCTCGGTGGCCATGTTCGTGCACGCCACCGAGGCCAGCCACGGCGACCTGGGGATGATCGGCGCGGGCGACGTGATCCTGGCCCTGTCGAAGACCGGCGAGACCCGCGAACTGGCCGATGTGATCGCCTATGCGGTACGCTTCCAGATCCCGCTGATCGCCATCACCGCCGTGGCCGACAGCGCCCTCGGCCGCGCCGCCGACATCGTGCTGCGCATCCCCGACGCGCCGGAGGCTGCCGATGAGCTGAACGCGCCGACCACCTCGACCACCCTGCAGATCGCGCTGGGCGACGCCTTGGCGGTGGCCCTGCTGGAGCGGCGCGGGTTCAAGCCGCAGGACTTCCGGGTCTTCCATCCCGGCGGCAAGCTCGGCGCTATGCTGCGCACGGTCGGCGATCTGATGCATGGCGTCGGCGAATTGCCGTTGGTAGGCGCCGAAACGCCGATGCAGGACACCCTGCTGGTGATGACTGAAAAGCGCTGGGGGATCGTCGGCGTGACCGGTCCGGACGGCAAGCTCGCGGGCGCGATCACCGACGGCGACCTGCGCCGCCACATCGACGGCCTGATGGGCCACACCGCGGGCCAGGTGATGACGCCCGGGCCCAAGAAGACCGTGCCGCCGTCCATGCTGGCCTCGGAGGCGCTGGCCCTTATGAGCGACCCGCCGCCCGCCGTCACCGTGCTGTTCGTGGTCGAGGACGGCAAGCCGGTGGGCATACTGCACATCCACGACCTGCTGCGCGCCGGGGTGATGTAGAACCAAGGCTGCGTTGTACACATTCCTGAAGGACCCGCGCGGTATCCCATCCGCCCCGTCCGACGACACAGAGCCATTCCGGAGTCCCGATGCTGCCCGCTCCCCGCGCCGACCTCGTCTCCAACACCTACGATTTCGAGAACCTGCCGCTGGTGAAGGCGACGGGCTTTCGCGAGTACGACGCGCGCTGGCTGTTCGGGCCGGAGATCAACCTCCTGGGCGTCCAGGCGCTGGGCCTCGGCCTCGGGACCTACATCCACGAGCTCGGCCAGAAGCGGATCGTGGTGGGCCACGACTACCGCTCCTATTCGCTCTCCATCAAGCAGGCGCTCACCATCGGCCTGGTGGCCGCCGGCTGCGAGGTGATCGACATCGGCCTGGCCACCTCGCCCATGGCCTATTTCGCCCAGTTCGACCTGGACGCCCCTTGCGTGGCCATGGTCACCGCCAGCCACAACGAGAACGGCTGGACCGGGGTGAAGATGGGCGCCCAGCGGCCCCTGACCTTCGGCCCCGACGAGATGGGCCGGTTGAAGGAGATCGTGCTCTCCGGGACGTGGAAGCAGCGGCCGGAGGGCTCCCTGGCCCACGTGGGCGGCGTGGCCGAGCGCTATATCGCCGACGCCGCCGGCCGCGCCAGCCTGAAGCGTCCGTTGAAGGTGGTCTGCGCCTGCGGCAACGGCACCGCCGGCGCCTTCGCGCCGGAGGCCCTGCGGCGCATGGGCGTGGCCGTGGTGGTCGAGATGGACTGCAAGCTCGACTGGACGTTCCCGAAATACAATCCGAACCCCGAAGACAGCGTCATGCTGCACGCCATGGCCGACGCCGTGCGGCAGTACGACGCCGATCTGGCGCTGGGCTTCGACGGCGACGGCGACCGCTGCGGCGTCGTGGACGACGAGGGCGAGGAGATCTTCGCCGACAAGATCGGCCTGATGCTCGCCCGGGACCTTTCTTCACTGCACCGCGACGCCACCTTCGTCGTCGACGTGAAGTCCACCGGCCTGTTCGCCACCGACGAGGTGCTGAAGGCCAACGGCGCCAGGACCGTCTACTGGAAGACCGGCCACTCCTACATCAAGCGCAAGACCGCCGAGCTGGGCGCGCTGGCCGGCTTCGAGAAGTCCGGCCACTTCTTCTTCAACCCGCCGATCGGCCGGGGCTACGACGACGGCATCGTGGCCGCCGCCGCCATCCTTTCGATGCTGGACCGCAACCCGGACAAGAAGCTCTCGGACCTGAAGCGGGCCCTGCCGGTGGCCTATACGTCCCTGACCATGAGCCCGCACGTGGCCGACGAGGTGAAGTATGGCCTGGTGGACGAGGTGGTCGCCGAATACACCGCCCTGCGCGACGCCGGGGCCAAGATCCTGGGCCGCAAGATCGCCGAGCTGATCACCGTCAACGGGGTGCGCGTGGCGCTGGAGGACGGCTCGTGGGTGCTGGTCCGCGCCTCGTCCAACAAGCCGGAGATCGTCGTGGTGGTGGAGTCGACCCAGAGCGAGGACGACATGCGCCGCCTGTTCCGCGAAGAGGTGAAGCCGCGCCTGGCCAAGCGCCCGCAGGTGGGCGCCTACAACCAGGAAATCTGAACGCTCAGGACAGGGCGGAGGTCACGCCGGCCTTCGGAAAATCAGCGAGGCTCGCCAATTCGCGGAGGTCGCGAGAAGCGGCCGGGTAGCGCACGCCACCCGGCCGCTGGCCGCCCTTAGCCCTGCCCGATCTCGACAGGCACGAAGGTGTGCACGCCGCCACGGGCCACGAACAACAGCACCGACTTCTTGCCGGCCTTCTTGGCGTCGGCGACGGCGGACCTGAGTTCGACGGGCGAGTTGATCGCCCGCTCGCCGGCGCGCAGGATCAGGTCGCCGCGCCGCAGGCCCTTCTGGGCGGCGTCGGACCCGTCATCGACGCCCGCGACGCGGACGCCCTTGCCCTGCGAGTCCGGCGCGACCTGCAGACCGAGCGCGCCCAGCATGCGGCTGTCGTCGGCTCCGCCGCCGCCCGGCCCGGTGCGGTCGTTGGACGCCAGGGATTCCTCCGAGGGCCGCAGGCCGGAGCGCACGGTGATCTCGCGGACCTGGCCGTCGCGGCGCACCTGCAGGCGGATCGGCTCGCCGGCGCGGGCCAGACCCACCGCGCGGGTGAGGTCCGAGGCGCTGGCGACCGGCGTTCCGTTGACTTGCAGCACCACGTCACCGGGCTGCACGCCCGCCGCCGCGGCCGGCCCGCCCTCGGTGATCTCCGCCACCAGCGCACCCTTGCCCTTCAGGCCCAGGCTGTCGGCGATCTCCGGCGTCACGTCCTGCACCGTCGCGCCGATGAAGCCGCGGGTCACCTTGCCGGTGGAGATCAGTTGCTTGGAGACCGACGCCACCACGTCGGCGGGAATGTCGAAGCCGATGCCCACCGAGCCGCCCGTGGGCGAATAGATGGCGGTGTTCACGCCCACCACCCGGCCGGCCAGGTCGAAGGTCGGGCCGCCGGAGTTGCCGCGGTTGATCGGGGCGTCGATCTGCATGAAGTCGACGTAGTTGGAGCCCGAGACGTTCTTGCGGCCCAGCGCCGAGACGATCCCGGCCGTGGCCGTGCCGCCCAGGTTGAACGGATTGCCGACCGCGACCACCCAGTCGCCGACCCGCGGCTTGCCGCGGTCCTCGAAGCTGACGAAGGGCAGGTCCTTCGCATCGACCTTGACCACCGCCAGGTCGGTGGCCGCGTCACGGCCGATGAGGTGGGCCGTGAAGGTGCGGTCGTCGGTGGTGTGGACGGTGATCTTGTCGGCGCCTTCGACCACATGGTTGTTGGTCACCAGATAGCCGTCCGAGGAGATGAAGAAGCCCGAGCCGGCGCCGTGCATCGGCTGTGCGCGCTGCTGCTGCTGAGGCATCTGCTGGAAGAAGCGTCGCAGTTCGGGAGGCAGGCCCTGAGGGGCGGCCCCGCCGTCCTGGCCGTCCTGGCCATCGCCGTCGTCCAGGCCAATGCGCCGCGGGCCGGCCTTGCCCTCCACCTCGATGGAGACCACCGCAGGGGCGACGCGGTCGACGATGTCGGCGAACGACGCCGGGGCGGACCCCGAGGCGTTGGGGATCGGACGCGCATTGACCGCGCCGTCCGGGCCGACGCCGGCGTGCACCGCATAGCCGGCCGTGGCCGCGGCGCACAGAGCCGCAGCGGCGACCCCATAGGCCGTGAGAGATTTGCGAGTAGTCATGCCTTTGATTGAACCTTTCGTGCCCACACCTGCCTTCAGGCCGCGAGCTTGGCCGAACGATGGTTCGGATCGATGTCCGACTCGGGTCAGGTCCAAGGCCTCTTCCGGGCAGGTTTGCGGCGAAGGTTGAGCTCGGCGCGCCGGCGGTGTGGGCCGCGCCGAACAGCGACATAATTTACCTCTGTGACGTAGCTCGGCTGGCGCAAGTTGCGCGGGCGTGCTGAAAGCACCGCCGCACCCCCGGGTTCGAGGAGTCTTGAATGCACGTGGCGATGATCGGGACGGGCTACGTCGGCCTCGTCAGCGGCGCCTGTTTCGCCGACTTCGGGCACACGGTGACCTGCATCGACAAGGACGCGGGCAAGATCGAGCGCCTGCAGGCCGGGGGAATCCCGATCTATGAGCCGGGGCTGGACCTCTTGGTGGCCCAGAACGTCAAGGCCGGACGCCTGTTCTTTTCCACCGATGCGACCGAGGCCGTGCGCAAGGCCGACGCGGTGTTCATCGGCGTGGGGACCCCGTCGCGGCGCGGCGACGGCTACGCGGACCTCTCCTACGTCTACGCCGCGGCCGAGGAGATCGCGGCGCTCGTGCAGGGATTCACCGTGGTGGTCACCAAGTCCACCGTGCCGGTGGGCACCGGCGACGAGATCGAGGCGATCTTCAAGCGCAAGAACCCCACGGCGGACGTGGCCGTGGTTTCCAACCCGGAGTTCCTGCGCGAGGGCGCGGCGATCGAGGACTTCAAACACCCTGACCGGGTGGTGGTCGGCACCCTGGACGAGCGCGCCCAGGCGGTGATGCGCGAACTCTATCGGCCGCTCTATCTGAACGAGACGCCGATCCTGTTCACCAACCGGCGCACCAGCGAGTTGATCAAGTACGCGGCCAACGCCTTCCTGGCCTTGAAGATCACCTACATCAACGAGATGGCCGACCTCTGCGAGGCGGTGGGCGCCGACGTTCAGCAGGTGGCCCGCGGCATCGGCCTGGACGGGCGGATCGGCGGCAAGTTCCTGAACGCCGGCCCCGGCTACGGCGGTTCCTGCTTCCCGAAGGACACGCTGGCCCTGGTGCGCACCGCCCGCGACGCCGGCGCGCCCGTGGAGCTGGTCGAGACCACGGTGAAGGTCAACGACGAGCGTAAGCGGGCCATGGCGCGCAAGGTGATCAAGGCGCTGAACGGCGACCTGAAGGGCAAGACGGTCGGCGTGCTGGGCCTCACCTTCAAGCCCAACACCGACGACATGCGCGACGCGCCCTCGCTGGCCATCATCCCGGCCCTGCAGGACAAGGGCGCCAAGGTGCAGGCCTTCGACCCCGAGGGGCACGAGGCGCGCCAGATGCTCACCGGCGTGGATTTCAAGGACGACCCCTACGGCGTCGCCGAAGGCGCCGACGTCCTGGTGATCATCACCGAGTGGGATCAGTTCAGGGCCCTCGACCTGGACCGCATCAAGCTCCTGATGCGGGCGCCGGTGATGGTCGACCTGCGCAATATCTACAAGCCCGCCGATATGCGCGCGCGGGGCTTCGCCTACAGCAGCGTGGGGCGGCCCGGCGCCTGATCGCGCCGGGGCGGTTCGCTTCGGGCCCTGGGCCTCAGAAGCCTAAGGCGGTCAGCCGCAGCAGGGCCTGGCCGATCCAGACGGCGCCCGCCCAGAAAGCCATCCCGAGAAGGGCGACGAAGGCGAGGCAGGCCAGGGAGCTCAATCCCTTCGCCCGACGCCTTAGCGCACCTCCATAGCTGAGGTGGTAGGCCATGTTCGCTCCCAACAGACTTCTTCACGCCGAACCGGTCGAGCGGCTCGGACATTACGAGAGTGTCACAATCGTTAGGGCTTGGGTAGGGTTGCCGCGCGCCGAGGATAACGCAGTCGATATCTCCTCTCCCCCTCCGGGGGGTGAGGAGTCTGGAGCCGACGCCCCTGTTTGATCCCGGCCGACTTGATTCGAGGCAGCCGGGACAGGGCCTAGGCGGTGACGGCGGCCTTTTTCACCGCCCCGGCGATCTCCTTGACCACCTGGGAAACGAGCTTCTCGTCGTCGCCCTCGGCCATGATGCGGATCAGGGGCTCGGTGCCCGAAGCGCGCACCAGCAGGCGGCCGCAGCCGTTCAGCCGCTGCTCGGCCGCGGCGATGGCCCCCACGACGTCGGCGTGCTCCAGCGGCTTGCCGCCGCCGAACCGCACGTTCTCCAGCTTCTGGGGCACCGGCTCGAACTGGCGGGCGAGCGCGCTCATCGGCTTGTCGCTCTCCTTCAGCACGGACAGAACCTGCAGCGCGGCCAGCAGGCCGTCGCCGGTGGTGGAGAAGTCCGACAGGATGATGTGGCCGGACTGTTCGCCGCCCAGGTTGAAGCCGCCCTCGCGCATGCGCGCCATCACCGCCCGGTCGCCCACCGGGGTGCGCTCCAGTGTCAGCTTGCGGGCCTTCAGGAACCGCTCAAGGCCGAGGTTGGACATCACCGTGGCCACCACCCCGCCGCCGCGCAGCTTGTCGCGCTGCGCCCAGTCGGCCGCCATCAGGGCCATGATCTGGTCGCCGTCGACGATCAGGCCCTTCTCGTCGCAGATCACCAGCCGGTCGGCGTCGCCGTCCAGGGCGATGCCGATGTCGGCGCGATACTCCTTGACCAGCTTCTGCATGGCCGCCGGCGAGGTGGAGCCCACCTCGTCGTTGATGTTGAAGCCGTTGGGCGAGATTCCCACCGGGATCACCTCGGCGCCCAGCTCGTAGAGGGCCTCGGGCGCGACCTTGTAGGCTGCGCCGTTGGCGCAATCGATGACGATGCGCATGCCGGACAGGTTCAGCCGCCGCGGGAAGGTCGCCTTGGCGATCTCCACATAGCGCGCCTGGCAATCGTCGATCCGCTGCACGCGGCCGAGCGACGTGGGCGGGGCGAGGTTCTCCTGCAGGCCCTGGTCCATCAGGGACTCGATCTCCAGCTCCTGGCTGTCGGAGAGCTTGTAGCCGTCAGGACCGAACAGCTTGATGCCGTTGTCGGAGAAGGCGTTGTGCGAGGCCGAGATCATCACACCCAGGTCGGCGCGCAGCGAGCGGGTCATCATCGCCACGCCCGGCGTCGGCAGCGGCCCGAACAGGCGCACGTCCATCCCCACCGAGGTGAAGCCCGCCACCAGGGCCGGCTCGATCATGTAGCCGGACAGGCGCGTGTCCTTGCCGATCACCACCAGGTGGCGGCGGTCGTCCTTGGACATGAACAGCTTGCCCGCCGCCATCCCGACGCGCAGAGCCACCTCCGCGGTCATGGGAAAGCGGTTGGCCTCGCCGCGGATGCCGTCGGTGCCGAAGTAGGCGCGTTTGCTCATTGGGTGCTCACGAAACGATCCGAAACCCAGATTTAGTCGACGTGTCGGCGACGGATGATAAAGCCGCATCGGTGCGGCTCAACCTGTGACGCAGTACCACATAAGGACGCCTTACCCCATGTGCGGCATCATCGGCATCGTCGGGCGAAGCTCCGTACAGGAACGTCTGCTCGACAGCCTGAAGCGCCTCGAATACCGCGGCTATGATTCGGCGGGCGTCGCCGGCGTCGTCGACGGCCATGTCCAGCGCCGCCGCGCGGCCGGCAAGATCAAGGCGCTCGAAGACGTCCTGGCCGCCGAACCGCTGAACGCCACGGTCGGCATCGGCCATACCCGCTGGGCGACCCACGGCGGCCCCTCGACCCGCAACGCCCACCCGCACACCCAGGGCCGCGTCACCCTGGTGCACAACGGCATCATCGAGAACTACGCCGAGCTGCGCGAAATGCTGAAGGCCGACGGCCGAACCTTCGACAGCGAGACCGACACCGAGGTGATCGCCGCCCTGATCGACTCGGAGCTCGCGTCGGGCAAGGACCCGGTCGCAGCCCTCAAAGCAGCCCTGGACCAGCTCAGCGGCGCCTACGCCATCGGCGTCCTGATCGACGGCGAGGACGAGCTGGTGATGGGCGCGCGCAAGGGCAGCCCCCTGGTCGTAGGCTACGGCGACGGCGAGATGTTCATCGGCTCCGACGCGCTCGCGGTCGGCCCCTTCACCAACCGGATCGCCTACCTCGAGGAAGGCGACTACGTAGCCATCGACCACCACAAGGCCCGCATCTTCGACGCCGACGGCAAGGCCGTGGAACGCGAGGTGCGCACGGTCGCCGCCTCCGCCGCCCTGGTGGAGAAGGGCAACTACCGCCACTTCATGGAAAAGGAGATCCACGACCAGCCGGAAGGGTGCCAGCACACCATCGCGGCCTATGTGGACACCCTGGCCGACCGCGCGGCCATGCCGGGCGGGATCGACTTCGCCACGCTCGAGCGCATCCAGATCGTCGCCTGCGGCACCTCCTATATCGCCGGCCTGCTGGGCAAGTACCTGATCGAGCAGTTGGCCGACCTGCCGGTGGACGTCGAGATCGCCTCGGAATTCCGCTATCGCGAGCCGGCGCTGAAGGCGGGCACCCTGGCCATCGGCATGTCGCAGTCGGGCGAGACCGCCGATACGCTGGCGGCGCTGCGGCTGTGCCAGGCCAAGGGCATGCAGACCGCCGCCGTGGTCAACGCCCAGGAGTCGACCATGGCGCGCGAGGTCGATGTGGTCTGGCCGATCCACTGCGGGCCGGAGATCGGGGTCGCCTCCACCAAGGCCTTCACCGCCCAGATCAGCGTGCTGACGGCGCTGGCCGTCGCCGCCGCGCGGGCGCGGGGCCGGATCGACGAGACAGAGGAGCAGCGCCTGGTGCGGGTGCTGCTGGGCGCGCCGCGGCTGATCGCGGAATCCATCAACCTGGAAGACGCCGTGAAGGCGGTGGCGGTGGAGATCGCCAAGGCCCGCGACGTGCTCTTCCTGGGCAGAGGGCCGATGTACCCGCTGGCGCTGGAAGGCGCGCTGAAGCTGAAGGAGATCAGCTACATCCACGCCGAGGGCTATGCCGCCGGCGAGCTGAAGCACGGGCCGATCGCCCTGGTCGACGAGAAGACGCCGATCGTCATCCTGGCGCCCTTCGACAGCTATTTCGAGAAGTCGGCCTCGAACATGAGCGAGGTCATGGCCCGCGGCGGCCAGGTCGTGTTCATCACCGATCCGGAGGGCCAGCGTCACGCCCCGGCCGGCGCGCGGGTGGTGGTCACCGCGCCCAAGAGCGACCCGTTGATCGCGCCCATGGTGATGGCCGCGCCGATCCAACTGCTCGCCTACTACGTCGCCGTCCAGAAGGGCGCCGACGTCGATCAGCCCCGGAACCTGGCGAAGTCCGTGACGGTGGAATAGGCCCTCCTCTCCCCCCGCGAAACGGAGAGGGAGAGGGTAGGGAGAGGGCGGCGCGGACCTATCGGCTTCTGCGAGGCTGGAGCAAGGCTCCGCCCTGCATCTGGGCAGGATCGGGAGCGGCGGCGGCCAGCTCGGAGCCGCCCTCTCCCTACCCTCTCCCTCTCTCGCTGCGCTCGGGGGAGAGGAGCCCAAACGACAACGGCCGCCCCCGGTAAGGGGCGGCCGCGCCTAGTCCAGACCCAGAGGGTCGTAAACTTACTTCTTGGTCGTGGTCGTGGTCGACGACATCGAGCCGGTGGCCGGAGCGGCCGGAGGCGTCGTGGTGGTCGTGGTGGTCGCGGCCGGAGCCGAAGCGTCGGCCGGAGCGGCCGGAGCGGTCGCGGAGGCGTCAGCGGCCGGCGGGGTCGCCGCGGCCGGAGCGGCCGCCGAATCCGTGGCGGTCGTGGTGGTGGTGGTCGCGGTGTCGTCGGCCTTCTTCTGGCAAGCAGACAGGCTGAGGGCCAGACCGGCGGCGACGGCGACGGAGGTGATGATACGCAGGTTCATAGGAAAGGCTCCCCTGGAGGACTATGGAGGACGATCCCCCGACAATGGCGCGACTCTTACACGGCTTCGTGAGTTCCCGAAATCGTGATCATGCGTCCGACGCGATTTTTCGTCGCACGAGCGGTGGATTTCAAGCCTTTCCTCCTCTAGCACCACGGGCGTCGGCGGCAGGATCAGCACGCCGGCGCCGCCGCGCGTCGCGGCCTCGAGAGGTCCCGGATGAACAAGCGTGTGCGCAAGGCGGTGCTGCCGGTGGCGGGGCTGGGCACCCGCGTCCTGCCGGGCGCCAAGACCACGCCGAAGAACCTCCTGAATGTCGTCGACCGGCCGATCCTGTCCTATGTGGTCGAGGAGGCCCGCGCGGCGGGCATCGAGCATTTCGTGTTCATCGTCGGCCGCGGCCAGGGCGCCATCGAGGACTATTTCGACTCGATGCCGGAGGTCGAAAATGCGCTCGAGGCCAAGGGCAAGACCGACATCCTGGCCGAGGTGCGCCGCGACCTGGGCAAGCCCGGCGAGATGAGCTTCATCCGCCAGATGGCCCCGCTGGGCCTGGGACATGCCGTCTGGTGCGCCCGCGAGGTGATCGGCGACGAGCCCTTCGCGGTGATGCTGCCCGACATGCTGATGGCCGCCGAGCGCGCCGCCCTCGCCCAGGCGGTCGAGGCCTACGAGCAGGTGGGCGGCAACATCGTCGTCGTCGAACCGGCGCCGGAGGGCGAGACCCACAAGTACGGCATCGTGGCCCTGGACGGTCAGGACGGCCGGCTGAACCGCATGACCGGCATGGTCGAAAAGCCGCCGCTCGGGACCGAGCCCTCGAACCTGTTCATCTCGGGCCGCTACATCCTGCAGCCGCAGATCTTCCAGATCCTGGAGACCCAGCCGCGCGGGGCCGGCGGCGAGATCCAGCTCACCGACGGCATGGCGGGCCTCATGAAGACGCAGGACTTCCACGCCCTGGAGTACGAGGGGACCACCTACGACTGCGGCGACAAGATCGGCCTCCTGCGCGCCAACGTCGCTTTCGCCCTGCGCCGCCCCGACCTGGCCGACGAGGCCCGGGCGGCGATCAAGGCCTTGCTCTAGCGCCGCCGTCACCGGATTGTCGCCTTGGCCGCCTAGCCCAGGGGAACCGGCCTCCACGGAAGATTCGGGTTGGCGAACGCCGCTCTCGCGCGTTAGCGCTGTCGCGGGGGACATCGAACGGAGCGGGGAATGCGCGTTCTGATCCTCGGCGGCGACGGGTTCTGCGGCTGGCCCACCTCGCTGCATCTGTCGGCCCGCGGCCACGAGGTGGCCATCGTCGACAACGGCGCGCGCCGGCGCATCGACCGGGAGCTGGGCGCCGGCTCGCTCACCCCGATCGAGCCCCTGGAGACCCGGCTGGCGGCCTGGCTGGAGGTCTCCGGACGGACCATCGCCGCCCACGGCCTGACCGTCGGCCGTGACTTCGAGGCTCTGGTGGGCCTGCTGAGGAGCTTCCGCCCCGACGCGGTCGTCCATTTCGCCGAGCAGCGCGCGGCTCCCTATTCCATGAAGTCGGCCGCCCACAAGCGCTACACCGTCGCCGGCAACGTCGGCGCAACCCACGACATCCTCGCCGCGATCGTCGAGAGCGGGCTCGACATCCACCTGGCGCATCTGGGCACCATGGGCGTCTACGGCTACGGCACGGCCGGGGTGGCGATTCCCGAGGGCTATCTGACCGTCAAGGTCGAGACCGGCGACGGCTGGGCCGAACGCGAGATCCTCTATCCGGCCAATCCCGGCTCGATCTACCACCTGACCAAGACCCAGGACGCGCTCGCCTTCCAGTTCTACGCCCGCAACGACGCCTTGAGGATCACCGACCTGCACCAGGGCATCGTCTGGGGCGCGCAGACCGAAGAGACGCGGCTCGACCCGCGGCTGATCAACCGTTTCGACTACGACGGCGACTTCGGCACGGTGCTCAACCGGTTCCTGATGCAGGCGGCGGTGGGCTATCCCCTGACCGTGCACGGCTCCGGCGGCCAGACGCGGGCCTTCATCAACATCCAGGACACGGTGCGCTGTGTCGAGCTGGCGCTGAGCGATCCGCCGGCGCGCGGCGAGCGGGTGAAGGTGATGAACCAGATGACCGAATGCTGGCGCATCCGCGACCTGGCCCGGATGGTGGCCGCGCTGACCGGCGCCCAGGTCGCCCACCTGCCCAATCCGCGCCAGGAGGCCGAGGAGAACGACCTGGCTGTCGAAAACGGGCGACTGCTGGGGCTGGGCCTGGAGCCGATCACCCTCGAGGATGGGCTGATGCTGGACATCGCCGAGACCGCCCGCCGCTACGCCCACCGCGCGGACCTGTCGAAGATCCCGTGCGTGTCCTGCTGGAACGCGGCGCGCGCCGAGGCTGCACAGGGCGCGCTGCAGGCGGCGGAATAGCGATTGCGGCTGTTCGTCTTCGGCTACGGCTATTCGGCCCGCGCCCTGGCCCGCCGGCTGAGCGCCGAGGGCTGGGCGGTCGCCGCCAGCGTCCGTGACGCCGCCGACGCCGGGGTGCTGGAAGCGCAGGGCGTCGCCGCCATTCCCCTGACCGAGGCCGCGCGGCTGGCCGAGGTTCTGGCCACGGCCCAGGCCGTCCTGGTGACGGCCCCGCCGGACGCGGAGGGTTGCCCCGGCCTGCGCGCCCTGGTCCCGGCGATGGCGCGCGCGGGCGCCTTTCCCGACTGGATCGGCTACCTCTCCACCACTGGGGTGTATGGCGACCGCCGGGGCGGCTGGGTCACCGAGCAGAGCCGGCTGGCGGCCCAGTCGACGGAGGGCGCGCGCCGGGTGGGCGCCGAGCGCGACTGGCTGGAAGTGGGCCGCGGCATGGGCCTGACGGTGACGGTGTTCCGCCTGCCGGGCATCTACGGCCCCGGCCGCTCGGCGCTTGAGCGGCTGCGCGCCGGCCAGGCGCGCAGGATCGTGAGCGCCGGACAGGTCTTCTCGCGCATCCACGTGGAGGATCTCGCTGCGGGCCTGGCGGCCTCGATCGCCCGGCCGCGGGCCGGCGGGATCTACAACCTCTGCGACGACGAGCCCTGCCCCAACGCCGAGGTCATCGCCTATGCGGCGGGGCTGCTGGCCATGCCGCCGCCGCCCGAGGTCCCGCTCGCCGAAGCCGGCCTGTCGCCGCAGGCGATGCGGTTCTACGCCGAGAGCAAACGGGTCTCCAACGCGCGCGCCAAGGCCGAGCTCGGCTGGCGGCCGGCCTATCCGACCTATCGCGAGGGGCTGAGCGCGATCCTGACGGCGGAGCGCGCGGACTAACTTGGTTTGCGGAAGAGCCCCTGGCCGGTCGGGAGGGTGAGGACGTGAAGGCCGCGCCGGGCGAACCACTCGCTCTCGATCTCGTTCTGCAGGCGCGAGGCGGCCCATCCGAAGTCGTCGAGGATGATGATCCCGCCGGGCGAAATACGGTCGATAAGGGCGTCGAGAGCGGCGATCTCGGCGGTCGAATTGTTGAGGTCCAGGTGGAGGAAGGCGATCTGTTCCGGGCATCCTTCCGCCAGCGCCTCGGGGACCCGACCCTGGTGGACGGTGATGTTCGGAATGTGCTCGAACCGCGCCCTCACCTCCTCATAGGAATAGGTGCCTGCGTACATCACGCTGTTCATGTGGGTCCAGCCTGGATCGAGCTGGTCCGCCGGAATGCCGTCGAAGGTGTCGCACAGCCACCAGCGCTTCGGCCAGGTCTGGAAGTCGACGTACTCCGCCGTGAAAAGGGTCGTGTGGCCGCGGAAGACCCCGAGTTCGACAAAGTCGCCGGGTATCGATTTCGCCTCCTGAACCGCCCAGACGACGGTGTTGAGCGACCAGTGCCAATTGGGCTGCCCCAGCAGGGCGGCGTGCTTGTGGGCCAGACCGATGAATCGCGCGTCGTTGAAGAACGGCAGCGGCTTGTGCCAGGTCGCGAGGCCCGTGCCGACGAAACAGTTGGAGTCCAGCTTCTCCACCTCGAGCAGGATCCGGAAGTTCTTCTCCGTGCTGGGGGTCGGCGAGGCGGCTAACCCATGGCGAGTCAACATCGCGTAGGTCCCGGGGCCTTTTTTCAAGGCCAGCGTGTAGAACTCGAGGGCCCGCGGGTGATCGCCCTGCATCATGAAGGCGTCGCCGATCGTCTGGAGTGACGTGGCCGTGACATCTTCCAGAGTGATACTGGACAAGAGGATTCCTCAGCGGCTCTGCGCCCGATTTGGGTCGGCCGCTGATGCCACGAATTCCTGAACCGCGGCCAGAAGTCTTTCGATATCCCGTGGGCGCGACAGCCGGTGGTCGCCGTCCTTGATCAGGGTGAAGGTCACGTCCTCGCCGTTGAGCGCATTGGCCAGTTCGAGCGCGTGGCGCCAGGGCACGTCGGGATCGGCGCCGCCCTGCAGGATGCGCACGGGCGCCTCGATCGGCACGGGCTCGGAGCCCAGGATCGACCAGCGCGCGCCGTCTTCCAGCAGGATCCGGGTGATCGGATAGGGATCGCCATAGGCCGACGGCCGCAGCCACACCCCGTCCGCCGCCAGAGCCGCCTGGCCCTCCGGCGGGATCTCGGGCGCCATCAGTTTCTCCGTGAAGTCCGGCGCAGGCGCGATCAGCACCAGGGCCGCGACACGCTGCGGCCGCGCCATCGCCGCCAGGCAGGAAATCCAGCCGCCCATGGACGAACCGACCAGGATCGCGGGCCCGTCCACCAGTTCGTCGAGCACCGCGAGCGCGTCCTCGCGCCAGCGGGTGATGGTCCCCTTGGCCTGGAAGTCGCCGCTGGACTGCCCATGGCCCAGGTAGTCGAACCGCACATAGGCCCTGCCGCGCGCCTCGGCCCAGTCGGCCAGGGCCTGCGCCTTGGTCCCCGTCATGTCGGAGCGAAACCCGCCCAGCCAGACCACCGTCGGCCCCTCGCCGTCCACCGCGCGCCAGGCGATGGTTTCGCCATCGGGGCGGGCGAGGAGTCCGGCGCGCTCTGTCATGATCCGACAGATAGCGCGAGGCGGCCTTTACGCCACCCCGTTTCGGGGTATGGGAAGGTGTGGCGCTCCCCTCTGACTTCACGCTCCTGCAGGTCGTCCCCGAACTGGAAACCGGCGGCGCCGAGCAGACCACCATCGATGTCGCCCGCGCGGTGATCGCTGCGGGCGGCCGCGCCTTCGTCGCCACCAGGGGCGGCCGGATGACCGCGCGGCTGGAGGCGGACGGCGGTCGCCTGGCGCAGATGCCGGTGCAATCGAAGAACCCGCTGGTGATGCTGGGCAACGCCGCGCGCCTGGTGGACCTGATCCGGATGGAAAACGTGAGCCTGGTCCACGCCCGCTCGCGTGCGCCGGCCTTCGCAGCGCTGTGGGCCGCGCGCACCACCCGCACGCCGTTCGTGGCCACCTACCACGGGGTCTACAAGGCCCAGAGCAGCCTGAAGCGCTGGTACAACGCCGTCATGACCCGCGGCGACCTGGTGATCGCCAACTCCGAATACACGCGCGACCACATCCTCGGCGAGCACGCGGTCGATCCAGACAAGGTGATCGCCATTCCCCGCGGCGTGGACCTGGACCGCTTCAACCCCGCCTGGGTGACCCCCGACCGCGTCGCGGCGCTTCGCCAGGCCTGGGGAATCGACCCGGACGACGGGCGCACGCGGTTCCTGCTGGCCGGGCGCCTCACCCGCCTGAAGGGTCACTTGACGATCGTCGAGGCGGCGGCCCGGATGAAGGCGCAGGGCCGCGAGGATTTCCTGATCCTCTTCGCCGGCGACGACCAGGGCCGCGTCGACTACCGCCAGGAGCTGGTCGCGGCCATCGCCCAGGCCGGGCTGGAAGACCAGATTCGGTTGGTCGGCCACTGTGATGACATGCCGGCGGCCTTCCTGCTGGCCGATGTCGCCATCCTGCCCACCACCGTGCCGGAAAGCTTCGGCCGCACCGCTGTCGAGCCGCAGGCCATGGGCCGGCCGGTGATCGCCTCCAACCACGGCGGCACGACCGAGACCGTCGTCGACGGGGTCACCGGCTGGCTGGTCCCACCGGAGAGCGCCGCGGCCTGGGCGACCGCCATGACCCGGGCCATCGACCTGGGCCCCGGCCGGCGGGGCGAGATGGGCGAGACGGGCATGAATCGCACCCGCCAGCTCTACCGGGTGGACGTCATGTGCGAGGCGACCCTCGCCGCCTACGAGCGGGTGCTGGCCGCCGCGCGTCCGCCCCACGAGGCCGCCTGATGGCCAGGCGCGAGGTTGAGAAGGTCCTGGTGATCAAGCTCTCGGCGCTGGGCGACTTCGTCCTGGCGCTGGCGGCGATGAAGAAGATTCGCCAGGCGCACCCCAAGGCGCACATCACCTTGCTCACCACCCCGCCCTTCGAGTCCCTGGCCAAGGCCTCGCCCTACTTCAACGCGATCTGGACCGACGGCCGGCCGGAGGGGTTCGCCCAGTGGATGGCCCTGCGCAAGCGCCTGCGCGCGGCCCATTTCAACCGCGTCTACGACCTGCAGACCTCGGGCCACTCCAACCGCATCTTCCAGATCATGCGGCCCAATCCGCCCGCCTGGTCGGGGGTCGCTTTCGGCGCCTCGCTGCCGCACAACAATTCCCTGCGCAACGGCATGCACACCCTGGAGCGTCAGGCCGACCAGTTGATGTACGCGGGCATCTGGCCCGACGCCCCGACCGAGGCCGGGACGGCGCCGCCGCCGGACCTGTCCTGGGTGCTGGGGGGCGCTGCGGGCGCGCGGCCGCCGAGCGCCGGCGTCAAGCCCAAGCCCTACGCCATGTTCGTGCCCGGCGGCTCCGCCCATCGCCCGGAGAAGCGCTGGCCGGTGCAGAAGTACGGCGAGCTGGCGCGCATTCTCTACGCCCGCGGCCTCGACGTGGTGATCATCGGCGGGCCGCAGGAATCCGCCCTGGCACAGGCGATCCAGCGCCAGGTCCCCGGGGCGCGGGACCTGACCGGGCGCACCGACTTCGCCTCCATCGCCGTCCTCGGCGCCAAGGCGGCGCTGGCGGTCGGCAACGACACCGGGCCGCTGCATCTGGCCGCCGCGGCCGGGGCGCCGACGGTGGTGCTGTTCTCCAGCGCCTCGGATCCCGCCCTCTCGGCGCCGCGCGGCAAGGTGGCGGTGCTGCAGGCCGCGCAGTTGGCGGAACTTCCTGTGGCGAAAGTGGCGCAGGCGGCCGCCTCTCTGCTGCCGTCCGGCCGGGGCGCGGCTTGATAGCGCCGGGGCGCTAAATCATATAGGTTGTGTCAGCCGGAGCCCGTCCTCGAGCCCCGGCGTTTGTGTTGAAACAACCCTAGGAGCCTCGCCTATTCGCCGCCCCATGCAGGCGCCCCCCGTCAAGGACGGGCCGCGCATCAATGATGAAATCCGCGTCCCCAAGGTTCTGCTGATCGACCAGCACGGCGAGAAGCAGGGTGTGATGCCCACCTCCTCCGCGCTCGAAGCCGCCGAAGAGGCGGGCCTCGATCTGGTCGAGATCGTCCCCAACGCGGATCCGCCCGTTTGCAAGATCCTGGACTACGGCAAGTTCAAGTTCCAGGAGCAGAAGAAGAAGAACGAGGCGCGAAAGCGGCAGAAGGTCCAGGAAATCAAGGAGATCAAACTCCGCCCCAATATCGATATCCACGACTATGAAGTGAAGCAGCGCTCGATGAACCGCTTCTTCGAGGAGGGCGACAAGGTGAAGGTCACCCTGCGCTTCCGCGGTCGTGAACTGGCCCACCCCGAGCTCGGCATGAAGCTGCTGCAGCGGGTGCGGGCCGACTTCGAGCCCATCGCCAAGTGCGAGTACGAACCGCGCATGGAGGGCCGCCAGATGATCATGATCCTGGCCCCCCGTTGAGCCGGACGCACGGCAAGATCCTGGGAGCGGTCGCCGTCACGGCGGCCGCTTTCGCATTTCCGGCCCTCGGCCAATCCGTCGAGACCGGCCACGAACCTTATCCGCCCTTCAAGATCGGCGAGGGCCTCTATTACGTGGGCGCCTCGGACTATGCGTCCTTCCTGATCGTCACCAAGGCCGGCCTGATCGTCATCGACGGCGGCGACGCCCTGGTGGGCCGCCAGGTGGTGCAGAACATCCGCGCCCTGGGCTTCGATCCCGGGCAGGTGAAGATCCTGTTGAACACCCATGAGCATTTCGACCACGCCGGGGGCCTGGCCGAGATCAGGCGGGCCGCTGCGCCGGACGTGAAGTTCTACGCCAGCGCCGCTGACGGGGCGATCGTCGCCGCCGGCGGCCGTGGCGACCCCTTCCTGAAGGCGGATCGGTTCTACTACGAGCCGGTGAAGCCGGATGCGATCCTGAAGGACGGCCAGAAGGTGAGCCTCGGCGGCTGGACGCTGACGGCCCACATCACGCCCGGACACACGCCGGGCTGCACCACCTGGACCTTCCCGGTGACCGTGGCCGGCAAGGCGCGCCAGGCGCTGGACAATTGCTCGTCCAGCGTCCTGCCCGGCTACCGGCTGGGCAAGGTCGAGACCTATCCCGGCCAGACCGCCGACTACGAGAAGAGCTTCGCGACCTGGAAGTCCCTTCCCTGCGAGGTGTTCCTCGGCTCCCACGGCCAGTTCTTCGCCATGAAGGCCAAGAAGGCGGCGCTCGACGCCGGCAAGGCCGACGCCTTCGTCGACCCGGAGGGATGCCGCAGCTTCGTCGAACGCTCCGACGCCCACTTCCGCGAAGAACTGAAGAAGCAGAACCCTTAGGTTCCATTCCAGGCTCGTCATGGCCCGGCTTGTCCGGGCCACCCATGATCTCCGCATCGGCAGGAGGTCCGCGGCGGCGGCGCCGTCTATGCTCAGGCAACGCGGAGATCATGGGTCGCCCGGACAAGCCGGGCGATGACGGATATTTGGGGGCGGGATTGAACGCGGTCTACATCATGGCCAGCCGCAAACACGGGACGCTCTACGTTGGCGTGACCAGCGATCTGTTGAATCGCGCCGTCCAACACCGCGAGGGCGTGATGGACGGCTTCACCAAGCAATACGGCGTCAAGCGGCTCGTCTGGTACGAATGGCACGACGATATCGAGGCGGCGATCCATCGCGAAAAGAGGCTGAAAAAGTACAAGCGTGAGTGGAAGATCAACCTGATCGAACGCGACAATCCCGATTGGGACGATCTTTTCCCGCAGTTCTTCATCGAAGAAGGTCCTCTCGCGCACCTTCAACCCGGCGAAGCGCCGATGTGAGTGTGGCGCGGCGCCAACGCCGGGCCGCGATCGGGCGAACCGCTGTCGGCCAGCCTTGCCGTCGCGGGACGCCGGGCTTACCAACCCGCCCATGTCCGACACTGCGCCGCGGGAGGCGTCGACGCCGTCCCAGTGGGCCGCGCCGTCGCTGATCGCCGTCATCTTCATCAACATGCTGGGCTTCGGGATTATCGTCCCGTTGCTGCCCTTCTATGCCAAGTCGATGCACGCGGCGCCGTGGCAGATCGCACTGATCTTCTCGGCCTACGCCATGGGCGGTTTCTTCGGCGAGCCGTTCTGGGGGCGGCTGTCGGACCGCTATGGGCGAAAGCCGCTGCTGATCTCGACCATCAGCGGCAACTGCCTCTGCTACCTGGCGCTGGCGTTTGCGCCCAATGTGCTGGCCGCCTTCGTGATCCGCTTCCTGGGCGGGCTGATGAGCGGCAACGGGGCGGTGATCCAGGGCTATATCGCCGACGTCACCCCGCCGGAGCGCCGGGCGCGGATGCTGTCGCGGCAAGGGGCGGCGTGGAACGTCGGCATGATCGTGGGGCCCGCGGTGGGCGGCGCCTTCGCCCACACCGACATGGGCCCGATCGGCTTCCGCATCCCGCTGTTCATCGCCTCGGCGCTATCGGCCGTTGCGGTGACCGGCATCATCCTCTTCATCCGCGAGAGCAAGATCCGCGACCAGTCGATCAGCCATAGGCCCAGCCGCTGGGCGGCGATCGGCGAGGCCGTGCGCAGCCCGGTGATCGGGCGGCTGATGCTGCTGACCTTCCTGGTAGGCTTCGCCTTCACCGGCATCGAGTCCACGTTCGGCCTGTGGGGCCAGGCGCGGTTCGGCTGGGGCCCCCGGCAGATCAGCATCTGCTTCGCCGCCGTCGGCCTGGTGGCCGCGCTCACCCAGTTCTTCGTCACGGGGCCGCTGTCGGAGCGGTTCGGCGAGGGCCGGATGCTGGCCATCGGCATGGGGGTGAACGCCCTGGGCTCGCTGCTGCAGCCGTTCTCCACGGGCCTGGTCATGACCACGGCGTTGATGTGCGTGACCGCCATCGGCCAGTCGGTGGCCTGGCCCAACGTGGGCGCGCTGATCTCGCGCACCGCCGACCCGCATCGGCAGGGGCAGATCCTGGGCCTCAACAACGCCGCCGGCGCCTTCGCGCGGTTCGTGGGACCCCTGTCGGCCGGCCTGACCTTCGCCAACGTCAGCATCCATGCGCCCTTCATCCAGGGGGCGCTGATCGTGGCGCCGGCGATCCTCTTGGCGCTCAGCGCCGCGCGCCGGGCGCCGCCGCGCACCGTCCAGGGCCACGTGGGCGCGGAGGCGGCGTCGTGAGCCGTCTCGCCACGCCGGAAGCGGCCGCCGAGCGCAGGGCGCTGATCGTCCTGCTGGCGGTGATCTATCTGATGATCGCGGGGTTCGGCCTGGTGATCCCGCTGCTGCCGTTCTTCGCCAAGGCCTTCAACGCGCCGGCCTGGCAGGTCACGATGATGTTCTCGGCCTTCTCCTTCGGCCAGTTCCTGGGCGAGCCGTTCTGGGGCCGGCTGTCGGACCGGATCGGCCGCAAGCCGGTGCTGATCGTCACCATCGCCGCGGTGGCGGTCAGCTATGCGGCGCTGGCCTTCGCGCCCAACATCTGGGCCGCCTTCGCCATCCGTTTCGCCACAGGCATTTTCGCCGGCAACATCTCGACCCTGCAGGGCGCGATGGCCGACATCACGCCGCCCGACAAGCGCGCGGCGCGGATGGGGATCATGGGCGCGGCCTTCAGCGCCGGCTTCACCACCGGGCCGGCGATCGGCGGCCTGCTGGCCCAGCCCAGCCGCGGCGCCCTGGGGTTCCAGCTTCCGCTGCTCGTCGCCGCGGGGTTCGCCGTCGCCTCGGCCCTGGCGGTGGTGGTCTTCGTGCGCGAGAGCCGGCCCGAGCCGTCCGCCCTGCGCCCGCACCGCCCGCGCATCGAAGGGCTGAAGGAGGCCTGGGCGCACACCGTCATCGGCCGCATCCTGGCGATCAGCTTCATCGTCGTGGTGGGCTTCGCCGGCATCGAGGCCACCTATGGCCTCTGGACCCAGGCGCGGTTCGGCTGGGGGCCAAGGCAGATCGGCCTGGCCTTCATGGGCATCGGCCTGCTGGGCGCCTTCTGCCAGGGCTACCTGTCCGGCCGCCTGGTCCGCCGCTACGGCGAGCCACGCACGCTGACCGGAGGGCTGGTGCTGATGGGCCTGGGCCTGGTGGTGCAGTGGCTGTCGCCGGTCTGGCCGATTGCGATGGCCGGGTTCGCCCTGGTCTGCATCGGCCAGTCGATCTGCTTCCCGAACCTGACCGCGCTGATCTCCCAGGCCGCCCCGCCCGACCGGCAGGGCGAGATGCTGGGCCTCAACATGAGCGGCATGGCGCTGGCCCGCATCGGCGGCCCGGTGCTGGCGGGCGAGCTGTTCTCAGTGGCGGTGGGCGCGCCGTTTGCGGTGGCGGCGCTGCTGATCCTGCCGGGGCTCTGGTTCGCGGGGCAGGTGCGGCGGCGCGCTCCGCGATTGGCGGCCTAGGCTTTGATGTCGACCAGGTTGCCGACGCCCGGCGGCTTGGCGGCCGACGGCGAGCTGGTGCTTCCGTCCTTGTCGCCATCGCTGTCGGTGGCGGACGTCACGGGGGGCTTGGAATTGCTGACCGGCGCGGCCGGGGTCACCGGGATGGAGGGCGGGGTCTGGCTGAGGGGAGAGATGCTCGACATTCTGTAGGGCTCCAAAGGCCGCGGTCCACGACCTAAGCTGGACCATAGGAGAACGCGCTTAATCGGCCGTTCAGGCGGGCAAAAATTTTCGGAATGGGCCGGAACGCCGGACCCGCGGGTCATCCGCAAGTGCGCGAAGCGGCGTACCGTCGCCAGACAGGCGACCGAGTAAGTTCTTGGGTCCGGTCTTCGCGCGCCGCGAAACCGGGACAACGCGCGGGTTCAGGACAGGAGCATCGTCCGATGCTTCCGGGGCTTAAATCTCACGGTTGATGCGAGCCTTGGCCTCTCGGCAAGTCAAGGAGCGGCCCTTGGCCGCCCGCATGGCGGCGGCGCTCCGCGCCGTCCTTGAGTTGCCGGGAGGCCAAGGCAGACTGGCCGCCATGAGATTTATGGCTAGATGTGGCCGATGGCCTCAATCAGCGCCCACCTAACCGTTTGGACGAGTGCGTTGACGGTCCACGACTTGGCCTCAACGCTCGGTCCCGAAGGCCGCGTGAGCTTCCAGGGAGATTTGCGCACGCCTCCGCGCCCCGTGCCCAAGGCAAACGGCTGGTCCATTCAGGTCTGGGATGACGACAGCACTGACCCCTCAGCCGTGCTTGAGCAGCTTCTGCAACAAATCGCGCCTCTGAAGGCTGTGATCGAAAGGTTGAGAATGGAGGCGCCGGACCTTGACGTTTGGGTCGGCGTGACCATTCGGCCACCCATGCCGATCCTGCCGCTCCATTTCGTCGCAGAGCAAATGGACGCCGTTGCGGCTCTGGGCGCATCGTTCGATATCGACTACTTCGACGAGTAGGCGATTGCGCCTCGGCCCCGCCTTGCATTTCCCGCCTGTTTCCCCTACTAACCCGCCCCTTCGGAGCCGCCTGGCCCATGGCATGCCAGGGCGGCTCATCAATACGCCAGAGGACGGGGCTTCATCGCTCCGCAGTGAAATGCCGAAACTGAAGACGAAGTCGGGCGCTAAAAAGCGCTTCAAACTTACTGCGACCGGGAAGATCAAGGCCGGTGTGGCCGGCAAGCGCCACCGCCTGCTCTCCCACAACGCCAAGTACATCCGTCAGAACCGTGGCACGAAGGTGATGAGCGCCTCCGACGCGAAGATCATCAAGATCTTCCTGCCCTACGGCCTGTCTTAAGGAGCTCTGACAGATGGCTCGCGTCAAAAGGGGCGTCACCGCCCACGCCAAGCACAAGAAGGTTCTCGAGCAGGCCAAGGGCTTCTACGGGCGCCGCAAGAACACCATCCGCACCGCCAAGGCGGCCGTGGACAAGGCCGGCCAGTACGCCTACCGCGACCGCAAGGTCCGCAAGCGTCAGTTCCGCTCCCTGTGGATCCAGCGGATCAACGCCGCGGCCCGCGAAGAGGGCATGACCTACGCCCGATTTATCCACGGCCTTGACCTGGCCGGGATCGAAATGGACCGCAAGGTCCTCGCGGATATCGCGGGCGCCGACCCAGCCGCTTTCAAGGCCATCGCAGAGAAGGTTCGCGCCGCGCTGGCTTGATCGCCCGGAGCATTGGCTCCTGAAGCAATCTCAAAGCCCTTCGGCCTGAACCGCCGGAGGGCTTTTTGCTATGCGCCCTCCTTCCCTTTCGATCGTCATGGCCGGGCTTGTCCCGGCCATCCATAAACCTGTCGTCTGTGATTTAGCCTGGATCGTCAGCGCGTATGGATCCCCGGGACAAGCCCGGGGATGACGGAATGGATGAAAGTGCTCTAGGACACCGCCGACATGACTGACCTTTCGAAACTCGAATCCGCCAACACTGCGATCATCGGCTCAGCGACGACGGTCGCTGATCTTGAGACCGCCCGCATCGAAATCCTCGGCAAATCGGGGAACGTCACACTTCAACTCAAGACGCTCGGCTCGATGAGCGATCAGGAACGCAGAGAACGGGGTCCGCTCGTCAATCAGCTGCGCGATCGAATGATTGAGTACATCGCTCGCAGGAAAGCCGAACTTGAGGCGGCCGAACTCGACACCAAGCTCGCCGCCGAACGGGTGGACCTGACCCTGCCGCCGCCGCCGGAACGCCGCGGCCGCGTGCATCCGACCATGCAGGTGCTGGACGAGATGATCGCCATCTTCGCCGAGATGGGCTTCGGCCTGGCGGAAGGCCCCGACATCGAGGACGACTTCCACAACTTCACCGCGCTCAACTTCCCGCCGAAGCATCCGGCGCGGGAGATGCACGACACCTTCTGGCTGCCGCAGGACGCGCACGGCGAGCGCAAGGTCCTGCGCACCCACACCAGCCCGGTGCAGATCCGCACGATGCAGCGGACCAACGAGAAGCTGCCCGGCTGGATCGCCAACGGTCAGGAGCCGCCGATCCGCGTCATCGTGCCGGGCCGCACCTACCGCTCGGACAGCGACGCGACCCACACGCCCATGTTCCACCAGATGGAGGGCCTGGTGATCGACAAGGCCATCCACATGGGCCACCTGAAGTGGACGCTCGATACCTTCATCGGGCGCTTCTTCGAGACGCCCCTGGTGGAGACCCGCTTCCGGCCGCACCACTTCCCGTTCACCGAGCCGAGCGCCGAGATGGACGTGCGCTGCGACCGCTCGGGCGGCGACGTCAAGATCGGCCAGGGTGACGACTGGATGGAGATCGTCGGCTGCGGGATGGTGCATCCCAATGTGCTGCGCAACTGCGGCCTCGACCCCGACGTCTGGCAGGGCTTTGCCTTCGGCTTCGGCATCGACCGGCTGGGGATGCTGAAGTACGGCATGCCCGATCTGCGCGACATGTTCGCGTCCGACGTGCGCTGGCTGGAGCACTACGGCTTCTCGGCCTTCGCCGCGCCCAATCCCGCCACCGGCCTGAGCTGAGGAGAGCGACATGAAGTTCACGCTTTCCTGGCTCAAGGAGCATCTCGAAACCGACGCCACGGTCGATCAGGTCGTGGACGCCATGACCATGGCCGGCCTGGAGGTCGAGCATGTGGAGAACCCGGCGGCCAAGCTGGCGGCCTTCTCCGTGGCCAAGGTCGTCGAGGCCGTGCAGCACCCCAACGCCGACCGCCTGCGGGTCTGTCAGGTGGATACCGTGGACGGGCGCAAGGAGATCGTCTGCGGCGCGCCCAACGCGCGGGCGGGGCTCACCACCATCTACGCCCCGATCGGCGCCTATGTGCCGGGCAGCGGCATCACCCTGGAGGCGCGGCCGGTGCGCGGCGTGGTCTCCAACGGCATGCTCTGCTCGGGACGCGAGCTGGAGGTGGACGCCGAGGCCGACGGCATCGTCGAATTGCCGGACAGCCTGGCGGTGGGCCTCAGCGCGGCCGAGGCCTTCGGCCTGGAGGCGGTGATCGACTTCGAGGTCACGCCCAACCGGCCCGACTGGCTGGGCGTAGTCGGCATCGCCCGCGACCTGGCCGCGGCCGGTTTGGGCAAGCTGAAGGATACGTCCGTCGCGGCGGTCCCCGGCCACGGGCCGACCACGCTGGAAATCCGTGTCGACGGCGACGCCTGCCCGGTGTTCGCCGGGCGGCTGATCAAGGGCGTCAGGAACGGCCCCTCGCCCGCCTGGCTGCAGCGCAAGCTGACCGCCGTGGGTCTGCGCCCCATCAGCGCCCTGGTCGATATCACCAACCTGATGTCCTACGACCGCTGCCGGCCCTTGCACGTCTATGATGCGGCCAAGCTCACCGGGGGCTTCATCGAGGCGCGGCTAGGCAAGCCCGGCGAAAAGCTCGAGGCCCTGGACGGCAAGACCTATGAGGCCGGGCCCGAGGTCTGCGTGATCGCCGACGGCTCCGGCGCCATCGGCCTGGGCGGCGTGATGGGCGGCGAGAGCACAAAGGTCAGCGAGACCACCACCGACGTCTTCGTGGAGAGCGCCTACTTCGACCCGATCCGCACGGCGCAGACGGGGCGGACGCTCGGCATCACCTCCGACGCCCAGTACCGCTTCGCCCGCGGCGTCGACACCGGCTTCGTGGTCCCCGGCCTGGAGCTGGCCACGCGGCTGATCCTCGACCTCTGCGGCGGCGAGCCCTGCGAGGTCCGCGTCGCCGGCCACGCGCCCGCGCCGCCGGCCGCCATCGCCTTCGACCATGCCTATGTGAAGAAGCTGTCCGGCCTCGACGTCGGCAGCGCGCGGATCGACCAGATCCTCGTCGACCTCGGCTTCGAGGTGCGTGGCGAGATGGTGACGCCGCCCACCTGGCGCCGCGATGTGGACGGCAAGGCCGACCTGGTCGAGGAGGTGGCCCGCATCGAGGGCTTCGCCGCCCTGCCCGCCGAGCCCCTGCCCGAGATGGCCCGGCAGGCCGGCGGCGTGCTGACCGTGCGCCAGACCCGGATGCGCAATGCCCGCCGCGCGCTCGCCGCCCGCGGCTACGCCGAGGCCGTCACCTGGAGCTTCATGCGCACCGAGTGGGCGAAGCAGTTCGGCGGCGGCGACGAGACGCTGCGGCTGACCAATCCGATCGCCTCGGACCTCGATTGCATGCGCCCCTCGATCCTGCCGAACCTGATCGAGGCCGCCGCCCGCAACGCCCGCCAGGGATTCGCCGACGCGGCGCTGTTCGAGGTGGGCCCGACCTTCAAGGGCGACCAGCCCGCCGACCAGTTGACCGTCGTGACCGCCTTGGTGGCTCCGCACCCGCCGCGGAGCTGGGCGGGCGCGCAAGCCGATCCGCTGTTCCGGCTGAAAGCCGACCTGATGGCCCTGCTGGAGGAGATGGGGGCGCCCAACCTGCAGATCGTCCAGGGCCAGGCCTCGCCCTGGTGGCATCCCGGCCGCTCGGCCCGCCTGCAGCTGGGCCCAAAGAATGTGGTCGCCGAGTTCGGAGAGCTGCACCCCGCCATCCTGAAGGCGCTGGACGCTGAAGGGCCGATGCTGGCCTTCGAACTGGACCTGGGCGCGATCCCGGAGCCCAAGAAGAAGGCCACCAAGACCAAGCCGGCGCTCTCGCTGTCGCCGCTGATGCCGCTCGGCCGCGACTTCGCCTTTCTGGTGGATCAGGCGACGCCGGCCGGCGAACTGGTCCGGCCGATCCTGGGTGTGGACAAATCGCTCATCGCCGACGCCCGCGTCTTCGACGTCTACCAGGGCAAGGGCGTGCCGGAGGGGCAGAAATCGGTCGCCGTCGAGGTCACCGTCCAGCCGACGGAGAAGACCCTGACCGACGCCGAGATCGAGGCCCTGTCGGCCCGCATCGTCACCGCGGCGGAGAAGGCGGTGGGGGCGAAGCTCAGAAGCTAGGCGAGGCCCGCGAGCACCCGCTCCAGGGCGCCGACGAGGTGCGCCCAACCGCCCTTCATGGACTCGAAGATGCCGTCGTCCACTCCGGCGCGGAAGCCGGAGTGCTCCAGGCGCAGCCGCGTTCCGCCCGCCTCCGGCGTCAGGGTCCAGGCGACAAGCGTGTCAATGCCGCCCGGCTTTTCGTCGCCCGACAGGGTCTGGCGCCAGGCCAGGCGGACCCCGGGCTCCAGCTCGACCACCTCGCAGTCGAAGACCCCGTTCCAGCGCCCCGGGACGGGCGAGGCGCGCAGGTTGAAGCGATGCCCGATGCGCGGCTCGAAGTCGTTGCGCATCAGCCACTCGGCGATCAGGTCCGACTGGGTCAGCGCCCGCCAGACCTTTTCCGGCGGATGCGGCAGCAGCCGGTCGACGACGATAGCCTGGGTCTCGGTCACGCTCATGGCTGTTCACCCGCCACCCGCTCCAGGCCGGCGACCATCTTGCGCCAGCCGAAACCTGCGCCCTGGAAGAAGGGCTCGTCCTGCGGACGAAAGCCCGCCTGCTCCATGGAAACGTGGGTCCCGCCGTCGGTTGGCGTGAGGATCCAGGTGACGACGGTCCTGACCCCGCCGGCCGCCTGTTCGCCCGAGGCGCTCCAGCTATAGACCAGCCGGGTCATGGGCTCGACCGCCAGCACCTCGCAATCGGTCACGCCGTTCCAGCCGCCCTGGGGCGTGGCGCGGAAGTTGAACCTGTGGCCGACGATCGGCTGTAGGTCCGTCTCCATCAGCCACTCGCTGACGAGGGCGGGGTTTGTGAGGGCGCGCCAGACCTTCTCCGGCGGGTGCGGCATCAGGCGCTCGACGATGACCGAGCGGCTGGCGGGGATATCGTTCATCGGGCGGTCCTTTCAGGCGAATTCGAGATGATGGGCATCCTATTGATCCATCCTCTTCAGCAGGTCTTCCAGGCGGTCGAAGCGCTCGCGCCAGAAGACGGCGTAGAGGGCCATCCAGTCGATCAGCGGCTTCAGGCCCTGCGGCGCGGCGGCGTAGCGGATGAACCGCCCGTCCCGCCGCTCGGTGACCAGCCCCGCCTGTCGCAGCACCGCCAGGTGCTGCGACACCGCCGGCTGGGACACGCCCGAGCCCGCCACCAGGTCGCTGACCGCCAGTTCGCCCTCGCCCGCCAGCCGCTCGAACACCGCCCGCCGCGTGGGATCAGCCAGGGTGCGGAACAGGTCGGGGGCTTGCGGCGTCATGCCGCCATATAAGTTCATACTTATGCAATGAGTCAAGCTTCAATCCCACCCGTCGGCGCGACGTCGGGCGCAAATGGACCCACCGCGGCGATCAAGCGCCGTGGTCTGGTCAGGCTCAGCTCATGCCCCGGCCTGCGCCGGGACGAGCGGATCGGAGATCAGAACGGGATGATGCTTCGCCGGCGCGAATAGGCGAGGTAGCCGATGTTGGCGCCCAGGCGGAAGCCGACGCCGGCGCGGATCGGCGCCAGGATGATGTCGTTGGCCCGCTGGTAGTTCACGCCCAGACCGCCGATGAAATAGGCCGACCCTTCCACGCCGGGGAACCGCTGGAAGATGTCGCGGGGATCGTCCAGCATGTAGCAGAGGGTGAACACCCGGCTGGCGTTGCCGCCGAAGTCCCAGCCCACCGACGGGCCCTGCCAGAAGACCTCCATCGGCTGGCGGCCCTTCATATAGAGCAGGCCGCGGCCGTAGCGCGCGCCGACGCCGATGGCGCCGGAGCCTTCTTCGCCGGCGATGTAGGCGGTCGGCCGGCCGTTGTTCTTGAAGACCCGCTCCACCGCGCCGCCGGCCGATTCCGCCGTGACGCCCATGAAGTCCGAGACCGAGTGGACGATCTCGTCCTCGGAGTAGGTCTGCGGCTGGTCGGGCCGGCCGGACGTGTCGGTGGGGCCTGCGGTCGGATAGCTGGGCGTGGAGTTCGGCGGCGGCGGCGCCTGGGGGGCGGGCTGGGCCTGGGCCACCTCGGTCTGGGCGGGCTGGGCCGCGGGCGCGGCGGCGTCGCGCTTGCGCGCCGGGGGCAGCAGGATCGGCTCGGCGTGCGCAAGACGCGCGGCGCCCAGGGTCATGAGCCCCGAAGCGATAAGGGTTCGACGGTCCATCGGGCGCAAAGTCCTCCTCAGGCCAAAGATTTCAGCTCCGCCCAGATGCCTGATGCACTGTATCGCCTTAACGCCCGATTAACCGTGTTTCGCCGCCGTCACGTTCGCGTGCGCGGGCGTCGCTCTCGCGGACGCGAAGGAATGTGCTAGACGCGGGCGCAACATGACGACCCCGCTTTCCCACATCCGCAATTTCTCCATCGTGGCGCACATCGACCACGGCAAGTCGACGCTCAGCGACCGGCTGATCCAGGAGACCGGCGCGCTGACCCAGCGCGAGATGACCGAGCAGGTGCTCGACAACATGGAGATCGAGCGCGAGCGCGGGATCACCATCAAGGCCCAGACCGTGCGCCTCTCCTACAAGGCCGACGACGGCGAGACCTATGTCCTCAACCTGATGGACACCCCCGGCCACGTGGACTTCGCCTACGAGGTCTCCCGCAGCCTGGCCGCCTGCGAGGGCTCGATCCTGGTGGTGGACGCCTCCCAGGGCGTGGAGGCCCAGACGCTGGCCAACGTCTACCAGGCCATCGACAACAACCACGAGATCGTGCCGGTCCTGAACAAGATCGACCTGCCGGCCGCCGAGCCTGAGCGGATCCGCCAGCAGATCGAGGACGTCATCGGCCTGGACGCCTCGGACGCCGTCCTGACCTCGGCCAAGACCGGCGCCGGCATCCACGAGCTGCTGGAGGCCATCGTCCACCGCCTGCCGGCCCCCAAGGGCGACGTGAACGCGCCGCTCAAGGCGCTGCTGGTCGACGCCTGGTACGACGCCTACCTGGGCGTGGTGGTGCTGGTCCGCGTCATCGACGGCACGCTGAAATCCGGCCAGCGCGTGAAGATGATGCAGCAGGGCTCGACGCACCTGATCGACCGCATCGGCGTCTTCAACCCCAAGCGCACCGAGGTCGAAGCGCTCGGCCCCGGCGAGATCGGCTTCATCACCGCCCAGATCAAGGAAGTCGCCCAGGCCGCGGTCGGCGACACCATCACCGACGAGAAGCGCCCCGCCGAGGCGGCCCTGCCCGGCTTCCGCGACGTGCAGCCGGTGGTGTTCTGCGGCCTCTTCCCGGTGGACGCCGCCGACTTCGAGGACCTGCGCGCCGCCATCGGTCGCCTGCGCCTGAACGACGCCTCGTTCAGCTACGAGATGGAGACCAGCGCGGCGCTGGGCTTCGGCTTCCGCTGCGGGTTCTTGGGGTTGCTGCACCTGGAGATCATCCAGGAGCGCCTCTCCCGCGAGTTCGACCTCGACCTGATCGCGACGGCGCCCAGCGTGATCTACAAGATCACCCTCAACGACGGCTCCGTGGTCGAGCTGCACAACCCGGCCGACATGCCCGATCCGGTGAAGATCGCCACCATCGCCGAGCCCTGGATCAAGGCCACCATCCTGACCCCGGACGAGTACCTGGGCAGCGTCATCAAGCTCTGCCAGGACCGCCGCGGCTCGCAGCGCGAGCTGAGCTACGTCGGCTCCCGCGCCCTCGTGGTCTACGACCTGCCGCTCAACGAGGTGGTGTTCGACTTCTACGACCGGCTGAAGAGCGTCTCCAAGGGCTACGCCTCCTTCGACTACCAGATCGAGGACTACCGGGTGGGCAACCTGGTGAAGATGTCGATCCTGGTGAATTCCGAGCCGGTGGACGCGCTCTCCATGCTGGTCCACGCTGATCGCGCCGAAGCGCGCGGCCGCGGCATGGTCGAGAAGATGAAGGACCTGATCAGCCCGCACATGTTCCAGATTCCGATCCAGGCGGCGATCGGCGGGCGGATCATCGCGCGCGAGACGGTCCGCGCCCTGCGCAAGGACGTCACCGCCAAGTGCTACGGCGGCGACATGAGCCGCAAGCGCAAGCTGCTCGACAAGCAGAAGGCCGGCAAGAAACGCATGCGCCAGTTCGGCAAGGTGGAGATCCCGCAGGAAGCCTTCATCGCCGCGCTGAAGATGGACGCCGACTAGGATGAGCGCCGCCCGCCGCCTGCCGCCCCTGGCCGCCGCCTTCGTCGCGGTGAGCGTGTTGGCGGCGACGGCGGCCGCGGCGCAGCCGGCGCCCGGCGTGATCACGCCCCTGCACCCGGTGGTCTACGACATGGAGACCCTGCGCACCGGCCCCCTGCCGCAGGAGTTCGTCAAGCAGATGGAGCCGCTGCACACCTTGCAGGCGGTCGAGGACCTCTTGAAGCAGAACCGCGTCGCCTTCGCCTGGTCCCGCGGCCCGATGAGTTCGGCGACCATGCCGCCGGACCTTGTCCGGGCGATCGACGCCCTGCCCCCGCACGAGGTCTTCGTGGCGCCCCAGAGCAACGGCGGCTGGGTCATGGGCGTGGTGCTGGCGAGGCGCTGAGGCGGCGCGGCGGAACGGCGAACCACAGCGCCACCACGGCCGCGAACAGCGCCAGGTAGATCGCCGCGAATCCCCAGATCGGCAGCGGCCAGTAGATCGCCCGCTCGACCCACCGCTGGACCAGCGGCGGGGCGGCGGCGGCGCCGGTGAGCCGGTCCTGCCAGACGGTCAGGAAACAGGCGCGGCCCAGCGCAGCCTGAACGGCCACCAGCGCCCAGGAAGCGATGTGCAGCGCCCGCCACCAGCCGATCCGCACCCAGCGCCAGTTCAGCGCCACGCCGACCGGGATCACGATCAGGCCCGCGACATTGAAGACGATCACCCCCAGATGCAGCGCCAGAATGGCCTGGGCCAGGAGTGCGGCGGCGGACGGCGTCATGGCGCCAGTCTGCGCCGCCAGCGGGCGACACCAAAGCTTGACTGCCGGCTTTCCAGCGGCGAAATGCCTGGAAAGTCGAAGGGGAATTTCCATGCGTAAACTGATCGTCCTTGGCGCAGCGGCCATGGCCCTGCTGGTGGCAAGCTGCAACACCGTCGCCGGCGTCGGCAAGGACGTCGCGGCTGCCGGCCACGCCGTCACCCAGACCGCGGACGACGCCAAGAAGTAGCCGCCGGCCTTCGCGGCCCAAAGCGCACGGACAGGGCGAAAATAAATCGCACCCGCGGGTGCGGCCGATCGCGCGCGCGCCTTTTCTTCCGCGGGCCAAGCGCCCATATGACGGGCCATGGCAGAGATCGTTTATCCGCTGCGGCGATCGGTGTTTCGCGGCTTGGCCGGCCACTGCCCGGCCTGCGGCAAGGGCCCGCTCTTCTGGAAGTACCTGAAGGTCAACGGCCGTTGCGAGGTCTGCGACACCGACCTCGCGCGCTATCCGGCCGACGACGGCCCGGCCTATGTGACCATCCTGCTGATCGGCCACCTGGTCGTGGCGCCGATGCTGTTCTTCTCGGTCGTCTGGAAGTCGAACCCGCTCTATTCCTTGCCGATCATCCTGGCCGCGCTCGCCGCCCTGACCCTGACCGTGCTGCCACGGGTGAAGGGCGGCTGGATCGGGTTGATGTACTCGCTGGGGGTCAAGGACACCGACGCCCACCTGCATACCGCCGATCTCGCAGACTAGGTTTCCGCCGGAACCTCCACCATAGCCGTCCGTTGCTCTGGCCTCGGATGTCACACGGAGGAGAGACGCGTGGGCCTAATCCTGATCATCATCCTGATCCTGCTGCTGGTCGGCGCCCTGCCGACCTGGGGCCATTCCCGCAACTGGGGCTATTTTCCCAGCGGCGGCCTCGGCCTGATCCTGGTCATCATCGTCGTTCTGGTGCTGCTCGGACGCATCTAGCTCCGCCGGCCCTGACGTAGCGATCAAACTCGCCTAGCATCCCGCCGAGCAATCGGGGGGATGCATGGCTGAAGGCGCAGCGACGGCGGGGGTGACGGAGCGGATGCCGCCGCTGAAGCGGATCAAGGCGATCCTCGGCGGCTCGGCCGGAAACCTCGTCGAGTGGTACGACTGGTTCGCCTATTCCTCGACCAGCCTCTACTTCGCCGCCCACTTCTTCCCCAAGGGCGACGCGGTCGCCCAGCAACTGCAGACCGCGGCGATCTTCGCGGCGGGCTTCGTGGCCAGGCCGGCGGGCGCCTGGCTGATGGGGGTCTACGCCGACCGCCGGGGCCGGCGCGCGGCGCTGACCCTTTCGGTGGCGCTGATGAGCCTGGGCTCCTTCGCCATCGCCGTCCTGCCGACCTACGCCACCATCGGCGTGCTGGCCCAGCTCGGCCTGCTGGCCGCGCGCCTGGTCCAGGGCCTGTCGCTGGGCGGCGAGTACGGGGCGAGCGCCACCTACATGTCGGAGATGGCCGGCCGCAGGCATCGCGGCTTCTGGTCGTCGTTCCAGTACCTCAGCCTGATCGGCGGCCAGGTCGCGGCGCTGTTCGTGCTGGTCATCCTGCAGCACGTGCTGTCGAAGGCCGACCTCGCGGCCTGGGGCTGGCGCATCCCCTTCGCCATCGGCGGCCTGCTGGCCATCGTGGTGTTCTGGATCCGCACCGGCCTGGACGAGACCCGCGCCTACCTGCGCGAGACGGCCGCGACGTCGGAGCGCGGGCGCACCATGACCCTGATCCGCCAGCACCCGCGCGAGTTCGCCATCGTGCTGGTGCTGACCGCCGCCGGCTCCTTGGCCTTCTACGCCTACACGACCTACATGCAGAAGTTCCTGGTCAACACCGCGGGCTTCTCCAAGGACACCGGCACGGCGATCATGGCCGGCGTGCTGGTGCTCTACATGCCGATCCAGCCGCTGGTCGGGTGGCTCTCGGACATCGTCGGCCGCCGGACCACCATCGCCGTCGGGCTGGGCCTCGGCGCGCTCGCCACCTATCCGGTGATGACCGCCATCTCGCATTCCACCTCGGCGCTCGCGGCGTTCGGCCTGATCATGATCCTGATCCTCTGCCACTCCGGCTATTCGGCGGTGAACGCGGTGGTGAAGGCCGAGCTGTTCCCGGCTCACGTCCGGGCGCTGGGGGTTTCGCTGCCCTATGCCCTGGCCAACGCCCTGTTCGGGGGCACGGCGGAATATGTCGCGGAGTGGCTGAAGCAGGCGAAGATCGAGAGCGGCTTCTACATCTACATCGCCGCGGTCATGATGGCCGGGGCCATCGCCGCTGCCCGCCTGCGCAACACCAACGTCACCAGCCTGATCGCCGATGATTGACCTCGACACCCTGAACCTGGCCGCGGTCGTCCTGTTCGCGATCTGCTGGCTGTTCTACCAGCCGATGCTGACCCTGCTCGGCCGCCGCGGCGGGGCGGTGATCAACACCGACCTGGCCGTCGTGCGCGCCGCCTGGATGCACAACATGGCCCGGCGCAACGGACGGTTCATGGACGGCCAGCTCATGGCCCAGGCGCTCAGCTCGTCCTCCTTCTTCGCCTCCTCCAACCTGATCCTGATCGCGGCCACCGCGGGCGTGCTGTTCGGCGGCCAGTCGAGCTTCCGCAACGTCTCCAGCCTGGTGGTGATCAAGACCTCCTCGCGCCTGTTGTTCGAGTTCCAGTTGTCGCTGGTGCTGCTGACCCTGGCCCGCGGACTGCTCGACTTTATCTGGGGCATCCGCCAGCTCAACTATGTGCTGGCCGCCATCGGGGCGACGCCGGAGCACGCCGACGACGAGATCCACCACGCGTTCGGCGACGCGGCCGGACGGCTGCTGAACCCGGCGCTGCATTCGGTGAACTCCGGGGTGCGCGGCTATTATTTCGCGCTGGCCGCCGCCGCCTGGCTGTTCGGGCCGATCCCCTTCATCGTCGCCACCCTGGGTGCCATCACCCTGCTGGTCTGGCGCCAGCGCCGCTCGCCGGCCGCCTACGCCATCGCCGACCTGCGCAAGCTGATCGAGAGCTATTCGCCGCCCCGGCAGAACCCCGCGGGCCAGGCGGCTGTCGAATCCGATCCGGAACGCGCGTCTCTCCCGTGACGCGGCGGTTCGCGTCGGCCAAGCTGGCCGCAACCGGAGAGGACGAGACCATGCAATATCTGCTGATCATCTACGGCGATGAGGCCCTGCGCGACCAGGCGGTGATGCAGGAGATCATCGCGGCCCACATGCGCCTGGGCGCCGAACTGCAGGAGGCCGGCGCCATGGTCGGCGGCAACCGCCTGCGCTCGTCCGACACCGCCACCACCGTGCGCACCACCGGCGGCGTCCAGAGCCTGCACGACGGCCCCTACGCGGAGACCCGCGAACAGCTAGGCGGGTACTACCTGGTCGAGGCGCCGGACCTGGACGCGGCGGTCGCCTGGGCCAAGAAGATCCCCGGCGGCCCGAACTACGCCGTCGAGGTCCGGCCGATCTGGCCGGTGGGCTGAACGCGCCGCCGGATGGAGGCGGAGCGTATCCTGGAGGAAGCCGTGCGCGAGGCGGGCGACCGCATCCGCGCGGCGCTCGCCATGCGCTTCCGCGACCTGGACATGGCCGAGGAGGCCTTCGCCTTCGCCAGCCTGCGGGCCGTGGAGACCTGGTCGCGCGACGGCCCGCCGCGCGACCCGGCCGCTTGGCTCTATGCGGTGGGCCGAAGGCGGGCCTTCGACCTTGGCCGTCGGGCCAAGGTGCGCGCGGACGCGGTCCACGACACGCCGGAGCCGGAGCCCGACCCGGAGACCATCCTGATGGCGGCCTTCGAGCCGATCCCGGACGAGCGGTTGCGGCTGATCTTCGTCTGCTGCCACCCGGCGCTGGCGCCGGAGGCGCGGATCGCGCTGACCCTGCGCACGCTCTATGGCCTCTCGGCGGAGCGGATCGCGCGCGCGTGGCTGACCACCGAGGTCGCCATGCTTCAGCGCCTGACGCGGGCCAAGCGCAAGATCCGCGACTCCGGCATCCGCTTCGAGATCCCCAGCCCCGAGGCCTGGGGCGAACGGCTGGAGGCGGTGCTGGCCACCCTCGAGATCGCCTACGCCCAGGCCTATGAGGACGCCGCCGGCGCGGGCGACGCGGCGGACCTCGCGTCCGAGACCCTTCGCCTTTCCGGCCTGCTCGTGGAGCTCGCCCCGGAGGAGCCGGAGGTCCTGGGCCTGGCCGCCCTGATCCGCCTGACTGAGGCGCGCCGCCCGGCCCGACTGGACGAGACCGGAGCCATGACGCCGCTGTCCGAGCAGGACGTCGGCCTGTGGGACCGGCGGCTGATCGGCGAGGCGATGGCGCTGCTGCGCCGCGCCGCCGAGCTGGGCCGCAGCGGGCCCTATCAGTTGATGGCGGCGATCCATGCCGTCCACGCCACGCGCCTGGAGACCGGCTTCACGGCCTGGGCCAATGTGGTGGCGCTCTACGACGCCCTGCTGACGGTGCGGCCCTCGCCCATCGCGGCGGTCAACCGCGCCGTGGCGCTCGCCGAGGCGCAAGGGGCGGACGCGGGCCTGGCCGCGCTGAACGCCGTCGAGGGCCCCGGGCGGCTGGCGGCCTGGCTTCCCTACCAGGCCGCCCGGGCCGGACTGTTCGCCAAGGCCGGCCGCGACGCCGAGGCGGCCGAGGCCCTGCGCGCGGCCCTCGCGCTCCACCCCGCGCCGGCCGAGCGCCTGTTCCTGGAGCGGAGACTGGCCTCTCTGGGCTAGAGGTCGCGACTTCCAAACCTCCGCCGCTTGCGGGGGAGGTGTTTGAACGACGCGCCGAAGCGCTTCCCTTCGCGCCCGCCGCTTGGAATAAGGCTGCGATGGACGGCGAACTCAGAGCCACGACCGCGCCCTTCCGCGACCCGCGCTATGCGCCGCGGCGGCTGGAGGTGGAGGACCGCGGCGGCGGGGAATTGGTGCTGACCAACCCCACGCCCTATTCGACCCGCTTTGCGACCATGACCGCGCCCCTGGCCCATTGGGCGCAAGCCGCGCCGGGCCGGGTGTGGCTGGCGGAGCGCTCGGGCGCGGGCTGGCGCACGGTGACCTTCGGCGAGGCGCACGCGCAGGTCATGGCGCTGGCGGGCGGCCTGCGGTCCCTGGGCGTCGAGGGGCCGGGGCCGTTGCTGATCCTGGCGCACAACGGCGTCGACCATGCGCTGATCGCCTACGCCGCCATGAGCCAGGGCGTGCCCGTCGCGCCGGTCTCGCCGCAATACGGGCTGAAGGGGGCCAACCCCGAACGCCTGGCGCGGGCCTGCGAAGTGCTGAGGCCCTGCGCGGTCTACACCGACGACGCGGCCCTCTTCGCCGAGGGCCTGGCTTCGCCCCTGCTGGCCGGCCTGCCGGTGATCGCCTCGAAGAACGCCCGGCCCGGCGACATCGCCTTCGCCGAGCTTGTGCGCGGGCCCATCGCGGCGGCCGTCGCCAAGCCCTCCGACACCGCCAAATACCTGCTCACCTCCGGCTCGACCGGCCACCCCAAGGCGGTGATCTGCAGCCACGCCAATGTGACGCTGAACTCCGCCCAGATCACCGCCTGCTTCGACGACCCCGACCCGCCGGTGATGGTCAATTCCGCGCCCTGGAGCCACAGCCTGGGCGCCAATTCGATCCTGCACATGTCGGCCTATCGCGGCGGGACGCTGCACATCGACCACGGCCAGCCGACCGCCGCGCGCTTCGCCGAGACGGTGCGGAACCTCCGCGAGGTCTCGCCCACCTACCAGAACATGGTCCCCGCCGGCTGGATGCTGTTCGTCGACGAACTGGAGAAGGACGAGGCGCTGGCGCGGCGGTTCTTCGAGCGCGTGCGGGTGCTGCAGTACGGCGGCGCGGCGCTGGGCCAGGCGGTCGCCGACCGCATCCAGGCCGTGGCGGCGCGCACCGTCGGCGAGAAGATCAGCTTCGCCTCCGGCTACGGCGCCACCGAGACCGGCCCCACCGCCTGCAACGTCCACTGGCCCAACGAGGTCATGGGCCTGATCGGCCTGCCGGTCCCGGGGACCTCGGTGCGGCTCGTCCCGCAGGCCGGCAAGCTCGACTTCCGCGTGAAGGGGCCGCAGATCACCGCCGGCTACCTTGGCCTGCCGGAACGCTCGGCCGAGGCCTTCGACGACGAGGGCTTCTACATCCTGGGCGACGCGGCGCGGCTGGTCGACGCCGCCGACCCGGCCCGCGGCATGGTCTTCGACGGGCGGCTATCGGAGAATTTCAAGCTGGCCAGCGGGACCTTCGTCACGGTCGGCGACCTGCGGATCGGGGCGATCGGGGCGATCGGCGGGGCGGTGACCGACGCGGTGGTCTGCGGCGAGGGCCAGGAGGCCGTGGGCCTGCTGCTCTATCCCGACCCGCGGCTGGCGCCGGACGAGATCGCCGCGGCCGTCCGCAAGGGGCTCAACGCCTTCAACGCCCGGGCCCGCGGCTCCGGCGGACGGGTGGCCCGCGCGCTCGTGCTGCCCGACGCGCCCGACCCGGTCTCCGGCGAGATCACCGACAAGGGCTACATCGCCCAGGCCCTGGCCCGCCAAAGGCGCGGCGAGGCGGTCGCCCGGCTGTTCGCCGATCCTCCCACCCCTGACGTGATGGTGTTCTGATGAACGGCGCCGACGCCCTGCTCTCGACCCTGGTGGCCAACGAGGTCACCGCCTGTTTCGCCAATCCGGGCACCAGCGAGATGCAGTTCGTCGCCGCCCTGGATCGCAAGCCCCAGATGCGCCCGGTGCTCTGCCTGTTCGAAGGCGTGGCGACCGGGGCGGCGGACGGCTACGGCCGCATCGCCGGCAAGCCGGCCTGCACCCTGCTGCACCTGGGCCCCGGCTACGGCAACGGGGTCGCCAACCTGCACAATGCGCGGCGCGCCTTCACCCCGATCGTCAATGTGATCGGCGACCACGCCACCTATCACCGCCAGTACGACGCGCCGCTGAACTCCGACATCGCCACCCTGGTGAAGCCCAATTCGCTGTGGGCCAAGTCCGCCGACAGCCCGGACGCCGTCGCCGGGCTCGCCGCCGAGGCGGTGGCCGCCAGCTACGGCCCTCCGGGCGGCCCGGTGAGCCTGATCCTGCCCGCCGACTCCGCCTGGCTCCCGGCCCAGGGCGACCCGGTCATCGCCCAGAGGCCGGTGCGCCCGGCGCCGCCCGCCTCGGCGGTCGAGGCCGCCGCACGCGCCCTCAAGGCGGCCAAGAAGCCCGTCGTCCTGATCGGCGGCCAGGCCTGCCTCGCGGCCGGGGTCAGGGAGGCCGCCCGCCTGCAGGCCGCGGGCGTCACCGTCTACAGCGACACCTTCATCGCCCGGACCCCGCGCGGCGCCGGGGCCTTCGCGCCCAAGCGCATGCCGTACTTCGGCGAGATGGCCCTGGCCGAGCTCGATGGCGTCGACCTGATGGTCTACGCCGGGACCACCATGCCGGTGGCGTTCTTCGCCTATCCGAACCGCCCCAGCGTCCTGGTCCCCGAGGGCTGCGAGACCCGCACCCTTGCCGAGCGCGGCGAGGACGCCGTCGCCGGCCTCGCCGCCCTGGCCGACGCCCTCGGCGCGCCGAAGGAGGGGCCCAGCCAGCCCCTGAAGCTGCCGGACGCCGCCCCTGCCGGCGGGCTCAACGCCTACACGGTCGGAGCCTCCATCGCCCGCCACATGCCCGAAGGCGCCATCGTTTGCGACGACAGCGTCACCTCCGGGGCCGGCGTCGCGGCCGCGGCCGCCACCGCGCGGCCGCATGAGGTGCTGGCGCTGACCGGCGGGGCGATCGGCATCGGCCTGCCGCTGGCCATCGGCGCCGCGGTCGCCGCCCCGGACCGCAAGGTGCTGTCGCTCAACGGCGACGGCGCGGCCATGTACACGGTCCAGGCGCTGTGGACGATGGCGCGGGAGAACCTCGACATCGCCGTCGTGGTGTTCGCCAACAACAGCTATCGCATCCTCAACATCGAGATGACCCGCACCGGCGCGGGCGACGCCGGGCCGCAGGCCGCCAAGCTGCTGGGCCTGGGTGATCCCGCCATCGACTGGGTGTCCCTGGCCAAGGGCCTGGGTTTGCCCGCCGCGCGCTGCACGACCGCCGAGGAATTCGAAAAGGCCTTCGCCGGCGCCATGGCCCAGCGTGGCCCGATGTTCATCGAGGCTGCGATCTAGCTACCTCCCCATCGCGGCAGCGACGGCGGCATGGGAAGGCATGAAAAAGGCCCGCGGCGCGAACCGCGGGCCTTGATCTCGGCGAAGAGGAAGGGCCTCAGCCCTTCTTCTTGTTGGTCGGCAGGGTGCAGTTGCCGGCGAAGGAGCAGGCGACCGCCTCCTTAGGCGTGGCCGGGTCGGTGTACTCCACCATGTAGCCCGGCAGGCCGTCGGCGCAGGCGACTTCCAGACGCATGGAGCCGGTCGCCGACTTCAGCGGCTGGCCGACGCTGGAGACCGTGCAATCCTTCTTGTCGAACTTCTTCAGGTCGGCGGTCAGGCCGGCGTAGTCGACCTTGCCCAGGGTGCAGCGGAAGCCGGCGAGCAAGGCGTGGCCGCAGTCGTAGACGACGCCCTTGCCGCTCGCCGGGAAGATGCCGATGGAGCCGGCGCCGTCGGCGCAGACCAGTTCCACGACTTCCTTGTCGCCCTGAGCCGGGAAGATGGCGTAGCGGGTCACGGCGCAGTTGGAGCCGGCGTTCTTGGCCAGCTTGGTGTAGAGGCTCGCCTGCTCGGCGGTCGCCGCGCGGGTGTCGGTGAGCGTGCAGGTGCCGGGCGGCACCTTGGCGCAGTCGAGGCTCTGGGTGACCTGGCCGGTCGTGCTGGCCTTGACGATCCAGCCCTTGCCGTCAGCGCAGGCGAACTCGTAGCCCTCGGTGCCGTCGGTGAGCAGGCCGATGAACCGGCGGTCCTTCACGGTGCAGCCGACGTTGGCGGCGCCCGCGAACTTGTCGGCGATCGCCAGGCGCGCGGCAGGCTCGCCCAGCGCGCATTTCACATTGGCGTTGGCCGCGTCATAGGCCAGGCAATTCAGCGCGCTGGCGTCCTTGGACACCAGCAGCGGCGCGCTGGCGGTGACCATGTAGCCGGCGCCGCCGGGGCACAGCACCTCGAAGATGGTGTTGGTGGCGGTCTGGCCGATGCCGCGCACCTTTTCCGGCGTGCAGGGCACCTTGGCCTTGGTGGTCAGGGTGGTCACCGCGGGCATCAGGTCGAGGTTGGTCGGCAGGATGCAGGGGTTGCCGGGCTTGGTCATGTCGGCGGGATAGTTGGCCACCAGGCAACTGAAGACGTTGGGCGCCGCTGTGCCGTTGGTCTGGAGCAGGAAGCCGATCGAGCCCGGGCCGCAGGCCACTTCGTAGACGCTGGGGGTGACCCCGGTCTTGGGGTCCTTGGCGCCCTTGCCCGCCAGGCGGGCGTCGGACACCGGGCACTCGATGCCGGCCGCCTGCAGGATCGCCGGCGCGTCGGCCATGCCCTGCTTGCGCGAGGCGGCGTCGACAGTGGGCGCCTTGACCGCTGGCGCAGCCATCGCGGCGGCCGGCGCCACCATGGCGACGATAAGGGCGACGAGGAGCCCCAATCCGATTGGCCTCATGACTTCAGTCTCTCCTGGACGTTTGTTACGGGCGCTCGACCCGTTCGGCGCACATAAGCGCCATGAACCCCATGGGGGTCAAGACGAGGGCGCCCGACTGCGAAACTTCAGCGCGCTTCCAACGGCTTAGCGAACCGGGTTGGGCGCAGGGCGGGCGCCGCGGGCCTAGGCGGCGCGCACCCGAAGCTGGGCGCCGGCCACACCGGTGACCTCGACTCGTGCGCCCGCGGCCAGGGTCTCGCCGCCCTCGAGTTCGGCCGCCCATTCCTTGCCGTCGACGAACACCCGGCCCGTGCGCCCCACGAAGGCGACGACCGCGCGACCCTGGCGGCCGACGATGCGCCCGGCGCTGTCGTTGATGTCGCCGCCCGGCGGGCGGAACAGGGACTTCGGCAGATAGCGCCGCGCCAGCAGGATCGAGGAGATGGTCAGCAGCGCGAAGACCAGGGCCGCGTCGAAGGGGCCGAGGCCCGCATAGGTCGCCAGGAAGGCCACCAGCACCGCCACGCCCGCCGGCCACAGCAGCCAGGTCGAACCGGTCATCACCTCGACGGCCAGGAACAGGGCCGCGACCGCCGCCCAGCTCCAGAACGGGTGGGCCAGATAGAGGCTCATCGGGTCGGGCATGGTTCAGTTCCCTGCCGGCGGGACCGCCGTGCCGCCGCGCGTGGCCGGCCGCGCCGCCGGATTGGCCGGCCGCGGCCCCACAGGCGGCTGCTCGGACTGCGCGATCTTCACCATCTCGCCGATGCCGGCGATGGAGCCGACCAGCGAAGCCATGTCGGCCGGCACGATCACCGTACGCTGCTGCGGGCTCTCGGCAAGCTTGCCGAAGGCCTCCACGTACTTCTGGGCGATGAAGTAGTTGATCGCGTTCACGTCGCCCTTGGCGATGGCGTTGGAGACCAGCTCCGTCGCCTTGGCCTCGGCGCCGGCCGACCGCTCGCGCGCCTCGGCGTCCCGGAACGCCGCCTCCTTGCGGCCCTCGGCCTGCAGGATCGCCGATTGCTTCTGGCCCTCGGCCACGGTGATCGCCGCCTGCTTCTCGCCGTCGGCCTCGGTGATCACCGCGCGCCGCTCGCGCTCGGCCTTCATCTGGCGGGCCATGGCGTTGGTTATGTCCGGCGGCGGCTGCAGGTCCTTGATCTCGATCCGCGCCACCTTGACGCCCCAGGGATTGGTCGCCGCGTCGATCACCTCCAGAAGGCGCGAGTTGATGTGGTCGCGTTGCGACAGCACCTCGTCGAGCTCCATGTTGCCGACCACGGTGCGCAGGTTGGTCATGGTCAACTGGGTGATGGCGAAGTCGAGGTTGGTGACCCGGTAGGCGGCGGCTGCGGCGTCCATCACCTGGATGAAGACGATGGCGTCCACCTGGACGGTGACATTGTCCTTGGTGATCACCTCCTGCTGCGGCACCTGCAGCACCTGCTCCATCATGTTGATGCGCCGCCCGATGCCCTCGACGAAAGGGGTAAGGAAGCTGATCCCGGGCTTGAGCGTGCGGGTGTAGCGGCCGAACCGCTCGACCGTGACCTCGCGGCCCTGCGGCACGATCTTGATGGCTCCGATCGCGACGACCAGGGCCAGGATCACGAAGATCGCCGCGACGATGGTGATGACCATGGGCCTCCCCTCAACCTTTCGGCGAGCTTAGCCACGGCCGCGGGCCGGCGCCACGGAAACCCGCCGCGCGTGGCGCGCCCAACCGGCGGGCAAAGGCCGCGCTCGCGCCGGGCGGCCAGGTCTGGTAGCGACGCGGCATGTTCCGGAAGACCATCGCCCTCGTCGCCGTCGCGCTTCTGGCGACGGGCGCCGCGCGCAAGCCGGCGGCGCCCAAGCCCGCAGCCGCGGCCGCCGCCCCCGCGCCGACCAAGCCCGCCGCCCAGGCCGAGGCGCCGTTCGACGCGCGCGACCCGGCCAGCCTGATCGCCCTGCTGGTTTCCGTCGGCGCCAAGGCGACGCTCGCCCACAAGGACGAGGACTCGGTGCTGGTGACGGTCACCTCGACCGCGACCGGGGACTTCTCCGCCCAGTACGCCGGCTGCAACGCCCAGGGGCGCGCCTGCAAGGCGGTGCTGTTCGACAACATGACCGACCAGCCCGGCCCGACCTTCGCCCAGCTCAACGCCTTCAACCAGACCTCGGCCATGTGCCGCGGCTACGAGGACCGGGCCGCCAAGCCGCACGTGATCTATTCGACCCTGCTGTTCGACGACGACAGCCGAGACCGGATGAAGGTCCAGGTCGCCGCCTGGACCGGCTGCCTGGCCGAGTTCCGCAATTTCCTGAAGGACCCGAACGGCTATCTGGCGGCGGCGCCTTAGGGCGATCAGCGGAGCCTCCTCTCCCCCGAGACGACGTCCGAGGGGAGAGGGTAGGGAGAGGGGCGGCTGGGCCTGCCAGTCTCTCCCGCGGGTCAATCGAGGATCCGTCGCCTCGCCACTCATGGGTCATCGCTGGACCATCGGCGGATCACCGCTTCACGAGCCGCCCCTCTCCCTACCCTCTCCCCTCGCGCTGCGCGTCGGGGGAGAGGAGCGGATAGGCGGCTCAGGCGCCCGTTGCGGGAGCGCCTTCGGCGTTTCTCCGCTTTAAATCTCACGGCAGATGCGAGACCGGAAAGCAGACTGGCCGCCATGAGATCTATGGCTCAGTCCGTCCTGGGGGACGGTCGAGTAGTCCCACTATTTAGGCCCATTTCGACGGTCTGGAGTTTCCGCATCCATAGATGCTCAAGGCGTACGATGTCGTCTGGAAGCGCCCCACTGGCGGCGACTTCTAGGATCGAAACTTGATAATCGCTGGGCTCACGTATTCTTAGCTGAAGGGCGTCGCCGCCGGTTCTGGCATGCTGCACCCAGCGTTCATAAAAACCACCCTGGCCCGTGGCGGAACCTACGTAGAGCAATTTGGTATTGGGGCAGGTCAGAACGTATACCCCTTTGACGGCGCTGAGAGCAGTCTTCCAAGCTACCGGCAACGCCTCGATTTCAGACAGGGGTTTGATGAATTTCAAATAGCCTGGGAATTCCGGCTCCTGGAATTTGGACCGGAGTTCCAACACCGGCTTGTTCTGCTTTTCCGCCTGCTGAACCCACGCCAGAAAGCCAGGCCCCCAATCGATCACAAGCTTGCCGATATACTCACCAAGACGCTCAGATAGCGCGAGATCAAACGCGACATATTCCTCGCCTTCAACCGCATTGCGGATGTGAACCGCGGGGAGACCGATCTCTCCTGGTTGTGCCTCGCCGACGTCGTAGAGCCCTGCGAAGAGGGTTTCCTTTCCTGGCGTAACGACGAAAACGGCCCAGAAGGGCGCTGACAACGATCTGGCTGATCGCGGACTCTGCCTCGACTGATAGGTTACGAAGTCCGCTGAATGGTCGCGCCAAAGTGCATATGGTGTCCGATCTGCATCAGCCCGGCTGTCTTGATGCCTGACTAGCCTGACTCCCTTTGGATCGATCTCCGCGTCTCGGAGCAGCGCGTTGAAGGTGATGGGCATAGCGCCTCCCTACGCCAACGCCTTCGCCCGAAGCGCCGCCACGCGGTCGATCGCGGCTTCCGCCTCGGCCATGATCCGCGCCACGATCTCGCCGGCCGGGGCGATATCGTGGACGCCGCCCGCCGACTGGCCCATGGCGAAGGCTGAGCGGTCGATGTCCAGGCCCTCCACCTGGCCGCCGATGCCGCCCATGACGCCGGCGCGGCTGGACAGGATCGCCTGTTGCGGGAAGGGCTGGATGTCGGCAGGCCGGCTCTCCCACTCCTCGACGTAGGGGTTCTTCTTCACCCGCATGGGTTTGCCGGAATAGCTGCGGGTGCGGACGGTGTCCTCGTCGGAGGCCTCGACGATCACCTCGCGGTACATCTGGCCCGCGTGGGCTTCCTGGCTGGCGATGAACCGGGTGCCCATCCAGACGCCGACGGCGCCCAGGCTGAGCGCCGCGGCCAGCCCGCGCCCGTCATAGAGCCCGCCCGCGGCCACCACCGGGATCTTCACCGCCTCCACCGCCTGGGCCACCAGCGGCATGGTGCCGACCAGGCCTGTGTGCCCACCGCCCTCGCCGCCCTGGCAGATCACCGCGTCGCAGCCGGCCTGCTCGGCCTTCACCGCATGCTTCACCGCCCCGCAGACCACCATGACCTTCAGGCCCGCGGCCTTCAGCTTCTCCATGATCGGCATGGGCACGCCCAGGCCCGCCACGAAGGCGGACGCGCCCTCCTGGATGATGATCTCCACGCTGGCGGTCAGGCTGTCGGGACTGGCGGCCAAGAGGTCGACGCCGAACGGCTTGTCGGTCAGGGACTTCACCTTGCGCATCTCGTCGCGGATGAAGTCGGGCGTTCGGCCGGCCATGCCCAGCACCCCGTAGCCGCCGGCGTTGCTCACCGCCGCGACCAGTTCCGCGTAGGAGACCCCGCCCATGCCGGCCAGCATGATCGGGTGCTGCACGGCCAGGAGGTCGCAGAGCTTGGTGTGCAGGGTCATGGGGCGTTTCCTCGTTTTGAGCACGATGGCGCACCCGCCCATCCAGTGTCATCCCGGAAAGCGCGCAGCGCTTGTCCGGGACCCATAAGCTCAAGCTTCGGATAAACGCAGCAGCGCCGCTTCAGCAGCTTCGGCGCCATCCGCGTTTATGGATCCCGGTCTTCGCTTCGCGAAACCGGGATGACACCGAGGGGGAAGGTCAGAAGATCGTGTAGCCGCCGTCGATCACGAAGCTGTCGCCGGTGTGGAAGCGCGAGGCGTCCGAGGCCAGGTAGACCGCGATGCCGGAGAAATCGTCGCCCTCGCCCCAGCGGCGGAAGGGCACGCGGCGGATGACCTGGTCGTTGAACTTCTCATTGCCCTGCGCGCCGGCCGTCATGTCGGTGGCGATCCAGCCCGGCAGGATGGAATTGGCCCGCACGCCGTGGCGCGCATACTCGACCGCCAGGCCCCGGACCATGGCCAGGACGCCGGCCTTGGTGGAGGCGTAGGCCTCGTTGCGCGGCGCGCCGTGGATGGCGGATGTGGAGGACGTCACGACCAGGGAGCCGCCCGGATCGCCGTCCTTCGCGCGCTCCACCATGTGGCGGACCGCTTCGCGGAAGGTCCAGAACACCGCGGCCAGGTTCACCGTGGTCACCCGGCGCCACTTCTCGGTGGTCATCTCGTCGAAGGGCGCGCCGCCGCCGATGCCGGCGTTGGCGGCGCAGAAGTCCAGGCGGCCGAAGGTCTTGATCACCTCGGCGACGCCCGCCACCACCGCGGCCTCGTCGGCCACGTCGACCTTCTGCACCAGCACCTTGCCGCCGTGCGCCTTGAGCGCGGCTTCCGCCTTGGCGTTCTTCTCGGGGTTCTGCCCCCAGATGGCGACGCTGGCGCCGGCCGCGGCCAGGCCCTCGGCCATGCCGAGGCCGATGCCGCCATTGCCGCCGGTGACCAGCGCCACCTTTCCCGTCAGGTCGAACGGCTTGAACGCCATGACCGATGCCTCCCTTTCAGCAGTTGTGATTCATGATCGGGCCGCCGCCTTCGCCGCCGCGCGCGCCTGCGCCACCGGCGGCGGCTGCGGCCGGGCGAAAGTGAACGCGTCCTCGCCGGAAAGCGAGGGGACGAAGCGGTAGCCGTCGACGTCGAAGGCCTTGAGGTCCTCCGGCTTGTCGATCCGGTTGTCGATGGCGAAGCGGGCCATGGCGCCGCGCGCCCGCTTGGCGAAGAACGACATGATCCGCGCCTCGCCGTCCTTCTCTTCCAGGAAGCGGCAGGTGACGACGCCGGCCTTGAGCGCGGCGCGGTCGACGGCGCCGAAGTACTCCTGGCTGGCGCAGTTCACCACGACCTTCCGCCTGTGCCCCGCCAAGGCCGCGTCCAGCGCCTGCGCCACCCGCGGCCCCCAGAAGTCGTAGAGGCTGGCGCCGCGCCTGGTCTTGATCCGCACGCCCATCTCCAGGCGGTAAGGCTGGATGGCGTCGAGCGGGCGTAGCACGCCGTATAGGCCCGACAGGATCCGCAGATGGTCCTGCGCCCAGCCCAGCGCGCGCTTGTCCAGCTCGCGCGCCTTGAGCCCAAGATAGACGTCGCCGTTGAAGGCGAAGGCCGCCTGCAGGCCTTCCTCGCTGTCCGGCTGGAAGGCCTGGAACCGCTCGCGGTTCAGTTTCGCCAGCGCGTCTGAGAGGTCCATCATCCGCTTCAGGTCGGCGACCCGCAGCTTCTTGGCGACCACGGCAAGCTCGGCCGTCTGGTCGGCCATCTGCGGCGCGCTGATCGGCGCGCTGATCGGCGGCGCGGTGAAATCGAGCGCCTTGGCCGGGGAAAGGACGATGAGCATCGCGGGATGCTTTGCCGTGTCCCGGCGATGGCGCCAAGGGCCCTAGAACAGCACCCGCGGATTCATGATCCGCTTGGGGTCGAGCGCGCGGCGGATGGCCGACAGGGCCTCGATCTCGACGGGAGATTTGTAGCGCCGGGCCTCCTCGGTCTTCATCGAGCCCAGGCCGTGTTCGGCGCTGATCGAGCCGCCCATGGCGGCCACGATGTCGTGGACGATCCGCGAACCGGCGTCGCGCCGCGCCGAGTGCTCGGCGTCCGAGCCGCCGTCGGCGCGCAGGACGTCGTAGTGGATGTTGCCGTCGCCCATGTGGCCGAAGGCGGCGATGCGGCAGCCGGGGGCGAAGGCGCGCATGGCGGCGTCCGCCTCGGCGAGGAAGTCCGCGACCCGGCTCACCGGCACCGCGACGTCGTGCTTCCAGGTGGCGCCCTCCGGCTTCTGGGCGGGGGACTGGTTCTCGCGGATGGCCCATAGCGCCTTGGCCTGGCTGTCGGTCTGGGCGACCGCCGCATCGGCGATCAGCCCGTCCTCCAGGCCGGACGCCAGGAACCGCTCCATCGAGGCCTCGGCCGACCCCGGCTCGCCGGAGGAGAACTCCGCCAGGACGTACCAGGGATGCACGCCCGCCAGCGGATCGCGCGTCCCGGCGATGTTCTTGAGCGCGAAATCGACGCCGAGGCGACCCATCAGTTCGAAAGCCTCGACCGCCCCGCCGGTCTCGTCCTTGGCGCGGACCAGCAGCTTCAGCGCCGCCGCGGGGCTCTCCAGCCCGATCATCGCCACGGCCCGCGAGGCCATCACCGGATAGAGCTTCAAGGCCGCCGCGGTGACGACGCCCAGGGTGCCCTCCGCGCCGATCAGCAACTGCTTCAGGTCATAGCCGGTGTTGTCCTTGCGCAGGCGCTTCAGCCCGTTCCAGACCTCGCCGTTCGGCATCACCGCCTCAAGGCCCAAGACCAGGTTGCGGGTCATGCCGTAGCGCAGCACCTGGGTCCCGCCGGCGTTGGTGGAGACCACCCCGCCGACCGTCGCCGAGCCCTCCGACGCCAGGCCCAGCGGGAAGCGCCGGTTCATGGCCGCCGCCGCCTCGTGCACCGCCGACAGGGTTACCCCGGCTTCGGCCACCAGAACGTCGTCGAAGGCGTCGCTCTCGCGGATCGCCCGCAGCCGCTCGGTGGAGAGCAGCACCTCGCCCATGGGGATCTGGCCGCCGACCAGGCCGGTGTTGCCGCCCTGGGTGGTGATCGGGGTCCCTGCCTCGAAGCAGATTCCCACCACCGCCGCCACGTCCGCCGTGGTCCTGGGCAGGGCCAGGAACGGCGTCTCGCCGCTCCAGCGGTCGCGCCATTCCAGCAGCTTGGGCGCCAGCCGCTGCGGATCCTGGCTCCAGCCGCCCTCACCCAGCACGGCCTTCAGGCGGGAGAGCACATCGGCGGGGACGGGCGCGGTCATGAGGGCGAAACTACGCTTCGCGGGTCGGCGTTTCCAGTATATACTCCGATATATATGGAGCCTGGCGGATGGCCATCCTGATCAAGAACCCCGAGACAGAGCGCAAGGCGCGCGAATTGGCGACACTCAAGGGAGAGACGATCACCGGCGTGATCGATGGCGCCCTCGACCGAGCTCTGGCGGAGGCCCTGCCGAAGAGGCGGCCTACCGCCGCGGAAATCATTGCCGCGACGGACCGGATGCGGGCAAGCGCCGGCATTCGCGGACCTGTCGCACCGGTCACCAAGGAAGAATGGGACGAGATCAACGAGATTCCCGGCCTTGAGGATGACGATTGATCGCCGTCGACGCTTCCGCACTCGTCGCAATCGCCGCGCAGGAGCCCGACCGGGATCGATATATCGCTGTGCTGGAGCGAAGCGACGCCGCCCATATCGCCGCGCCAAACTATCTGGAGACCGGCTTGCTCCTCGTTCGCCGCAAGGTGGTCGCGAACCGACGGGATTTCGATATCTGGCTCAGTGGCGTCGGCGTGACTCTACGGCCCGACCTGCCTTTGGCGACTGAAGCGCTCGACGCCTACCTTCGTTTCGGCAAGGGCTTCCATCCGGCGCGCCTCAACCTCGCCGACTGCTTCGCCTACGCTCTCGCCAAGACCCTCGAGGCGCCGCTGCTCTTCAAGGGCGACGACTTCGCCAGAACCGACATCCGGTCGGCCCTTCAGCCGACGTAGCCCGCCGCGCGGCGCAGGCGGTCGTTGATGGCTTCGCCGAGGCCGGTGTCCGGGATCGGGGCCACGGCGATGCCCGCGGCGCCGGAGCGGTCGGCGGCGCGCAGGTAGGAGAAGAGGTTGGCGGCGGCTTCGGCGAGGTCGCCGGCCGGGCTCAGGTTCAGGGGCTCCGGGAAGCCGGGACCGAAGCCCAGCCAGACCTCGCCGTCGCGCGGCTCGGTGGCGTTCAGGCGCAGCGGCAGGTCCGGCGCATAGTGGCGGGCCAGGCGGCCGGGCGAGCGCCTGGCGTCCGCCTGGGCCTCGGCGAGCGGGCCGATCACCGCCTCGATCTCGGCGCGGGTGACGGCGCCGGGACGCAGCAGGCGTGGGACGTCGAGCAAGGCGACGACCGTCGACTCCAGGCCGATCTGACAGGGTCCGCCGTCCAGGCCCGCGGCCGCGGCCGCGCCGGTTTCCGCCATCGCGTCGGCGAGCGTCGTGGGGCTGGGCCGACCGGAGCGGTTGGCGGAGGGCGCGACGATCGGGCCGCCGAAGGCCTCCAGCAGGGCGTGGGCGAGCGGATGGGCGGGGCTGCGCACGGCCACGGTGTCGAGGCCCGCGCGGGCGAGGTCGCAGACCGCCGCCTCGTCGGAGACCGGTAGCACCAGGGTGAGCGGCCCCGGCCAGAACCGCGCCGCCAGCCGCTCGGCCCGGTCGTCGAAGCGGGCGATCCGCCGGGCCGCGGCCACGTTGGCGACATGGGCGATCAGGGGGTTGAAGGCAGGCCGGCCCTTGGCCTCATAGACCCTCGCCACCGCGCGGGGATCGGCGGCGGCGGCCGCCAGGCCATAGACCGTCTCGGTCGGCAGGATGACCAGGCCGCCGGCCCGAAGCGCGGCGGCGGCGATCTCGATCTTGGCGGCGATGTCGGCGGCGGCGTCCACGGCGGTGGGTTACACCGCCGCGGGCCAAAGCGCCTACCTGGGTTTGCGGAACTTGTAGATGAACTGGTCGGTGTGGCCGCGGATGCTCTTGTCAAAGACCAGCTTCTTCAGGTCGTCGCCAGGGTTCTTCAGGGCGGCGCTCTCGCCCACAAAGACGAAGCCCGCGTCGGTGACCTGCTTCTTGACGATCGCCGGGTCGATGCGGTGCAGGGTGTCGGTGTCGCGCATGCCGGAGCCGGCCTCGGCGGTGTGGTCGACCACCAGGAAGATCCCGCCGGGCTTCAGCGCCTTGTAGACCGCCCGGTTGAGGACCATCGGGTCGATCTTGCCCATGAATTTGTCCGGATAGTCGTGGTAATTCTGGACCGTGAACACCAGGTCCACCGGCTCGGGCGTCGCGAAGGCCGCGCCGGGCTGCAGGATCACCGAGGTGTTGGCGTAGCCGGTCTTGGCCAGCTCTTCGTTCTTCACCGGATCGGGCTGCGCCTCCTTGGCGTACTCGGTGGGCCAGATCATGTAGACGTGGCCCTTCTCGCCCACGATCTTCGAGAAGACCTTGGTGAAGTAGCCGGAGCCCGGGATCAGGTCGACGACCCTGTCGCCGGGCTTCACGCCGGAAAAGGCGACCACCTCGGCGATGTGGCGGCGCGCGTCGGCGTCGCGGTCGGCGTCGCGGCCCTTGTCGGCGACGGCGGCGTCCACATAGGCGGGGATCGCGGGCGCGGCGACGGCGCTCGCCGCGGCGAGGCCGATCGCGGCGCAGGCGGCCAGGAGCAGGGTTCTCATCTTCATGTCCTAACGCTGGTAGGTGAAGCTGCCGCGAAGCTCCGGCCAGCGCCTCGCCCTGTCAACGCCGCGGGCCTACCGCTTGTCGCGTGTGGCGTTCAGTTGGACGCGAACCGTCACCTTGGCCGGCACCTGGTCGGTGGCGGCGAACTCACCCTGGCCCACGCCGAACAGGGTCCGGTCGAGGCTGGTCTCGCCGCTCACCTGCGCCTTGTCGCCGACGATCTTCAGCTTGAAGGGCAGGTCCACCGGCTTGGTCACGCCGCGCAGGTCGAGCGTCCCATGGGCCACATAGCTTCCCTCGCCCTTCTTCTCGAACTTCGTGGCCGTGAACACCGCCTTCGGATGGGTGGCGGCGTCGAACCAGTCCGCGGCCGGCAGCGAGGCGTCGCGCTGGTCGTCGCCGGTCTTGGCCGAGGTCATGTCGATGGTCACGGTGACCTTGGATTTCTCCAGCGCGTCGGGGCCGAAGAGGATGTCGGCCCTCCAGGCGTTGAACCGGCCCTGGACGGCGTCGCCGCTCCACTTGGTCTGGAAGTTGAGGCTCGAGCCCGGCGCGACCTTCCAGGCGACGGCGCCGGTCGGGGCGGCCTGCGCCGGCGCCGCAGGGACTGCGGACGACGCCGCGGCGGCGGCGGCGGCCGGAGCCGGAGCGGCCGGGGTCTCGGGCAGGAAGGGCGCCGCCGGCGCCTCGGCGGCCGGAGCCGGGCCCGAGGCCGGGCGCGGCGGCTGGACGAATTGGCCGAAGGCGGCGGTCGCGGCCACGGCCAGCACGATCAGCAGCAGGCGCGGATCCCACCAGCGGCCGGCGACGGCGCCCGGCGCCATCCGCGCCAGCACCGGCGTGTCGCGCTCGAAAAGCTGGTGCTTCAGCGCCCCGGCCACGTGCAGCCCGAAGAGGCCGTAGAAGCCGAACGCCAGGAGTTCGTGGCCGTTCTTGCCGATGGCGTTGGCGATCTGCTTGGCGGCGGGGGCGAGGCCGTCCGTCCCCGGGATGTTCGGCCAGGCCACGGACCAGAAGAGGATGGTGGGAATCGCCGTGCGGCTGGTCGAGACCATCAGCCAGCCGGTCAGCGGCATGCCGATCATGATCAGGTAGAAACCCCAGTGGACGATCGCCGAGAGCACCCGCTCCCAACGCGCCAGGGCCGCGGGTTCCGGCGGCGGCGGATTGGTCAGGCGCCAGCCCAGGCGAACGATGCTCAGCACCAGGATCGCGATGCCGATCGACTTGTGCAACTGGAGCAGCGCGAAGGCTTCGGGGGTCTTGCCGCCCATCCGCCACGCGATCAGGACCTGCGCCACGATGGCGAGCGCGATCAGCCAGTGCATGATGATCGCCGCCGTCGCGTAGCGGCTCTTGCCGCCCAGGCCTCGGGCGTAGCGAGCGTTGGTCATCGGATGCCTTCCCTGCGAAGCTTCGCCCTACCTACTACTTCTTTTCGAATTCGACCTCGAAGATCACATCCACCTCGTCGCTGGTGAACTGGTTCAGGACGAAGCCGGTGAGGCCGAAGTCGGATCGCTTGATCTGGGTCGAGCCCGAAAACCCCAGGCGGGTGCCGAGCGGCGTGATCCCGTGGCCCGCGCCGTCGAAGGTGACGTCCAGGGTCACCGGCTTGGTCACCCCGTGAAAGGTCAGGTCGCCGGTCACCGTCCCCTTGCCGTCGGCCCCGCCGGCGACCGCGGTCGAGACGAAGGTGATGACCGGGTACTTGTCGGCCTCGAAGTAGCCGGCGATCTGCTTGTCGAAGGAAAGGTCGTGGGTGTCGACCGACTTGGGATCGACGGTGAAATTGACCTTGGTCTGCTGCCAGTTGGCCGGGTCGTAGGTGAAGCTCCCGTCCAGCCCGTCGAGGCGCAGGGTGTAGTGCGAGAAGCCCATGTGGACGATCTTCACCGTCAGGCTCGCGTGCTTCTTGTCGAGGACGTAGCTGCCGGCGGGCACCTTGCCCGGATCCGTCGTGGACGGCGCCGCGACGGCCGCGCCGCCCAGGCCGAGGGTCAAGGCGAGGATGGCGGCGCAGATACGGATCATGGTTGAGCTCCGGGCATCGGCCCAAGATGGTGGGCGCGGAACCTAGCCCCAAGTCCGGCGGAGCGGATTTACGGCGTATGACCGGTCAGCCCGCGCCGGACGCACGCCGGATGACGCTGATCTTGCCGCTGTTCTCCAGGGTCGCCAGGCGCACCTCGCCGGGAGTCTCGGCCTGCTCCAGGCGAAGGCTCTCGCGCAGGTCGGCCTCGCCTATCCCGTGCCACAGCATGGCCTTGCGGTCCTCGACCCCATCGCGGACCAGGGTCACCGGCTGGGCCTTCATCACCTTGGCGAGCCAGCCCCAGCGCAGCGTCAGCATGGCGAACACCCGGTGCAGCACGACGAGCAGGAGGGTCGCGGCCAGGGCCGGCCAGAACGGAGCCTTGCCGGTCATCGCGCGGCTGAGGTTGGAACCCACCACCAGGGCCACGACGATGTCGAGCGGAGAGGCGTTCGAAAAGGTCCGCCGCCCGGCGATGCGGATGTAGGCGATGCCGAGCAGGAACAGGATGATCGCGCGGGCGCAGAGCTGGGCGGCGGTGGCGTCGCCGTTGTCGGGCCCGATCAGTGCGCGGAACATCTCCATGCCGCGCCTAACGCCCAGGGTGACGCCGCGTTGCCCTTGCCCGCCGCCCGGGCGCGACCTATCGCTTACGGCGTCGGCAAGGGGGACGTGCGTGATCCGATTGGGCCTGGGAACCGCCGTGGCGGCCTGCGTCGCCGTACTCGCCGCGGGTCCCGGCCGGGCCGCGGACGCGCCGGGCGTCACCCTCTACCGTCACGCCAGCCTCATCGACGGAACCGGCGGCCCGACGCGGCCGGGGATGTCGGTGCTGGTCGAGGGCGAGCGGATCAAGGCCGTGACGCCGGACGCCGGGCTTGCGGTCCCGACCGGCGCGCACGTCGTCGACCTGATGGGCAAGTACCTGGCGCCCGGCCTGGTCGATTCCCACGAGCACCTGGCCACGCCGCCCAACCGCCGCGCGGCCGAGGCCAACATGCGCCGCGACCTCTACGGCGGGGTGACCGCCATCCGCGACATGGCCGACGACCTGCGCTCGGTGGCCGAGCTCGCCCGGGAATCCCGCGCCGCCGAGGTTCCAGGGCCGGACATCTTCTATGCCGCCCTGATGGCCGGCCCGAGCTTCTTCGTCGATCCGCGCACCCATGCGGCGAACTTCGGCGTCGAGCCCGGCCATGCGCCCTGGATGCAGGCGATCGACGCCGGGACCGACATCCGCACCGCCGTCACCCTGGCCAAGGGGACCTCCGCCACGGCGGTCAAGATCTACGCGAACCTGCCGCCGGATCTGGTCAGGAAGATCGCCGCCGAGGCGCACCGCCAGGGGATGGCCGTCTGGACCCACAGCGCCATCTTTCCGACCACGCCGGCCCAGGTGCTGGATGCGAAGCCCGACGTGACCTCCCACACCTGCTACATGGCCTATCAGGTGGCCGGCGTTCCGGCCTCCTACCAGGCGCGCGTCCCCGTGGATCCCAAGGCCATGATCGGCGGCGACAACGCCGTGATGGCGGGCCTCTTCGCGCGGATGAAGGCGCAGGGGACGATCCTCGACCCCACCTTGCGGGTCTACGCCGAGGACGCTGAGCGGTTCGCCAGGAACCCCAAGGGCCGCGCCCCGCTCTGCCCCCTGGATCTCGCCGTGGCCCTGACCCGCCAGGCCTTCCTGGCCGGCGTGCCGCTGTCGACCGGCACCGACGGGATCGCGCCCGCCTCCGATCCCTGGCCGACCGTCTATGACGAGCTGTCGCTGCTGGTCGGCAAGGCGGGGCTGACGCCGGCCCAGGCGATCCATGCCGCCACCGAGGTCGGGGCCCGCGCCGCCGCGCAAGGCTCCGACATGGGGACCGTCGCGCCGGGCAAGCTCGCCAACCTGATCGTCCTCGGCCGCGACCCCACCGCCGACATCGAGAACCTGAAGAGCCTGGAGACCACGATCAAGCGTGGCCGCGCCTATCCGCGCGCCGACTTCAGGCCGCCCACCGAACAGGAACTGAGAGACGCCCCATGAGCCTCGACCGCCGCGCCGTCCTGGCGCTGGGCGCCGCCGCCGCGGCCGCGCCCGCCTTCGCCGCGCCAAAGGACCCCATCGCCGGCTGGACGGTGATCAACGCCCTGGGCGGACTGCTCGACCCGAACACGCCGGACCTGCCGCGCGTCGTCATGACCCCGCGCATCCTCGGCGACGCCCACGCCTCGGGCATGACCGCGGTCAACTGCACGCTGGGCTACGTCTTCGGTCCAAAGGAGCCTTTCGAGAGCACGGTGGCCGACGTGGCCTATTGGGACCGGATCGTGCGCGAGAATCCGCGCGATCTCCTGAAGGTGTTCACCACCGCCGACATCGCCCGGGCCAAGGCCGAGAAGAAGATCGGCCTGATCTACGGCTTCCAGAACTGCGCGATGATGGGCAAGGACGCCAGGCGGGTGGACACGTTCGCCGACATGGGCGTGCGGGTCTTCCAGCTCACCTACAACAACGAGAACCAGCTCGGCGGCGGCTCCATGGCGCCTGAGGATCGCGGCCTGACACCCTTCGGCCGCGAGGTGATCGAACGCATCAACGCCAATCGCGCGATGGTGGATCTCAGCCACTCCGGCCGGCAGATCTGCCTGGACGCCGCGCTGGCCTCCAAGCAGCCGATCTCGATCAACCACACCGGCTGCCGCGCGCTCACCGACCTGCCGCGCAACAAGACCGACGAGGAGCTGCGCCTGGTGGCCGACAAGGGCGGCTTCGTGGGCATCTACTTCATGCCGTTCCTGAACCTCTCCGGCCACGCTGCCGCCGCCGACGTGGTGGCCCACATCGAACACGCCCTGAAGGTCTGCGGCGAGGACCATGTGGGCATCGGCACCGATGGCGGCACGACCCAGATCGACGACCTGGAAGCCTACAAGACCGCGCTCGCCAAGGAGCATGCCGATCGCGTGGCCAAGGGGATTTCCGCCCCCGGCGAGCGGGCCGACACCCACCCCTTCGTCGACGACCTGCGCGGCCCGGGCCAGTTCCGCGAGCTCGAGCGCCTGCTGGCCGCGCGCGGCCACAAGCCCGCACGGATCGAGAAGATCCTCGGCGGCGCCTTCGTGCGCTACGCCCGCGACATCTGGGGCGCCTGAGCCTAAAACAACCGCCGCCAGCCGACCTAGAAGAGCCCATCCATGACCTTCCGCGCGCCCGTCCGGGACCTCGCCCTTGCGCTTTCCAGTGTCGGCCACGACGCCCTGATCGCCCGGTCCTTCCCGGAGCTCGACGCCGACACCGTGGCCGCGGTGCTGGAGGCCGCCGGCGGCTTCACCGCCGATGTCCTCGCGCCCCTGAACCGCGTCGGCGACGTCCAGGGCGCCCGATATGAGAACGGCCACGTCACCGCGGCGCCGGGTTTCGCGGACGCCTACAGGGCGTTCGTCGCGGGCGGCTGGAACTCGCTCTCCGCCGACCCGGAGCACGGCGGCCAGGGCCTGTCGAAGGCCATGGAGCTTGCGGTCTTCGAAATGGTGCACGCCGCCAACATGGCCTTCGGCCTCTGCCCCATGCTGACCCAGGGCGCCATCGAGGCGCTCGCCCTGCACGGCACGGAACGCCAGAAGCGCCTGGTGCTGCCCAAGCTGGTTTCCGGCGAATGGACCGGCGCCATGTGCCTGACCGAGCCGCAGGCCGGCTCGGACCTGTCCGCCCTGACCGCCATGGCCAGGCCCGACGGCAAGGGCGGGTG
>Ga0210400_10000116_pt1 | contig 104464 bp, 84 predicted proteins | sample IncBWH26MmetaG_FD_155456 | JGI IMG/M metagenome (GOLD analysis project Ga0210400, IMG submission 155456) | Forest soil microbial communities from Barre Woods Harvard Forest LTER site, Petersham, Massachusetts, United States - Inc-BW-H-26-M | ecosystem: Environmental > Terrestrial > Soil >... | reverse complement strand
TGCTGGCTTCCATCGTGGCGGTGTTGGTTACTCCTCCACCGCCGGGAAAGACGATGAGGGGAGTCCCTACGTTCGCGTTGATTGTTCCCTGGTTCACCAGGGTCAGTTGGTTGACACCGAGCTGGCCGCCACCCTGAATCGTCTCCTGGTTAATCAACGTTCCCGTACCACCTGCCGAGTAAACACGGTTGGCGCCATTGTTGCCCATCGTGAGCGTCCCGCCGCCGCTCAAGGTAACGGTGTTGGTGCCCGCGATGATCAGGTCTGTGGGGTTGTTGCTCGAGTTTAGACTGATAGTGCCTGCGTTGCTGATACTAGTGCCGTTGACGGTGAGGCTGGTGTTGTCGTTGAAGTTCAAGGTGTCGTCGGAATCGACAGTAAGATTGTTAGCGACGCCGGCGATGTTGAGCGTCACTGCGGATGCGCCCTGCAAGTTGGCGTTCCCGTTGTCGATAAGCACGTTGGTGCCGCTCGTTGGGACACTGTTCGACCAGTTGCCCGAAGTGCTCCAGACTCCCGACGCGCCGCCTACCCAGCACGTGCCCCCCGGAGGGCAGGTGAACGAGATCAAAGGTATGTTGGATGCTCGGGTAGTGACAGCAGCAGCCGACCTATTGATGGCGGTGCTCCAGTTTCTCGTGCTGCGGTTCCAAGTGGTACTCGGAACTAGAGCAGGGCCAAAGGGGGTGCTGCGATTAAAGGCGCTAAGTTGCTGGCCGGTACCGGGTCTGGTTATCACTCGAACGAAAGCGAAATGCGACGCGCTAATTGGACGAGCCAGCTCGAAAGTAGCGGAGTGTCTTGCATTGGATGAAAGAAAGAACGGCCGTGGTTTGAGGGTAGAAGACGCGCTCCAGAGCCCGCCGCCACTGCGGATTAGGCGCACGAGGTTTTCGAAGCTTTGGCGATCCGCTGCGCTTGGCGTCTGAGCGGAAGGACTTGTTGGGATTCTCTGCGCAGCGTCGCTTCCTGCAGGCTTCACTTGTCCAAACGCGCAAGGCACACCGGGAAAGGTGCCCAATCCCATTAGCAAGGCGCAAGACGCGACCAGAACCCGCCATTGCTGAAACTTCTTCGTCGTTTCCATAGCTGTCTCCTCTTTGGCATTCGGTGAGTACTTAAAGGCGGACTGCTCCGCTAGAATCCGGCCCGCGCGGATGCTAGAATCCCCGTACCTGTCCTGCAGGCAGCCCGGGCAACGTACTCGGGCTGGCTCCGAACGTCTATGCAAGGATTCGGAAAATTCCCGAAAAAATCCGAAAGCCCTCGTTACCCGGGGCTTTACGAGTTTGGCCCTTTTTGCCTTAATTCATTGAAACGCATTGTTTTACGGGATGGCGAGCCCTTACCTCTCACTCCCAAGTGCTTCGACATTCTTCTGGCCCTGGTTGAGCACGCGGGTGAGGTGTTGGTGAAGGAAGAGCTCATGGAGAGCGTCTGGCCCGACACCGTAGTCGAAGAGGGAAATCTCAACCGCAACATATCAACGCTCAGAAAGGTGTTGGGCGAATCTCCGAACGATCATCGTTACATCGTCACCGTGCCAGGCCGGGGCTACCGCTTTGTCGCCGAACTGCGGGAAGCGCCAGAAAAACTTCCGACGATCACGCGACATGAGTCGAGAGGAATGGGCGTCAATGAGTCCCTGGAATTTCCTCATGAGCCTTTCGCAAGAAAAGCGACTGTCCAGGCTTTGTCGGTTCCTGCACCTTCGATCGTACATTCGCCGGTTCCCAGGCGTTTCTTTGGCATACCCATGTCCGCTCTGTGGCTGACTGTTGGCGGGGCGTTCTGCACTATCGCGTTGGTGATCCTAGTGAGGTTCGGCTTCAGGACCAAACCCGTCTTGAGCGCAACTGACCAAGTTCTCATCGCAGACTTCTCCAATACGACTGGCGACCCTGTTTTCGATGACACATTGAAGCAGGCTGTCTCAGTTCAATTGACGCAGTCGCCGTATTTAAACATTCTTTCGGACACGAGAATTCGCGCCACGCTACAGCTCATGACCAAGCCACAAGACACCAAGCTGACTCCTGAGGTGGCGCAGGATCTTTGTCAGCGCTCCGGCTGCAAGACGTACATTTCAGGTTCGATCGCGAAACTGGGAAATCAGTTTGTGATCGGCCTCCGTGCGATTAATTGCCGGACGGGCGACCTTCTGGCGCAAGAACAAGTCACCGCCGAAAACAAAGAAACCGTCCTAAGAGCGCTCGATGAAGGGGGGACGAACCTTCGGAAGAAGCTCGGTGAATCGCTCATCACTGTTCAGAGATTCGACACGCCCCTTGCGGAAGCCACTACACCTTCTTTGGAAGCTCTCAAAGCCTATTCGCTGGGTACTAAGAAGGACCTAGAAAACGACGCAGCGGCCGTTCCATTTTTCAAGCGGGCGATCGAATTCGACCACAATTTCGCCTCCGCCTACGAGGCCCTGGGGGTTGCTTACTACAACCTCGGCGAGTCTGGTCTAGCGCGCGAAAACTTCACAAAGGCCTATGAGTTCCGCGAGCGGGTAAGCGAGCGCGAAAAGTACATGATTGCCGCGCGCTATTACAGCTACGTTAGCGGTGATTTGGAGAAAGCAATCGAGACCTATCAGTTGTGGCAGCAGGCCTATCCACGGGACACATCGGCCCACGCGAACCTGGGAGGTCTTTACGGCGCGGTAGGCCAATACGAAAAAGCTATCAATGAAACACTCGAGGGAGTCCGCTTCAATCCGGATGCAGGGTCTCATTACTCGAACCTGTTGTTATCTTATGCTGCTTTGAATCGCCTGGATGAGGCAAAGCGTGCCTATGATCAGGAAATAGCTCGGAAGATTGAGGATCCGGTATCCAAGGCCAACCGGTTCGGACTTGCGTTTGTTGAAGGCGACACAAGGGAGATGGACCGGCTCATGGCCTGGTCTGCCGGCAAGCCCGAGGGCGAAGATATTCTTCTTGCTGCAAAGGCCGACGCTGAGGCGTTCGCCGGCCATGCGCAGAAGGCCCAAGACTTCTCTCGGCGGGCAGTGCAATCGGCGCTCCGAAGTTTCCAGAAGGAAACGGCAGCACAGTACCAGATGGACGAAGCCCTTTGGCAGGCAGAGTTCGGCAACCGGGAAATTGCCCGGCGGCACACCGGGGCAGCTCTCGGGCTAACGGACAACCACGATACACAGATCTTGGCGTCATTAGCTATGGCCCGCACCGGCGATTTCGCACAAGCAGAGAAAATGGCGAGCGATCTCGGGAACCGCTACCCATCGGATACTCTCGTGAACAGTTATTGGATTCCAGTGATTCGCGGAGCCATCGAAATGGGCCGCAACGAGCCAGCAAGAGCCATCAAACTTCTGGAGGCCGCGACTCCATACGAGCTGGCTAGCCCGCAGGCTTGGTCCGGGTTAGGCGGACCACTTTATCCTGCCTATCTACGGGGTGAGTCATATCTGCTTCTCCATCAAGGCAGCGACGCTGCCGCCGAGTTCCAGAAGCTGATCGATCATCCCGGGTTTATGCTGACCTGCCCGTTACGTCCGCTCGCTCACCTCGGCCTCGCCCGCGCAGATACGCTTCAGGGCGACACCTCAAAGGCCCGCGCTGCCTATGACGAGTTTTTCGCTTTGTGGAAAGATGCCGACCAAAACATTCCCGTTTTGAAGCAAGCAAAGCTGGAATATGCCAAGCTAAAGTAACTAGGGCCGGTTCAACGTTCCGGATGAGTATCGGACACCAATAGCAGTACGGATCTCCCTTCATGATTTCAATGAGTTAGAAGGCTATAGATTCTGCGAATTCTTGAACGCTAAGGAATAGGGGCTATTCCCCGCCAACAAGTGTTCGCGATTGACACCATACCTACGCCTTTAACTTACGTCTTACACCGCCGGCGATCACGGCCCTTCAACCCGAATGCCAACCCGAGATTCGTTCGGCTACCACGTGCTTTCAAGTACTAAGCAGTCCCTCGTAGCCCTGTAAGTTGTTGTAAGTACTTGTTGTTAGTGCTCTGTCACGGCAGAGGTCGCGAGTTCGAGTCTCGTCGTCCCTGCCATTTCTTTTCAAACGGTTAAGAGAAAAGAATGGTTCCCGCGGTCAGTTTTCCAACACGAACTCCAACCCGAGATCTATTCTAAGCTGCTTCCTTCGGACCTTTTAAAGAATCACGGATGCTTCCTCAAAATTCAGCCGTGGATTACGTGGGTGGAGCTTGCTTGGGTCTCCATAACCCAGGTTGCAGAGAAGATTCACCTTCCACTTGCCGTCCGGAAAGAATGCCGCATTCAATTTATCCGCGTCGAAGCCGGACATCGGCCCGCAGTCCAATCCTAAGGCGCGTGCGGCCAGAATGAAGTATGCGGCTTGGAGTGAGCTGTTGCGGAAGGCGGTCTCGTTAATAAGGGTCTGGTTGCCGACAAAATAGGAGCGCATATCAAACTGCGGAAAGAGCCTGGGGAGATTCTCATGAAATTCCGTGTCCCAGGCGATGATGACGGTCACAGGGGCAGCCATGGTTTTGTCGACATTGCCGGGCGCGAGAGCTGGCTTGAGGAGTGCCTTGGCGCCGGGGGTAGTCAGAAAAACGAATCTGGCGGGCGAGGCATTGGCGCTGGTCGGCCCAAGGCGCGCCAGTTCGTAAGCCTTGCGCAAGAGTTCTACCGGCACCGGCTCGGGAAGCCACGTAGAGTGGGTCCGCGCCTCGTAAAATAGTTGTCCAAGGGCCTCTTGCGAGATCGGCGTTCTGGTGGTAGCAAAGTTCAATGTTTCAGCTTGATTGCGCATTTTGGTTGTCTCCTTTTAGGCGCGTTCAGCGCGAGCGACGGGCATCCAGACTGAACGGCCCTGCTCCGAAGTGAGAAATCAGCAGGGCGCCGCCGAGCATGGAGACATTTTTCATGAAGAGAATCATTTGGATCTGCGCCATCATGGGATCGGTTACCGTCCAGAACTTGTGCATCATAAAGGTAACCGGAACGAGGAAGAGCACAATGAGCCAGGCGCCCAGTTTTGCGCGATAACCCAGCAAGATGCTCAAGCCGCCGGCAATGGCCAGCACGCCGGAGAGTGGAACCGCGATCGCAGCCAAAGGCACGCCTTGCGAAGCCGCATAGCCGATGGTTTGCTTGTTAAAATGATTGGCTCCCGCCATCAGGAAAATCAGCGCGAACAAAAACCGTCCCAAAACGACCACTGCACCCTGCCAAGAGCTTGTTGCTTCCACGTTCTTGGAAATTGCCATCGAATTCGTTGCCATGTACTTCCTCCTTTTCTTTTTTCTGCTTACGAGCAACCGCGCAAACTAAGTTTGTCTGCACGGTCCAAAACCGTTTCCCTTCGTTTTCAATCAGCGTGCTGCTGACTGGGTGTTCTTTGGAGCCGGGAAATTCCCTCGAGTCCACGCCGAAAACTTGGTTGGCTGCCGGCCCGCTATTTTGTTGGCGAGCGCGATTTGGTCGCGCGAATCGGAACCTAAGTACGTGTGCGCCTGAAAGTAACCGAACATTTCCGCTATCTCGGCGGCCCCAGGAAAGAGACCCGCGAAGACTTCTTTCGGCACCTGATTGAAAGAGAAGTTGTGGCCCTGTCGATTTAGCGTATCGACGATTTCATTGAAGCTCAGGAAATCGCCGACTAGGGGCAGATACTCGCCGCGGCCGGCCTGATCGGGGCGCGCGAATGCTCCGGCCACGATGTCGCCAAGTTCTGTAATGTCGCCCATGTGGATGCTTCGCACAGTTGGATCAAGCGGGAGAGCCCAGCCCACGGATCCGTCAGTCTGTTTTTGGGGAGCTTGGACACCGATAAGGTTCTGATAGTAGAAAGGCGCGATAACGAACGTATGATTCGCAAACCCGGCTTCTTTCACTATGCGATCCACCTTGGCCTTGTCGGTAAAATGGGGAACGTGAGAGTTGCCTCCGCTGATCGCTTCCACATCAGGCAGAGTGGACCAGACAAAGTGCTTAACGCCCGCATCCTTGGCGGCGCGGACCGCAGCGGTTGCCTGCTCGACCTCGTCGGTACCTTCTTCCCACCAATTAGTGATTAGAAATACGCCATGCGCCCCTGCAAATGCTGGCTTAAGGGTTTCGGGGCAATTCAAGTCCGCTTGAATGACTTCGTCGGCGAATTCGCGATGCTTAGCCGGATTGCGAGTCAGTGCGCGTACCTTGAATTGATTGCCGGCTTGAAGAGCGCGTACTACGGCGCCTCCTTGCTGCCCCGTTGCGCCGACTACCGCGATCACTTTCTTATTTGTGCGTTCCATATGCAGTGTGGCTCTCTTTCCCTATCTCTTGATGCCAAGTCTATTGATATAGATACATTCTTCTGGACATCGGTTATATAAAAGGGCAAAATAGTTTCGTCATGCCCAAGAACTCGCGAGACCCCGTCCACTGTTGGCTGGTATGGGGAAAGGCCTTTCACGCTGCCGCCAAATATCTTTATGCGGGACTGGAGGAGACGGGAATTGACGATACCGACTTCCGGATACTTGAAGTGCTCCTCAACAAAGGGCCTTTGCCGGTGAATACGATCGGGCCAAAAGTCCACCTTACGCCCGGCTCGATCAGTACCGCCGTTGACCGCCTCGTCGAAAGGGGCCTGGTAAGCCGGGTCGAGAGTCCCGAGGATCGGCGCGTCCGCGTCGTGTCGCTCACGGCAAAAGGCAAAGAATTGATCGCGCCGATTTTTCGCAAACACGCCGCCGAAATCAGGAAAGTGTTTGCCGACGCGAGCCCGAAAGAGTTGCGAGCTCTTGAAGCGACATTGAAAAAGATTGGTCAGCGCGCCGAGAGTCTGGGGACCGGAGTCAATCCAAAGGGTTTAAGCCAAAGATGACGTAGCGGCATAGTCCGCCGATCAATCGAAATGAAAGTTGTCCTGGAGAAGTAACGTAAATGCAGATTGGAATCGACAGTTTCGCAGCCGCTATTTCCGACCCGGCTACAGGTCTCACACCCAGCCCGGTGGAGCGCATGCACCATCTGCTCGAAGAGATTGAGCTTGCCGATAAGGTCGGCCTCGACGTTTTCGGCATTGGCGAACATCACCGGGCGGAGTTCCTCGACTCGGCTCCCGTTGTAATCCTCTCCGCTGCCGCCGCGCGCACGGAAAATATACGTCTCACCAGCGCAGTCACGGTTCTCAGCGCCTCCGACCCCGTTCGTGTGTTTCAGGAGTTCGCGACTCTCGACTTGATCTCGCGGGGCCGCGCCGAAATTGTCGCGGGTCGCGGTTCCTTCGTTGAGTCCTATCCGCTCTTCGGGCTGCGTCTTGAAGATTACGATTCGCTCTTTGCGGAAAAACTCGAACTTCTCCTGAAAATCCGGGAGAGCACCAAAGTGTACTGGTCAGGAAAACACCGCGCGGCCCTTACCGGCCAGGCAATCTACCCTCGCCCGCTGCAGGATCCGCTCCCCATATGGGTCGGTGTGGGCGGCACGCCCGAATCTTTCGTTCGCGCAGGCATGCTCGGCCTTCCTCTCATGGTTGCCATCATCGGCGGTGAGCCCAGGCGCTTCAGGCCCCTTATAGACCTCTATCGCGAGGCTGGGCGTCGCGCCGGTCATTCTCCCGAGCAACTCACCGTAGGTCTTCATTTCGTTGGCTTTCTCGCGGACACGACGGACGAAGCCGCAGAAATATTCTTTCCAGGCTATGCGCACACGTTTACGGAAATCGGCAAGGAACGCGGCTGGCCGCCCGCCACCCGCGCTCAATTTGACGCCCTGCGCGGACCTACCGGCGCGCTGCTAATCGGCGACGCTAAAACGGTCGCGAAAAAGATCCTTTACGTGAATGAAGTTCTTGGGGGCATTTCGCGCGTCACATTCCAAATGGGTGTTTCAACGCTGCCACATGAACAAATGTTGCGCGCCATAAAAATCCTGGGCACGCAAGTGGCGCCTATCGTCCGGAGCGAGCTGAGTGTCGCTCCTGCGCGCGCGTGATGAATCACGCTCTTCAGGAAGACCGGCGACTGGGACGAAGCACGTAAATGTGGCTCGGCATGCGCAAGGTCCCCCGAATTCTCGCGACGGTGACATTGTGAACTCACTACAGCGAAATGGTGTCCAAAGGCAGACACCGACGATTCCACGTCACGCACAAACGCATTTCTCCTCGCATAAGTGCCTAAATATCCAGCGATTTAGCGCAAGACGGCCGCAGCTTAACTTGGAATCACACTTGCAATCCTAACTCAACGGAAAGAGTGGAAAGGAGCGTACGATGTCGGCCGCACGTGTAATTCCAGAGCATCACGGAGGCAGCCGGAATTTCACTTCCGACGCTGCCCAATTTATGAGCGACGAGGCGCTCGTGGCGGGCGCCAAGATGGGCCACGGAAGTGTCTTTGAGGAACTTCACAATCGTCATCGCGAAAGGATGTTTCGAGTTGCGCATCGCATCACGCGACATCGTGAGGATGCCCTAGATGCGGTTCAAGAGTGTTTTCTGAGTGCCTATGTCCACCTCAAGAAGTTTGACGAAAGGGCAAGATTTTCAACATGGCTGACTCGCATCACTATTAATGCCGCGCTGATGAAAATCCGCAAGAATCGCGTATCGCTGGAAGTTGGGGTGGGAGACGCCGCAGACGTGGTCAAACTGAGCGACTCTGTGCCAGATCCAGAGGAGATTTGCGCAAGAACCGAGCAAAAGGCAGCCCTGAGAGACGCAATCGCAAAGCTGCGACCAACACTTCGAAATGTTGTCGAACTTCATGACTTGCAGGAGTGCTCCCTCCATGAAACCGCTGAGAAACTCGGGATCTCCGTCGCGGCAGCGAAAGGGCGCCTGTTTCATGCGCGGGCCACACTACGCCGGAGACACAAACAATACTTGCTTGCAAGGGAGGCGCGATGACGAAGCGACTGTTTTTTCTCAATCGGTATCGAATTCTGCAAGCACGCCTTCATTGGACCATACCCCACGCGATCCGCTATTCCCTGTGGCTCACGCGCTAACTCGGAGCTTCATGAAAGAGCAATCAACATCTCGCGCAACTAAAAAGCCGGAATGGCTTAGCCATATTGAGGCTGTTCTCGAAATGCTCAACGAAGGGATTGTCATTTCCAATGAGGACGAGCGAATTCTCTTTGTGAACTCTCGCTTTGTGGAGATGACCGGTATCTCCCAACCGGACCTGCTGGGGGCTGATATTTCGGAGTTCTACTCCGAAAGGGAATGGGAGTTCCTGGCCCAACAGATTGCTGTCGTGCGACATCAAGGCCGCCACCGTTATGAGTTTCTGCTCCCGCAGAAAGATGGGGGTCGTCTGCCGGTTATCATCAGCTCGCGCATCCTGCAGAATTCCGGAGACGAGTTCCGAATCATTACCGCCTCGGACATTTCTGAGCAGGTGCGTATCGCGAAGGAACTGCGCTCGGCTAACGCGAAACTTCGGGAAAGACAGTTGGAAATTGAGGAGGATCTACGTCTCGCTGCACGGGTCCAGACCAGCCTTGCACCGAAATCCACGGCGCGTGGCAATGTCACGGTCGACTCCTTTTATCATCCGGTGCATTCAATTGGCGGCGACTTCGCGGTCGTGAACTGGCACGACCACGATCAGGTCAGCGTGCTGATGTGCGATGTCTCAGGCCACGGCATCGGGTCAGCTTTGGTTGCCAACCGAATCTACTCTGAGACCACCGCCCATCTCCGCGCCGGCATTTGCTTCAGCGACATGTTCGGAAGGCTAAACCGATTTCTTATGGAGGACATCGTCGGCTCCGGAATGTTTGTCACCGTGGCCGCTGCTCGAATCAATGCCCGGCAGCGGCGGATGCACTTTGCCGGAGCGGGTCATCCTCCAGCAATGATCGCCCGTGGCAGCCACAGTCCTGTCCTACTTGAGTCCCACAGCATGATCCTCGGAGCTCTCCCGGATACTGAGGACACATCTGACGGCTTTGAGGTCGAACTCGAGCCGGACGACCGCGTTGTGCTATACACCGACGGGATAACCGACGTTTTCAATTCCAACGGAGAAATGCTCGGCATTGAAGGCGTACGAGAGATCGTACGCGAAGCTGCGTCCCTGCCTGCAGAAGAGATGAAGCAAGGCATTCTCGACGGCGTGGTCGCGTGGCGAAATGGGCCGCCAACCGACGACGCATCTCTTGTCCTCGTGCATGTTCGCTGATCAAAGCGGCTTCTGTGGCGGAGGATGCGCTCTGCACTTATATTCGATGGTTAGCGAGCTTTCCCAACTTCGGACTGTAAGAACCCCGCGCCAGATTAGCCAGCGAGCCTCCCAAGATGAAGCAATATTAATTAAAACTTAATGCACACCGCGTTTGTCGGAGTATAGTAGCTGGCGTAAAAGCACAATCTTCCGCGCTCAGGGGTGGGCCTCGGCGTATATCCGCGAAATCCTCATGACTGAACGAGCTCACTGTGGAGCGGCGTTTCATTCTGCACGCATGAGGCGTGTGTTTCGTTCGCGCCTTTTGCGTCTTGCCTTGAGTCTCCAAAATCGAAAGCTAATCCTCCCAACACCCGCAAGCAAAGATACGCCTTGTGCCCTCTTTGCAGCGCGTCAACCTCGTACCTTGTGTTTGCTCTCAAGTTTATCGCTGGGAGTGATTGCCGCGCGGGCACCCTTCGTACACATCACCGCTACAGATGACCGGGCGTTTGATGACGAAGTGATCAAAAAGGAGAAGACCATGCTGAGTCGAGGCAAACCTGGAAGAATTTTCTACGTTTGCGTGCTCGCGTTGATCTTGACGCTCGGATTCATAACATGCACGGCTGTCTATTCACAAATTGTTGGCGGGACGCTGTCTGGCACGATCACGGACGCGTCAGGCGCCGCAGTTCCCAACGCGACGGTCGCGATTAAGAATGGGGCAACGGGAGTGATCACGAATGCCGCCTCGAACGCCCAAGGCCTTTACAATGCGCCGAACCTGTTGCCAGGCACCTACGAGGTGACAGTCACGGCCGCAGGCTTCGATACCACGGTGATCAGCAATGTGGTTCTGGCGGTAGGAGCCCAGCAAGTGCTGAACTTCAGTATGAAAGTGGGGACCGTCAGTGAGAGGGTTCAGGTTTCGGAAATCGCTCCCGACGTCCAATTGGCGTCGGCAACGATCAGCGGGGTCATCGATTCGAACACCGTTCTCCAATTGCCTTTGAACGGCCGCTCCTGGACGGACCTGGCCGCGCTGCAGGCGGGGGTCTCTACCATTCGTGCCATCGTGAGCGTCGCAAGCCCAGACCGGCTGGGCCGAGGATTAGGAGTTCAGTTGAGCGTCACGGGTGGACGCCCGCAGCAGAATAACTACCTGCTCAATGGGATCAGCATCAACGATTATTCGAACCAGTCACCGGGCAGCATCCTGGGGGGAAACCTAGGGGTAGATGCGGTTGCAGAGTTCTCCGTCTTGACAACCAATTATTCCGCGGAATACGGGCGCACCTCCGGCGGGGTGGTCAGCGCGGTCGGGCGTTCGGGCACGAACCAGTTTCATGGGAGCGCTTTCGAATTCTTGCGCAACAGCGCGCTCGACGCGCGAAACTTCTTTGACGGACCGATCCCGGCTTTCCGGCGCAATCAATTCGGTGTGTCCGCGGGAGGCCCGATTCGCAAAGATAAGACCTTCATCTTCGGTGCTTATGAAGGGGTACGCCAGTCGCTGGGCACGAGCATAGTCGACAACGTACCTTCGCTCAATGCTCGGCAGGGTATCTTGTGCGATCCAAGCTCACCCGATTGTTCGAAGACGATCAACACTGGGGTGGACCCGCTGGTCAAACCTTATCTAGATTTCTTCCCCTTGCCAAACGGTCCGCTCCAGTGCCCCGGTTGCGTCGCGGGGGCGGGGGATGTGGCACTATTCAGCTTCGGCGGTGCGCAGGTTACCAGCGAGAATTACTTTACCACGCGGGTCGACCACCATTTCTCAGAGAAAGACAACCTGTCGGGCAGCTACATGTTTGACAACTCTCCGTCTTCGCAGAACGACGAGTTCAACAACAAATTGCTCCTGAACCGGGCGCGACGCCAGCTCGTAACGCTCGAAGAGAACCATGTGTTCAGCGCATCTTTGGGGAATTCCTTCCGCGTAGGTTACAGTCGAGTCTTTGCGGCTGCACCATCGGGCAGTACATTCATCAAGAAGATTGCAGCCGATACCAGCCTGGGCTTTCTTCCGGGGGATACGGCGGGAGTTATCAACGTGCCCGGACTGACAGTTTTCTCCGGAGGGTTGAGCACCGCCATTCCCGCAGTCTTTCATTGGAACTCCTGGCAAGCTTATGACAACGTCTTTCTGACGAAAGGGAGGCACTCTCTCAAGTTCGGCGCCAACGTGGAGCGCATCGAAAACAACCAATTCACGCCCTCCCGCCCCGGCGGAGAGTTCGATTTTCAATCGCTTCAGGATTTTCTGACCAACGGTCTTGCCACGTTCACCGCCGACAAGGCGTCGTCACCGAAAGGTGTTCGAGAGACCATCTTTGGCGCCTACTCTCAGGATGACTTCCACTTCCGTCCCAACCTGACGTTTACACTTGGACTGCGCTATGAGATGGCGACTGTACCTACCGAGGTTCATGGTCAACTCGCCTCGCTGCTACATCTCACCGACCCCACGGTAATCGTGAGGTCGCCCTTATTTTCGAATCCCACGCTCCGGAATTTCGAGCCGCGCGTGGGTTTTTCGTGGGACCCGTTCCGCAACGGCAAAACCGCGGTTCGGGGAGGCTTCGGGATGTTCGACGTGCTGGCGCTCCCCGTGAACTTGCGGCACACCGTGGATGGAACAGTCCCCTTTTCCCTGTCGGCCAATGGCTCGAATTTGCCCGGGTTGTTCCCGACGGCAGCGTTCGCCCAACTTACGACTTTGCAGTCTGCGAACCGCGCAGCTTTCATCGAGCAGAAGCCGCCGCGGAATTACGTGATGCAGTGGAATCTAAACATTCAGCGCGAAATCAGTCCCAGCACGACAGTCATGGTCGCGTACGTAGGCTCGCACGCGGTGCATAATACCTTTCAAACGGATGACTCCGACATTGTGCTGCCCATCGCCAAGACTCCGCTAGGCTATCTCTGGCCGAAGATAGATGCCCTCGGGAATGTTTTTACACCACAATGCAATCAACTTGATCCCACCCTCACCGACCCGCCGCAATGCGCCCCCGCCAAGACATTCAACCCGAACTTCGCTCGCATCGCGCTCACTACCTGGGGCTCAGGTTCGCTTTACCACGCCCTCGAACTGCAAGTAAAAAAGAGGATGAGTCACGGCTTTGAAGCACAAGCCTCTTACACCTTCGGCAGAAGCATCGACAGCAGCTCGGGCTCAACCGATGGCGATCAGTTCCAGAATGGACTTACCAGCATGTTGTATTTCGACCAGGGGTTCCGCCGCGGCCTCTCTGACTTCAACCAGTCGCATAAACTAATCGTCAATTTCACATGGGATGTGCCGAGTTCCAAAAACCTCACCGGTCCCGTAGGCTGGGCTGCGAGCGGATGGGAGTTCGGCGGAATTTTAGAGGCGAGCAGCGGCCTGCCATTTACCGCGGTCATCACCCCGGATCCGCTCGGCATGAACAGTACGGATCAGTTCGATTTACCGGATCGTGTGAAGGGATGCAACCCAGTCCAAGGTGGTTTCAACTTCCTTAACCTTAGCTGCTTCGCCCTGCCAACTGCGCCTGCCTCCATGGCCGCTCAGTGCGACCCCGTTTCTTTTCCGGGTGCAGCGCAAACGGCACCCGCCGGCAGGGTCTACTGTGCGAACCTAATAGGGAATGGCGGGCGAAACACTCTGATCGGGCCGCGATTGGTGAATCTGGACTTCTCCTTATTCAAGAACAATCCTATCAAACGTATCTCCGAACAGTTCAACGTGCAGTTCCGCGTGGAAATTTTCAACAGCCTGAACCACGCCAATTTCAATCCACCGACAGCGAACAACGTGGTTTTCGACGTATCCGGCGCTCCCATCGGCGGTGCGGGTCAGCTCAACGGCACGGCGACAACCTCTAGGCAAATTCAGTTTGCCTTGAAGTTTGTCTGGTAGCAGTTTTGCTTTGCTGAAGCGTGCAATGACAGACTCAAGGTACTTCATGGTCAGTCAAACAGTGTGGAAGAAGACTGGAAACGTCCAAGACACCGGAGAGGAGCGCGGACTCGAAATGCTGCAAAGTCGAAAATCTCTTCGTTCTATGGGCTGTAAACCCTGCCCCGGTCGCGACACACTCATCTTCTGGGTTTTCCTTGACCGCAACGAATGGCCTGAGATTGACCTTGGGGCGCGTTCTGGCGTAGGGTTGTGCGGCAAAGAGCAAACAGCAAATCCAAATCGCAAATTCCGGCGAATAGCGTCCCTGGCAGGAAGGAGAATTGAGGTCCGCAGGTTATCCTTGGTCGTCGGACTGTTGTCTCTCTTAGCGGTCGCGCCTGCCCAGGCGCAAGATAAATCGTCCTCCGGCTGCTGGACGTGGCCGGACTCCCTGGACGCCGTCGCCGCAGATCCCCAAAACCACACGGTCATGTATGAGGACGCCAAGATCCGCGTTCTGGATGTACACACCCCGCCGCACACCACCAACAGCAAGCACGACCACCAATGGTTATCCATTTTTCTCCAGGACGAAGCGCAGCCTCGCGGCCGCGACCACGGCACAGACGGCACGCCCACCCAACCGGGAGGCGAAGTTCCCGCCGACGCTCTCTTCCCCGCTCTGAGCGTTGCCGGCACCCAGGCTCCGCACGCATTCGAAAACCTGGACACTTTTACGAAGCATTTCTACCGCGTGGAGTTCAAGAAGATCCCTTTTGAGTGTCCCGGCAAGAATGGCGCGATGATATTCCGCAAGGAAGCCATCCAAACGTTGCCACCCCTTCAGGTGGCTTCCTGGAGTTGGCCTGCCTCTATGGACGCGGTCATCACCTCGCAGAAAACAGACAAAGTGTTGTTCGAGACTTATGACATACGCTTTGTCGAAGTGACAATCCCGCCAGGTCAAAAGCAAGCCGCGGGCGAGACCCTGTGGCCCGCAGCATTACTCTTCTTCGAGCCCCAACCCAAAGGTGTTGAAACCTCCCATGACGGCAAGACCACCCAGATCGACCGCAAGTTCGAGGGCGCTAAGTTCCCTACAGCCATCCGCACGGGCGCCCAGCCACCCCACGCCTTTGAAAACAAAGACAATTTCCCCGCCCACTACTACCGTGTCGAATTCAAGAAGGTGAATTACAAAGGCTAGCAACCATCGAGAAAGGAATAGACTGTCAAACGACATGGCCTGTTCCGGCCCGCCGAAGAAGATCTGCCCGATATTGTGGAGCGCCACTTGGCCTCGGAATACTGTTCGGCGAACGTCTTGACCACGAGCATTGATCCGAGGATCACGCAGCTGCTTATTGAAAAAAACTTAAGTCAATCGAATTCGCCATGGCCTCGTATCCGGCGTCGTTGGGATGAATGTGATCGCCGCAATCGAACGCTGGCCGAATTTGTTCCGGGTTTGCAGGGTCGAGCACAACCTTTTCAAAGTCGAGCACGGCATCAAAGGCGTGGCTGGATCGAATCCATTGATTCAAAACCTTCCGCTGCGCTTCCTTCTCGGCGCTGAAGATGCCGGGGATAAAGTCGGCGCCGCTGAAGGGAGTCTGGGTCGCGCCAATCACCTTCATGCCGCGGTCATGCCCCCGCTCAATGAGCTGCTTCATGCCCGCGATCAAATCATCGACGCTGATGGCCTCAGAGGCGGGCGCAACAGGCGTGCCCGGGAGCCCGATATCGACGATGCCCTCAAGAATGATGACGTATTTGACGCCCGGCTGATCGAGTGCGTCGTGATCGTAGCGAGCCAGGCCGTTTACACCGAGGTCCACAGCAACCTGCGGCGCATCATGAAGGATCCGGTTGCCGACGATTCCCGCGTTCAACACTCCGAGCGCAAGGCCCTGCTGCGACAGCCGTTTCGCGAGAAGATTGGGCCAGCGCCGGTTGGTGTTCGGGGTAGAACCGTCGCCGTCGACACGCGAGTCGCCAAACACGGCAATGGCCGCGGTGGATAGCGGTGCGCTGACATCCACACCATCGAGAAATATCCAAGCGGTGATCGCGCGCGGATTTGCGATGGATGGCGCTGCGGTCAGATCGCCTGCGCCAACGTCGGAAGTTTGCTGCGCGAAGTAATGAATGCCGGCCGCAGCTGTCACATGAGGGACGAAAATGCTGATGGCGAGATCGCTTCCGGCGGACACGGCAAGCTTCACCGGGTCGCTCAGGACAATGGCGTTCGGCGGAACAGAAACTCCGGGCGCGCCGCCGAAGGTTAGCGTGCGATCGGAAGATAGCAGGATCGAGGAATCGGTCGTTCGCAGGGCGAGATGAGCAGACCCGATTTCAAGACTCTGCCTGCCGAACAAATTCGAGAAACGTACGCGAACCGCGGAGCCGCCAATGCTCAAATGAACGATCTCGCGCAGGGTCTGATTGTTGAATTCGAGTCCCTGCTTCCGGAGTTGCTCTACATCATGAGGCGGAGATGGGCTGGCGCCCCAGCTAACCACCCAGTGAGCGGCCGGAGCACCGGCCGCACCAGCGGCAACGGCGGCAAAACATAAGGCGAGAAAGGCCACCGTAAATCTTGCGAACAGTTCACCGGCCTTAGAAAACCCCAGCAAAGTGAAAATTCTCAATCCGCAAGCGCAGAAAGCGATGCGGCGTATGAGTTGCGCCATTGATCTCCCTCTTCCCCGAATATCGGGGCGTAATTAGGTATCGTTTGTTCTTTGTTCGAGTGCGCGGCTCGCTACGCGCTACTTCATCGCTGAATATTCTGTCGGACGCATATACACTTCGTCGACGTGGAACTCATCGTTGACCTTTTCTATGAGCGGGACAGCCTGTTCCCGATACGGTGGAAACGCCGGGTCGGCATGAAGCGCGTGCCAATTTTTTTTCCCTTGTTCCATGCTGGGATGAGCCACCAGGTAGATGAATGTGTTGGCCCAAGCAGGATCATCATTGGGGACCCAGTAGCCAACCACATTGAGACCGTACTTGGTTTGCATCTTCGAAACGTCACGGAAGATCGACTCGAGGGCCGGCACTTTACCGGGCACAGTGTGATAAACCATAAGTTCGAAGACGTGATTGCTATCCGCCCTCACTTGCTGCACGTGCGTCAGGCGGGCAGTAACGAGCGATCCAGCGGCGAACGAAGCCAGCGCGATAGCGCAAACAATCCATCCCTTGAATTTCCCGCGAACACGCACCGCCCAGCGTGTCGTATAGTTCGTCTTCATGGGTTCATCCTCCTGTGTGCAATTTTTCCGAGTATTGCCACACGTCTATTTCGCGAACCGCCGAACGCTGAACGAAATCGGCAGCCCGACCACCACCATGTGCACCAGCAGCCCTAGAATCAGGTCATGAAGGGTGTAAGGGCCCCGTGCGTGAAGCGCGGAGAGAGGCAAAACGATGAGGTTCATTACCTCTTCCACCGCGGCCCCGAAGATCAGGCCGCATACCAGCGGGTGCTCCGTCATAAAACGCAGCTTGCGGCTCGCCCCATAGTAAATTGCCGCTGCTGAGCAAGCGATAAAGAAATGCAAGAGGACACCGAGAACATACGTGCCAGCGCCTCCACCGAAAGCCTGTCGCCCCAGCAAGCCGGCGGCTATCGCAAGCGGAACTTTCCATCCAAAAAGGATGCAAGCCTGCGCGAGGTCTAAAGCCCCGGCAATCCCGCCGCCCACGGCGATTGCCAAAAGCGCGTTCCCTTTCCCTGATGCCCCAGGTGCGGAGTCTCCAGTCATCTGCTAGCTTCTCCTTCGCGTCAGACTTGTTCGCAAACCGCAAACATCGAATGTAGTCAGTTGACTGACTGAGACGATATCCACTTCCCGATACCGCGTCAACTCCCGGCTTGCCGTTGACGCTGACGCGTCTTCACATCTAACATTTAGGTCAGTCAACTGACTATTGGACGGCACGATGCCAAAATTGAAAGCAGACAACCGGACACGGCTTCTCCATGCCGCCGAGAAGACCACCTACCGGCACGGGTTCGGCAGTACGGCGATCGCGGACATCGCCAAGGAGGCCAGGGTTCCCCTGGGCAACGTCTACTACTACTTCAAGACGAAGGATGAGATTGCCGATGCCATTGTCCAGCTGCGTGTTACACGGTTCAAGAAGCTACTCCAGGAGCTGGACCAGGCAGATTCTCCGGCAGAGAGGCTGTGCGGGTTCGTGCAGATAAAGATCAAGAACCGCGAGGGGCTGGCGCGCAGTGGCTGTCCTGTCGGAACTTTGTGCTCAGAACTGCAAAAGCACGGAGGCGCGGTCGCGAAGAAGTCGAGGGTATTGTTCGCGGAGGCCCTGGCATGGATGGAGGCGCAATTTAAGGCCCTTGGCAAAGGCGCAGATTCGCGGGGGCTCGCCGTGCATCTTCTGTCCGCAACACAAGGCGTATCGGTGCTGGCTCACACCTTTCATGACCCCGGCATGATCGAAATGGAAGCGGCGGGGCTCATGCAGTGGATCCGCTCGCTTGAGCCCGAAAACGAGGAAAGAGCCGTGTCATGATGGCGCGGTTGAGCAAGAAACAATTCGGAGCTTCCGTCCGATATCGTTGCCCGTCAAGCTAGTGGTTGAATGCTTTGTTCATGTTTTCAAGCAGCGTATTCGGAAAGTAGTGCGCGATGATTTCCCGATAGTTGGCGCCATTTTCGGCCATGGCCTTCGCTCCGCGCTGGCATAGCCCGATTCCGTGGCCCTGGCCCGCGCCTTCGAGAACCACTTCCCCATTTACGGTTTGCATTGTGTAGCTGTTGCCGGGGACTGCGTTCCACCCGAGCTGCCGGTCCACGGCGAGTCGCCCTGCCTCGCTATTGCGACTGAGCAATGCAGCCTCTTCGGGGGAAATGGGGCGGGTCCAACGGGACGGATTCTTGTAACAATAGTCGCAAACCACCGCAAAGTAAGGATAGCCGTTGACGGGAAAGCCGAGCTCCGCGGGAGTACGTGTGCGCCCGCCACAACTGCGCGTGTACATGGCGGCTACAGGCTTTTCTTGAAATGCGATTACCAAACCTTCCGTGGCAAGAACGGCCTGGGCAACCGGGCTGTTCGGGTTCGGGGGTTCGCGAAGAAACTGACAATGTGTGAGATCGCAAAAATCAAAATTGTGATGCCGCCCTCTGCCCGCGACAAAATAGGACCGCGTAACAACGGCTTGTGCATCCAGCGCTTCGAGTGGCGTTCCGGGCGCCGATTCCGCTTGGACCACGGAACCCACAGCCGTTTCCAGATCCATCATGACGACGGGGACGACTTCACCGTTTTCGGCCTTCACCACGAGACGCCCGCGATAGGATCGGCTCATTTTTCCCTGGACGGTAAGCGTGAACGACGCGCGCCCGCCGTCACGGCCGGTCGCGATGATCTCCAAAACCTGAGTGATACGCCCGGCCACATGGAGAACTAGACTGCCCTCAGTGACGCTGATTTCCGCACTGCCCGTTCGCTGACCCGGCTCGAGGACAAACGTCTTTTCGGCGGCATGGACGATGAGAGTGTCGCGCGAAGCCCTCAGGGTGATCTGTTGCGGGTGAAAAAGACCGAGGACGCCAATCTGGACGTCCTGGGCGAGAGAGGAATTCGCAAAGAGTAGCGCAGGAATCAGGCTGGAGAAGGTTCGACGCATGGAACGGTCATTCCTCCAGGCGGCTCAACATGCGGCCCGCCGTCAAGGATGCCTTGGCTCCCGGGACGCTGTGGACGCGCACCATGAGCAAGAGTTCGGGCTGATCGGCCGGGACCAGGGTGACCACGAAGCCGTCGCCCGGGGCGGCGCGCGGATGCGTGCAGGGAGCCGTGCCCGTTTTGACGAGGGCGTTCGAATGCTTCAACGCTCGACCGACGCCATATCCCGTGCCGTGCTGCGCGGATTGCGTCATGCCGGCAAGCACATCACGCACGCCGGGCTGCTCGCGACGCCGAATAAGTTCGAGGTAAGCGCGCGCCATGCGCAGAGGAGAGATTTGCCATTCCGTGCCCAAGCCCATCAAGGGAGGCCCGGAAAGATCGCTCGCTGGTGCATTAAGGCCAAAACTCTCTGCGGTGGAAGCCATTTGCTCGCTGCTCACGTTTGCCGCGAGAACACGGAAGTAAGAATTGCAGGAGCGCGAAATGGCGGAAACGATGTCCAGCTTGCCGTGCGGGCTCTGCTGCCAGCAGCCGCTCTTCTCTCCCCTGCAAACGTGCACGGGAAATTGAAAATGGTGCTCCTCTCCATAGGCCAGAGCCGTGAAGGGCTTGACAAGTGAACCAAGGGGAATCGGTTTTTCCGGGTTCTCCCAGTGAGAGGCGAGGATTTCTCCGCTTCTTGCGTCGAGAAGGAGATAGGAAATTTCATCGCTGGCAAATTCGTGGTCCAATACCTGAATGGCCGATTGTGCAAAAAGCGATTCGGGCTGAGCGGAGGGAGCTTGTACTGATCGATTCTGATCTTGCGCGCAGCAATAGGAAGCAGCAAGCGCCGCAGCCCCGGCGAGGAAAAATGCGACAAGCCTTCTTACTGTGACCATTCGTAGGTAACCGTTTGCAGAACTTTTTCTCCCGATTCCCGCACAACAATTTTTTCCGAGGATATTCCCGATAGCGTGCCGCTGAAACTTAAGATATTCCCGGAGAAGAATTGCGGATTCCGCTCGACACCTTGCCCAGCGGGCAACTCCCCGCGTGCGTCGAGGAGCCCTGTGAGACGCCCGAAGTTCTGCCTTTCCCGGGCATGATTGAAGCCGGCGACGAAAATCGCCGGCGGGAGCTGAGCTTTCTGACCTAGGTTCGCCAGCAAACCGGTGAGAAGCCCCGGATCGTCAGCGATAAGCAAATATTTGCCGCGCACCGAGGTGGCGAAGGTCCACAGACCGTCGAGCTCCTGGTAACCGGACTTTGATTGCCAATCGACACCAAGATTGCCTGCCGTCAAACCAGGGCGGACAAAGTCGACGAGAGTGGACTGAACCGTTTTTTCGTCCCAGTCGGTATTGCCAAGCAGAGCGATGGCGGAGTGAATCCTGACAAATACGCCGTCCTTATCACGCTCCGTCGTTTGCGTTTGTAAGACCGCGCGAACCGGATTCTTTTCGAACAATGCCTTCACGGGAGCTGAAATGTTCTTGGATGGCCCTCCCTGGACTGGCGCTTGATCGATGCGCGTTTCCAAATCCGCGGCGCTACCTGTTTCGCCGGAAGTCAGTTGCACTTGCGGCGCGACCTGTTCGGCGACTGGGGGCCCGAGATGTGCCTCAAGAATTTTGGTTTCGAGCAGGCCAAAGCAAAAATCAGACGTGGGATTCACGTGTGCTTCGTAAACACCTGACCCGGAAGGAACGAGCCGCACCAGCTCCGCGACTGAGGCAGCCACATCTGAAGCCGGTTTCTCGCCGGCGGTCTCCGCTTTTTTTAACAGGACACGTTCCTCGCGATACTCCTTACCGGAACGGAACAGGTCGGACACTGCCGCGCGATACTGCTTCATGTCCGTGATGTTTTGCTGCACCCAATAAGAGCGGAAGTAGGGGCTCGGCACGACCTTTTCGAGATTCAAGACCATGCGTAAGTCGCCTTGAGGGCCCGCAGCGCTAACCGATTGGGACCACCATTCTTCAGATTCGATGGAGCGATCCTTGCTGCCGCCGAGAAGCTGCAGCGCTCCGGCCATCAAGTCTTCGCGGGTGGCCAGCAACAGAAAGTCGCCGGTAACCGCAAACGCCACTTCCCTTTCGGATTGGGGATCACGGCGAAAGTAAAAAGTCACACCGGCGGCGCTGCGCGTATCAAATTTCGCGCGCGTTTGCCAGAGCGCGGTCTGCATGGAATTGGTGGAAGCCAGCCTGGTGACATAAAGAAATTGCAGTTTGCCAATGTCGTAGAGTGCGACCGCGCTCTGCTTTCCGGCAACCTGGTTGAGAAAATTCACGTCGGGAGGCAAGCCGGCCGCGACTGTGAATTGATCGCTGGCGCCTTTTAGCCGCAAGAAAAGGCGCGAACGCGAAAACACTTCGTAATTGTCGCTTTTTACCCAGCGTTGCTTCTCGGTGGAGCCATTCCAGTCAGAGAGCAAAGAAGAAAAATCTTTCGCTTCCAGGTATAGCAATGCTCCGGCCGGGACATAGCTGGAAAGCGCAGGCCCCGCGGATGAAGCGCTTTGATGCGCCGCCCAACTGACTCCGATGCACGCACCAGCGAGGAGCAAGATCAAAAGTACGTGTTTCATGGCCTCTCGCCTCCCTTTCCGGAAGTAGATGTGGGCGACGTCACGCGAGCGACGAGCCGCGGATGAACCAAACGGTCTTGTTCCAACGGTTCATGCAGGATCGGCTGCCTGGTCAAATTGAGCTGCTCGCGGTGTATCCTGCTTTTTATTTCGGAGATCCGTGCGGTGATCTGCTTCAGACGCGTGGGGTCCTTCTCAAGTTTTTGCGCGGACAACAGATATGGCAACGAATCGTTTAGGCGCGCGAGCCTCACCATGCTTTCCCCCACTGACCACAAAACTTGCGCGCGCTGATCGGGGGAGAGCTTTGCCAGAACCGGCGGGGTCATTTCCGCCTGTTGCCGGGTTGGCGTCTCTTCGCTGGGACTCGTGGATTCCTCTTCCTCATTGCTAACGACCACCTGCGCGTGACGAATCATTTGGTCGCGCAAGAGCTGTTCGATACTCGCCAGTGCAAATTCATCTTGCTGCAAGCCCGCCGCTGTGAGGAAAAGCGGAATCCTTGCGTCATCGCGGACAGGTGTATCTGCCAATGCTTTCTCGAGTAGCTGCAATTTCACCTGAGGATCAGCCGCATCCGCCGCTGCCTTCATCCGCGCTTCGTAAAAGAATGGCTGGTCCGCTGCTGCGAGCGGTGTCGCGCGAACATTTACGACCGCCAATTTCAGTTCATAGCTCCCCAAATCAACCCCCAGCGGAGGCCCAGGAAGCGCCTTCGCGGCTTCCATGCGAGCGGGGTACGGCAACTCGCCGCTCGAGGCTAGTTGCACGAGGACTTGCTGGGCCGAGCCGGCGTCCTGACCCGCGGCGATTTTGGCTCTTGCAAGTCGCAACCTGTAAAGAGGCTCCCAAGGCGTCGATTTCACCAATTGTTCGAGGAACTCCACCGCTTCGGCAGGGTGGCCGCTTTTTTCAAGTAAAGCTGCTGCTGGATCGAGGTTCTCGAATGGACTCCCCACGACCACGGCCAGCCTTCGCAACAATTCCACTGCGGCGGGCACATTGCCGTCGGCGATGCGGATGTCGGCGAGCGCCAGGACATTCGCGGCGACGAGATTGTGCTCCTCGATTTCCCTCGCGAAAACGAACTCCAGAATTTTCCTGGCCGACTGTTTGTCGCCGGTTTCGAGAAGTTTCCGGGCGGAACTACGCATCACTTCGGCGCCGGGAGCTTCCTGAGGATTCGATCGATAATTTGCAATCTTTGCCTCCAAGCCTCCTCTTTGGGCGGCAACTTGCAATTCCAGTGGAACAAATGCGGCCTCGCCGGCCTTCCGCGTTTCCGGTGGCAGCGAAGCAAGGTACGCTTCCGCAACGTCGAATTCCTTGTTCTGGATCAGGTAGTTCACCCAGCGAACTTGCATCGTGCGAAGATCTTCCCGGGCATTTTCTTTTTCGAGGCCTTCGGCTTTCTCGAAGGTGACTTGTTTAGCCTCTAAGATTCGCTGATAGATCGGAGCGCGCTGCGCCAGCGGAATCCAGGGAGCATCAACAATGTCCAACAGGACGGAAGTTGGATTCGGCGCGACGGACGCCAAATCGATCAACCACGCCGTTGCCCCTGCCGGATCGCCCGCGGCAAGATACGCGCTGCGAAGCGGCGCATTCGAACGGTAGTTTCCATTCCGGCGCAAGTACGCCCGCAGTAGCGCGTCCACCTCCGGCTTGAGTTCCGCGAAAAGTTTCTGCGAGCGGACGTGGGTACAGGCACGCGCAAAATCCGTCCAGAAGCTCTCCGACACGCGCGAAGCGCTCACCTGTTTGTTCAGCCCCGCGAATACGAGCTTCCATTGCGCCAGGGCCTGGGCACGCGCTCCCTGCTTGAAATAGGCCACCGCCAAGCGATCGTGCACCTCCGCGCGTCCTGGAGTCAGCTCAAGCGTGTGGTTGTAGTCGGTGATGGCGGAGCGAAAATCTCCGCTCTCGGCGTAGTAATCAGCCAGAGCGAGGTACGCGTCCGAAGAGGCTGGACTCTGCTCCAAAGCGGCCGGGAGAAAATCCTCGGGATTCGGCTGCTTCGTCGCGCCCAAATATTCGCCATAACGACCGCCGTAGTAATACCAGATGTCGCCGGCGAGCTGCGCCTTACGATCGATCGGTTTGCCGAGCCGCTCGCCGATGGTGTTATCTCCCAACGCGCCGAGGAAATCAGCATTTACTCCGGGCGCAGGTTCGGCGAAGTACAGTCCAACGAGCGCGCTATACGCTTTGGGCCAAACGGGCGGCCGGGTTTGCCCGCGTGCCGCGACAACCGCATGAACCAGCGCAGGCTCGCCGTTTGCGACCACGTAGTCAGCGGCTTGTTCGCCCCACGGCGTCCAATTCGAACTCAACTGAACCAGCTCCTGCGGCCGCCGCGCGAGCAAAAGATCCAAATAACGTTTCTGGTTATCAGGGCGCATATAGGGGAACGCGACCTTTGAAAGCACGCGCAATTCATTTTCGGAATCGCCCGCCGAACGATAGGCTTCCGCCGCCACTAACTGCACGGTGTACTGCTGATTTCCCGGCACTCGGGGAGCAAACCCTTCGAGTTGCTTGCCCAATTCGGCAAACTTCAGCCGGCGCCGCTGCAAATTCACAAACGCGTTCATGCGGGTGAAAAGAACGCCCGGTTGCTCCCGCGGCTCCATCATTAATTGGTATCGCCAAGCTGCTTCGAGGTCGGCAAGCCCCGCATTTTGCGCCAAGGGAATCGCGAGGGCTTCGACATCGGCGACACTCATCGCGGTGCGCGTTTTCTGGGCGAATTGCGCAAACGAAAGTTTTTCCGCGGGCGTGAAATACCGTGACACCGTGTTTCCCATCTCCACGAGAGCGCCTTGCATCCCGGCGCGCGCACTTTCGACGCGCGTTTGTTGCGTGCGCTGCCGCCACTCGGCGTTCGTCACCGCGGCGATGCCCTCCTTGGCCACTTGTTGTTGCAGCACGGGCAGTGGCGATGCCGCCGCGGAAAATGCTGCTTGCAATGTGGCGTAGGCCTTTTCTTGTTGCCGCAGGCGTGTCATGATTCGCGCATAGAGATTCGCACCGGCATGATTCCCCGTGTCAGCCAACAGCTCCGCACCAGCAGTGCTGACTCCCTGCTCGGCAAATGTCTGAGCCGGCGACAGCATGCCCCATGATTCCAGACGCCGGGCCGCTTCAAAGTATTTGTCTGATTTCTCCGGGCGGCCCTCGATCAAAGCGGTTTCCAGCGCAGCCACGGCTTCATTCGTTTTGCCCTGCCGCGCGCGCAGTTCGGCGACTTTCTCCATCCACTGCGGATCTTTATAGGCAAGTTGATAGAGTTCTTCGTAGTCGGCAACTGCGCCATCGAAACGCATGAGCCGTTCATCAAGATCGGCGCGAGCGATGCGCAGGTCGGTGCGATCGGGCCGGATCGCAATCGATTTGCCATACGTGTCGATAGCCGCGGGGAAATCCTCCAGATTCGTCTGGATCTTTGCCAACACCATGGACCAGCGGTAATCGCGGGGCGATTGCTGGACGGTCTTGCCGTAAAAATCCAAGAGCTGTTGTTGCCGCTTGTACCGCAATCCATATAGCGCGGCTTCCGTCACCAATCCAGCGTCTTCCGGGAAATTGTTAATGAGCTCGATATACTGATCGACGCCACCGGCGAAGTCTTCGAGACGCGTAAGTGCGGGAATCAGTCCACGGCGCAGCGCAGCAATCTGTGCTTTGCGCTCGTCGTTCGAAAACGGTGCGGTGCGGAAGAGCGCAATCTTGTCCAGATAAAACTTCTTCAAGCCTTGCTGGTCACCAGCTTGCGCGTAAGTGTCGGCCATCGCGGCAAGATATTGGCTGTTGTATGGCGAATCCTGAAGCAGGTTCGCTAACACGGCGCGTGCTTGTTCGAATTGGTGTGCCTCCGTGGACTTCCGCGCCACCTCAAACCGGAATTGTTTGCCGAGTTCGGGGTACGCATCCTTTGCGGCTTGCTGCAAAACCGCGATGGCCTGCGGATACAATTTCACACGCCAGTAGAAATCGACCGTCGAGCGGACCACGCCGAGAATCTTAGGATTGTCCTTGTAGAGAGCCTCGATATTTCTCTGGGCCGACGCCAGGTCCTTGCGGCTTTCGTACAAACGCACCAGTGCGTGACGCAGTTGCAATCGCGTCACCGGGTCTGATGCCAGGGTAGCCTGCTTTTCGAGAGCATGCTGCCGCACCAATTCCAGCGATTTCTGTTCTGCGATGCTTTCGATGTCCGCGGCTTGTTCGATCGTCGTCGCGCTCTCGACAAGAGAATCAAGGAGAGAAGCGAGCTCTGCCTTGCGGTTCTGCGCTTCCAGCACGCGCATCCGCACCGATAGCGCCGCCATTGAAAAGTTTGCAGGTGCCACGATCTTCTGCGACTCGCTTTCCACAAGCTCGCGATACTTGGGGCGGCCCGCCAATTGAAGCAGGCGGTTTTCCGCCGGTGACCCTCCCCCCACCACCGCGCCTTTTACATACTCTTGAATCGCGTGCGCGTAGTCTCGCTTGCCCTCATAAATCGCGCCCATTTCATAGCAGTAGAGATTTTCGTCGGCGAGTTTTTTTCGACCTTCCGCAAGCAGGCGCAGCGCGTTGTCGAAGTCGTAGTAATCCCAATAAATCGTAGCCGCTTCGAGGTATCCTCCCGATTCTCCCGGAGCCACTCGCGGAATTCGTTCCCAGTACGGCGCGGCCTTCGAGAAGAGTTCGCGGTCGGCATAGATATCGCCAATTCGTGCGAGATTTTCTGTGCTGCCTGGATTTGCCGAAAGCAGATTGTCTTCGATCTTTACGGCAACGCTCGTCTTTGCCCCATCAAAGTAAGCCAGGGAACGAAAAACGGACGATGTGGCGCGCCCAATTTCGATATCAGCAGAATATTCGTCCGCCATGGCCCTGAGCACCGGTGCGCTTTCTTCAAAATGAGAACGCCACACGGCAGCTTGCGCCACAAATTGTCCCGCTGCGGGATTGCGTTTCACGAATTCATCCCAATTTGGCTTCGCCGCAGGAGAATCACCAGGTTGCACCGTCTTCAACTCGGCTTCGAGCTTTCCATTGCTCGACAAAAACTCAAAGAACAGGTTGCGAAGATCCGCCTGTTCGAACCAGTGCTGCCGCACGAGCGCCTCCCACGCCGCGGGATCCCAAGTCTCCGTTCTGCGGTAGGCATTCAGCAGGTTGCGGACAAACACCGGATTGTGCGGAAACCTGGCGTTCGCATATTGGTTGAGACGCAAGTACATTCCCGCTGGTCCGTAAACAAGCGACTGGAAGTATTGTTCGAGCTCGCTGCCCTTGAAAACACCGACCGCTTCCTGGGTCAGCTTTTCGAATTCCGCGTTTTTCTGCCGGCGCAAGTAGAATCGCGCAAGCTTGTGATACCAGGAGCGATCCGGAAATCGAGCCATGGCGCGGCGGTAGACTTCTTCTTGCTCCGTTCCGAGCCGGTTTTGCTCGAGGAAAACCGCCAGCCGTTCATAAAGCCCAGGATCGTCCGCGTTGTGATCAATCTCGCGGCGCAACACGGCAAGCGCCTGCGGAATTTGTTTTAGCTGCACCAGCCGGGCAAGATACCGTTCGAGAACTCGCGCATACTCCGGAGACCGTGCCCCAATCTGCGTCGCTGCCGCGGTGGCGGCGTTTATTTGAAATGCGTTATTCCGTGGACGTCGCGGCTGACGCTGCGCCGGGACCTGCTCCGTGTCGTCTCCTTCGCCTTCACCATTCGATTCATCACTTTCTGCTTGCGCCGTTGGCGTCACTTCGATCGGCACTTGAAATTGCCCGTTATTTGCAGCGTTGATCCCCAGCGGAACTCCGTCCGCCTTCGCCGCCAGTTCCAACAGAACGGCATCGTAAATCGAAAACTCCTCCTGGTACTTCCCCGTGCGGGCGTAAGCGTCTGCCATCAGCAGCGCGATCGTTGTACGTTGCGGGGCGCTTGGGAATGCCGCCAAAAACTCCTTTCCACCCTTGATCACCGCTTCGCTTTCGCCGGACGTCGAATAAAAATCCACCAGTTGAGCATGAAGCTCGGCCCGTTCGCGAGAATTTGGATATTTCACGTCGAGCAGCGCCAGAAGCTCAGCGGCCCGCGAGCGATGGAAATAGGAAACGGCGCGCTGCTCTTCACTGGAAAATTCACTTGCGGGATTCGTGGTATTCAGGATCAGCGACAGAACTCCGTTCAAATATCCAGGGCCCTGATCCATCGTGGCGATGTCCCGGTACATGGAGAGCTCGCCGGCGCCGAAACGCATGGGAGTTTCCGGGGCCGTAAGCAGCAAATGCGCGAGTCCCGCAACGGCGCGCTCCTGCGCGTCATTCGTTCCCTTGCTCTTGTCCATGCTGTTGTACAGCGCAAAGTAGTAGCGCGCGGATTCGGGATACGAATGAATGTCTTCGAGCAATTTGGCGCAGACCAATAATTCCTGCGGCGACCACACGGATTTTGCGGAATCTTTATGCAGCCGGAACCGGGTTATCGTTTCCTGCGCCGCGTCGAGTTTCCCTTGCTGCTGGAAGTAGTAGAAAATCCGAGCTGTGGCCGTCAGGTCCTCCGGATGAGCGCTCACCGTGGCGCGGGCATCATCCAGAAACTTTCGCAGGCTATGCGTCTGCGCCAGCAGATCGAAATAGCTTTTCACCAACTCCGGCTCCCACAGCGGCTGAAATCTTTTTTCGTACACCGCGAGCCCCTGCTGGACAGAACCCTGTTCGTATTGAACGAGAGCTTCCGCCTTGATCGGAAAGATCGCCTCTTGCGGAAACTGCTTGCGATAATCTTCGACCAGCTGATTGGCGGCTGAGAATTCCTTTGCCGAAATCAAAAACTGCAGATATCTCGCATAGAGCGATTGCTCTTTGGGATAACGCGCCAGCCAGCCTCGGTATTGGGCGAGAGAAACGTCCTTTGGCATGCCTTGCGCCTGAATCACGGCGAAGATGCGTTCATACGCGCGCCAGGACCTCCGCTCCGCGGACGGCGTTAGTTTCTCGAAACTTTCCGCCGGAGCGCTGCCCACAGCGGCGAGCGCCTTGATTTCATCCTGCGGGCGCAATCTGCGGTGATAGAAATCGGCGAGGGCCAGTTGAGCAGTGCCTTTGTCGGAGGAATTCTCCGCATAACTCTTCCAGTCCGCTTCGGCGGCGGCAAAATCAAGCTGTTGCTCGTCCTCCAACGCCCGCAATGAATAGAGCTCCGCGCCCTTTGGGTCCTTTTTAATTAATTCGCCCAGTGCGCCGCGCGTTTCGCCTGGCGGCCTGAGGAATAGCACGTCGGCGTGAGGCAGTTGCATCATCCGGAAGAAGGCAGCTTCTAGCTCCGTGCGAGCTTCGATGTTTCGGATCCAATTGGGAAGCGTCGCGCGGGCCGTCACCAGGGCCCCCGCCACCAGGATGGCCATAGACGCTGCGGCGAGAGCGAGCCAAAGTTTGCTCGAGAAACTACGGAACGATTTCAATTTCCACCCCCTGGGCCGCCATGTTGTGTGCGATGTCTTCGCCTGTCACGGTAAGCTTGTAGGTTCCAGGGACCGCCTGCTCGGGAATCAACAACTGCCCGATGTTCGCTCCGGCTCGCGCGTCCCATCGCAGTCCGACCGCCGCAGCACCATCCAGCCGCGCGACCAGGCTCCGCGTGCTCTGCGACGCCGAAACTTTCAAATCCAGAACTTCTCCGCGGTGAACTTTTTTGCGATCCAGCTTGATTTGGATGACCGGCGGCTTGCTGGCAATCACGAACGTTTTCGATTCGCGGTAGGTGTGGCCCAGCTTGTCGCGCAAAACAAGCCGCACGCTGTACGTTCCATCTTGCATGTCGGCGGGAGCAAAAAAGCGTGTCTGCCAGATGTCCTCTCCCGCGAGGTAACGCAACTTCTGCACCAAGCCAAATGGGAACAGCGCCACGACAGACACAATTGTTTCGTCGGTCTTGACTCGGAGCACCGGGTCGCCCGGACGGATTACTCGCGGCCGCAACAGTGCACGCGGGACCGCAAGAAAGGAGGTGTAAGGGGTAACGAACTTATATTTCCGCGCCAGGCGAATGATTTCGTCGATTGTTGCTGCGTCTTCGCCCTCCCGTTGGATCTTTTCGAGCAGGGCATCCACGCGCGCGCGCGCCCATAACCTCGGCAACTGAGGATGCTCGAGCGATTCGCGCGGCAAATCCGCCTTCGCGGATAGCTCTATTGGTGCTGCTTCTCTCACACCACGAACCATAAACGAAGCGCCCTGCCGCGGATTCTGATACCGCCCCACCCACGCCGCGAGTGAGTCAGCATACGTCGAGTCTTGTAACGGGTAGACCGCGTCGATGCCTGCGTCTTGCGGCGCGTCCAACCGAAGCTGGCCGATCGGGCTCTGCCCGATCTTCGATAGAAAAGTGGTCAGCTTGAAATCAATCGGCTCAGTCGACAAAACGTTTTCGAGCAATCCATCCTGGCGCGCGAGCAACTTGAGCAGCGGCAAGTTCGCATCGTCTCCGACTCCAAAAATGTAGGTCTTCGGCCGCTGTGCCTCTGGAAGCCGCTTCCAACTTGCCTCATACAGCGCGGCAAGCTTTCCGTTCTGGATCGGCCCGCGCGTAGCGCCACCATCGCTCAACAATACGAGATAAGGACTCCCTGAATGTGCACCCGCAAACTGCTGCAAGCCCGCGTCGAGTGCTTTCTGAATGTCCGTTCCGCCGCGAAGCCTACTCCCACGCACGAAATCGAGCGACCGCTGAATCGCCGCTCCATCGGCCACCACTGGCGCCGGCTGAAACGCCTGCGCCTGGCTATTGAAGAGAATCAAATTAAACGTGTCTGTCGTATGCAAGGAACGGAGCAAGGTCTCGAGCGCCTGATAACTTCGCTCGAGTTTTTCCCACTGCATCGACAAAGAGGTATCGAACAGGACGACCACGTTCTTGGCCGGAGCCGGGGTCTGCGCAGCTGCCGCTCCCGCGACCGCAGACTTTTGACCATTGCCGAGCAGGGCTTCCACGGCAAAAAAACCCGGCTCGTTGGTACTTCGAACGGGGGCCGTCTCCGTCGGCGACGGCTGTCCGCTCACAGGATTCCGGTATGCAAGAACCTGTAGCGTGTCGCTTCCCGCTCGGTCCATCTCGTACGTGGTCACAAAATCCTCGGTAAGGTTTACGTTTTGCCCCTCGAAGTGTCCTTTTACCAGGTGCGGAGTGTTCTGCTCGATCTGAAGCGGAAACGTTTTTGCCGCTACGAGAAAATTGGATATTGCGTGCGCCGACCGCAGCTCGAAATTGATGCGCAAATACCGCGCCGCCTGTGCCTGGTAAGCGTCCGGACGCAGCGGAATCGCGAAATATGATTTCCAGTTCTCTACCGGGATGGATTCGTGGTATTCGAACTCTAGGCGTTTTGTCCCGTACGCGGGAACCGGCACAATTCGCGCGCTGAAGATCGCGCTGCGCTTCGCTTCTTCCGCTCCGCGCTCTCCCATTTGCAATAATCCCGGGTCGATCGATTGCTGCTTGAGCTGGTTGTAGATTTCTTCGGCGCGCTTGCGCTCCAGAATCACCGCCGGGATGCGCGTCGGCCCATCCCACACGGCGAAATCGGACACCGTGGCCCGGCTCGGCAGCGCGAAAACGTAATTTCCTTCCTGAATTCCGTTCGTGTGATTCGAGAAAATCTGTCGCACAAAAACTTGCGCGTCCCCGTTGTCGATGCGGATGGTGATTTCCATTTCCTCAAGAGAAAGAATCTTGGGGTCCGGTTGCGCTTTATCACGCGGAATCAAAACGCCGCCGTCCGCGAACACTGTGGCAGGCGTGAGAACCAGCAGAGCGGCGATGCCGAATAGTTTTCTCATGGATGCAGCTTCTGTTCCTCGATGCGAACCAATCCATTGTCGGTCCCGACGTAGATCTGCCCTTTGCTCGCTGCGACCGCGGTCACATTCAACGAAGGCAGTCCCTCGCTCAGTACCGTCCAGCGGGACGTCTCGCGGTCGTAGACATACAAACCCTTTCCAAGCGATCCCGCGAATACGTGACGCGGCGTCACCAGCATGGCGTTCGGATTTATTTCGAACGGCGCCGTCGCTATTTCGAACACGTGAAAGCGCCCCGAACGATCCATCTCTAGAATTCCCGCGCCGTACGTTCCGACCATCCATTCATCGCCCACCGCGGCGACCGCCGTGATCCAGTTGTGTTTCAGGCCGGAGCTCCCCGCCGTGTAACTCTTTTGCACCGCTTCTTTCTCAATGACGGACAAGCCACCTAAAGTGCCGGCCATCAACTCGTCTCCAACGACCCCCAGCGCGTAGACGTGGTTGTTCACCAGGCCGTGAAACGCGTACATACTGCGAGCTCCATTCGAATCGAGGAACGTCAACCCCGCGGGCGTTGCCACAGCCAATCCATCTCGATAAAGCGCCACGTCCGTCACATGGTCCGCAATCAATCCGTCGGCGCGCGTCAAAACTTGCCCCTGGCCGCCGGAAGCGTTGAAGCGCACCAATCCATTGGCCGTGGCGACTTCCACGATCCCCGCTTTCGCATCCGACAAAATGCGATTGACGCAAAAAACGTGCTCGTTCTCCACATGCGTCGTTCGTCCGCTGTCCAGTTGCAGAATGTCGAGCCCCCGGTCGAAATAGCCGACCCACAACCGGCCGCTGTCGTCCGCAGCGAGCGCGGAGATGTTCCGATCGCTCAGCGCGGCTGCGCCCGGCTGCAGCACGCGTTGCCACCCGAGTCCGCGCCCGTGCATTCGATACAGCGCATCGCGCGCGAGCACATACACGTTTTCGCCGGACTGGAAAAATTGCCGCACTTCAGACAATTCCGTGTTGCCTCGTCCGTCGAAACTCGATCTGCGGCCAGCCAGAGGGACGGTGATGACCCCTTGGTCTTCGGAGCCCACAAATAATTGCGTGCCATTGGAAAACAGCGAAGTGACCAGCACTCCCGGCGCTACGACGTGCGAAAATCTGCCTTGGTCGAATACCGCAACGCCCAGCGCCGTTCCTACATAAGTCTTATCCCCATCTATCGCGATTGCCTGCACTTGCCTGTCCGGCAAGCCCTGCTCTTCACCAAACGACTCCGTCGCGCCCGCGTGCCAGTGAAAAACTCCTTCCGCCAGCGTACCAATCCACAAGTCGGACTCCGTGCCGGCGAATGAAGTGACGTACAAATCGTTCAGCGTGGGATGCAGCGGTGAAATCTGCTTTCCGTTGTAGACCAACACGCCGCGCTTCTTTGTGCCAATCAGGAGGTGACCCGCCGCCACGGGCAGGATGGAAGTGATCGCGCGGACGCCGGGATCTTGGAGAACAATTTGGCGGAAGGTTCGGCCGTTGTACGCGAGCAGGCCGTCCTGCGCAGTCGCCACAACAAGTTCCGGCTCACCAGAGTCGGCAAGCACGGCTGGCGCGGCGGCTACAAGAGGTGACGACGGCAGGTCGCCCCCCGCGACGAACTGCTTCAGCAAATTCCTGTTCAAATCGTATTCGGAAAGCCCGGCGGGTCCAGCCAGATAAAGATGTTCTTGGAATTGCGCGGCCTGGAGGTAGACGGCCGGAGCGCTGAAGGATTCAAAATCTACGTTGACCGGTGCGGTATAAGGTCGTGCGACAAAGCGGATTTGCTGCTCGGCGCGAACTTCTTCTCGGGAAGATTGCAGCGCGCGCGAAGCACGCCATCCGACGAAAAGTCCTATCAGCAGAAGTAGTGCAAGTCCTGCCGCTCCGATCGACCGCCATGACACACGTAAACGCCGGACCATACTTCACCCAGGTCGAGCTTCGATTGACGTACCCTGACGACGCACCTAAACACATAGCAGATTCATCGCCACACGTAATTCTCTGAATTGCATTGGATTTCCAGGATTGCATGCTGCTTTCGCTGCGTGACATCGCACACACTGTGTTGGGCATGACATACGCTTCACGGGTCGCGGCGGCTTTAGCCGTGTACCGGTGGAATCGCCGGAGGCGACTTACCTTGTGACGGCGCCTGACAGCAAACAAACCCGCCTCAAATCGATTTAATAAAGGGTTTTCCTGCGCTCGACGAGGGGGTAGAATCGCCACGCCGGGGAGGGCTCCAACATGCTTTATCGTAACGTGGTCGGGATTGCATCGGAACTGATGGTTGCCGCAGCGTTTTTCATGGCGGGCGCATTGTTTTTCATGACCGGCGCGCCAGTCCGCGCCCAGCAAAGGCTTTCTCCCAGATGGGAGGAGCTCACCGCCGGCGATTTTCGCTCCGCCATTCAGCAAGCCAAGGGGACCTGCCTCCTCCCTTTCGGAATTCTTGAAAAGCACGGCCCGCACCTCCCGCTCGGCACGGATCTTCTCAACGTTCGCTACGTCTCCCTCCATGCCGTTGAGCAGGAATACGCCGTGGTTTTCCCGGAATACTATTTCGGCCAAATTTTCGAGGCCAAGCACGAACCCGGAACGATCGCCTACAGCATGGAACTTCAACTGAAACTCTTGCAAGAAACCACTGACGAGATGGCGCGTAACGGCTGCAAGAAAGTCATCATCGTCAACGGCCATGGCGGCAACGAGCACCTGCTGCCGTTTTTCGCCCAGGCGCAGTTGGAAAAACCCCACGACTACGTCGTCTACGTCCTCGACGGCGGGCGAAGCCGGCCGGGCGGCCCGGCAAAGAAATCTAGCATCGCCGACATGCACGCGGGCGAAAACGAAACCTCCAACACGCTCGTCTCGCACCCGGACCTGGTACATCAGGACCGCACGGCCAGCGAATCCGGCGCGGACCGGAAGCGCCAGAATCTTCCTGAAAATCTCTACACCGGAATCTGGTGGTACGCGAAGTTTCCTGACCACTATTCCGGCGACGGCTCCGTGGCCACAAAAGAGCTCGGCCAATGGAACATGGACGGCTGGATCGCCGCCATCGTCGAGTCCATCCGCGCGGCCAAGGCCGACGACGCCAGCCTGAAGCTCCAGAACGAGTTCTACGAGAAGAGCTGCCACCCTCTGGACACCCGGCCGTGATTAGGGCCGCGTGGCCCCATCTTCAACCTGGGGACTTCGCTTTCTTCGAGGTTTTCGACTTGGCAGAACTGTTGAGGGCGACCGCTTGGCGAACGAGCGCCTTGAAGGCGGACTCGTCAACTTCTTCTCCTTCGTGGATGTCGATCGCGCGGCGTGTGTTTCCGTCGAGACTCGAGTTGAAGAGAGCGGCCGGATCCTTCAGAGACGCGCCCTTGGCGAAGGTAAGCTTCACCACATTCTTGTAGGATTCGCCGGTGCAGAGGATGCCGTCGTGCGACCAAACCGGAGTGCCCATCCACTTCCACTCCTCGACGACGTCCGGGTCTGCTTCCTTGATGAGCTTGCGCATTCTGCCGAGGGTTTCCCCGCGCCAGTCCCCGAGTTCGGCGATTCTTTTCGAGATAAGCTCCGATGCCGGCTGGCCTTGGCTCGCGCCCGATTTTTTCATGTTCTCATCCTGGAAGTTCCGGCGGCTAGCTTTTATTGACGACCTCAATATCGTGGCCGTCAGGATCAAGCACCCAGGTCGCATAATAGCCCGGATAGTATTCGAGACGAGCTTGCGGTGATTCCTTACTCTTTCCTCCAGCTGCTAAAGCGGCCTTGTAGAATGCATCTACTTCGGAATGGTCTTTCGCTACAAATCCGACGTGAACGGCCTGAGGATCTGGCTTCCCTTCTTTGAGCCAGAAAAAATATCTTTTGCCGTCACCAAAGCCTTTCAAGTCCGGGTGTCCGTCTTTGCCTTCGTAGTCTATAAAGGTTGTGATCCCAAGTGGCTTCAGAGCCTTGGCATAGAACGCGACCGAACGCTTGAAGTCACTGACTGTGAGAATAACGTGGTCTATCATAATTTTCCCCGGAATTTCCGACTTGGACTCCAAGCTCGCGTATCCTAGCTCCCCCTCGTCCCTAGACTCAAGAATTTTACGACCACAGCAGCCCCCAACCACATAGATGGACCGTTTCCGTAGGGGGGGTGTACCCCCCCCTCGTTGGGGCGGCAAGGGTCCGGCAACAATATGAAGAAAAAAGGGATAGAGGGCGTTTTCCGTCGAAAAACAACGGGGCTCCAACGGGACGACAACGGCGCATGAGGATGGCCACAGAGGCACCGAGGCACAGAGCCGTAAGAGTGGCGAGTGGCGAGATAAAAACCGGAATCGGAGCGAGAGGGCGGAGTCCCCCCACCCCCCGGTTTTTTGTAAGTGTTGCGTCTAAAAGACTTAGAGTTTCTGTAAGTCTTTTGGAATGAACACTTCCAGACGATCCTGTAAGTGTTGCTTCTAAAGGAGTTAGAAGGAGTGAACCCTCGACTGCGCTCGGGATAAGCGAGTGGCTCCTCGACTCCGCTCAGGACACGCGAGCGGTAAGGTGAGCAAAAGAGTGGAGGAGGAGAAAGCCTGGAGAGCGACACCCCGACGTGATTTGCGTAGACCCCGCGTTCGGAGGGGCGAATGCCCTGCGCGGAGGGCGACCAAACCATAAAACATACTAGCACAGGATGTTTTTACTGTCAAGGGAATTGTTGCAGTGGTACCGTTCGAATGAGATGAGACGCCGTAAGTGGGTAGAGGATGGTAGATAGCCGCCGCACCTTTGGAAACCACAATCCCCACCGTTCATCCCGCAAAACAGCGGGATGGGGCGGAGGTGCAAGAAACAAACCCGTAAGGATCCCGACCGGGTCGCGCCAAGCCGGGGCCCTTCACTTCGTTCAGGGTAAACAGGCGGGACAGGTGGGCCACCCAAAGGCGTTTGGGGATTAAGGATATACGGTAAGATGACCAACACTTTAGAGATGATCGATTCGACGAGTGAACTAGGGTCAAGGAGATTACCATGAAGATTATTGCCGTACGGCGAGCCGTTATCGGGCTGCTGACTTTGAGTCTGGCCTTTCCGGGATTGTCAGCTGCCCAGTCTAATCAAGATCCGGGACACGGAATAAGTCAAACGGATAGTGCTGCTCCCGGCGTCCATGACTTCGATTTCTTAGTAGGCCATTGGCGAGTTCAACATCGAAAGCTGAAGGCGCGGCTCGCCAACAATCACGAGTGGATTGAATTCGAAGGCACGTTGTATAGCCAGCCGCTGATGGGGGGCTACAGTAATGTCGACGACCTCGTGCTCAATGTGCCGGGCGCTCCCTATCGTGGGGTCGCTCTGCGCTCCTTCGACCCCAAGTCTCAGCAGTGGTCAATCTGGTGGCTCGATAGCCGCACCCCCCTAGGTCCGCTGGACCCGCCGATGAGAGGGGGCTTCAAGAACGGTGTGGGTACTTTCTTTGGTGATGATACGCTCAACGGAAAGCCAGTTCGGGCGCGCTTCATCTGGTCCGACATCACCCCCACGTCCTGTCACTGGGAGCAGGCTTACTCGCCAGACGGCGGCAAGACTTGGGAGACCAATTGGGTACAGGACATTCGAAGGGCGCCTTAGATCTGCGAGGCCGCGCGGCGGCGGCGAACGCCGCTTGACCGCAGCCGAACTCGCCGCCCGCCTCCGCGCCCTCGACGCCCCGCCTCCGGCAAACTCCGCCCTCCCCTTCTTCGCCCCGCTTGACCCGTTTTCCCCGACCTTCGAGGGGAGAATGGAAATCTCCGATTGACACTAACTTCGCAGAATGCGAAGATTTGTCATGCGGATCGTCAGCCGCAAGGCGATTCGAGAAGCGGCCGCCAAGCACAGCGAATGGAGCGCATCCCTAAACGCCTGGTACAAGATCGTGAAAAACGCGGATTGGAGAAACTTTGCTGAGGTCCGGAACAGTTGGAGAAATTCGGATATCGTGGGCCGCTTCGTTGTTTTCGATATAAGCCATAATCGATGCAGGCTGATCGCTACAATCAAATACAGGTGGAGAATGGTTTATATCCGGCGCATTCTGAGTCATGCGGAATACGACGAGAAGGAGTGGCAAGCCTGATGATTGGAGTACCTGAAAAATATGCGCTGGAAGTCAGCTCGCCAGCACCGATCACATCCGAGCGCCAACATGAGGAATACCTTGCGGTCCTAGATAAGCTGGCAAGCAAGGAAAACCCGACAAGCGATGAAGAAAAGTATGCCGGGGTCTTGATGACGTTAATCGAAGCTTACGAAGAAGAGCATCATTTCATTCCCGATGCGGGGCCGGTGGAAATCCTTCGCACGCTGATGGATGCCAACGATCTCCGCCAAAAAGACTTGGTCCCCATCTTTGGCTCGGAAAGCATCGTGTCTGAAGTTTTGCACAGGAAACGTGACCTCAACAAAACCCACATCGCGAAGCTGAGCAAACGATTCCATGTTTCTCCCGCACTGTTCTTCCCGCGCAGCACGGACGAGTAGAAAGTAGAAAAAATACAAGAGAAAGACCCAGGTACAAAAGCACCTCCACTCATTAGGAACCCGACAAATCTTGTCGGACAAATATCAGAAAACGTTCCGTCTGTCCCCAATTTCCAATTTCATCGAGGCTGCCCAAATCACAATGGGTTCCGCTCCGCTATTTGCGCAGTGATCTGAAGCCCGCGCGAACCTCTTCTGAAAAAAGTTTCGGCTGTTCCCAGGCCGCAAAGTGCCCGCCCTTGGGGAGCTTGTTGTAGTGGATCAGTTTGGGATACGCGCTTTCTGCCCAATTCCGCGGACATTGATAGAGCTCGTCAGGGAACGCGCTCACAGCAACCGGGACAGACACACCCTTGACGCTGAAATAGGGAAACTTATTTTCCCAGTAGAGCCGTGCTCCGGAAAGCGCCGTGTTCGTCAGCCAGGTAATCGTAATGTTATCGAGGACATCGTCTCGTGAGAGACCTTCGGTCCGCCCGTCAAAGACGCGCGCGATCAGCGCATAACTCCACGCATCGTGGTCCAGAAAATAGGCGGCCAGGCCGACGGGGGAATCCGCGATTCCATACAACGTCTGCGGTCGCAACCCCATCTGGTAGCCGTAGGCGACGCCTTTGCTATACACGAATTGGAGCCTCTCAAAGGCAGCCTTTTCGTCGTCTGAGAAACCGGACGGCATCGGCGCGCCGGACAAAACCGCTCGATAAATATCCGCAGGAACCGCGCCGGGCATGTTGGTGTGAATACCGAGAAGTTCAGGGGGCGCCTGCACGCCCATCAGGTCGGTGATGACCGCGCCCCAATCCCCGCCCTGCGCCACAAATTTTGAATAGCCGAGTCGCTTCATCAACACGGCCCAGGCACTCGCGATCCGTTCGGGGCCCCAGCCGGTCGTCGTCGGCTTGCCTGAAAACCCGTACCCCGGCATCGACGGAACTACGATATGGAACGCGTCGGATGCATTTCCGCCGTGTGCGGTGGGATTGGTTAGCGGATCGATGATCTTCAACTGTTCGGTGATCGAGCCGGGCCATCCGTGCGTAACGATGAGCGGCAACGCATTTTCGTGTTTTGAACGGACGTGAATGAAATGAATGTCCAGTCCGTCGATCTCGGTGAGGAAGTTCGGCAGGGACTGGAGTTTTGCCTCGCACTTGCGCCAGTCGTAATCGGTCGCCCAATAACGCGCCAGCGCCTTCATCGTCCCAAGCTGTACTCCTTGGGTTGCATCTGTCACTGTTTCCCGTTCGGGCCACCTGGTTGCATTGATGCGCTTACGTAAATCTGTAAGCTCTGCTTCCGGAACACTCGCGACAGGAAACGGACGAATCGCGGTCTTGTCACTGCCCGTTTGTTGTGCAACTACCTTACTTGCCATAGAACCTCCTTGAAGTTTGTACTGCGTGGGCGCGCACTGTGCTTGGCGGGTGGGACCGTGCGCGTAACGGTTTAGATACGCCTGTCGAAGGGCCAAGTCAAGGTTTTTACAGAATATTCATAAAAAGAACTGCATGGCGGGTGGCGCATCCTAAACAGGCTGAGACATCTCCGGGTGGTCACCCTTTGCTATTTTGTTTTGTAGGCGCCGTTTGCATTCGTGGCAGACCGAAAAGCGGCGGGGTGCCCACACGCCGCCCTTGTTTGCTCGCCGCAGCTTGCCTGCGTCAAGCAGGGCAGGCGTGGGGGGTGAACACTTCTCAAGGCGTGGTTTTAGCTACGACGCGTCAGGGCAAACGCGACTCGCTCGGCTGTGCCGCCGGGGGCTGTTCGCTCGTTGGGGGAACAATGTTCTTGAGCCGCATGTAGGTGACAAGATTGCCGTAGTGTTCCATGTCGTGCGCGTTGTTAATGTTGAGCACGCCGAATTTGGGCATGTCCATGCCGCCGGGTGCCTCCACACACTGGCCTTGCCTGCTTGCCGCAGCTTGCCTGCTGCAAGCAGGGCAGGCGTGTGGGGATTTTGAATCTTCCTCGACGGTTCATCTTGCGGTTTCCATCACATCTAGATAACATCTAGATAACATCTAGATATGCTGCGGTTCAGCGGAAAAACAGGGCCAATCGGACAAAGCACGGAGTTTGGTTTGAAGAGGCGCAAAGTGTCTTCGACGATCCGCATGCAAGGGTCTTTCGTGATCCAGCGCATTCGGAAGAGGAGGAAAGGTTCATTCTTCTCGGAATCAGTTCAGCGGGGAGGCCGCTAGTGGTCGTGCACTGTTACAGGGAATCAGAAGATTTAGTTCGCATTATTTCCGCAAGAAAGACGAGCAAGAAGGAGGTGCGATTTTATGAAGAAGGAATATGATTTTTCCAAGTTGAAAGAGGTAAAGAACCCCTACGCGAGCAAGAAGAAGGCTGTGGGAATTAATCTGAGCCCGCAGGTAATGGACTACTTCAAGGAACTAGCAGCTGAGACGGGCCTTCCGTACCAGAAGTTGATCGACCTTTATCTCCTGGACTGCGCGAAGCGGCGGAGGAAACTGTCACTGAAATGGGTAGCGTAATGGGATTGAAACGGCTCACTGGGCGACTCTTATTCATAGGAGCTCTGGCCTTGTTTGCCGGGGAACTGGTCACAAGTATGTGCCAGGACAAGACAGAGAAGGGTGACACTGATGCAAAAACTTTTGCGAAGCGGTGCAATCCAAGAATCGTCAGGAAAGCAGAGTTAAAGCGCAAGGCCATTAAGTTCCAAGAAGGCGAGAAGTTGAAGGATCACCCGCTCGTTGCTTTTCAGATTACCGAATCTGGAGAGGTCAGTGGTGCAACGGTGAAACGAAGCTCGGGTGTTCGGGATTATGACGATTCGGCTCTGAGTTTCGTGCGTTCGGAGAAGTACAATTCTCGTCCGGGGTGCCCGGCCATTAACAGCGAAACACTCGTAATCATCGATTTCCGATAGGTTTCGGCCGGGTGCCCGCACGCCGCCCCTGCATGGGGGGGTGAACACTTCTCAAGGCGTGGTTTTAGCTACGACGCGTCATAGCAAACGCGACTCGCCTCCGGCAAGCTCCGCCCTGCTTTGCTGGAAAATGGAAAATAGAAAATGGAATAAGGAAAAGAGAAAACCCCCACTCATGCTGAGCATGAATGGGGCACCCGAGAAAGTTTTTTTGTGCGACTACTTTTTCTGCTGTGCTGGTGGAGCTTGTTCGCTCGTTGGGGGAACAATGTTCTTCAGCCGCATGTAGGTGACAAGATTGCCGTAGTGTTCCATGTCGTGCGCGTTGTTAATGTTGAGCACGCCGAATTTGGGCATGTCCATGCCGAACAGCTTCACGGTTTGTATGCCGGACGCATCGGTCATACTGTCATAAGCCTTGTCACAGTAGGCGAGCGAATCTTTTAGCGCGGCAACGAGATCGGCTTTCGAGGTCTTGGTCTGCTCGATTTTGAGGCCGGGGTTGTTCTCTCCTAGAGCCATCGAACAAAAGTTGTTTTGCGCGTCGGCAAGATGCCCCACAATCTGGCCGTAGCTGCGGACGGAGTCCGTGGGCTTGAAGTTGTAATTCTCTTCGGGCATTTTTTCGGCGGAACTGACGAGGATGGTCTTCATCCTTGTGTAAAAGATTTTATTGTACGTGCTGAACGGATTGGGATTGGCTGGTGAAGCCTGTTCTCCCTTGCTGTTCGAGGACCCCTGCGGAGTTTTGGAGTCCTGCGCCAAAGCCACCGTGGATACCAGGAACAACACCCCTACTGACGCCATAACATGGAATTTCATTTGATTCTCCTGACCGTGCAGATTTGACACCGACACCTCGGACCCTGGTCTACTATACGCAGTTGCGCCCCGTTTCATTTCAGGCCGGGTGGGTGGATCTTCATTCCGAAAAACGCCTCTGGGACCGCAATCCCGCTTGCACCGAGCGGACCTAATCGAATTCGCGCCTCAGCGGATAGTCGACGATGATGGCCCGGCCATCGGTGAGGGCCTTGACCGAATGGCGCACATTACTCGGCACAATGGCGACCAAACCGGCTCGGGCGATCTGGGCTGCGCCGTCGATGGTCACCTCGAGCTGGCCCTCAATCACCTCGTAGACCTCTTCCTGAGCATGGAAGTGTTCGTGAATGGACGAGCCAGCCTTGAAGTCGTAATGCGCAAACGTCATGCTCGACGAGTGGAAATAGCGTCCGTACCAGCCTGGTAGGCGTTCGATGACATTGAGGCCGCTAGTGTCAACAAAGGGCATTGGGTTCTCCCTTGAAGCATCCTAGCACGGCCGCGCCTCCGTGCTCACGGGCGCAAGCCGCGTGCGATTGGTGAAGCCGCTCAATGCCAGTTTCCAATAACGCGACTTCCCGGTACCGATCCGGGCCCATCCGGATTGCTTCCGGTTTGCCGACGAAACACGCGGAAGGCGCCAAGAACGGAGCTTTCGCGCGTGGCGGTCAAGCGTCGGCTCCTAGGGCCGCGGGCACTCGCATAGGGACAATAAAGTTGCTGGCGAGAAGATAGGCGAATAGGTGTCCGAGAGCCGGCGCGCGGCGTAGCTGGCTAGCGGAAACCCATCCATTCGTCTCGCTCCATTCCCAGCCGGTAGCTGAAACACTCTTCAACCATTCCTGCAGATCCGTGGCGGTCATGGGATAAGCGTATATGCGCACGTTTTGTGCGAAGAGGCGCCCGAGGGCCTCCAGACGGCTGCCTTCGAGATTGCCGTAAAGGTCTTCAAACGCGCGAATGATCAGGGAAAGGCCGACGACGAAGCGCACAGGCGCTGTTGTATAGCGGTTGACGAGGGCGGTCATATGGTAGAGCTCTCGTTGGCGAAAAAGGAGCACGTCGCCGCCAGAGGCGAGAAGCGCATCGATGCGACGAAGCAAGTCGGGGATCTCCGGAGCCGGTTCGTTCGTCGTGAACGAGGCAGCTGTCAGGCAAAAAAAGCCAGCTAGCGCCGCGTGCGTTTCGTCCAGCTCAGTCCGAAGCTCTTGAATGGCGGAAGTCAACAATCGCGAGTGAACTTGGGAATGAGAGGCATCCACGTGACCAAAGTAGCCGGGCGCAAGGACGACGGCTTTCTTGTAGAGAGCCTCGGTAGGGGCAACGGCGGGGCCCTTGGAGGGGAAAAACACAGCTTCAGCGAATCCCGCAGACACCAGGTAGGCCAGGAGGGTACGGCGGTCCCAAGCCTCGAATGCGGGCCCGCGAAGATCGATGTAGTCGATTTCGATGCGCTCCTTGACGACGTCCTGCGCCACGCCTTCCAGAAAAGATTCCTTGGTTTGCAGTTCGTAGAACGCAGAGTAGATGAGATTGACGCCGAGAATACCGATGGCTTCCTGCTGGAGGATATTGGCAGGATCGCGCATGTTGATGTGCATGAGGACGTCGTTGGGAGGGCCGCCGGGCTGCGACTGAAAGCGGAGACCGATCCAACCATGAGGGTCGTTGGTTCCGGCGAAGTTGCGCGCGGAGACGGTATCCACAAAGGAGAAGAAGCGAGTGCGCGATCCGCGCGTCTTCTGTAATTGGGTGAGGAGCTGGGCCCACTCGTTGTCGAGCATGGCTTCGAGGCGCTGCTTCGATACGTAGCGCGAACCGGAGCCGTAGAGATCGTCGCTGACTTCCTTGTCGTAGGCGGAAATGGTTTTGGCGACCGTGCCGGAGGCGCCTCCCACTACAAGGAACCAGCGTGCGACTTCCTGTCCGGCGCCGATTTCGGCGAAGGAACCGAAGGTGGATGTATCAAGATTCAAGGTGAGCGCTTTGTGGTGAGTGTCGGGTTTTTCAGTGGAAGGCATAGTCAAGCTCCGGTCGGGCGACCTTCTAAGAGGCGCGAAGAGTCCCAGACGAGCTAGTGAAACTCGGCGCGCGAGGACGATTCTACCCGAGATTTATGAATGGTTCTGATAGAAAGAGAAGCCCTTCTTCAGGGGTTAAAGCCCAACTTTTCCTGGAATTAAAGGTCGGAGCTAAAGCTCCGACCCCCTAAACAGCATTTATGAGATAACGTCTAGTCTGCGACGGAAAGGAGCGAACTGTGGCGTTCCGGCTGAGAAAAGTCGTATCGACATCCCTTTGGGCTCTTATCACGCTCTTATCTTCGGGGAGTTGCGGACTCAAATCCGAGGCGAACGATCCACCGCACTTTCCTTTTGCTTACGTGCAGGAAGGTTGCGGGCCGGCCGACGGCCCCGCACTAGTGTTCTACTTCACTGTGAAACCTGCCAAGTGCGGGAAGTACGAGGAACCATTCCTTATGATTCAGATCATTGCAAATTTGCCCCAGTCCGCGCCACGCGCCTACACGATGGGATCAGGCAGCAGAGACATGCTCGCGTCGCGTTGTCAAAGTCCCGGACATTGCGAGGCCGTGACGTCCGGTTTTCTGCATCTTACGAAGTTCAGCCCAAGGAAGAACGCCTCCGGCGAGTACGAACTTCATTTCCGGGACGGAAGCATCGAAAAGGGAAAATTTGATGCTGCGTGGTGCATTGTGAATCTTATTTGCCGCTAACCCCGCTTCCACGATGAGGCTGTGCGTCCAGGGCCGGCGGCCTAGCGCGCTCGATGAACAAAATGGAGTTACCATACATTCTGAAACTAGGTGCGATCCTGGCATGCGGCGAAACAGGATTGTAACGGTGCTGCGACGATGCCCTGGGGTAGCGACAAACTGGTTGGCACATGGAAATTGGTATCGGTCTCGCTCTCGACCGAGGGCGGCGAGCGAAACGATACTCCCTTCGGCGCGAGCCCTACGGGTTTTCTGACGTATACGCGGGAAGGCAGGATGTCAGCGATGTTCAGCCACGGCGGACGAAAGCCGCTCTCTGTGAGCGATTGGTCGCTGGCGGCAGCGGAAGAAAAGGCTGAGGCTTTCAGCACATTTGCGGCCTACGCAGGGCGGTACACACTGAAGGAAGATCGAGTCATCCATCACGTCGAAATCTCGTCCCTACAGAACTGGGTAAACACCGATCTAGTTCGTCTCATCCAGTTCCAAGGTGACCGAATCGTATTACGTACACCACCGACATCGACTAACGGAAAAATCCAAACCTGGGAATTGGTTTGGGAGCGCGTAACCGCCAGCTCCTGATTTTATGTGCTGTGCGTGGTGGCGTAGCCTGTGGTTTTAAGGCTGCGGATTCTGACTTGTTCCGCGACAACCTTTTCTCAAACCCTCTCGTCCAATGCTGACCTATGTACGTACAAATGTATTGACAATGTCCATTTCTATGGATATGCTGTATTCTCTCGCGTTGCCGTGCGATTTACTTGGGACGAGAACAAGAACCGCCAAAACCTTCGCAAGCATGATGTCCGGTTTGAGACTGCCGTTCTCGTTTTCGATGATCCCTACGCCATTACGCGACGAGACGAAGACTCCAGGGATGAGGAACGTTGGATAACTCTCGGAGCGATAGGGCCGGGATCGGTCCTCTTGGTTGTCCATACTTTTTATGAAAATCACAACGAGGAAGTCATTCGCATCATCTCGGCCCGCGCCGCCGGATCCAACGAAAGGAAAACCTATGAGGAAACTCACAAAGGAACAGAAGCGCGACATCCGCGCCATCGCCGCAAAAAGAGACCGAGACATTGATTTCTCGGATGTTCCCCCGGTTCTCGATTGGAGCGGGGCCGAAATCGGCAAGTTTTACCGGCCGGCGAAGAAGCCCGTCACCATGCGTCTGGATTCTGACGTGATAGCCTGGCTCAAAGCCGATGGCCGCGGGTATCAGACCAAAGCAAATTGGCTCCTGCGCCACGCCATGCTTCATTTCACTAAGAAGACCCGTCTCAATAAGCGCAAACGCGCCTCCCGGCGGGTGGCCGCGCCTTGATTCCGAAAAACGCCTTTAGGTGGCGCGCCCGACAGTTTTTAGGGCGGCTTTTCACGGATTTCAATCCGTATCACGGAAACAGCTTTGGATTGGGCACGTTTTCTTCCGCTTTGGGGCTAGTGGACTTCAGGAATTGGTCGAGGCGGAGGAATTTGCGGCCGAGTGCGCCGCTGTAGGCGGACCACTCTTCCTCGCCGGAGTCGGTGGCTAACGCAGTTCGCACGGCTGCCAATTTTGAATCCAGGTCGTCGAGGTAATGAAAGACCATGGCTTCGCGGATCATCGGCAACTTCGGCGAGCCAAATTCATATTGTCCGTGGTGGCTGATCAAAAGATGTTGCACTACGGTCTTCAGCGCGGGCGGAAATCCTTCGATCGCATCGATGGCTTTGGAAACCGTTTCGACCTCCATCACGATGTGCCCCAGGAGCTGGCCTTCCGTGGTATATGCGATCGCGCGGTCGTAACAAAGCTCGTCGAGCTTTCCAACGTCGTGCAAAATCGCCGCAGTCAACAATAAATCCAGATTCAATTCGGGATAATGCGCCGCCACTTGCTTGGCCAGTCCGCACAAACCGACCACATGTTCAATTAATCCGCCGAGGTAGGCGTGGTGCATTACCTTGGCCGCGGGGGCGCGCTTGTAGCGGGTTACGATCTTTGGATCTGCAATGATTCCGTTGACGAGCTTCTTAAGCCAGGGATTTCCGATCGATCCCGCAAAATCCAACAGCTGCGCGTACAATTTTTCCACATCGGCGGTGGTTTGCGGGAGAAAGTCAGCCAGCTCGATTTCCTCGGGTTTAGCGCGGCGCAATTGCTGGAGGGAAAGCTGCGGCTTGTTCCGGTAAATCTCGACACGCGCTTGCACCTTTACGAAGTCGTCGCGATTCACGTCGCGCGCAGGAACCTCGAATTGATCCCACATGCGCGCTTCGATCGTGCCGCTGCGGTCTCCGAGCTCCAGCCGCAAGTACTGCTTCCCTTCCCGTGTATTGCGGATCTCTTTTTCGCAGACGAGGAAAAACGTGGTGATGCTCTGCTCGGAGTTCAGCTCGCTGACAAAAGCATTCTTCATGCGCCGTCGCTCGATCTTTTTCCAAACAGCAGGAATTTCTTATGGCCCTTCTTATTCTTGCTCACTTCGGGGGTCGCGCTTACTTCCTGGATCTCCGAGTTTCCTCCGCCCGCGATGTCCTGGAAGCCCGGCTTGATGATGACGTAACTTTGCTCGCGCAGCGTCTTCAAATACTCGCGCAACGCCGGCTCCATTTTTTGCGTATACAGCCTGTCCATGATTTCATTTTCAACTTTTTGGAGAGGCTGCTGGCCTTCGTCGTAGTGCTCCATTACCTGCAAGACGAGGTAACCCTGCTTCGTGTCAAGCACGTCCGTGAGCTCGTTTTTCTTCATCTTGAAAACGACGTCTTCCAGTTCTTTGGCCAGCTCGCCACGCTTGTAAATGCCCAGAAATCCGCCGTCCTTCGCCGTGCTGCCGTCGGATAAACGCTTGGCAATCTGGGCAAAATCCTCGCCGTCCTTGACGCGCTGCAGCGCGGTGTCCGCCTTCTTCTTGAGGTCCGGAAGTTCGGAATCCTTCTTCCCCGCCGTGCTCACCACGATCTCGCGAAGCGCCACCTGCTCCGGCCGGATGAATTCTTTCTGGTGCGCATCGTAATATTTCTGCACTTCTTCCTTGCTGATGTTCAGATGCGAGCCTACTTCGTTGCTGATCACGCGCTGCGTCAGGATTCCGTTGCGGATGTTGTTTTTGAAATCTTCCCAGTTGACGCCCTGACTGGAGACGGCCTTTTCAAGATCTTCCATGCTTGCCAGGTTGTTCTGGATGCGAATCTGGTCAAGTTTCTTGATTACTTCCGGCTCGACGCTAACGCCCATATCCTTGCCGCGCTGGACGAGCAGCGACTGGTCGATGAGGTCGCGCAAAACATTTTTCTGCCGCTCGTCAACGTCCGCGCGGAGCTGGTCCGGGGTGCACTTCCCGGCGCACTCTTGCTTGGCATCGTCTTCCGCGGAAGCTTTCGCCCTTTCGTATTCCGAGCGAGTGATGATTTCGTTGTTGACGCGGGCGATGATTTCCTCAATCGTTTTTCCGTTGGTGCCGGGCGCGGGCAAAACAGGAGCAGCCGTCTTGCGCGTCACTGCTGCCGGTGGCTTACTCTGCGGGGGCGGCGTTGCGGCGGGTTTGTCCTGCGCGGCCGAGTTCACGGAAGCCAGCAGTATGACCGCGCAAAGCCAGCCAAAAGTTACCCACTTTTTCATGTAGTTCCTCACTCGTAAAGTTTAGCCTTGCCTTTGTAGCCCTAGCAATACGTTTCTCACTGCACCGGACACCGACTCCCCTCGCGGCACTTCCAGCCAGAGTACGCCGCTGGGATCCAGCTTGATTCCCTTGTGCGACCTCACCACCGTTACGAGCCGGGCTGGGTCCAGCGTAGTTTGGGGGTGGAAGCGGATGGCCACGCGGCTCCCTTGTCGCTCGACCGCGGAAATGCGCAGCCGCTCGCACATCGATTTGAGCACCGCATACTCCAAAAGGTTTTCCACGGAACTGGGTACTTTTCCGAAGCGGTCCTCGAGCTCCCGCCGAACGTCTTTTTTCTCATCGTCGGTGGCGATCGTGGAAATGCGCTTGTAGGTGCGCAGCCGCAGGTTTTCACTGGGGATGTAATCCCGAGGAATGCGCACATCGAAGCCGAGGCTGAGCGTGGTGCGAAGTTCCGGCGCAGCCTCCTCGCCTTTAAGCTTCGACACGGCGCGCTCGAGCATCTGGCAATAGAGATCGAAGCCGATCGCTTCGATGTGCCCATGCTGCTGGCGACCAAGCATGTTGCCTGCGCCACGAAGCTCCAAATCGAGAGCGGCGATGCGGAAACCTGCTCCCAGTTCGCTGAACTCTTTCATCGCGGAAAGTCGGCGTCGCGCAATATCGGAAAGTGAAGTTTCGGGCGGAACAAGAAGATACGCGTAGGCGCGCTGGCTCGAACGTCCCACGCGGCCGCGCAACTGATAAAGTTCCGCCAAACCCAGGCGATCGGCGCGGTTGATGAGAATGGTGTTGGCACGGGGAATGTCCAAGCCATTTTCAACGATCGTGGTGGCTACCAGCACATCCGCCTCGTCACGGATGAATTTCAGCATTACGTTCTCCAGCTCTTTCTCGCCCATTTGTCCGTGGGCCACGACGACGCGCGCTTTGGGCACCAGCTTTGCCACCAATGCCGCCAGCGAATAGATCGACTGGACGCGGTTATGAATGAAATACACCTGGCCCTCGCGCGCGAGTTCGTTTTCAATGGCGTGTTTTACGAGCTCTTCCTGAAACGGGGCGACGACAGTTTGAATCGACAGGCGGTCCCGCGGCGGAGTCTCAATCACGGACATATCGCGCAGACCCACAAGCGACATGTGGAGCGTGCGTGGAATTGGAGTGGCGGAAAGCGCCAGCGCGTCCACGTTCTTGCGCATCTCCTTCAGGCGTTCTTTGTGCGCAACGCCGAATCGCTGCTCCTCATCGACGACGAGCAGGCCGAGATCGTGAAATTTCACGTCCTTCGAAAGGAGGCGGTGCGTGCCGATGACGACGTCCACTTTGCCTGCATCCAGGTCGGAGAGGATCTTTTTTTGTTCGGCGGCGCTGCGGAATCTGCTGAGCATTTCGATGCGCGCGGCGAAAGGGGCGAAGCGCTGCTTGAAGGTTTCAAAATGCTGGAAGGCAAGAATCGTAGTAGGCGCGAGCAGGGCGACCTGTTTGCCATCAGCTATAGCCTTGAACGCGGCGCGCATGGCCACTTCGGTTTTCCCATAGCCCACGTCGCCACAGAGAAGCCGATCCATCGGGATAGGCCGTTCCATGTCGTGCTTGATATCCGCGATGGCGGTGACCTGGTCCGGCGTTTCCTCGAATTCGAATGCGTCTTCGAATTCGTGCTGGAAATTCCCATCCGGCGAAAACGCCAGTCCCAATGCAGTTTTCCTTTCGGCATAGAGTGCGAGGAGTTTGTCGGCCATCTCTTCAACGGATTTTCGGGCCCGCGTCTTGCGCGCGTTCCATGCGGTGCCGCCCAATTTGTCGAGCGCGGGGTGCGCGCCCTCGACGGCGCGGTAACTCTGTACCAGATCCATGCGCTCGAGAGGCACATAGAGCCGCGCGTCGTCGGCGTATTTCAGGAGCATGAATTCGCCGCGGCGCCCGTCTGATTCAATCTGGCGGAGGCCGTCGAACTGGCCGATACCGTGATCCACGTGGACCACGAAATCTCCGGGTTTAAGCTCCGCGAAGTCACTGAAGAAACCTGAGGTGCGAATTTTGCGGCTGGGCCGCTCGACCGCGGGGGCGACATCGAACAGATCGGCATGCCCAAAAATGGTGACGTGCGAATCCGGAAAAGCCACGCCTTCCGGGAACGGCGCGCGGATCAATACCAGCGCAGCCGATTCCCGCGCTCCTTCCGCTGTGAATCCGGCGGCCGCATCCTCCGACTCTCCGAGAACGTAGGGCACTTCATAGTCACGGCAAATATCGGCGAAACGCTCGATCTCGCCCGTGCTGGCTGCGGTCAGGAAGACTCTCCCTCCGGCGGCGAGCTGCGATTTCACGTCACCCATGCAAGCCACTACGTCACCGTGGAATCGCGGGCTCGGCCGGGACGACAACTCGAACTGCGGTGAGGCAGCGGCATTTAAGACAAGCTGTTCGAGATGAACCTGTGAAGCTTTCTTGAAAGCGGATGCAAGCTCGTCTTCGGACAAAAAGTAGTGCGCGGGGGATGGCGCCGTGGCTTGTCCATAGCGTTCGTAGATCGCGGTGGCTGCAGCGAGATGTTTCGTTACCGCGTCACGCAATAATTGCGGTTCGTCGAGGAGAACAATTGGCCGGAGCGAGCTTTCCGCCAGTTCGAAAAGCGAGGTATCGCCGGGCGACTTGCTCGGACCGAAAAATTCCGGCGCTTCCCCGCTGGAGGGCTCATTCCCGTTTGTGCCGGCCGAGGAAGCGAGCGACCATTCCGTGAGCGGCAGAAAAGTCGTGCGCACAACCGGAGCGATGGAGCGCTGCGTTCTTGGATCGAACTCGCGCACCGACTCCACTGTGTCGCCAAGCAGCTCGACGCGAACCGGACGCGGGGCTTCCGGCGAGAAAACGTCGACGATCCCTCCCCGCACCGCAAACTGACCTGGCAGCTCGACCATTTCTGTGCGTGTGTATCCCACCGCAGCGAGATGAGCGATCAACTCTTCGAGTGGAATCTCCGCATCGGTCGCGAGTGTACGCGCCAGGCTCAGGTAGACCGTCGGATCGGAATACCTCCAGAGCGCGGAGGTGACCGGCGCGATAACCAGCGAAAGCTGTCCGTCTGTCAAACGATAAAGCGTGGCCACCCGCCGTTCCAGAATGTCAGGGTGAGGACCCTGGGTTTCCCAGGGCAAAGTATCGAATGCCGGGAGGGTTCCCACGCCGCCGGTGGGTCCGGGGAATATACTTGTGAAAAAACGGATCGTTTCCGTGAGCGCCTCGGCCCGACGGTTGGATTCCGTCACGAAGAACGCCGGCCGTCGCAATTCATGTGTGAGATGGGCAGCGATCAGCGCTTTGGCGATATCGTGGAGGCCGGCAAGTGAGACGCTTTCCGCGGTCGCGCGCAATGCGGCAACCGCACCCTCCAGGGCAGGGTGGCGCAATATGACCTCTAATCGTTCTCGGACAACCGGGAGGATCATGGATAGATATCTTTAGGGGCTGTGCTTTCAGGGCTTCGCGCCGGAAGCGTGTGCACCTTCGCGAATTTTCCTCAGAATCTCCGAGGTCGAGTGGCCCTCCAGCACGGGCACTGATACGACGCGGCCGCCGGCGGCTTCCACTTCTTCCCTGCCCACGATCTTGTCATCCGCCCAATCGCCGCCCTTGACAAGAACATCGGGAAGAAGCCGCGCAATCAATTCGCGAGGCGTGGGCCCGTCAAAGATCACGACGGCGTCAACACATTCGAGAGCGGCAAGAATTTCCGCGCGCTCGCGTTCGGGCAGGACCGGGCGCCCCTCGCCCTTCAATTGCCTCACACCCCTGTCGCTATTTAGTCCCACGACCAAAACGTCGCCCAATCCCCGGGCTTGCTCGAGCGTCTGAATATGACCGGGGTGCAGGAGATCGAAGCAGCCGTTCGTGAAAACCACGCGGCGGCCGTTGCGTTTCTCGCGGCCAAACCGCAAAATCGCTTGCTCCAGCGTAAGTACAGCCTGATGCAAAGGAACTCCCTGCAAGTGCAAATGAAAATGTCCTTGTTAAACAATTCAGTTTATCACGCGCAGCGCAACGCCCGCTTGCAAGCGGGCCTTTCGGTGGTGTCTCAGTTTGAAGGTACAAGGAGTGAAGCATGCGCAAGGCAGATCGTAGTCGTGTTATCCACCTTACCGAGGCTCAGGCGCGCATCCCGGGCCCCGCTGGCGAGCGCGCCGTCATGGTCCTGCGGCGTGGCCCTCTGGACGTAGCTCTTTCCCTCCCTCTGCGCCCGAGCCAACAGACGCCGCACGCGCAGGACGAGATTTACTTCATCATTCGCGGCCGAGGATTTCTCATTCACGACAGCAAGCGGGACCGGTTCGAGTCAGGCGACCTCCTGTTCGTGGCTGCGGGGACCGAGCACCAATTCGAGGACACTACCGACGATTTGGCCCTGTGGCGAGTATTTTACGGCCCCCCTGGTGGCGAGGTCCCAGTATAAACGTGGTGCTGGCAGAGAAAGTCAAAGTGAGATACGACCGGCCTTTCACCATGAAAGCAAAGCCGCGGCTACGGGCATTGTTTGGGGGACTACTGTGCGCGGTGGGTTTCTGGCTGACTCTCGCAACTCCTTATCAAAGTAAGATCTTTCTCACAGACAACACAAGTTGCCGCATGGCGGTTGAAGTTGTTGAGCCTGTCTCTGGAGAGCCGCTGGGATCGGTCGTGCTTCTTCACGGGTTATCGGCAAACAAAAAGATCATGGAGTATATGGCCCGCGGCTTTTCGGAGAAGGGGCTGCGCGTTTTTGTGCCTGACCTGCCGGGCCATGGGCGCACGCCGGGGCCATTCTCATTTTCTAGCGCTGAGCGTTGTTCGGAGTCCTTTCTGAACCAACTCATTGCTCACGGCGCCGTAGACCCGGCGCGCACCATACTCGCCGGACACTCGATGGGAGGCGCGATCGCCCTCCGTTTAGCCGCCCGAATTCCGGTGGCCGGGACGATAGTTCTGTCGCCAGCACCAATGAGGACAGACCAGGGTGTGCCGCGGGAATTGTTGCCATTCGAGAATCCTCCGCCGACCCCTGCGAACACACTCATCATCAGCGCTTCCTGGGAGCCACGACCGGTCCGTGAGACTGCACGAGAACTGCTCTCCAGAGATGTCACTAGCACGGGCAAATACTTACTCGTTCCGCGATCCACGCACGTTAGCTTGCTGTTCGATCGCGAAGCTTTACGGGCATCGCAGAATTGGGCGGCACGAGTTCTGCATTTAGATAGCGAAGAGCGCTTGCCTTCGAAGATGCCGCTCCTAGGTTTCGGACTGGGCTTTGCGGGGCTGATTTTACTCACCGCGCCGTTTGTTCGGGAATTCGTGGGCAAGACGACAGCCGTAGAGACTTACAAGCAGGTTCGAGCAGCGCGCGCGTTTCCACAAGTTGCTGTTTTCTCTGTTGCGGCGGTCTTGCTGCTAAGAGTGATCCATCCTTACCACATCCTGCGCGTTTTCGAAGGCGATTATCTTGCTGGATTTCTGCTGCTCGTTGGGGCCGCACTGTTGCTCATCCATCACCGTGAAGTTTTCACTGCTCTGCGCGCCGGTTTCACCTCCGCGCAGCTCGGGACGCTGCTGCTGTCCAGTTTTTGCGCGGTTGTCATTCTATTGCTTTACAGCGGGTGGCTCGATTTGACATTTAGCGCGGCCTGGCTGACCTCCGCGCGATGGTTGCGGTTTCCTCTGTTTTTTCTCGTGGTGCTCCCCTACCACTTCGCCGAGGAAATCATCGCGGCGCCACTCGCGTCGAGGAGCGAGTTGCGAAGGGTGGCTCTCGCCCTGTCGCTTCGGTTTCTGGCGTGGGGAGCGCTGGCTGCGGGAGTCTTTTTCCTGCGTAGCGGAGAAATACTGTTGATACTGCTGGTTCCTTACTTTGCCATGTTTTGCGTACTGCAACGCCTGGGGATGGATGTTGTCCGTGGACAGACAGGCTCGGCCACGCCGGCGGCGATATTCGGTGCTATACTCATGGCCGGTTTCTGCCTAGCGATCTTCCCCGTCGCGTGAAAAGGCTCACCGCCTGCCGGGTTCCGCAACCCGACGGAATTCGGAGCAGTCAGCGAGACATGCGCATGTCAGAGATTGCAATCGTCGGTGGCGGACCCGCCGGCGCGATGTGTGGCGAGCAGCTTGCGCGGGCGGGACATCAAGTACAGATTTTTGATGAACACCTCGCATGGGAGAAACCTTGCGGCGGCGGCCTGACCCACAAAGCGGTCGAGTGTTTTCCCTTCCTGCTTGACAATTCCCATCCGAAGAAATTGGTGCGCTCGATCGACCTGATCAGCAGCGACGACAACCGGGTGACGCTCGAGATGTCACACCCCATCGTGATCTATTCGCGGACCGTTCTAAACGGCATGCTCCTGGATCGCGCGAAGGCGGCAGGCTGCAGCGTGCATCGCTCGCACGTAATCGGTGTGGACACATCCACGCGGAAGCCGCGATACTGCGTGGAAGGCGAGTGGCGGGAGACGGACTTTCTGGTTCTCGCGGCGGGCGCGCGAAATCACCTGCTTCCGGAAACGCGCGCGCTCCAACGCGATGAACTCGAGATGACGCAGGGCTATTTTGTTCCGCAGACTGCCGATTCGATCATTGTCAAGTTTTTACCGCACTTTGAAGGATACATCTGGTCCTTCCCGCGCTCCGATCATCTGTCCGTGGGGATCTGCGGGCAAATGACAGCGCACACGAGTTCCGAGCTTAAAGGGCACTTGCATACCTTCGTCGGGAAGCACCACGTGCCGATGGAAGGGGCGCGTTTCTTCAGTCACGTGCTTCCCTCTCCCCAGGAAAGCACGCTATCGCAACGCGCCGTTCTGGGGAAGAACTGGGCGCTGACCGGCGATGCCGCCGCATGGGTGGACCCGCTGACCGGGGAAGGCCTCTTCTATGCCATGCGCTCGGGTGAATTGCTCGGGCGTTCCTTAGCCGAAGGATGCCCGGAAAAATACCCCGCGCGGGTGAGAGCGGTGTTCTGCGCCGAACTCGAATTCGCGGCGCGAATCGTGCGCCGTTTTTATCGAGGCTCCTTCCTGGGGGCTGCGGTTACCACGCGCATGGTGCAACTTCTCCGCCGGAGCGCGGTGTTTCGCCAACTGGTGGGCGACCTCTTCAGTGGGACGCAGGACTACACCAACCTAAAGCGCCAGCTTTGGGGCCATCTCGGGTTTACGGTCAGTGAGTTTGTATCGAGCGTTTTGAATCTAGACCGTCCCTCGCGGACCACTGCGACGCAGGGCAGCGCTGGCGCGGACTAAAAATTCCGCCGGGTTAGCGAGGAATTACCGGAAGCTCGACGAATTCAAGAGACGAATTACACCGCAGTTCGGCGGACGATTACCTTGCGCGCCGGCGGAGGTATTAGGGTGGCCATTTTGCGGATCATCGCCAGCACCAAGCGCTTGTCTCCATCGGAAAGCGTGTTGGTATAGCGCTTGATCTCCGCGAGAAAGCGGATCTCGTCCTGCGAAAGCTCGCCCAGCATTTTTTGGGTCTCTTTGTCGCGCGGCGTTTCGGTGCCGGGGAAAAAATCGGCGAGCGAAATGTCCATTGCTTCGGCGATTTTTGCCAGGGTCTCCAGCGACGGCACGGTATGGCCGTTCTCCACGCGAGACAGATAACAGCGCAGCAAGCCGGTGCGGCGTTCAATGTCACCCTGCGACAAGCCGCGCTGGCTCCGATAGGTCTTGATCACTTCTCCGATATTTACACGAGGTTTTTCTTTCGGCACATTCTCCCCCAATCGAGGGGGTATCTTAGTCACTAACAGCAGGAGAAGCAAGCCTATTTTTTCAGGGGATGATGCGAACTAGATAACGGGGCGCGTGGCACAGGAGCGGCAAGCCGCGCTTGTCTATGGATTCGGGCACTGAACAAGGCACAGTTGCCGCGTTCTGAGGCTTACTTCGTCGATGATCCGCCCGCAACGCGGAATTAGCGTTGCGTGGGAGCGACCGTCGCCGGCTGCTGCAACCGGAATTCCAGCAACGTCTCGCTGGGGACCTTCACCTGCTGGCCGCGAGTCAACACTTGTACGGCACCTCCCGCGCCCGCGCCGACACCTGCGCCGATCGCCGCGCCCTTACCACCTCCGGCGATTGCACCGATGATAGCGCCTAAGGCCGCACCACCTCCGACTTTCTCGGCGGTATTCTTGCCGCGGCCTTTGCCCTTCAAAGTGTAGTCACTGCTGACGACCGGATAGTCTTTGCCGTCAATGACAAGCCGCGTTAGCTCCAACTGCAGTTCGGAACTTCCAGAGATATGGCCGGCCTCTTGCGAATTGGCGAGCCTACCATAGACATCGGCGCCCTTGTGAGCCACGAGCACGTTGTTGATATTCAGGTCCGTCTCAAGGGTGGCGTGGAAGACGTCGCCAACGTGATTCTTCGAGGAATCGACGCCGTCGATCATGCGCACGAGAAGAGTCTCGCCTGCGGGGATGGTCACGGTGCCATCGGTCGCTGGAGGGTTGGTTTGGGCATAGCTGGCCGGAGCTGGCGCCGCAACTTGGCGGGCCACAGGAGCGGCAGTAGGAGCCCCCCCCGTGAAGGTTAAGGCGACGACTTCGGTCACATTGAAGGTTTGCACTTCGCCGCTCACCTCAAACCGCACTACTGCCTGCGTTCCGCCGAGGTAGCGGCCGTCCAAGACTCTTCCGTCCTTCAATTCCAGTGTGTCGGCAGCGGCAGCGCCGACAAGCAAGAACCCCAATACTGTCATTGTGATAATGCGTCCCACGCTCTTCATGACTGTCCTCTCTCACTGAGCCGCGCATCCCGGCGGGCTCCTCAAATGAACTTCCTCCCAGAATCGAGCTGGCCATTTGATTCTAACGCATTCGATGATGGCGGGGGCAGGGGGGGTTGCGTTGAATTTCGTAGACCGTAACCCATCGGTGCAGAAGTGAAAAGGCCCAAGCCGGGGCGGGGTGGGCACGAGTCGACCCATTCCAAGCCGAAATCAGAGACGACCTAACTCAAAGCGGTAGCTTTTACCAGGCAGCCTACTGGTCCACCACGAGCTGCCCCTTCATGCCTCTGTGACCAAGCCCGCAACTATGGCAACACTTGAATGTGTAGGTGCCGGGTGTTTGCGCCAGAAACTCGATCGTGGCCGTTTCACCTTTTTTGAGCTGCCAGCACTCTTGAGGCGAAGCAAACGTCAATCCGGCGGGACCGCTGGAATCGACACCGTCGGGTGTGGCATTGATCTTGAAACCGTGATCGTGGTCTGTGGCAGTGATCTTGAGTTGAACTTTGGTGCCTGCCTTGACGTGAATCGGTGAACCCGAGTATTCGTACTTCTTGGCCATAACTTCAATAACCTGTGCGTCTTGACCTTGGACGCGAACCGACCCGGCAAGCGAAAGAAGCATTGCGAGGCCCAGAAGGTGCATGGGAGCCGCGGATAGCGGAAACCGCTTGGAAATCTTCATCATTGATTCTCTCCGTCGTGGAAGTAGTTAATTCTCGGTCTGAAGGCAACAACTCTTAAATTCAAAACCAACTCGCATCATTTCCGCATTCACTTTGCAACTGCAAAGCCGACCTAGGATGGACATGCTGGCTGTTGGAACATCACACTTTCCCAGAACAGACTCATTGATTCTGGGGCCAACCTGTCGATCCCAGGTGGTTTGCTCTAGCATAGCCGCCGAATCAGAAAGCACGGCAGCTTGCTCTGTGATTTTAGTTATGTCCTAAGACCTGCGGCGCGCCTCGTCCGCTTCTTCGGCCAGACGCATCAGGAACGCTACGATACCGGTGTTCTTGCCGGTTGCAGGGTCCAGAAAGAGTCCATCGTCCGCGAACGATTGAACCGAGGCCACTGCGCCTCCCTGTGCCGTGGACGTCGGGCGAATGATAGCCACAGGACCGAAATTCTTATTCAGAAAGTGTGTTGGCTCAGGCATGATCAAGTTTGCCTGCAACACTTTTCCTTGATTGTCGGTTTCGTTTTGGCTCTCCCCTTGGGCCACGTGAAGGTCCCTGAACGTAACCGTGGAGTTGTTTATCGGGTCCGTTACGGTAAGGGGCGGATTGCCCTGGTTGGCGTTCCCAGCCTTGTCCTGCCAGGTCTGGAAATGCATCGTCTCGCTCGGGCCGATGCTGAGCAAAACTCGCAATACTTCCAGGTTGGTCACTTTTTGAGCCAACGCGGGGTACAGGCTGGTGCCCCCCTGCTCGATGAAAGCAAAGTGGAATCCGGCGGTGAAGGCAATGGCTTGCAGTTTGCTAGTTATGCTGCTTGGCGGGTGGCTAGCATCACTACCGGCAGTATCGTTGTCATTTCTTGGAATCGCGGTAAACCGCCCTCCATTCAGACTGTTCGTGTTTGTTCCATCGAAATTCCCCGTCGCCTGGATGAACTTTGCGCCAAGATCGAAGTCGGGGTTCGTTATGCTGCGGTAACGCGTCCAATAGCTTGTGTCGACGGTGAGCTGCGTGAGGTTGGTGAGCCGCCCGCCGTCGCCTTTGAAGTTCTGATTCGCTCCTGCGGCTTTGCTCGTCGGCAAGTGGCGAAATTGTTCTAGACTGACGGCCGAAGCCCCCTTGGATTCCAAATAGTTCTGAAGGAACCTTGCGTGGCTGATCTCATCGTCGGTGTTATCGTGAATATACTGCGGCATGTCTCCATCTAGGATCGTGAGCGCCGCAGTGTACGCGGAATTTCCTCCGTTCACACCGGAGATCTCGTTGTCCTGGGTTCCTCCCAACTCTGAGTACTGAATCCACAGGTCGGCCTCGACTTGCTCTAACGCTTGCAAGAACGTCAGGATGGCGATGTCGCCCTTTGTAAGGGGAGAGCGGTCCTCCTCCTCTCTGGCGAAGAGTGGGGAGCCGCCGGTCAATAGGCCGGCACTCAATGTCGCCGCGCCGGCCGCTACTGTTCCCTGCTTCAGGAATGAGCGTCGATTTGTCTTGCTAGGGAAGATTCGTTCAGGTTTCTTCATGGATTCTCCTTAAGTTTTATCTTCTGCTTCGGACTGGTTTTTGAATCTTCGCGGCCTTCAAATGACTCGCGCAGATTCAAAGTTCTTTAAAACTCCTATATTTGGTTTCCCGCAGGAAAGATGAGGGCCCAACCCAAACTCGGTCGGGCCCTTTTAAAGCTATTGAACAGTCAGAGTGACGGTAGTCGTATGCGACAGGCTCCCGGAAGTCCCCATGATTGTGATGGTATTTGTGCTTCGCTGGGTTCCCGACCCGGTTTTCTTGTTATAGCATCCGCTGGCTGTGAGAAAGCTTATGGTAACTAGAAGAAGCAAAATACTCCGCGTCAAACGTGGCGGCCAACCTTGACCTATGAGCCGCTGTTTTCTTGCCGATCCCGCCGCTAGTAACCCCAGGAAACCGAGTCCCGGGACTGGGAGCAACATGGCCAGGAGGCGAGAATTCAAATCCGGTATGGAGAGGGACGCGGTCGAGTAGGGATTCGCGTTGGTCGCGATGGTTGCCATAGATGTTACCGTTCCATTCGCGGACGGGGTTGCGGAGGTAGGCGACAATGTGCAAGTTGAGCCGATCTGCTGGCCGGAGCAGGAGAGGCTGACGGCGGAATTGAAACCGTTCAGGCTGGTCAGGGTCACAGTGAAAGTCGCCCTTTGCCCTGCCGTAATGGTCTGCGTCGCGGGAGTCCCCGAAATCTTGAAGTCGGGAGTCGCTGCCGGTGTGGCCGGATTGGGGGTCATCGTGGCGAACACGCCTGTCGTCTCCGTGGCACCGCCGGCAGTGAAGTACATCGTGCCCGCAGTACCTGTTTGACCGCTGGCATCGAAAACCATATCCCACAATCCAGAATTGGTGATGACGGCGCCTGTGCCGTCCTTCATCTGGCCAACGAATGCTCCTCCAGGAAAGGTGTAGGCATTGATTGTGCCGTCGCCGAAATTACCCACCAGCAGGTTGGCGCTAGCGCCGAACGAGCCAAAGCTTGTGGGAGGAATCACAACGCCCCAGGGCGCGTTCATATGGCTATCCGCGATGCGTTGAATCATTGCGCCGGTATTGGGATCGAAGATATCCACGTAACCTGTGCCCGCCATTTTGATGGGATCGTGGTTTATGCCGGTTGGGCTAGCGACCGTGCTGCTGTCTTGGAGTGCGTATGTTACAAAAATTTGGTTATTGACGATATGAATCCCAAAGGGTGCATACCCGTTTGAATTTACTCCCGCAGGAACCGCTGGTGGGTTTGTATCCACGAAATTGCCCGAGAATTGCGCGTTAGCGGGCGCGAAACTCGTGTCATAGGCTTCCACCTTTGCCGCACGGAAATTGGTGGCGAGAAGGAACGTCCCCGTCTTGTTCGTGAGCAATGCCAAACCCTTGTAGACTGCGCCATTGGCCGCGGTGGGATTCTGGGAATTGTCCACAGCCACAATCGTTGGCGTGGGAGATGCACCCATGCCGTTCCAGCCGGAAATGGTGCCGTCCTCCGAAGCAAAAATAAACAAGCTGAAAGCAGAAGCCGTACCAGGCGCTGTAACATTGAAACCAGTGTTCCCTGTGTTGCCTACACATCCCGTAGGGGTTCCGGGATTTGAGCTACCGGCGGGAGGCGCAACGGGGAAGCTGCCCATCATGGCCCCCGTCTTGTCGTACAAACTGGTGACCCCGCTGTTGTTGTCCGCGATCCAGAATGGGTCACCGGGAATGATGCAGATTCCCCAAGGGTTAGTCAGATTGGAATCTTTAACAGGGCCCTGGCCCGACGGATCTGTAACCAAATTTTTCTGCGCATAACTATTGGCCTGGGCGAAAGCAGAGGGACTCAAAACAGAAGCGAAAAAAAACAGGCCCGTGAAAAACAATATTAACTTGCGCATAGGGCGATATTGCTCCTCTCAACATTTGTATTGACCACGAGGCTGTGTCGTTTATTCCCACGCGACGTTCTCCTCGGAATAGCCACGGTCGAGCCGCGGCGAGGACTGCGTGCTCTTGAATTTTGGATGCCTGATTCTCCGCAGGAATAAATCAAGGAGGGAACAAGCCTTTATAGACTTGGAACCCCTTCTGTGAGTGAGACTTATTGGGCGATCCCGCGTCTAAGCGGGAGAGCAAGCAACTTTTCCCCTGTGGGATTCATCTATTTTTGGAAAGGTCCTCGGCATGACGGCAACAAAGGCTGCCTGCCCGGCGGCGCGATTCGGCACATTCGAAATAGACTTGGAGTCGCGCGAGCTCCGGAAGCGGGGCATGCGCATACGCTTGGAAGATAAACCCTTTCAAATCCTGGAGATATTGCTTGAACGCCCGGGCCACGTCGTCACTCGCCAGACTCTCCGCCAGAGGCTTTGGCCGGAAACACACGTCGGATACGAACAGAGCCTAAACACAGCGGTAAATAAACTGCGCGAGTTGCTTGGAGACTCCGCGCAAAACCCGCGTTACGTCGAAACTCTGCCGCGTGTCGGGTACCGCTTCATCGCCCCCGTGGAAAAACCAGGCCAGAATCTCGGTCCGGCCAGGAAAAAGATGCTCGCCGTGCTGCCTTTTGAGAACTTGAGTGAAGATCCTGAACAGGAATTTTTCGCCGACGGCCTCACCGAAGAACTCATCTCCCACCTCGGCCAATTGCATCCGAAGCGTCTGGGACTGATCGCCCGCACGTCTGCCATTCAGTACAAGGGTTCCAAGAAAACTCTGGGGGAAATTGCCCGGGAATTGAACGTGGAGTACGTTCTGGAGGGCAGCGTTCGCCGACAGGGCACGAGCATCCGCGTGGCTGCGCAGTTGATAGAGGCCCGGGATCAGACGCATCTCTGGTCGTCGAGTTACGACCGGGAACTTCGCGACATTCTGGCTGTGCAACACGATGTAGCGGAGCAAGTAGGCCGAGCCCTGGCCCTTGAACTGTTGCCAGGTTATGACGCGGCGCGCGGCACGACCGATCCGGCGGCGCACGAAGCGTATTTGCGTGGACGGTTTTTCTGGGGTCAACGAAGCGAGGAATCCTTACGGAAAGCGATTGGATGGTTCGAACAGGCTCTGAGTCTTGAGCCCAACTATGCCCGGGCATACTGCGGGCTCGCCGATTGCTGGGGCATGCTGTGTTGGTTTGGAGCCCTGCCTCCTCGCGAGGCAGGCCCTCGGGCCCTGGAAGCGGCGACACGAGCACTGCACATCGATGACTCCCTGGGCGAAGCACACTCTTCCCTCGGCTTGGTCCGCTATTGGTACGAATGGAATTGGCGAGCCGCAGAGCAGGAGTTTCTGCGCGCGATCGAGCTAAATCCCAGCTATGCGCCCGCGCACCAGTGGTATGCGTCGCTTCTTTGCTCCATCGGCAGACTGGAAGAAGCTCACGCCCAACATCGGCTTGCGCGGCAGCTAGATCCATTGTCCCTGATCATTAGCATGGGCTCCGCCGATCCGTTCTTCTACGCGCGCCAAAATAGCCACGCCATCGCCCATTTGCGGGCAATTCTGGAGCAGGAACCGCGTTTCTTCCCTGCACTGTTCAACCTCGGCCGCGCGTACGTGCAGGAAAGAATGTACTCGGAGGCCATCACCGCCTTCGAAAAGGCCGTACAGCTTTCCGGTAATCGGGAGGGGCGTCCGGCCTTGGCACATGCGTACGCATTGGCGGGAAGGACGAGCGTCGCCCGCAGTATTTTGACCGAAATGAAGATCAACAACGGGGGACGTTACTCGGCTTCACCGATGATTGCGCGGATCCACCTGGGACTGGGAGAGATTGAAGAAGCGTTCGAATGGCTCCGCAAGGGTATCGAGGAGCGATCCTTCTGGATCATTTTTCTCAAGATGGATCCCGTCTATGATGAAATCCGCTCGGACCGGCGTTTTCGCGAGCTGCTTCTTCTGGCCGGGCTTGATTCCTAGACGCGAGAATCCTCTCTCGCTATGGGGTGGGCCTAACTGCGCAAACAAAGCGCCCTGGTCAGTCCAAGAGCATCGCTTGCGTCAGTCCGCCATTACCCGTCTACCTATACTCAGCGATTGGGTGCAGGTCTATTTTGGGGCAACCTGAACATTGCCACTGGCGACGTTCCACCCGTCTACTATCAACGCGAGATCTTTGCCGTTCAAGGCCGACAGGTCATACTGTCCGGAAATGCTGCGGCTTTCTCCAGGTAGCAATGAGAAATAGTTGTCTTCCCAGAAGATTGGGACAACATCCTCTCCACCTTTTCCGGGAGTCAACCGCAAATGCACCATGAAGGCAATGCTTTTGCTGGAGTTCCGCACCGTCACAGTCGCGGCGCCTTTTCCCCTCTCTGTTTTTAGCACGGCGCTAGTCTCCACGTTCACCTGGGGCAACGTATTCAATCCCGTCAGATCACCGAACTGCGATTGCGGCGTGTAGACGGTATCTTTCCTTTTCTCCCAGGCTAAGAGATCCGGTTTCTTGGAAAGCCAGTAAAAGTTGTCGCTCACGAGTTTCCCTTCACGGTCGTGCAACTGCAATCGCAGAAAATAGGTTTCCGTCAGCCCATCGACCTTCGGCAGCTCAAAGGCGCGGACGCTGCTGTCGGGCGCGAGGTCGAGCGTGGCGACTCGCGAGGCTTTCTCCGCGGCATCGAGACTGTAAACCTTCGCGTTGACTTTCATTCCGGGGAGAGGTTGGTAAGTCCCGTTGACCACAGCGACGGAGTTATCGTCGTAGGAATACTGCACGTGCACCAGCTCGCAGGCCTTTTTCGTCCCGAAATATCCCCCAGCCGGGACCAGATAATAGTCATAGAGATGCCAGATCAGCGATGGCCAGGCATTATTGAGCATCCATTGAATCACGCCAGTTGCGACGTACTTGTTTCGACCATAGGCTTCGAACATGGCGCGCTGGCCGTCGTACGTCATCGCCTGGGCTTTGCGCTCGTAATCGTCCAGCGAACTCGCATTCCCGTATCGTCGGTTCATAGCGTCTGTAAAGATGCTCACGTTTGTGAAGCGCTCGAGCCCGGCGTGAAAATTCCAGATCTCATCGATGGGCCACAAGTGTTCCTTGGGGATGAACCGCTCGAGGCTCTCTCGGGGAGGTATAGCCGGCCCCGGACTGGTCTCTGTGTTGTATCCATGAGCGCCGCCCTCTTTAGTGTCCGCCAACCAATAGACCGGAGGCACATATTCGTACGGCCCGGTCATCTTCACACCCGATTCTCCGGTCACGGTGGTGGAATCTGCGGATGCGGATGAGAGGGAAGGATTGGGCCACTCCAACTCTTTCAATATTCCCAGATACATTTTCTCTACATCGGCGGGCGGTGGCCCATCACTCCCATAGAGCCACACAAAAACACTCGGATGGTTCCGTAGAATTTGAATCTGGCTGCGCAAGGACTCGCCGGCAATCTTGTGCTCCTCGGAGTGCCAATTCTTCCACTTTTCCCAGGCGTCGCAACACGTCCACCCTGGCATCATGAGAATGCCGAGACGATCGGCCTTGGAGAACAATTCTTCACGGTCGATTCTTCCCTCCAAGCGGATGGCGTTCATGTTCATGTCTCGGACGTAGCTCAGATCGGCATCTAGCCGCTCCGAAGACCAGCGAAGAAGCAGATCCGGAGCCCACGCGGCGCCGCGAATGAGAACCTTGCGGTCGTTAATCTTAAAGAGCCGGTGCCCTTCGCCGGTAAGTTCGGAGGTGACCTCGCGAATCCCAAAGGGAACGCTCGCCGAGTCAGAAACCTTCCCGTCCGTTTCAAACGATAGCTGCGCGGTGTAGAGGTAGGGCTCGCCCATTTGATAGGGCCACCACAAACGAGGATGCTCAAATTTCAACTGCGGGAATTCCTTCGAAGTGAAGCGCGCCGTTTTTGTTTCTCCGGCATGCAACTCGACAGGTTGGCTAAGCTGAACGCCCTCAATTTGCGCGTGAAAAACGCCCTTCACATCCTGTTTCGTATCATTGCGCAGCTCCGCGCTGATCGTTAAGGAGGCAGCGGTATATTCCGCTTCGAGCGTCGAATTGATGAACGGATTCCGCAGGGCTACTGGACCGTTTGAGGTGAGAAATACTTCCTTCCAAATGCCCATATCCTTGTCGGGAGGCGTCGGATTCCAATCCACCCAAGTCATGGCCAGATCATTCTTCTCTGGCGCGAAGACTTCCAACGCTAGTGCGTTTGACTCTCCCGCGCGCAGGAGCTTGCTTACGTTGAATTCGAAGGTGCGAAACATGCCAGCGACATCTTTGGCATCGGCAACTTTTTGTCCGTTTAGCCAGACGTTCGCCCGATAGTTGATGCCCAAAAAGTGCAGCCAATTAGTCTTGGTATCGAACCCCACCGGCAGTTTGAATTCGGTGCGGAACCACCAGGAACACCGGAACGGGCTGTCCTTGGGCATGTCATGATTTGCAAAGAAATCTTTGGACGAATTGTACATTCCGGGGAAAGATTTCAAGTTCATTCCGTAATTGGGATCCGGATAGGTCTTGTCGTTTACCAGGACCCCGACCACTGTGGCCGGAATATCGGCTTGGTGCCAGCGAGCAGCATCAAAATTCGCAAGCGAGACCTGTTCACCGGAGGATTTGGACTCACACGACGATTGCACCTGCCAATTCTTGTGGAGATAGAGCTTGGCCGGCGGCTCCGTGGAAGTCTGCGCAGGAACAGTGCTTCCAAAAAGGGCAAGGATAGCGACCCCGAATGCAGAAAATTGGAACCAGCGCGCGAATGACATAAGGCTCCTCCGGCAGGCATGTTTGGTCATAACTCTTGTACCGCAACAAACAGTAGAGCTGCGAAACCGGTCTATATTAAACCGTTTCAAGTCAAGTTTACTGCAAATTTGAACGAATCTTTAGCCGAAGCAATGGCGCGGCAGATCTCAGGTCATTGGGTGGAAAAGGTGGTCCCGGAGGAGGGAGTCGAACCCACACGAAGCAAAGCTTCGGCAGATTTTGAGTCTGCTGCGTCTGCCAGTTCCGCCACTCCGGGTTGCTGATATTCAAAATAGCATGCCCGGAGCCCGCGCTCAAGGTTTCCACAGGCCCGCCGTACTCCACTAGACTCTGAGCGCCGAGAGGTCTACCCTATACCACCCGTTCGTCAGGGGTCCTAGACGCTTGGGACTACGAACGGTTTTTCCGAGGATGGCATGGCCAGCGTTACTGCGCTTCCTTCCGGGGCTCATCCGGAACACCGTGGACTTCCGTTTTGGATGGACCGTGTTCTGAGAGAGCTTGACCGGATGCATGGTTCACCCGATGCGGACACCGTACACGATTTGCGCGTAGCCATCCGCCGCTGCCGGTCGGTTGCGGCGGTCATCGAAGAAGTGGACCCACACCCGGCGTGGCACGAAATGCGCAAGGTGGCCCGCAAACTCTTCCACAAACTAGGCGCACTTCGCGACATTCAAGTAATGGAAGAATGGGTTAGACATTTGACCGCCGAGAGCGATTCTCTCCGTGCCGTGTTGCTTACAAACTTTGCATCCGAAGTACAAGGTCTTCGGGAGGATGCCCTCGAGGCCGCTGATCGATTTGACGCGCGGGCTTGGAAACGACTCTCGGGAGTGCTCCGGCAGCGCATGCGCTTCGTACCCGCTGGGAGCCTGGCTGCCGAATGTCTGGCGCTTGAACGATACCAGGAAGCAAAAGAACTCCACGCCAATGCCCTGCGCAGCGAAAAACCGAAGCCCTGGCACGCAGTGCGTATCGGCTTGAAGCACTTCCGCTACACGGTTGAAAGCCTGCTGCCCGAGCATCATGCGGCATGGAGCGAGAATCTGAAGCGAGTGCAGGATCTGCTGGGAGCCGTGCACGACCTCGACGTGCTCACCGGGATGGTCAAGGAAGCTTCTTCAGGCATGCCTCAATCGAGAGAACAGTTGCTCCAAACGATCGAGCACGAGCGGCACGAACGAATCGAAATATACCGCCAACTGACACTGGGAAAAACAGGTTTGTGGAATCAATGGCGTCATGCCCTGCCGCACGGGGAGCGGCTCGAATCCGCCGCGATGGCACGACTGCGCGCCACGGCCCGGGCTGCGGATGCTCATTCCCGCCGGACTTCAACGACCGCTCGCATCGCGCTGGCCCTGCACCAAAAGCTGGGCCGTCTGAAGGCGGGTCCGGCCTTCGTTGATCCTTCCGCCACACGGCTGCTCAGGGCGGCTGCATTTCTCCACGCGGTCACGCCGATGGATTCCGCAAAGGGACCGCATAAGTCGGCGCGAAAATACCTGGCCGGCCTCCCCATTCCGCCGGGCTGGTCCGGAGAAGAATGGGAATTGCTCGCCGGGATCGTGCGCTATCACCGGGGAGCCGAGCCGCGCTCCGGCCGTGGTCCGTTCGCTCAACTGAGCGAGAGACAACAGAAAGACTTGCGTGTGCTGGCCGGCATTTTGCGGCTGGCGCGCGCGCTTCGCAAATCTGGCGTGAACACAACTGTTGGCTTGCGCGTGGTCAGAACGAATGACGCCATTATCCTCCGCGTTCGCGGACTCACTGACAGTGCGCAATCCGCGGTTCGGCTGGCGGCGGGGAAACACCTTTTGGAAAGCTATCTGGAAATGCCCCTGCTGATAAAGCCCGACCAAGTTCAGCAAAAGCTGTTCACTTTGCCATCACCGGAATTGGGAGTGCCGCCGCTATCTGCTGCCTCCGACTAGAAGCCTTCCCCAATTCGCGCTTAGCCTCTCGCCGAGCGCAACAACTTCGGCGTTGCCAGCCATACCAATTGACCACTCGGCGGCGACAGGCGACGCAGTTCCACCAACGCCGCGCCCGCTTTCTTCAGCGAAGTCAAATGATGCCTGGAGCCGAGTGAGGTCGCGATGAGATCGTCGAGATGGGGCGCGTGCCCAAAACAAAACGCCGACGACGACTTCTTATCCCGAGCGAGTTCACGAAAAAACAAGGAAGGCTCCGCGCCGGGCAGCAGCAAGTCGCTGCGACGGATTCTTTGTTTTGGGTACTCCAAGGCCTCGGCAAAGATCTCCGCGGTCTGCACAGCTCGGACATAGGGGCTGGACAGGAATAAATCAGCCGTGATTCCCAGCGCCACGATTCCCCTCGCGACGCCGCGAGTTTTCTTGACCCCCTCTTCGGTTAGATAGCGTTCCGGATCGGGCGGGCATTTCGGATCTTCACGGTCGATCGCGATTCCATGGCGCACGATGAAGAGTTGCATTCTCACTCTCCTTCACAAATACTCACAGTAATCTCTCCTGCGTTAGGCAACGGCCTGCCGGAAATAGAGCCGCACATGAAATTCTTTCTCAAAAAGGTCCGCACCGCGAGCGGCGTCCCTTAGGTCTTCTGCCGCATCTCCCCGAGCCTTCACTTGCATCCCGACAGCGCCTCGCTGGAAGGAAGCTCGCAGGTTCGTCGCGCGCTGGCGATGTGAATGGTCAAGCGCCTCGGCAATTCTAAGAATCGCCGCCAGTCGCCGTGCGATGCGCTGATCACTGCTATTGAGCGAGGAATAGGCCGCATGATGTCCCGCTGGTTCTGATTTCCGATTGTGGTAGCGGACTAGCGCGGCAACGACGGCTCGATTTCGACCTTCAAGACCGGGGATGTCTCCGCTGAGGGTGAGATATTCCCCGTGCTTATGATGAGCGCGATGGCTCACCATGTGACCAACGTCGTGGAGGAGCGCGCCGGCTTCGAGCAATACACGAGACTGCGCCGGCAAGTGATGCACAGGCTGCAGTTGGTCAAAGAGCAAAACACTCAATTCGCGCACGTGTTCCGCATGTTGCTGATCCTCCTCGAAACGCCGCGCGAAGGTGCGAGTTCCGGCGAGGAGTTGCCGTGCAGCGGCGTCGTAGCGGTGCGGCTCCTTGCGCGAGAACGCTTCGCGTGCGATCTCCTGCAGCAGCCCTTCGCGCACACCCACACTGGGGATCAGTAGCGTACGAAGATTCAAATACCTTCCGAGCGTGATCAACGTGACCGCGGCGATGCCCATTACATCCGCGCGGTCGCGCCGAACACCGTAGGCTTTCATCCGCTCACGAACGTCGCGGCGCAAAATATCCGGCAGACGCTCACGCAGAAGAGGAAGTTGCAATGTAGACAGGCCCTGGACGCGCGGGCCGGGAGCGATGGCCGCCAATGTTTCGGCATTACCGCCCAGGGCGGCGGCAATTCCCTCGCCAAGGTTCGGCCGCGAGGGCAGGCGCGACTCCAGCAGCGCCCGGACATAACGCCGCACTTGCTCGGCCTTGGCAGGCCGCATCACACCAGGAAGACTGAGCGTGGTCATCAGCCGCACCGTGCCGAGCGGCAATTGCGCGCTGTATTCTATCGAATGATCCCGCAGGATACTGATCTCGAGACTTCCTCCGCCGAGATCGATAATGCAGCGCGGCGGCGTTTCCGGACCCAGAGCAGCGATCACCGCTTCCCTGCCCAGTCGCGATTCTTCCGCTCCACTGATGACTTCGAGTACGATGCGCGATTTCTGTTTGATGCGGCGCGTGAAAACTTTCCGGTTGCGCGCTTCCCGCAAAGCGCTGGTCGCCACGGCGCGGTAATGCGTCACGTCAAATTCATCCATGAATTGGCGAAGATGCCGGAAAGCCTTGACGCCCTTCTTGAAAGTGTCCTCCGTGAAGCGATGCCGGACAAAAACGTTCTCGCCCAGGCGCAGAGGATAGCGTTCCGTGTGCAGCGGCTCGATGTCAAGTGCGGAATAGGCGCGGGAGATGGAGAGGCGGACTGCGTTAGAGCCTGCATCGATTGCGGCAATGTGAACCGGCTCTGGCATCGGAAGTCTTACCGCCAGAGATGCGCCAGAGCGGCGGAGGGCGCGTACTTGGTGGCACGGATGCCGAGCTGCTCCGCAATGCGCAGGCGCAGCACTTTGTTGACCGCGGACACACTGCCTTCTCCGTCAAGTTCGATGAAGGAATGGCGCTTGGCCATGACTTCGAACTCCCGTTTGATCATGGTCTGGTATCGGATAAACGACCAGTACAGGTCGTGCGAGAGCGACATGTCGCGCCCAGCCTCCCAATAGCTGATGGCCTGCGCTTTCTTGAACTCTCGAGCAAAAGCCGTCTCAGGCCGGACGTTGAGCCAAAAGGTGAGATGAGGACGCAGCGCCATGGCATAGAGTCCGTTCAGGTAGTCGCGATTGATTCCGCGAACGACGCTCCGAGCGATCAACGTGAAGATAAAGCGATCGGCCAGAACGACGGTGCCCGAGCGGAGAGCAGGGAGAATGCGGTGCTCCACTTGATCGAAAAAATCCGTGGCATACATCAGCGCCAACGTCAGCCGGGTAACGGCATTTTTTGCCAACAACTCGTCGATATCCCGCCCCACCAGATTGGAACGCCGCAGCCCACTGGTCTGAACCGCGAAACCTTCCGATTCGAGCCATTCTTGCAAAAGGGCAATCTGCGTGGAACGCCCCGAGCCGTCCATCCCCTCGATGACGATCAAAGTACCTGTGATTTCGCTGGGATCGAACCCAACTAGAGGTTCCCCAAAAAAATATTGTGAAGTGCTTTCTTCGGTGGCAACAGCCTTTACCGGCACTGCGGGGAGAGGAGTGGGCGTCTCGGAAGGAGCAACGAGGGGCGCGGCCTTCTCTTTTTCCTGATCGGGCATGCTCACTCCGCTTCCAGCACGCGGGGCGCAAATCGGTTCAAGTCAATCTTTGACGCCACGATGTCGCGCATCTGTTTCTGAAGTTTGTTCACGGGCAGCGTCCCGTCCAGGACTACAAAATTGTCCGAGTCGACCATCCTGTCGTATTCCTCGAGGATGCGCGCCTGAAACAGCCGGAAGCTTTCCGCGCGGTCATACGACATCCCGAGATCCATCCCCGCTTCGTAGTATTTCAATTTTGGACGGCCGCTCAAAATACGGTGCACCGCCACGTCGAGCGGTGCGCGAAAATAAAACGTAATGTCAGGAATTGGCGCAAAGCGGTAGAGATTGCGGAGCCAGCGGGGCGGACAACCTCGGGCGGCGTCGCGCGCAAACGCGGTGTAGATATACCGGTCAGCCAAAACCAGATAATCCCCCTGCAGCAGCGGCATGATTTGCCGTTCGCAGCGGTCCGCAAAATCCGCCGCATGCAACAGGGAAAAAGTCGTCGGAGTCAGCAGTCGACGTTGTTTCCCCCGTCGGGTCGCGGATTTCACCAACGGCGAGGAGTTCCACTCCGTGAAATGCAACCGGTAGCCGCCGATTTCCAGCCAGCGCTTCAGCAAATAGAGCTGGGTGCTCTTGCCCGAGCCGTCCGTGCCTTCGACCACAATGAGAGCGCCAGGGTATGCGCGGCTCGGGACAGGTCGCCCGGGCTGAGGCAGCGTGGATTTTCCGGGCTCGGTGCGAGGCTGCTTTTGTATTACGTCTTGAGTTTCCATCAAGCTGTTCAGGTTAACGCACTATTGCTAGAGCCTAGTTCAGTTTTGTTACGCGCGTATTACAACACACCGCCGCTAGGCCCGCAATGCAGGCGCCCGGCTCTTAGAAGACCGAAACCTTGATGTGCAGGAATTTCTTCGGGTTTTGCCGGAAATCGCCAAGCAACAAGCGCATGTCCCCGGTCAAACCGGTCAGGTTGTCATAAAGCTTCGGGTCGGAAAAGAGTTTCCCGGCAGTTGTGGTGTTGTCATTTAGCTTCGCGGTGGCGGAGGCGAGATTCGTGCTCGTATCGCGCAACTGGTTGTACAGTGTTTCATCCGTCACGAATTTTCCCAGGCTACCCTTTCCGGCGCGCATGTCTCCAAGAAAGGAATTCCCTTTCGAGATCGCGTCCTTGGCCTGATCGTATAGTGTGGGGTCGTAGAGGAGCTTTCCAATTGTTCCCTTCTGCGCACGCACGTCCGCAAGAATCACGTTGACGTTATCCAAACCTTTGTCCAGCTTGTTGTACATTTCATCGGAAACGATCACCTTTCCGAGCGTTCCTTCTCCCGCCTGGACATTGCTCACAATCTGGTCGCCCTTCCCCAAAATATTATTGAGATGGTTGTAGGCCTGGTCATCCGTCAGCAACTTTCCGAGCGACCCCTCCCCGTTCTTGACGCCGGCGATCAATTCCTGCACATCCTGCGAGAGTGCTTGAAGGTTGCCGAGCAATTCCGCGCTGCGCTCCACCACTTCCTTCATCGCTTTTTCCTCCGTGCCCGGCACTTCTTGACCTTCCTTTACAGGCACGCCGGTCAGACCTCGCGAAATATTCAGATAACGATTTCCGAGCAATCCTTCCGTCACCAGGCTGGCAGCGGAATCCGTGAGGATGTCGTTTTGGTATCGGCGGTCAACCCGCATACCCACCTCGATGTTCCTGTTCTTGTCGGGCACGCGGCCGGGGGTCCGCTGCAACAACTTGATGGACTCCACGTTTCCAATCTCCACGCCGTCCAGGCGTACTGGAGCGCCGACAGCAAGACCTGAAACTTCCGGTAGATAGGTCTTCAACCGATACTTCGGCCCCAGAACGTTACCGCCGGTCACATAAAAGATCCCTACTGCAAGAACAAACAAGCCGACCAACACGAAAAGCCCCACTCGCAATTCGGTCCACGTCAATTGTTTGCGCTGCGCCATCGATGCTCCCCCTTGCCGAGTTGCCGGCAAATCGCCAGCACTCAGACTACCGCAATCTCACACTAGAAATCGCCTCAGATAAGTGTCCTGTGAATTCGCGATCTCTTCCGGCGTTCCTTCGAAGTAGACGCCGCCGTCGCGCAAAACAAGGAACCGCGTCCCGGCCGCCTCCGCCGCTCCGTCTGCGCCGTCTCGAACAACGCGCTTGGTTTGCGCATCGAACCGGTAATTGGCCATCGCGAACCCGTCCTGCAGGCGGTGCGTCGCGAGCATCGCCGTCACTCCATAGACGTCGCGGAGCCGCAGAATGAGCGCGATGATGGTCTGCGATGTTACGGGATCGAGCCCCGCCGTGGGCGAATCGTACAGCACGATAGGAGGCCGATTAATCAGCGCGCGCGCGATCGAGACGCGGCGTCGCATTCCGCCCGATAGCTCCGGCGGAAATAGATCGAGGGTATGCTCGAGCTCGACGAAGCGCAGCACTTCACGGACGCGCTCTTCGATTTCCTCCTCGTTCCCTCGTTCCTCGCGCAAACGATAGGCCACATTGTCCGCCACAGTCATCGAGTCAAACAGTGCGCCCTCTTGAAACACGAAACCGATCTGCCGGCGAAACTCCAACAGCTCCCGCTCCGGCATTTCAGAGACTTCTTTTCCCAACACATTTACTGCGCCGTTGAGCGGTTGCAGTAACCCCGCAGCGAGCTTCAGGGTGAGCGTCTTGCCAGCCCCGGTTTCCCCGAGAAGCACAAGCGTTTCGCGCGACAGAACTTGAAAGGAAATGCCCTTCAGAATCTCGCCTTCGTCGAAGCCCAGGTGAACATCCAGAAACGTGATAGGGGCGGCAGAAGCTGGAGAAGGTATGGCGGCGCTAGGCATCGGTAATGCAGCAATTATAACGGCAAATGAGACAGGTGGCGCAGACTTCGTCGATTACGAGATGGAACGGGCAAGGCTGGACTAGAAGAGTTTGTTCGCGAGGTAAAGCGAGATTTTTGTAAGAAATGTATCGGCCACGATGATCAGCACGGAAGCCACAACCACCGCTTGTGTCGTGGCACGCCCTACGCCCTGGGTGCCTCCGCGCACTGTCAGACCTTTATAGCAGCCGACCGTGGATAAAATAAATCCGAATACCAGCGCCTTGCAGAATCCTTGCATCAAGTCGGCAAATTCGAGCACGTTCACGGAGCGCCGCCAGAACTCGACGGCGTCGAGGCGAAGGGAAAACACCGAGGCCATACAGCCTCCCAAAAGGCCAAAGAAAACAGCCAAAGCCACAAGCAAGGGAAAGACGATTACGGTGGCAAGCACGCGCGGGGTCACCAATTTCCGGCCAGGGTCGGTCCCCATCGCGCGCATGGCGTCAACCTGCTCGGTCACCAGCATCGAGCCGAGCTCCGAAGCCATACCCGAAGCGCAGCGGCCCGCCACCAGCAATCCCGAGATCGCCGGTCCCAGTTCACGCACGAGGGCGAGCGAGACGACATCGCCTGTCAGGGAAGTCTGTCCGAAACGCACGAATTGTGAGCCCGTTTGCAGCACCATTACCGCGCCGATAAAGAACCCCGATAACAGGATGATGGGAAGCGACCCAACCCCGATATTGTCCATTTGCGCGAGGGTGTCCTGGAAGTAGCGCGGCCCGGCGGCGAGATTCGTTACGGACCGGAACGCCAAATCGGCATAGCTTTGTACACCGGCGACCCATCCCTTCGCGGTGTCGCTTAACGCCTCGCGGACGGTAGGAGGAACATCCGCCTTCGATTCGCGTCCGGTAATTGGCAGTGGAGTGTCTACCACGGTCTCTTAGCCACCGAGTTGGCTCAACGAACGAGCCCGGTGCGAATCCCTGGGAGCTGAATTACGTCGTCGAAAGCCTAACCGTGCGCCAGAGACACGTCAAGTAACCGCTATCGAGAATCGATTGAGAAAATTAGCCATTCTGGTTTGGTATCCTAGCTGAGCCGTGCCGAATCAGATTATCCGCATCGATCATGTGCAACTCGCGGCGCCTGAGGGCTGCGAGGCCGCTGCCCGCGAGTTCTATGGGGCCATCCTTGGCCTCAACGAACTTGAAAAGCCACCCGCGTTGCGCGCGCGCGGCGGCTGTTGGTTCCAGTGCGGCTCGCAGCAGCTTCATGTCGGGGTCGAACGCGAGTTCCTTCCGGCGAAGAAGGCACACCCCGCTTTCGCGGTTCGCAATCTCAATAATCTGCGCGAAGCGCTTTCCGCTCACGGTATTCGAGTTATCGACGACGAGGCCATCCCCGGTACGCCACGCTTTTACGCCGAAGATCCCTGGGGCAACCGCCTGGAGTTCTTTCAGGAACCGTTCTGATCTCCTGAGTCCCCCCACCGGCGGGTCTCGTACCAGCTTAGAGCGCGCATTTGTTCCCGCCGCGCACAGAGCACCGCTGGACGTCACGCGGCACGGCAGTTACACTTTTACTTTTCACTTTCGCTCGTCAAGCTCTTGTGGGGGAACCGATTTCCCGATGCTGAGATTCTTCACCGCGGGCGAATCACATGGACAGGCGCTTCTCGCGTTCGTGTCCGGACTTCCGGCCGCCCTGCCCGTTGATCTGGAATTTATCAACCTTGAGCTACACCGCCGCCAACTTGGTTATGGCCGCGGAGGCCGCCAGACAATCGAAAAGGACCGCGCCGACATTTTTGCCGGTGTGCGTCACGGAAAAACCATCGGGGCGCCTGTCGCCCTGCGCATCGAAAACCGCGATTGGGTCAACTGGGAAAAGATTCTGCCGGTCGAAGCCTCGGCCCAATCCTCTGCCAACGAGAGAAAACTTCTCGCCCCCCGGCCGGGTCACGCCGATCTCGCTGGTTCTCAGAAATTCAATTTTCATGACGCCCGCTACGTTCTGGAACGCGCCTCAGCGCGCGAGACTGCCGCCCGAGTCGCCGCCGGGGCGTTCGCAAAACTTCTTCTCCGCGAGCTTGGCACGGAAATCGCCAGTCACACCCTGCAGGTTGGCCATGTGCGGCTCGAACGCGCCGCGCGCTGGGATGAAATTCGCGCGACTTGCACTGACATCGAATCGCCTCTCCGCTGCGTTGATCCAGCGGTGCAGAAAAAAATGATGGCAGAAGTCGATTCTGCCCTCAAAGCCGGCGACACTGTCGGCGGCATTTTCGAGGTTATCGCCCACAACGTACCTGTGGGCCTTGGGAGCCACGCGCAGTGGGACGAAAAGCTCGACGGAAGGCTCGCACAAGCAGTGATGAGCATTCAAGCGGTAAAAGGGGTGGAAATCGGCGCCGGCATTACGGCGGCCGGCTCCTGTGGCAGCGAGGTCCAGGACGAGATTTCCTATGATAAATCCACAAGGAGGTTCCGCCGCTCCAGTAATCGCGCCGGCGGTCTCGAAGGCGGCATCACCAATGGTGAAGACGTTGTGGTTCGCGGCTACTTGAAACCTATTTCAACGTTGCGCCGCGCGCTCGGCACCGCCGACATGGTCACAAAGGAGCCTGTACGGGCAGCATACGAACGTTCCGATTGGTGCGTCGTTCCGGCCGCGGGAGTCGCCGGCGAGGCTATGGTGGCACTTGTGCTGGCGGACGCTTTTCTGCAAAAATTTGGAGGAGACTCCCTCGCCGAGATGCGGCGGAATTTCGACAACTATGCCCGACAAATCGACGAGTTCTGAACCCGTCACACCGGCGCCGGAAATCGCCGTTGCCCCACGCAAGATCTATCCGATCGTCAAGTACGGCAACCCCATCCTGGAAAAATCCACGCCGGCCGTAGAAAAGTTTGACGCCAAACTCGAAGAGCTCGCCGAAGACATGTTTGCCTCTATGTATGCGGCGCAGGGCGTCGGCCTCGCCGCGCCTCAGATCGGCTTGAGCCTCCGGCTTGCGGTCGTTGACGTGACCGCTGGGAAAAATCCGGAAGCCAAATTTGTCCTTGCCAACCCGGAGATCATTCACGCCGAAGGCGAGCTCCGCGAAGAAGAAGGGTGCTTGTCGGTTCCGGGTTTCCGCGGCTACGTGGTGCGTCCCCAGTTCGTCACCGTCCGCGCCCAGGATCTGAAGGGCGAGGAGTTTGAAATTCGCGGCGAAAACTTGCTGGCGCGCGCTTTCTGTCACGAAATCGATCATCTCAATGGCATTCTCTTCCTTCAGCACCTAAGCATGCTGAAGCGCGACCTCATCAAGCGCAAAATCAAGAAACTCAGGAAACAGGGCGAGTGGTAAGCGCCGGAGAGGATGCGCCATGCGCATCGTGTTCTGCGGCACTCCACACTTCGCGGTTCCTACACTCAAGCACCTGTTCGCTCAGCCCGGCTTCGAAATTGCCGGCGTGATCACCCAGCCGGATCGACCCAGAGGCCGCGGCATGAAACTTTCCTTTTCTCCAGTAAAGGAAGCGGCCTTCGCCGCCGGTTTGCCGGTTCACCAGCCGGAGAAAATTCGTTCTCCCGAAGCCCAGACGATGTTGCAAAAGCTCGCCCCAGATTGCATCGTCATCATCGCTTACGGCCAAATCATCCCCGCCAACTTGCTGTCGATTTCCAAGTACGGTTGGATCAATCTTCACGCTTCACTGCTCCCGAAGTATCGGGGCGCGGCTCCCATCCAATGGGCCATCGCCAGGGACGAGACCACCACCGGGCTCACAACCATGCGTATCGACGCGGGCATGGACACAGGTGAATTACTGCTGCAACATGAAATCGAAATCGGTCCCAAGGAAATCGCCCCTGAATTGGCCGCCCGCATGGCCGAGGCCGGAGCCCCTCTCATGGCCGAGACTCTGCGCGGCATCGCCGCGGGAAATCTTTCTGCCCACCCTCAGGAACATACTCAAGCGACATACGCGCCATTGCTGAAGAAAGAGGACGGGGAGATCGATTGGACGCGCTCGGCGCAGGAAATCTACAATCGGATGCGCGCGTTTACTCCCTGGCCGGGAGCCTTCACCAGATTTCGCGGCCATGCTTATCACGTTTGGGCGGAGCCATCGACGAGCGAAGTCAGGAACCTTGAGGCTCCTTTGCCTCCGGGCACGTTGCGCGTCGCCAAGGGCTTCTACCAGAACCTTGGCGTGGGGGAGAAATTAGGAGCATTACTTGTCTCCTGCGGCCGAGCAACCGAATTGCGCATTGTGTCCGTCAAACGAGAAGGAGGCAAGAGCGTTGACCCCCTTGAATGGGCATACGGTGTGCGGTTAACCGAAGGGGAACGCCTCGGCGATTCCTGATTTGCGCCGCGAAGTGCGCTGAGTCATACTCAGTTTTGTTTCGCTTCCAATAACTCGACTTCCATCGAGTCGAACACGCGCCATTGGGCCGACTATACCGGGAGATTGTTTTTCATGAAAAAAGCTCAACCTTCACCGGCTCAACGGGATTTCTCTTTTCGCGCAAGGGCACAGATGCGCGTCGCGCTCTCTTGCATCTTGGCCGCGCAGCTCGCGGGCTTCTCCCCGGTTTTCGCTGCCAGTGATTCCGGGGTGGATCAAAAGAAGGCTCCCGCCGATCCGGTTCTCAAAACCATGCAGAGCGAGCTCGCACGCGCGTCCAGTGAGCTGGCGAAAGCTGACCCTTCGCCTTATTTTCTCGGTTACACCGTCTACGATCAGGACCTCGTGGTCCTCGTCGGTGCATACGGAAGCTTGCTCACCGACGCAGCTCTCCAACGCCGAGAGGCGGACGTCACCATGCGCGTGGGATCCCCAACCCTTGATAATACTCACGGGCAGAGTCGTGGGAGCGGCGTCACGTCCGGAACTTTGCCACAGGGCAATGATCCCGACGCGCTGGCCCGCGTCCTATGGGAACTCACCGACCGGGAATACAAGCGTGCCGCGCCGGCGTACCTGAACGTAAAAACAAACACCGCAGTTCGCGCTGAAGAAGAAGATAAGTCGCCGGACTTCTCCAAAGAAACGTCAGTAACGCACGTCGGGGATTCCAAAGCGCCGCCAGCTTTCGACCGGGCCGCCTGGGAAGGTGAGATACGGAGAATTTCCGCGGCTTTCCGGAAATATCCCGATGTTTATTTCGCCTCGGTAGTCTTGCAGGTGCAGAACTCGAATTCGCGGCTGGTCTCGAGCGAAGGCGCAGCCATTGTTACGCCGAGCGTCTCGACGCGGCTCGTCATGGAAGCGCAAACGCGTGCCGAAGACGGGATGGAGCTCCTTCGCGTCGAAACATTCCAGGCCCCTTTGGCAAGCGGCCTGCCGAGCGAGACGGAGTTAACCGCAAAAGTCGACAAAATGGCAACGGACTTGAAGGCTTTACGAAGCGCGCCGGTCGCCGAGCCTTATGATGGCCCCGCGTTATTGAGCGGCCGCGCTGCCGCGGTATTTTTCCACGAAGTGCTGGGGCACCGCCTTGAAGGTCACCGCCAAAAAGACGAAGAGGAAGGACAGACGTTCACGAAAAAAGTGAACCAGGAAGTCTTGCCGAAATTCCTCAGCGTGGCCGACGACCCCACCATCCAGGAGTTGGCAGGCGTGAAACTCGCAGGATCATACCCCTTTGACAATGAGGGCACTCCAGCGCGGCGGGTCGACGTTATCCAAAACGGCGTACTGAAGAATTTTTTGATGTCCCGCATGCCCATCAAGGATTTTAGCCAGTCCAACGGGCACGGCCGCAACCAGCCCGGATTGATGCCCACTGGCCGCCAAGGCAACCTGATTGTTACCTCCACCCAGAGCATCCCGGAGAATAATTTGCGAGAGAAGTTGATCGAGGAAGTAAAAAAACAGGGTAAACCGTACGGTCTGTATTTCGATGATATCCAGGGCGGATTCACCCTGACGCAGCGCTCCCTTCCCCAAGCATTTCAGGTTCTCCCTGTGATTGTGTACCGCATATATGCCGATGGAAGGCCAGACGAACTTGTGCGTGGTGTGGACATTGTGGGCACGCCGCTGGCCGCCCTGACGCGCATCATGCTCACAGGGGACGCGCAACACGTGTTTAACGGCGTGTGCGGCGCGGAGAGCGGACAGGTACCCGTCTCCGCGGTGGCTCCCGCCATGCTCTTCTCCGAAATGGAAGTGCAAAAGCGGGCCCACGCGCATGACCGGCCGCCCATTCTGCCTCCGCCAGGATTCGAGAACAGCACAACGGCGCAAGACGCGCAAACTCACCCGGGGGTGAAGCCGTGAAGACTCTTCGTGGAGTAACGCGACTTCTTCTTGCGGCATTTCTATTCATGGGGAGCGGGCATCCATGGTCCGCGGCTTCTCGGGATGCAGAACCGGAGGCTGACACCGCTAGCGCCAGTGCCGCTGCTCACGCCGCCGCGAACGGCGACGCCGTGCTCGAGGCGCTGCTGACGGAGCTCGACCGTTCCAAAGCTCAGCTAAAGATGGATCAGGTGCGGCCGCCGTATTACATCGAATACCGCGTGAATGATGTCAGCGAATATGTAGCGGAGGCGGCGTTCGGGGCCCTTCGTGAGCACCAGAACATTCGTGTCCGCGTTCTTCGCGTCGTCGTCCGCATCGGAGATTACAAGCAGGACAGCTACCTAGGCCAGGGCATGGGCGAGACGAACATACTTCCCCTGGATGACGACCCCATCGCGCTTCGCCGTCAAATCTGGCTGGCGACCGACGAGGCCTACAAAGCAGCTGGGCAGGCGTTGACGGAGAAACAGGCGGCGCTGAAACAATTTAGCGCCGAAGAACATCCCGTTGACGATTTCGCACAAGCCTCTGTCGTTACGTCCGTCGAACCAATCGTTAAACTCCACCTTGACGAAGCAGCCTGGGCGAAAACTCTTGAGGATGTATCCGCTCTCTACCGGCAATATCCTGACGTGCAATCAGTGACCGCTTCAGCGCGCTTCTCCTCCATCAACGAATATCTGGTCAATTCCGAAGGCACCGTGACGCGCAGCGGCAGGAATACCTTTAGCGTGCAGCTAAACGGCTCGGCGCAGGCGGCCGACGGCATGCGCCTAAGCCGTAATCCTTTCTGGATGGCGGCCCGTTTGGAAGAACTACCGGCGCACGATGCCCTTGTTGGCGAGTCCAAGAAAATGCTGGATACGCTGGTCGCATTGCGGCAAGCGCCGATCGTGGAAGAGGATTTCCGCGGCCCGGTGATATTTTCGCCCGATGCGGCGGACGACATCGTGGCGTCGATGATCGGAGCAAACGTGCTCGGACGTAAGCCGCAGCTTGGCAGGCCCAACCGCACCACCGGCGCGTTTGCCACCAGCTATAAGACGCGAGTTTTGCCGAATTTTCTGTCGGTCGTCGATGACCCCACACTGAAAGAGTTCAAGGGGAAGAGTTTGGTGGGTAGCTACGACGTGGATGATGAAGGCGTGCAAGCGCAGGCTGTAACCCTTATCAATTCCGGAACGCTCACCAATTATCTTCTCGGGCGGCAGCCGATTCGCGATTTTCCCGCCTCGAACGGGCATGGTCGCGCCGCGCCGGGCGCTTTTCCTGCTTCCAATCTGGGCGTGCTTTTGCTGAAGAGTTCCGAAGCGCAATCGCCAGAAGAGCTGAAACAGCGCATTGAGCAAATAGTTGGTGACCTGGGCAAGCCTTACGGCTATCGCGTGGAAACCATGGGCGGGGCTGCCCCGCGACTCCTCTATCGCGTCTATGCAAAAGACGGGCACGAAGAACTGGTTCGCGGCGCCGTTTTCAACGAACTGGATCTGCGCGCACTGCGGAGCGACTTGATCGCCGTCGGCAACGATCCGCTGGTGAGCAATCGCGCTGGTGGAGTGCCCACGACCATCATCAGTCCTTCCCTGTTGTTTGATGAACTGGAAGTCAAGCGCGCGGACACCAGCAAGGACAAGCTGCCCGATTATCCTGCGCCCCCTCTCGCGAGAAAATAATGCGAAGCCTCCCCAGGATCACGGACAGCTAGAACCAAGAGCGGACTATTCTCATGACGTTGCGAGAGAGACTCGAATGGTTGACCCGCATGATGCTGCTGGCATTCATCTTGATGTCCGCAGCGTTCCTGAGCGCCATCACCGCGATGCGCATCGCCATTCACGGCCGCGAAGTCACGATGCCGAACTTAGTCGGTAAGAATGTCGCGGAAGCCAGCAAACTTTTGCAGTCGGGCGGGCTCGTGCTGCGCGTGGCGGACCGGATCTACACGGATATGCCCATCAATGTTGTTGTGCGGCAGACGCCGCCGGCGGGACTGCTGATGAAAGTATCGCAACAAGCTCACGTGGTGCTCAGCCTTGGCCAGCGCGAACTGCAGATTCCCACGCTCGAAGGTAATACGCTGCGCGCGGGAAGAATCGAACTGCTGCGTGCTGGCTTGCAGGTAGGCGAAGTTTCGGGTATGAACATGCCGGACCCCGCCGATACCGTACTGGTCCAAAATCCCAAGCCGGGGACGGGCGCCGCGACACCGCGAGTAGATGTCCTTGTCTCGCAAGGCCCGCCTGAGACCGCTTACGTAATGCCCCATCTCAACGGCCTGAATGAAAATGACGCCCAACACCGCTTGGATGTCGCCGGCCTGCGCCGCAAGGTGAATTACGTTTCCGCCCCGCAATGGCCTCACGGCGCCGTGATCGACCAAACGCCCCTCGCCGGAACACGGATAGCCACTTCCTCTACGATCGAACTTACCGTCGCAAACTAGCCGCGGGATCGCCAATGCTTGCTGGACGCTCGATTTAATGTGGCGTGGATGCTGACGCAACGCGCCGCTTGGCTTTGATGAGGACATCTACGGAATCAGGGCGGCCGTTCCAGAAATCCAAGCGGACCCGGCCGTCAGGGAGTTGAGTGACAGTGGCAGGAATTGCGCTGGCCGTGAGGTACCATCCGGGGGGCAAAACCACGGCATTGCGGGGCCGGCTGAGACTTCGGTCGAACACAAGTTCGTCGCCGTCCAGGCGGTAGCTGCCTGGGGCCGTATATGTTTCCGAGATGCGCAAACGAATGGATTGGCCTTTTTTCACTGGCGGGAACGGAATCAACACAATTTGGGTAGTGGCTTTAACCGGCTCGCCAGGATCAATCTTATCGGCGGCTAGGTCGGCACCGGTGAGAAGACGCGTGGAAAGCTTTTCACCGGTGTCGAGAATGTAGGCGGAGGGATCCGAGATGGTGCTCCCTTCGCGGACGATGTTGAGATATTTATCCGTGCCGGGACGTGATTCCGTGTAGTCGTGGTAGAGGCTGAAGGCGTGCGTTTCCGGTTGCTGGAGAAAGTAGACGATATCGCGATCCTGATGGGCGCGCTCGGAAAGCCGCTCCCTCTCGGTTTCACCGTCAAAAGGTGCTTCCCAGCTCTTGGATTCGGCCGGAACATGCGGCACGGCGGATGGGCCCGTTTGCGCACCGGGTTTCGCGCGGAGAATCAACGGAGCTTCAGTTGAGCCGGCGTTGACGAAACTGATGGCGACGCGGCCGTCGGGTTGCGTCAGAACTTCCGAGGGAAAGTCGCACCCGATTAACTCGTAACCGGCCGGGAGCACCACGGTGTTACGCTTGATGCTGAGCGAACGATCGAAAACGATGGCATCACCCTCGCGGTAGTAGCTCTTGGGGTCTTTATATGTTTTAAGAATGAGGAGCCGGCCTTCGCCATCTGCCGGAACTGGGCGTGCGAGATGCACCTTGATGTAGTTAGTAGAGGCATCCTCGTCTGTCATGAGGGGATCCTTGCGGGCCTCGGCTCCGCTGACGATTTCAAATTTTAGGGGATCGCCGTTCATGGCGTCGAAGACGGCTTCGTCGGACGCGGCGCTACCCTTGCGGATAGGATTGAAGTAAACCTGAGCGCCCGGAGTCGTGGCGGTGACTTCGTAAAAAATCTTGAAACTGGCGGTGTCGGGTGCTAGCAACTCGTAGCGCGTGCACTCGTCGCTTTCGGTTTGCTTGGCGGCGGATTGGGCAGGTGGTGCGGCTATCTGCTGCTGGGCACGCGATATGGGTCCGGTGAAAAGCATCATGCCGGCGGCGATTGTCGGAAAAATTCGTCCAGGCATGGAAATTCTCCTTGAGCCCCAAGCCTGCGATCCTTATGGGGCGCAAATTGAAAGCTCTACTCTACCTGCCTTTTTCGAGGAGCGTCTTCCAGCGGGCCCAGGCTTCTCTGCGGGCTTTGCGATTGGCCTCGCTCGCGTCAGGAGCCTCGCCAGCGCGCATGAATCCGTGACCGGCGCCATCGTAAACCACGGGGTCAAACAATTTGCCCGCGGCCTTCATCTGTTCCCGGGTGTCGGGCAGTGTGGCGTCGATTCGCGCGTCGTTGCCGCCATAGAAGCCGTAGACAGGAGCTTTGATTCGGGACATGGCCACCTTGTCCGGCGGTGGGCCGTAGAAGACAAAAGCCGCGGCTAGATCGGTGCGATTGGTGGCAAACCGGAAGGTCTGTCCGCCACCCCAGCAGAAGCCCGCGACGAAAAGCTTGCCGTTCGAGGCAGGGAGCTTGATGCCATAATCAGCCGCGGCGTTCAGATCGGCGGTTACTTGATCGGGATTTAGCTTGCTGACCGCTTCCGTTCCCTGGCCTTGCGGAAAATCAGAGCTGCGTCCGCCGTTAGGGGCCATGCCGGAAAGTAGATCCGGCGCGACGGCGATATAGCCAGCGGCGGCGGCCTGGTCAGCAAGATCCTGTACCCAATCGGTCATGCCGAATATCTCGTGGATGACGAGGACGACGGGCCGTCTATCTTTCGATTCGGGATACACGACGAACGTCTCGACAGAACGGCTCTCGTGCTTTACGGTGACCCATTCGCGATGCCGCGAAGATTTCTCAAGGCTGGCGCGGGCCCAGTCCTGCGCGGAAGCGGTTTGAGCGGCAAGAAAAACGAGAAAGAGCAATGCGGTGCGCTGCATGGAAACCCTCTCAAATGGGCCTGCCGAATATTCACCCATTTCACGTGGCAAGCGCGGATGATGATATAGGCGGGGGTGAGCGCCTGCAAGTGGCTTGAACGGAACGTTTGCGGGGGGTTGGCAGATTGAACTTCCCGGGTGAACAAAGCGTATCTCTAGTGACGCGGAGGAAGATGATGAATCAACACGGAATCGTTCCGGTGCCTTCAATGGCTTTGCGGCGCTGGCACCTTAGTGCAGCCGTACTGTTAGGTCTGTTGTGCGCCGCCGTCCTGCCGTTGCGGTCACAGGACAAGAAAAACTCGAAGGATCAAGGAGACGCGGGACTGATCCTGAGCACGCATGCCACCGCCAAGGAAGTGGGGCTCCCCATTTATCCTGGCGCCCGGCCGCATAATGACGAAGACAAAAATTCCCAGGCAGTGAAAATGGGATTGTGGGGCACTTCGTTTGGTTTCAAGCTGGTGGTGTTGAAGTTGGAGTCGGACGACGCGCCGGATAAGATTGCGGCGTATTACCAGAAGGGACTAGCGAGATACGGAAAGGTTCTGAATTGCTCGGACGCTCCTTGCACTTCAGAAGAGAAGGGCAAATCCTCCAAAGAGCTTACCTGCGATGAGAAGCCTGAAAAAGGCGGTCAGGAATTCAAGGCCGGAACGAAAGAAAAGCAGCATGTCGTTGGTATTCAGCCGAATGGAAAGGGCACCCTCTTTCAGTTGGTCTACGTCGAAGCGCGGGGAGAACACAAGCCGCTCTAAGCAACTGCCGCAGGCAACCCCGGACCCAGCGGGGCTGCATCCCAATCAAAGGGGCCAAAGGTGGGGGCTGGGGATAAGGCCAATTTCTCTCCCTAGCTGGCCGTTAGTTCAGGTTATACTTTCAGTCTTAGGAGTGTACCGCGTGAAGCGTGCTCCGCATTGCTGGGCCACGCCAATCGGGCGCTCCAGGGCCCCGAAATTTTTAGAAGAGGTGAAGTTTGCGCCGAACTCTCATAGCTTTGACGACCGCATCTCTCCTTTTAGGCGCGTTACGATGCGACGCTCAGATTTTGCACAGGAAGAAAAAGGTCAATAAGTCCACGAGCGCGGACAACACTGCCGAACCAGACAAGGTTTTGTATGACCGTTCCATTTCGGACATCAAGCGTGGGCGGCACGAAGTAGGGCGCCTGGGTATGCAGACGCTAATCAACACGTACCCCGACAGCGAATACCTAGCCAAAGCAAAACTGGCGATCGCCGATTCCTATTACAGGGAGGGCGGAACGGCGAATATGACCCAAGCCATCAACGGCTACAAGGATTTTATAGTGTTCTTCCCTTTCCTACCGGAAGCCTCGACCGCGCAAATGCAAGTGGCGATGGGGCATTACCGCCAGATGGAAAAGCCCGACCGCGATCGGACACAAGCAAAGGCAGCAGAGGAGGAATTTCAAATTTTCTTGCAGAAGTATCCCAAGGATCCTCTTGCGCCCCGTGCCGAGCAGAGATTACGCGAGGTGCAGGAGATTCTCGCCGAAGCCGATTATCGCATCGGCTACTTTTATTACGTAAAAGGCGATCAGCGAGCGGCCGCGGCCCGTTTGATCTCCATCGCCAAAAGGTATCCCCTGTACAGCAAGTCGGACAAAACGCTGTGGATGCTGGGAAGTATTTTCGAAAAGAGCGAGCACAAGGAAGTAGCCTCCGTTTATTACGGAATGATTGTGCGCAATTATCCGCTGTCCGGGCTGGCGGGCAATGCAAAAGACAAGCTGAAATCCTTTGGGGTGCCGGTGCCACAGCCGGATCCGAAATCGTTGGCGTGGCAGCAGGCGGAGTTGAGCGCACCGCGCCCGCATACTTCCTTGGTGAAGAAACCCCTATCTCTGGTGCAATCCGGCGCAGGGCGCGAAAAAACGCTCGCGGCCCAGAATGGCCAACCCAACCTGCAACCTGAAGAAGATAATTCTTCGGCGACAGACATTCTTTCCGGTGGGAACCAATCGCGAATCGGAGGCCCGGGAGGCGCAACAGGCAGCACCGCAGTGGTGGAAACGGTGACGCCCGGAAGCAGCGGCTCTCTTGCGGGTGGTGAGCCAGCCAGCGGTACAGATGGATCCGCTGCGCCAGCTACGGGTGAAGCAGGTGGCACGAATCCTCCGGCGGCAGGAGATCCGAATAGCGCGCCAGCACCAGCCCCCGCAGAAGCTCCGGCAGCACCAAGTGCGGTCTCGGCAGCAACACTCGGTGCAGACACGGCTGCGTCGGAGGCAGCGAGGGGAACGAGTGCAGATTCATCGCAGAAAACTGACGGAACAACCGCAGATCCCGCGCAAACTCCCGATGGAACGAAGACGGATGCTTCTCCAGACGCAACGCAAAAGCCGGCAAACGGCGATGATAAAAGAGAATCGAGCAGCAAGAAAAAGAAAGGCCTTCGCAAGATCGTTCCCTGGTAGCAGCACGGGCATTTTCAAGGCAGGATTGACGGGGTACGGTTCAAGCCGTACCCCTTGGTTTTTGGCCCCCTCGGTGGGGCCCAAAAAGAGCAGAATCAGCCATGTTCATTTCCGACACATCAATTCCCAGTTGAGATTGACGCGTTACACCGCGAATGCTCCAATGAAAAGGTGCCATACTGTGCCCGGCCGAGGAGCGGTCGCGCGGATAGGCATACGTGGGGTAATTCGGAGGATTGTCGGTGCCCAGAATCCTTATTGCGGACGACAACAGCAATATCCAGAAGATGGTCGGGCTGGCCCTGAAAGATCAGGGCATCGATGTGGTCGCCGTGGGGAACGGCGAAGCCGCAGTGCGAAAAATTTCAGATATTCGCCCCGATTTGGTGTTGGCTGATGTGTTCATGCCGGTCCGCAATGGCTATGAAGTCTGCCAGTATGTGAAGGGGGATGCTTCCCTCGCGCATATTCCCGTAATCCTTCTTGTCGGTGCTTTCGACCCATTGGATGAGCAGGAAGCTCAGCGAGTGGGCGCGGATGGCGTCTTAAAAAAACCCTTTGTCCCGCCAGAACCTCTAATTTCGATGGTGAAATCGGCTCTTGCACGGGCGGGAGGTTCGATCCCAACGGGAACGGTGGAAAAGAGCAGCCCGGCGCACGCTACGGAAGGACGACCGGCCCCAGCAACCACGAAAACTTCCATCTCAGCGGTACCTGAGGTGATGGCTTATTCGCACGGAACTCCGGAAGCGGCGGCGACAGAGGCAGAAACATTAGTCGAAGAGATCCCGGTCCGCCCCGCCGAGCTAAAAATTGAATCGGGAGCGATGCCCCCTGCGTTTGGGAGCTTGATGGAAACACCTGAAGTTGCACCGGAGCAAGAGGAAGACTTTGTTGGCACCGGACAGCCGCCCGTGGTTCTTGAAAGAGATTGGCATTCGGGGGAAGCCGAGGAAGAAGCCGAAGACGTAGAAGAGGAAGAGCCGACTTCTTCGTGGCGCCGGGACGCCGGAGACGAAGCGTTGGCAGACGCGGCGACTACCCGCACCGAGAGTGATTGGCGCGACGCCGTACCCGCCGAGGCCCAGGCGCCAGCGAAGAGTAATTATTCGGGATATGTAGATGCAGATGAAACCCAGGAGTTCGTATCTGCCTCGGTCCCCGCAACAGGGACTGTGGAGGCCGCTGCGCCGCATGCGGAAGATTCCATTCCGCTCGTGAGTTCGAAAGAGGAGTTGCAAGAATCTCAGCCGACGGTGTCCGCTGAGCCGGCTCCTTCCATCGGTTCGACCTCACTTTCTTCTGCGGTGAGCGCGGCTGCCCCTGCTGATCCCACAAAACCGGGTGCGTCAGGTTCTTGGTTTAGCGTGGCACCCAATCCGTGGGAATTGGAAACTCAGAAGGCGAGCCAACTTGCCTCGAGCTGGGATGTTCCCAAAGCGCCTCCTGTTGAAACAAAGGAAGTAGAGAAGCCGGCTAGCGAGAAGGCTTTTGTACAAGGGCAGGAACCCGTGATTCCTGCTGCCACCGTGGAAGCGATTCGCGAAGAAGCAGCGCACGTGGCCGAGTCCGTGACTCAGAGCGCAGGAAAAGCTGGTACGGCAAAATCATCGTCTTCTGAAGCCAACATGGATGCCATGGTGGCCAAGGTTATGTCCAAGATGAATCCGGATGTGCTCCAAGCCCTGACCCGCGAACTGTTGAAGCCGATGATCGAGGCGATCGTGAAAGACGAGCTCGACGCCAAGAAATCCTAGTCATCCTCTCTTTTCTCCGATGAAGAATCCCTCGTTTTGTGGTCAGATTGACGTGATCGCTCTACCCCTCGTATAGTCGAAGATTACTCTGAACGAGCGGAAGCACGTGTGTGCGCCCCCGCGGAAAGACGCGAAAAGACCTCTCAGGATGGCTCGCGAGATCGCCAAGGCTTACGAACCGCAGCAAATTGAGCCCCGCTGGGCGGAATATTGGGTCAAAGAAGCCCTGTTCCGCGCTGACGTGAGTGCTCCAGGGCCGGTTTTTTCGATCGTCATACCGCCGCCGAACGTGACCGGTTCTCTTCATATCGGGCATATGCTCGACCACACGGAAATCGACATCCTTACCCGGTGGCACCGCATGCGCGGCTTCAACACCCTTTACCTGCCGGGAACGGATCACGCCGGAATCGCTACCCAGCGCGTCGTGGTGCGACAACTCGCGGACCAGGGAATCGATTACCGAAAACTGGGGCGCGAGGAGTTCGAGAGGCGTGTCTGGAAATGGAAGGAAGAGAGCGGCGGAACGATCACCGAACAGATGCGTCAAATTGGGGAAAGCTGCGACTGGTCGCGGGAGAGGTTCACGCTTTCGCCGGAATTATCCCGTGTGGTACGCGAAGTTTTTGTGAGGTTATACGAAGAAGGTTTGATTTATCGCGGCCACTCCCTGACAAATTGGTGCCCGGTATGCCAAACGGTGCTGAGCGACCTGGAGGTCGTGCATGAGGAACGCCAAGGGCATCTTTGGCAGATCAGATATCCGGTCGTCGGGAGTCAAGAGTTCCTCGTGGTGGCTACCACGCGGCCCGAGACGATGCTAGGCGATACGGCCGTTGCCGTGCACCCAGCGGACGAACGCTATAAACATCTTGTAGGCAAGAGAGTGCTCCTGCCCTTGATGAACCGCGAGATTCCCATAATCGCTGACGAGATGGTGGACCGCGAGTTCGGCACAGGCGCAGTGAAGATCACGCCGGCGCACGATCCGAATGATTTCGAGGCTGGGCGGCGCCACAACTTGCCGGAAATTGACGTCATGACCTCCGACGCGCGAATGAGCACCGCCGCGGGCGTGTATGCCGGGCTGGACCGGTTCGAGGCGCGAAAGAAAGTTGTTGAAGATTTGCGGGCGCTCGGATTGCTCGAGAAAGTGAGCGAGCACACCCACGCAATCGGCATCTGCGAACGGAGCAAGACCATCGTCGAGCCTCGGGCTTCGACGCAATGGTTTTGCAGGATGAAGCTGCTCGCCGAACCGGCGATTGCGGCCGTCGAGCGCGGCGAAATCCAGATGGTGCCTGAAAACCGGCGCGAGGAATATTTCAACTGGATGCGGAATATTCGCGACTGGACGCTTTCACGTCAGCTCTGGTGGGGGCACAGGATTCCGGCCTGGTATTGCGACGAGCACAAACACGTTACCGTCGCGAGAGAGGCTCCCACGAAGTGCTCGGCATGTGGGTCGTCCAACCTAATCCAGGATCCGGATGTCTTAGACACCTGGTTCAGCTCCGGGCTGTGGCCTTTTTCCACACTGGGCTGGCCGAAAAAAACCGCGGACTATGAAAAATATTATCCGACGAGCCTGCTGATCACCGGATACGACATCCTTTTCTTCTGGGTGGCGAGGATGATCATGCTGGGCATCCACTTCACGGGGAAAGTGCCTTTTCGCGCCGTGTATCTGCACTCGCTCGTGCGGACGGCGGGCGGCGAGAAGATGTCGAAATCCAAAGGAACGGGACTCGATCCCGTCGCGCTGAATAAACAGTACGGGACGGATGCGATGCGATTCTGCCTCGCCTCCATGGCGGCGCCGGGGACGGACATTGTTCTCTCAGACGACCGTCTCGCCGGCGCGCGCAATTTTGCGAACAAGATATGGAATGCGTCGCGGTTTTTGTTCGTGAATTTGGACAAATTCGAGCAGGGCGGAACATCGCTGGAGGAGCTGGCATCGCCAGCCGTTCGAGCCAAGGCCCCTTATACGGTCGGCGCCAGCGTGCCATTGGTAGATGCATGGATCTTCGACAGGTTGGCTTCGACGATTGAGACCATTAACGATACCTTGGCGAATTATCGCTTCCACGAAGCAGCGCAGAGCGTGTATCAATTTTTCTGGGGCGATTTCTGCGACTGGTATATCGAATGGGTGAAGCCGGAATTGCAGAACGTGGACCGGGAGCGAGCGGTTGTGGCTTGGAGGAATCTCTTTGCCGTATTTGAAGGGGCACTGCGATTGCTTCATCCACTCATGCCGTTTTTGACAGAAGAGCTCTGGCATCAGTTACCGCAGGCGGCGGAAGCAAAGTCGATTGCCGTGGAAGCGTTTCCTCAGGTCGCCACTGGATGGAAGAATCCGCAGGCTCGGGAACGTTTTGCTTCCATTCAGCAAATCATAGGCGAGTTTCGCGAAATCCGCGCACAGATGAAACTGGAAGCAAAAAAGAAGGTCGCAGGCGAATTTTCGTCTGCAAACCCTGATCTGCGAGGCCTGATTACGGAGCATCGCGATGGCCTGCAACGGCTTGCAATTCTCTCCGACCTGAAGATTTCTGCAGAACATTTGTCGCAAGACGGTGGATTGCTGCGCTCATCCGCGCAGTTCGATGCCCGAATCGCGCACATCGCCAGCACACTGGATATCGCGGCCGAGGTGCCACGCTTGCGCAAGGAAATCGACCGCATCGCGAAGGACATTAGTTCCAAGGAGAGGCAACTGGGAGACCCGACGTTCCGTAGTCGTGCGCCCGAGGAGATTATTCTTGGTATGGAAGCGACTCTCCAGGAGCGGCGCATTGAACTCGGCAAATTGTCCGCACGGCTTGCACAATTGGAAAAAAGCCCCTGATGCCAAGCGAGCGAACTCAAATTATGGATTGGGATTCCGCAGCAGTTCTGGATTTTATCCGGCAAGCTTTGGAAGAAGACATTGGGCGGGGTGACGCCACATCCCTGGCGACCGTACCGGATAGCGCGATGGCTCGGGCGCGCATTCTTACGAAAGCGCCGCTGGTCTGCGCCGGCCTTCCCGCCGCGGAGCGCGTCTTTCGCGCCCTCGACCCTGCAATTAAAATCGAACTCCTGGTAAGGGATGGTGATGCAGTTGAAAAGCCGCGGGACCTCATGCGGCTACGCGGTCGCGCACGGGCCATTCTTACGGGCGAACGTGTGGCACTGAATTTTCTCGCTCATTTGAGCGGAATCGCGACGCTGACGCGGCGGTTCGTTAAACAGCTCGCGGACACAAAAGCAAAAATCCGCGATACGCGCAAGACTACGCCGGGGCTCCGGGCGTTTGAAAAATATGCCGTGCGCATGGGTGGCGGAACAAATCATCGCTTCGGACTGCACGACGCCATTTTGCTGAAAGAAAATCACATCACTTTGGCTGGCGGAGTAAAAGCCTCGCTGGACAAATCCCACGCGTATGCCGCAGCACAGGTACCCCTGCGGGAAATGAGCGCTTACGAAGCAACCGCGTCCCCCGGACGCACGACCCGGGGCTCTTCGTTTTCCATCCAGATTGAGGTGAAAAACGCGGAAGAACTTCGAGAGGCGCTGGGAGCGGGCGCGGAGTCGGTCTTGCTGGACAATATGACTCCCGAACAGGCACGAAGCTGCGTCACGCTGGCGCGAAGTTTGCGGAACGATTGCGTCATCGAAATTTCCGGAGGGGTCACTCTTGAAAACGCGCGGGCCTATGCGGAAACTGGAGCGGATTTTCTCTCCTCCGGAGCGCTGACCCATTCGGCTCCTGCGGCCGACTTAAGCTTGCTTGTGGACACCATCGAAGAAACGTAAGCTGTGGCTACGCGAGAAACCCCGAAAACACCTTATGGCCCAAGAGACTCTCCCGGGAACGACGGACAAACGCCTGGCGGGATTGCTGACTCTACTGGTGGAAAACTCCACCATCGTGGTTAGCGGCGCGAGAATAGCCAAAGAGATTGGCGTGTCGCGATCGACAGTCTGGCGTTGGGTGACGCGCTTGCGCGAACTCGGCGTGCGCGTCAAAGGTCAGCAGCGCACAGGTTATTTCCTCGAAAAGGTACCGGACATTCTGACGCCGGATATGCTTCGGCAACGATTGAAGGGCAGCCTTTTCGGAAAGCGTATCTTTCATTTTTTCAAAACGGATTCCACAAATCATGTGGCCATGGAACTCGGATACTCCGGCGAGCCGGAAGGTGCTGTGGTGCTGGCAGAAGAGCAGACAGCGGGCAAGGGGCGCGCGGGCCGCACGTGGCAATCGGAACGCGCCGCAGGCATTTACGTCACGCTGCTTCTCCGCCCGCGGCTTGCGCCGGTGCAGGCTCCGTTGCTGACGATGCTTGCAGGACTCTCGGCGCGCGCAGCGGTTGAAGCGCAGACGGGTTTGACCGTGGACCTGAAGTGGCCCAATGATCTTTTCCTCGCTGGGAAAAAGATGGGCGGCATTCTGACAGAAATGTACGCAGAGCCAGGGCAGGTACGCTTTGTGATCGTCGGCATAGGATTGAATGTGAACCAGGAGAAATTTGCGGGCGACCTGAGATCCATCGCTACTTCCCTGCGAATCGAGACCGGTAAGCCGCAATCGAGGCTGGAGCTGCTGGTGCGGTTGCTGCGCGAATTCGAGAACGACTACAATCGTTTTCTGCGAGAAGGGCCGACTGCTATCACTGAGAACTTCGCGATGGTTTCGAGTTATGCAAAAGGCAAGCGCGTGCGCGTGACGAGTGGGACGGACAGTTTCACTGGAACGACTGCCGGACTTGCTCCAGAAGGATTGCTGAAAGTGAAACGAGATGACGGAGAGATGGTCACGGTAATTTCAGGGGACGTGACCGAGGCGCCCTAGATGCTACTGACCATTGATGTCGGCAACACCAACACGGTGCTGGGCGTTTTCCGCGGCGAAGAATTGATCGCGAATTGGCGACTGACGACCGCGCGCGAGCAGACCGTCGACGAGTACGGCGTCCTGACGCGTAACCTGTTCACTCTGGCGAAACTGGACCGTGACGCGATCAGTGGTGTGATCATAAGCTCGGTGGTGCCCCCAGTGAATTGGACATTGGCGGAGATGTCGCGGCTTTATTTTGGCAAGAAAGCTTTATTCGTCGAGCTGGGAGTGAAAACGGGGATGGCCGTTCTCGTGGATAATCCACTGGAAGTGGGCGCGGACCGGATTGTGAACGGCGTGGCTGCGTTTCATCAATATGGTGGCCCCTGCATCGTGGTGGACTTCGGCACGGCGATCACTTTCGACGCCATCTCCGAGCGCGGAGAATATCTCGGCGGAGTCATTGCCCCCGGGATTGGGATCGCCTCGGAAGCGTTGTTTGCGCGAGCAGCCAGGCTGCCACGCGTGGAAATCAAGGATCCGGGAAAAGTTATCGGCACTAACACGGTGACCCACATTCAGGCCGGCTTGTATTACGGCGCTGTGGATATGGTGGACGGAATGATATCGCGAATGAAAAAGGAATTAGGTGAGAATGCCAAAGTAGTGGCGACAGGCGGACAAGCGAGACTCGTGGGGCGCGGCTCGAAACAGATTCAGAGCACCGACGAATTCCTGACGCTCACCGGTCTGCGGCTCATCTGGGAAAAGAACCAGGCGCACGAAGCTGGCAAGGGAGCGGCCGCGACTCAGTCAGCCGACAAACCTGCTCCCGCTAGAAAAACTCCGCGATAGCCCGCCGCAAACATGGAAGGCTGGAACTATTTCAACTATTTCACGGAAATCGAAGAATATTTTTGGAAGAAGCGTGGCGCCCATCTCCTCGTGTCTCCCCTGGACTGGGCGATCATGGAAACCTGGCAAAAGGCTGGCGTTCCGCTGGAAGCAGTGTTGGCAGGAATCGATTGCGCGTTTGAGAGTTATGGGCGTTCGCGGCGCAGTGCTGGGAAGCCTATGAAGAGTCTGGCCTACTGCACCGATGCCGTTCTTGACGCAGCGGAGGAGAAGCAAGAAGCCGCGGCTGGAAGATCGCCTGCTACCGGGCGATCCAGCGCCTCGCAGCCGTTTTCGCGTGAGGAGCTGAAAACTTACTTCACACGGAATCTTGCGCGTCTGGAGAAAGCCGCGGGAAAGAATCGCGCCTATAAGCCCGCATTTGCCGCTCGGCTGAAAGATATTTCCGAAGCTTTGTCGAATTCCATAGCTTTGCTCGATGCTCCGTCAGCACTCGATCTCGAAGATTTGGAGAGAAGGCTCACGGTGCTCGATGAGAAGTTGCACGCTGCCCTCACGACTCATGCGACCGAAGAGTGCATGCTGAACATTCGACGCGAGGTAGATGGACAGCTCGCCACCTACCGGCGAAAACTGAAAGCGGAGCAGTTGGCCCTTATCGAAAAACAGTACGTCCAGAAGCGCCTGCTCGAGGAATTCGACCTGCCGCGCCTTAGCCTGTACTATTTCACCTGACGGACGTTCGCAGCCCAATCGCTGCTTTTCTTTCCACGCGAAACATCGCAGAATGGGATCACACAACTATGGCTGAAGAGTTATGCTTATCGATTGAGAAGCTTGTCTATGGCGGCCACGGGCTGGCCCACGCCGATGGGAATACCGTGTTTGTTCCCTACGTGTTGCCGGGAGAAACGGTGCGTGCAGCGACAAAGTCGAAAAAGAAAAAACTGATTTGGGCTGAGCTGTTGGAGGTTATATCCACCGCAAAGGAACGTGAGAAGGCGCGCTGCGCGCATTTTCAAAAGTGTGGCGGATGCCACTACCAGCATATTCCGGCGGCGGAGCAGGTTCGGCTGAAGAAGGAGATTCTGAAGGAAACATTGTCGCGGCTCGGCGGAATTACCTGGGATGGCCCGATTCACGAACATACCGGCGAGCCATATGGATATCGCAATCGAGCACAATGGGCGGTCCGCAGCGGAATGCCCCGGGCGATCGGTTATTTCTTACCGGGAAGTTCCGTGATTGTTCCGATCGATGAGTGCCCTGTTTTGTCGCCGAAATTAGCGCAAACGTTTGCGAAATTACAGGAGATGGCGCGGTCGGGGATCCTGCCCCAAGGGATCCAGGAGATTGAGGCCTTTGCGGATTCCTCAGATGAAAAGATTGCGCTCAATATAGCTTTCGAGCGATTTGCCAAGCCCGCTGCCGAACTCGCCTCCACCTTCCGTGCCAGCCTGGGAGAAATCGAAAGCCTTCTGCTCTTGAACCAGAAAACTAACAAATTTGAGTTGACCGGGCCGGGTTACCTCGTTCAAGAAGCTGGGGGATACCGGTTCCAGGTGAGCCACCTCTCTTTTTTTCAGGTGAATCGTTTTTTGACGGAAGACCTGTTGAAGACGGTCACGGACGGCGCCGGCGGCTCACTGGCGCTCGATTTGTACGCGGGCGTCGGTTTTTTTACGCTACCGCTGGCGCGTGCGTTTCGCAGAGTTATCAGCGTGGACGCGAATCTGGCCGCCACGCGCGACTTACGTGTGAATGCAGAAAACGCCAAGGTGTCGGTGACATCTCATAACGAACACGTGGAAGAATTCCTTGGCAAGACACAGGAGAAGCCTGAGTTGGTTGTGCTGGATCCTCCCCGCGTAGGGCTTGGCGCTGAGGGGTCGGCCAAACTGGCGAAATTGGGCGCGCCGGAAATCGCCTATTTGTCCTGCGATCCATCCACGCTGGCGAGAGACCTCGCGGTGCTGACAGGTTCACAAAAAAAGAACGGTGACGTGCAGGCAGATCGCCCGCGCTACGAAATTTCCGCAATGTACCTGTTCGACCTGTTCCCGCAGACCTTTCATATCGAAACGCTTGTACGGTTGAGACGTGTCTGATGAAAGTTCCGGCCGTTGCGATCGTCGCCATCTTTGTTTTCGGCATCGTCCTCGGCCTGTACTTCCCCACCGCGCCAGCTTCCCATTCAACTGCCCTCCTTGCGATCTGTTTTTCAGCGGCCCTCTTCTTCATCTGCGCTGGAGTTGTTCTCACAAAGCTTGGAAAACTCGCCCTTGCCGCAATGGCTTCGCTCCTCAGTTGGACCTTGGTGGGAGTTCTGGGCGCGATCCTCGGCTTGCAACCACGTTCGCCCGATCATGTGCTCACGCTGATTGAAACAGGCCGACTCGATCTGCAGACCCCGCTCCGATGGCACGGTCGTCTGCGTGATGAACCTTCTCGCTTGCCCTGGGGCTACGGCTATGAGATCGCACTCTCTACGGTCGACTATCGCGGAGAAACTCTCGCCATCCAGGGAGGCATGCGTCTGAACTTTGCGCCGCGAGACACAGCACAACCGGCTCCGGACGTACACGTTGGCGACGAAGTTGCAGTCCTCGTACAAGCAAGGCAGCCGCAAGTTTACAAGGACGATGGCGCATTCGACCGGCGCGCCTATCTCGCGCGGCAGAACGTTGATCTCCTTGCCACTTTGCGGGCTCCGGAATTGCTCGAGCGCATATCGTCCCACTCGCTCACGATAGGCTCCGCTCTCGCCCACGCAAGGCATGCTTTGCGCGACGAACTCGACGCGCTGTTTACCCTTACGCCTAAAGTGGCGGGTATTCTACGAGCAATACTTCTCGGTGATCGAAGCTTTGTGGATCGTGATGAAGCCACGGACTTCCAAAAGACCGGAGTTTTCCACGTGCTCGTGGTGGCAGGGCTTCACGTAGGAGCGTTGGCAGCTTTTTTGTTTTGGACCAGCCGCAAGCTTCGGCTGCCTCGGGCCTGGTCGATGATTTTCACTCTATCTCTCCTTTCTGCTTACGCAACCATCGTGGAACAGCGGCCTCCGGTATTGCGAGCAGCGATTATGGCCGCGATCGTCGTTCTAGGAGGAACTCTTTATCGCCGGCTGGATTTGCTGAACTCGGCTGCGGTAGCCGCCTTGATTCTGTTGGTGGTAAATCCCCTTGCGATTCGTGATTCGAGCTTTCAACTGACGTTTGTGGCCATCGGGTGCATCGCCGGGCTTGCCGTGCCCTGGCTCGAGCGAACAACGCAGCCCTATGTGAGTGCTCTTCGAGGCTGGCGCGACGTCACCCGCGATGCGGCCCACGAACCGAAGCAAGCACAGTTCCGGATCGACCTCCGGGGTTTGGCGCGGTGGATTTCCGGACAACTTCCGCGCCAATTCGCAAAACCAGCCGAAAGTACCCTGGCCGGCAGCCTGAAACTATCGCTTCGCGTTTGGGAATTGTTCGCGCTGACCTTGGTGCTGCAGATCGGGATGCTGCCGTTGATGGCACGCGACTTTCATAGAGTCACCTTAGCCGGACCCGTGGCCAATCTAGCTGCCGTTCCAATGATGGGAGTGATTGTACCGCTTGGATTTTTGACTCTCGCTGGTGATCTTATCTTTCCCGCCGCAGCCAGGCTGCTGGCGGGGCCCCTTGGCTGGTTCACCCTGCTGCTGATGCACCTGGTGCAATGGTTCGCCCATTTCCCGCGAGGCAGTTATCGTATTCCCGGCTCCCCGGCGTGGCTGACGGCCATATTTTTTGTCCCACTAATGCTGCTTGCTTTTCTGCTGCGCTTGACCATGCGCAACAGACGGTTGTGGTTATGGAGTTCCGGCGGGGTGTTATTCGCGACCGCCATCGCGATTGCGACTTTCCCTTTCGCGCCGACATGGCTTTCAGGGCGCCTGGAAGTGACGATTCTCGATGTTGGCCAGGGAGATTCTTTATTGGTCGTCACACCCAAAGGGAAAACCTTGCTGATCGACGGAGGCGGGGCGTTCGGTGGCTTCGCGGGGCAGCAGGAGCATTTCGGATCGGATCCCGGGGAAGAAGCCGTGTCACCCTACCTGTGGTCGCGGGGATTCCAGAAGCTCGACGTCGTGGCCCTGACGCATGCCCACCAGGATCACATCGGTGGGTTGAACGCGATTCTTCACAATTTTCGTGTTGGAGCTTTGTGGATCGGGAGTGAAGTGTCTTCTTCTTCTCTGGCGAAACTGGAGCAGCTCGCGCATGAGCGTACGATTCCAATTATTCATGAATCCAAGGACAAGAGCTTTTTCTGGGACGGCGTCGATGGACAGTTTCTTTGGCCACATTTGAAGGCGACCGATAGCACGGCGAGCCCGGCCAATAACGATTCGTTGGTCCTGCGGTTGCACTACGGAGACCGCACCGTCCTCCTGCCCGGAGATGCAGAGAAACAGGCTGAAAAAGAGATTCTAGCCAACAACAATGAAAACTTCCTGCGTAGCGAAGTTCTGAAGGTCGGGCACCATGGCAGCAAGAATTCGACGACTCCAGAGTTTCTCGCTGCCGTCCGGCCTCAGTTGGCTGTAATCTCAGCGGGTGAGAACAACCCTTACGGGCATCCAAACCCGGAGTTGCTTGAACGATTGGAGCGGGCGGAAGTCCGTGTTCTGCGAACTGACCGTGACGGCGCCGTTCGCATCTTGACGGACGGAATGAGAATCGAAGTTACTTGTTTCGTGCCGTGTCGGGAGCGGAACGAAAGTGCCTTAGGGCAAGCGCAAACGCCAAATCAATAGCAGCACACTGACCATGAGCAAGAACCCAATCGCTGCCTCATATTCACGGTTTTCCTTGTATTGACCGAAGGAAAATGGCCCCGCTCCGTGGGTGGGGGACTTGGTCGCCGTCAGCCGCGGAAGAAAAAGCGGGACTTCTCCCGCGTACTCATCAAAGGCCGAGCCATGACGCTCCCGGAGTTCCACTTCTTCCTTCTTCATAACGGCCGAGTAAAAAACGACAAAATAAGCCACGAGTAGACCTGCGGAAATCCAGGAGCGTCCGGCGATGGCTGTGCCGAGGCCCAGAAGCGCACTGCCGAGATACAACGGATTCCGCGTGCGGGCGTAGGGACCAGTGACCGTCAGAACTTCGTGTTTGTGAAGGTAGCCCGCCGCGTACGCGCGGAGCCACAGTCCCCCGATGCCGACTAAAGCGCCAACGAAAATGCCCCTCAAAGTGGGTCTAGAAAACCACAACACGGCGATCGCGAGAGGGTAGCCAAGGCGCACACGCCAGTGAACAAAAAATGTCGGACCGGCGCTCACTTCAATTGTCCGATCCGGCGCCGAACCGCATCGACGACCTCATCCACTTTGATAGCAAGCATGGAGGGGTAAGGCTGGTCGCCGCGCCGATAGGTCGTGGTCACCCCTGGGGCGCGAAGAACGGTGTCTTCGGATGATAGCCCCATCCCAGGACTGACTTGCCTGTAGGGGCCGTTACGAGCGGGGTCGGTCGGCCCAAACAAAGCGACGACCGGAGTGCCAAGGGTGACAGCGAGATGAAGAGGCCCCGTGTCACCGCCGACGATGCAGAGTGCGCCGCGCAGAAGTGCCATCAACGGGCCAAGCTCACCAGCATAGAAGACCGGGTCTGAATCCCCGCTAGCCGCCTTTACCGCCACCGCTAGATCGTTCTCACCCGGGCCGTAGTTTACGATGCAGCGCAGCCCAAGTGAGTTTCGGATTTTTTCGCAGAGAGCTCCGAATCGCGTCGGAGGCCAACATTTAGAGCGCCATCCGCCACCAGGACTCAAAATGACGTAGCGATCAATGCCTGCACCTCGCAAGCACTCCGCGGCGGCCGTCTCGTCAGCCGGCGGCACTTGTAGATTAAAGTTTGCCACACCATTCCGCGCTCCAGCACGCAACGATAGCTCGCCATTCTGATCCGCGATGTGTCGGGCCGTGCTACGAACTCGATCGGTATAGAGGAGAGGTACACCGGCTTCTCGAATAGCTGCCGACGAAAACCCGATTCGGCGCTTCACCCCGCCTAGAAACGGAACCGATGCAGACTTCCACAAACCCTGGTAGTCGATCGCGGCAGCCCATTCTGTCTGTCGCACTCGCCCAATCGTCCTCCGAACAGACGACCACGACCGCGTCTCGACCGTCCACACTTGAGAAGCGAGCGAGCCACTTTCTACCAGAAATTGCCAGCGAGGATGAGTAAGCCAAACAATCTCCGATGTCGGAAAGGATTCACGCAATCCCGCTACTGCAGGAAAGGTATGGACGATATCTCCGAGGGAACCCAAACGCACGACCAGAAAGCGAGACTCAGCCATGCGGAGCCTTGCGAACGCTTTCGAAGAACTCCCGCGTGGAGTGTTCCTTCGGATCGCCGACGATGGCTACCCGGATTCCCAGGCGCGCCGCAGTCGCGCGCTCAGGGACTGTCTCGGAAGTGTAGTCTGTTCCCTTTGCATGAACGTCCGGACGGAGAGTTTCGAGCAAAGCTTCCACATTCGGCTCATCGAAGGTAACAACATAATCGACGGCACGGAGAGCGCCGACAAGCTGGGCACGGGCACTTTCGTCAAGTATGGGTCTGCCTGGCCCTTTCAAAGCACACACGCTGCGGTCTGAATTCACTCCCACGACGAGAACGTCTCCTTCTTTTTTCGCCCCTTCCAAGTAGCGGATGTGCCCGACGTGCAGTGTGTCAAAGCAGCCGTTTGCGAAAACGATGCGTTCTCCGCGCCTCTTGTGAACAGCGAGTTTTTCACGCAATTGAACGCGAGAGACTATCTTGGATTCGGCGCGGCGCATTAATCAGGAACCCGCCCCACCGGCATCGAGGCGAATCGCTTCGAGAAGCTCTGCCCGAGTGACCGTCGCCGTTCCACGCTTCATCACCACCAATCCACCGGCAATGTTGGCAATGTGGGATGCCTCAAGCGGCGAAGCTCCGCACGCGAGAGCCAGCGTGTATGCCGCCAGGACAGTATCGCCCGCGCCAGTGACGTCCACCGCTTGATCGCTGCCGCGTACGGGTATTTGCGTTAGCCGGTCACCTGCTTCGAAAAGCGCCATTCCGTCACGGCCACGCGTCACGAGAAGAGCGTCGAGCTTCATCCCGGCGCGCGTCGCATGTCCGCACCGCGCAAGTTCGTCAACATTCTTTCCGATGGAAATGTGGTGCACCGCCTCAAGCTCGGCTTCATTCGGCGTAGCGGAAGTGACTCCGCACTTGGCATACGCGGTGAGATTCTGCCGCGCATCGAGGGTGACTTGAAGCTTGCTCCCTCGCTTGGAAGTCGCCATACGCACTAGTTCGGGCGTCGCGACGCCGAATCCATAATCCGAAACCGCGAGCGCGTCAGCAGAGCGAATGCACTTTCTCAACCTCTCCGACACTTTCTTCCTGGCGCCTTCTGGCGGCCGCGATTGCGGCTCGTTATCGACGCGAAGGACCTGTTGCGCCACCGTATGTGCCCATCCAGCGAGAAAGCGGGTCTTTGTTGGCGTGGTCCAGCCCTTCGCGCGCACGATTCCGGAGGTATTGACCTTCTTTCCTTTGAAATAGCCGATCAGCGCGTTGCCCGGAGGGTCATCCCCTACCACGGTGATGGGCAGCACTCTTGCACCAAGCGCGGCGAGATTGTTCGCTGCGTTGGCGCCACCGCCCGGAACTAACTGCGTTTCACGGTGGCGAAGGATCAGGACTGGGGCTTCCCTCGAAACGCGGGAGATTTCGCCGAATCGAAATTCATCAGCCACGAAATCACCGAGGAGAACAACCGTCTTCGTTGGAAACCTTTCCACGCAATCGGCGAGCGCCAAAAGGTCAACGGAACGTATGCCGTTTTTTTGTGAGCACGCGCGTTTCATTTCATCTGCCCCAGAATCCAATCCGTCGCTTCCCTGAGGTCCTTCGCGACATAGTCGGGCTGCCGCGGCCAGTTCGCCTTGTGCCACGCAAGTTCGCCTTCGCCGTATCCCGTTCGCACGAATACGCCTCGCGCGCCAACTCGATCCGCCAGTTCCACATCCACGTGACGATCCCCCACCACATAGGAGCGCTTAAGGTCGAGCGAATGGTCCCGGGCCGCGCGTTCGAGCATGCCAGGTTTCGGCTTTCGGCAGTCGCAGGCATCCGCTGCCGTGTGTGGACAATAATAGAAGCCGTCGATACGCGCATCCCTGGCGGCAAGCTGCTCACTCATGAGATCGTGAATCGTTTTCACAAAGGACTCGGGAATGTACCCACGGCCGACTCCAGACTGATTGGTGATGACAAATACGGGCATCCGCGCTTCATTTAAGCGGCGAACGGCTGCCGCTACGAAGGAAAACATACGAAATCGGCTGACATGATTCAAGTAGCCCACTTCCTCGATGAGGGTGCCGTCGCGATCCAAGAAAACGGCTGGGTGGAGCGGGCCGAATTCAGGCAGGGCGCACCTCCAGTGCCGACAGCCACGGTTTCGCGGCAGTTTCCACAGCTTCGGGGGAAATCTTAGTCATGCAGCGATGATCTGTCGGGCAGCAGCGCAGAAAGCAAGGGCTGCAATACGGTTTCTCCTGGACGATGCTAGAGCGTGGGGTCACCGGCGCGGTGCCGTGCGGGTCTGTCGGACCGAATACTGCTACAACGGGCAAACCAACCGCTGCAGCGACATGCATCGCCCCGGAATCATTGCCAAGGAACAAGTGACATTGCGAGAGTAGCGCAGGCAAATCAGCAATCGCGGTCTTCCCTGTCAGATCAATCGCTGGACGGCGTAGACCTCCAGCAATCGCAACAGAAACCTTTGCCTCGGCAGGTGTGCCGAAAAGAATTACATCCGCATCGCCTTGCACCCGCAAGCGATTGAGCGTTTCCGCAAAACGATCCGGCGGCCAGCACTTTGCCGAGCCATACGACGCACCCGCGCCCACCGCAATGCGCGCAGCGTGCGGCCGGGCGCCCGCCTCAACGAGAAACTCCGCGGCCCTTTGCCGGTTCTGTTGGGGGACTCGAAGTGAAATGAGTCCTTCATCCGCAAGCGAATCGAGCCATCCAATTCGCCGAAGCAACTCGAGATAATAAAACTTCTCGTGCGGCGGAACTTCACCTGCTTTGGGAACGCTCACTGCCTGGGTCAGCAGCAAACCTCTTGCATCCCGCGAATAACCAATGCGTTGTGGAATTCCCGCGCGCCAAGCGAGCCAGGCAGCATCAAATGCGTTCTGCAGAAGTAAGGCTACGTCGAACTTCTGCTCGCGCAACTGGCCCGCGAGCCGCTCCCTGCCGCGTATGCCCGCATGAATGCCGCCTCGATCGTACGTAATCATTTGATCGCAAATCTGCTGATCGCGATAAAGATCTCCCACGTACGACAACGCCAGGATAGCGATTTCTGCCTCCGAAAACCGTGTGCGCACGGCGCGCAGTGCCGGCAGAGCGATGATGGCGTCCCCCACCCAGTTCGTCGCGCGAATCAGGAGTTTCATGCCGCGGCTCCCACTCGCATTTCGAACGCACGGTCGATGACGGCAAGAAAGTCGGCCTCGGGAGAAAGTTCCAGGTCAATGACCG
>Ga0210400_10000114_pt1 | contig 105767 bp, 88 predicted proteins | sample IncBWH26MmetaG_FD_155456 | JGI IMG/M metagenome (GOLD analysis project Ga0210400, IMG submission 155456) | Forest soil microbial communities from Barre Woods Harvard Forest LTER site, Petersham, Massachusetts, United States - Inc-BW-H-26-M | ecosystem: Environmental > Terrestrial > Soil >... | reverse complement strand
CGCCAACGATGGTCTGTAGACCTGCGCCAATGGTCCCGAAGATCGAGCGCGAGCGCACCACAATCCCACGCACCAGGCCGAGGTTCTTGGTGATGCGAAAGCCGTCCAGCGTAAAGGCGGTGGTAACCATGTTATGGGTCATGCTGGATTATCGCATTCAGTACAATCGCAATCCAGTAATATCGGCGCGAATTGGTTTTAGCCACGAATGGACACTAACACACGCGAATCGAACACAAGGGTACTTACTCTGTGCGCAGTGCCGTAACAGGATCCACTCCGATCGCGCGGCGCGCCGGGAACCAGCATGCGGCCAGCGCGATCAGCGCCATGATCCCGATTGCCATCGAATAAGTGAACGGATCCGTTGCGCTGATTCCGTACAGGATTTGGCCGAAGAATCGTCCTCCTGCAATCGCAAGCGCGATGCCCACGGCCGCGCCGATCCCCACCAGTACAGCGGTATGTGACAAGACCACGCGCACCACCTCTCCCTGCTTTGCGCCCAGCGCCATGCGGATACCGATCTCGCGTGTGCGTCGCGATACAGCGTAGGCAGTGATTCCATACACGCCCGTGGCGGCTAGTACGATCGCGAGCAATCCGAACGCGCCCAGGATCGCCGCGGCGACGCGAGCGGGAAACAGGGCCAGACCTAACTGATCGGTCCAGCTTCCGGCTTCAGCCAATGTGATGGTCGAATCGAGTTCCATGACGGCGCGACGCAGCATCGCGGTCACTTGATCCTCCGGCAGCGAGGAGCGCGCAAGCAGATTCGTGCTGGGGCTCCACGCCTGCTCGATGGGCTGAAATACGGCCGTCAAGGGAGCCTCCCCCAGCGATCGATACTTGCCGTCTTCCACCACGCCGACAATTTCACGCCACTCACCTTGCTTGGAGTCATTGCGGAAACGTTTGCCGAGGGGATTTTCGCCCGGCAGTAATTGGCGCACAAAGGCCTCGTTGACGATCGCCACCCGGCGCCCACCTTGCTTGTCGTTGTCGTCGAAGTCGCGGCCAGCGATCAGGCGCGTGCGCGCCGTCCTGAGGTATCCGGGAGTGATGCGATGCATCGCGGCCAATGTCATGTCGGCAGCGCTCAGGACCGGCTTGCCTTCGATCGCAATCGGGCTGTTGTTCCACTGCAGCGTCAACGGAAGGCTGTCGATGAACGCAGCGGATTCGATTCCAGGCAGCGATCTGACGCGGTCCAGCAGGCGATGCTGAAAATCGCGGCTGCGCGCCTCGTTGTAGCCCTGTAACTGAAGGTCGAACTCGACCAGCGCGGCGTGGCGCGGATCGAATCCAAAGGGAATGGAGAGCGCGTGCTGCAGGCTTCTTACGACCAGGACCGATCCAATCAACAGCACCACTGAGAGGGCCACCTGCGCCGAAACCAGAACGTCGCGCATTTGAAAACGCCGCAGCCGCTCGGCAACGGCTTCATTTTTCAGCGCGGGCGCGAGGCTCCCACGAACCGATTGCAGCGCGGGCGCGAGTCCGAAGAGGACTCCGGTGAGAAGGGACACGGCCCCGGCAAACAGCATTACGCGCAGGTCGACATGCAGCGCCGGAAAAACCGGAATGTGGATAGGAGGTCTCCATGCCGCGAACATGTCCGCCAGCCACACGGCGAGAAGTAATCCAGCCGCTCCGCCCAGAAGCGAGAGCAGCAGGCTCTCGGTCAATAGTTGACGGACCAGATCGCTGCGTCCGGCGCCCAGAGCGAGACGAATCGCGGTATCCTTCCGCCGGTCGGCGGCGCGGGCGAGCAGCAGGCTGGCGAGGTTCACGCACGCGATCAGCAGCACCAGGCCTGCGACCGTCATCAGGACCACGGCGAACGTGCGGATGGTTCCGCGTAGAAAATTTCCGAACAGGCCCGCCTCCGACAGATGGATCTTCATTCCTTGATTGGTATCCGGATACTCGCGGCTGAGTTGTTCGGCGACGACGCTCAGCGCCGCTTGCGCCTGCGGCATGGTCACGCCGGGCTTCATTCGGCCTACGATGAAGTAATTCTGGTTGCCGCGGACGTCCAGATCGTTATTTCCGGGCTCGATCTGGGGCTCCATAGCCATAGGAACGAAAATGTCGGGCGTGTAGATCATTTCGGTGCCGATGAATCCAGCCGGGGCGACGCCTACAATCGTGTAGTCGAGTCCATTGAGTTTGACCCGGCTGCCCACCGCGTTCGGGTCCTCGTTGAATCTTCGCTGCCAGAAGGCGTAACCGAGTACCGCCACGGGATGGCCGCCGCGAGTGACGTCGTCATCGCGATGCAATACGCGCCCTCGGGACGGGCCGACGCCCAGCATGTCGAAATAGTTTCCAGTGACCAGGTATCCCCAAGCCCGTGAATTGTCGCCACCACCGCGACTGAAATTGATGGTATCGATCCGATACGCGGCAAGACCTGCCAGGATGTTGGTGCTCCGGTCGCGCGTGTCAACGTAATTGGGAAAGGACTGCACCGGGAATTCGGTCTTGAACGTTTGCGTGTTCAGCGCAACTAGTTGCTCGGGATGATCCACCGGCAAGGCGCGGAACATGACCGCGTTAACGGCCGTGAAAATCGCCGCATTTGCGCCAATCCCCAGCGCCAACGTTACAATCGCGGCGATCGTGAAGCCGGGGCTGGAACGCAGCCGCCGGACGGCCACAATGAGGTCCTGTTTGAGCCGATCCATGCGACTGTATACGGCGTATGCCACCAAAAGTTTCATTTATGTCTTAGACATACGCTGGTACACTATAAGATTGAGTGAAATTGAACAGCGCAGGCAGGCCCTCGCCGCGCGCCTGCCGGAACTTAAGGTCGACGCGCTGCTGGTTTCCTCAGCGGCCAATGTCCGTTACCTTTCCGACTTTGCGGGCAGCAACGGCCTGATCCTGATTACCCGGTCCGAGGCGCATTTTTTCACCGATCCGCGCTACGCAATCGAGGCGTCGCAGAAAATCACGTGCAAGGTACAGGTTGTGAAAGGGCCTCTCCTGGCGGCAGTGGCGGCCATTCTGAAGCGTAAGCGGCTGAAAAAAATCGGCTTTGAATCTGCCTGGCTGCACTACGAAGATTACATCAAGCTGAAAGAGGGGCTTCCCCTGGGTGTGGGGCTTCATCCGGTGGGCCGCGTCATCGAATCGCAGAGAATGGTGAAGTCGCCCGCCGAGATCCAGCGGATTCGACGAAGCGTCGCGGTGAACTCCGAAGCCTATGCTCGAACAGTGAAACGGGCCAAGGTTGGCCTGACCGAGCGCGAGATCGCGGCCGAGCTGGATTTCCAGATGCAGATGCTGGGGGCCGAGAAGCCTGCGTTCGAGACGATCGTGGCGGCGGGCGACCGGTCGGCGTTGCCCCATGCACATCCGTCGGCGAGGCGGCTGGCCAATAATGAACTATTATTAATTGACATGGGCGCGTCCGTTGAGGGCTACGCGAGTGATATGACCCGAGTGGTTCACGCCGGAGTTCCATCGAAGCGCGTTCGCGACATATATAAGGCCGTACGGGAGGCCCAGTTGGCCGCGATCGACGCGGTGCGGCCCGGTGTCGCGACAAACCGCGTGGACGCCGCCGCACGGGCCGTGCTGAAGCGGCACAAGCTCGACCGCGCGTTCGTACACTCCACCGGTCATGGATTAGGGCTGGAAATTCATGAGCCGCCCAGAGTGGCCAAAACCGACAAAACCAAGCTCCAGGCGGGCATGGCGATTACCATCGAGCCAGGCGCCTACATCGAAGGGTTCGGGGGCGTACGCATCGAAGATACGGTCCTGGTAACCGCACATGGGTGTGAAGTGCTGACACCCACTCCGAAAGACCTACTGAATATTTAGATGACCATAGAAGAAATCAAAGAGCTGCTGCAAATCTTCAATGAAAGCGGCGTTGCAGAGCTGGAACTGCAGCGCGGCGACAACCGCCTGAGGATCCGGCGGGCAGGCACCAATCAGGACATCGTGGTGCCGTTCGCGTCGCCAGCAATTAATACGGCTCCGGCCCCGCCTGTACTCACTCCGGCTTCGGCTCCGGCGGCGTCCGCTCCCGCGATAACGCCGAAGGCTCCCGAGCCCGATTCGGGGCACGTTCTGGTGAAGTCGCCGATCGTGGGAACTTACTACGAATCGCCGGCGCCTGGATCTGCCTCCTTCGTCAAAGTGGGCGATTCGGTCGAGCCCGGGCAGGTGCTGTGCATCATCGAATCCATGAAGCTGATGAATGAGATCGAGTCGGAAGTGTCGGGTATCGTCGCGGCGACGCTGGTGGAGAACGGCCGGCCCGTGGAATACGGAGAGGCGCTGTTCGCGATCCGGCCTCGCTGATACATGTTTGAAAAGATTCTCATCGCCAATCGCGGCGAAATTGCGCTGCGCGTCATCTGCGCGTGCAAGGAACTCGGCATCAGGACCGTCGCCGTGTATTCCGAAGCCGATCGCCACAGCCTGCATACGCGCTTTGCCGACGAAGCCATCTGTATCGGACCCGCGAAGAGTGCGCGCAGTTACCTGGATATTCCATCGGTCATCAGCGCTGCCGAAATCACCAATGCCGACGCGGTCCACCCGGGATACGGCTTCCTTTCGGAGAATTCGGACTTCGCGGAAGTGTGCGAAACCAGCGGGCTGCAGTTCATCGGCCCCAAGCCGGACGTGATCCGCCGCATGGGGATGAAGCAAATCGCGCGCGCCGCGATGGACGAAGCGGGCGTGCCGATTCTGCCCGGATCGCAGGGTGTACTGAAAGGTCTGGAAGAAGCTCAAGAGACCGCCGAGAAGATCGGCTACCCGGTGATGCTCAAGGCGTCGGCCGGCGGCGGAGGACGCGGGATGCGCATCGTGCGCGAGGCGGATAAACTCCAGCACCTGCTGGCGCAGGCTCAGGCCGAAGCGTCCGCAGCCTTTTCCAACGGCGATATGTACATGGAAAAGCTGGTCGAAAATCCGCGGCATATCGAGTTTCAAATCCTCGCCGATGAACACGGCCATGTTGAAGTGCTGGGTGAACGCGAGTGCTCTATCCAGCGGCGGCATCAGAAATTGATCGAAGAAGCGCCGTCGACTGCGGTGAGTCCTGAGCTGCGATCCCGCATCGCCGGGAACCTGCGCGTCGCGTTAAAAGGTATCGGCTACACCAACGCCGGAACGGTCGAGTTTCTGATGGATCAGGACGGGAACCTGTACTTCATCGAAGTGAATGCGCGGATTCAGGTGGAGCATCCGGTGACTGAAATGGTCACCGGCGTCGATCTGGTGAAGGCGCAGATCCGGATCGCAGCGGGTGAGCCCCTGTCCGCCATTTTGACCTCGGCGGTGGAGATCAAGGGTCACGCGATCGAGTGCCGCATCAATGCCGAGCATCCAGAAACGTTCGTGCCATCGCCGGGACGCATCACGGGCTTGAATCTGCCGGGCGGCGCTGGTATCCGAATCGATACCGCGGCCTATCATGACGGTGTCATCCCGCCTTACTACGATTCCCTGGTCGCGAAACTCATCGCGTTCGGCGGAGATCGCACCGAAGCGATCGCGCGTATGAATCGTGCGCTGGATATGTTCGTGGTGGAGGGAATCTACACGTCGATTCCGTTGCACCAGAAGATCCTGGCGCATCCTGACTTTATCGCAGGAAAGCTCGACACGGGATTTCTGGCACGGATGGGCATCGGCGTGGATAAGAAATAGTTTCGCCGTGGGGCGTGCTTGTAGCCCGCGCGCTGGTTTGCAACCGGCGCAAGGTTTGGTGGACTTCAAGTCCACCGCAGGCTGCAAGCCCGCCCCACAAGGCTGAAAAATGACTGCTCAGGCTAGCGGTCTCACCTGACGCCAGTCATAATGGAAGCATGCTGGATTGGACCACATGCCCAGCCGTGGAACGCAAGCCCCAGAAGCTCAGTGGTGCGTGGGCATTCCGGGGAACGCGCGTGCCGGTTTCCGCTCTTTTCTCGAATCTCGAGAGTGGCGCCACAGTCGACGAGTTTTTGGAATGGTTTCCGGGCGTATCTCGCGAGCAAGTCAATCTGGTTCTGGAACATACAGCCCGCAGCCTGAGCGATCCGGTTCCGGCATGACGCATCCAAGATGCGGATACTGCTCGACCACAACGTCCCCGCGCCGCTTCGGTACTTTCTAACTGGACACGAGGTTGAGACGGCATATGAGCAAGGTTGGGCCGAACTAACCAACGGAGAACTCCTCCGCACGGCTGAGGAAGCTGGCTTCGATGCGCTGATTACTACAGACCAGAGCATCCGCTATCAGCAGAATCTTACCGGTCGCAAGCTGGCCCTCATCGTAATCAATACGAATGATTGGACGCGAATCCGAGAATCGAATTCCCTGGTGTTAGACGCGATCTCGGAAATCACTCCGGGGAACTTTATCGAGGTCAATATTAGATGATGACGTTTACTCGACATGCCAATACCTTGTCGCACATAATGTGTGCATGAAGCCGAAGCCGCCGACCGTGAAACTGAGATCCAAGCCAAAACCCAACCAGAATACCAGGGAATTGGCGCAGCACTATCTCGCCCAGCACGGCACGTCGCATTACAAGGAAGTCGTTAGGGGCATAAAAGACATGGGATGGCAGAGCAGCGGAGATGATCGCTTGGACGAGAAGAACGTTAATCAACTTCTCTCGAAAGATCCGATATTCCAAAGTTTGGGTGGCCGCAGCGGCAAATTCAAACTTGCCGATCCCAAACCAGCGAACGTATGAACGCTGGACAGTTAGAATCGAACCATGGATGCTGAGCGGCGCAGGCTGGAGGTAGCGACACGGCGCGAACAACATTGGCGACGTTGGGGGCCGTATTTGTCCGATCGCCAGTGGGGCACAGTTCGTGAAGATTACAGCGAGTACGGAACCGCTTGGGAATATTTTCCGTTCGAGCATGCGCATCTGCGCGCATATCGCTGGGGCGAAGACGGCATTGCCGGAATCTGCGACAACCACCAGCGGCTGTGCTTCGCGCCGGTGTTCTGGAATGGACGCGATCCGATCCTCAAGGAGCGTTTTTACGGCCTGACTTGCAATCAGGGCAATCATGGCGAGGACGTCAAAGAGATTTACTACTACCTGGATTCGACGCCGACGCATTCCTACATGAAGGCGCTGTACAAGTATCCGCAGGCGGAGTTTCCCTACCGGCAATTGCTCGAAGTCAATCGCCGCCGCACGCGCCAGGATCCCGAATTCGAGCTCATCGACACCGGCGTGTTCGACGAGGACCGCTATTTCGACATCCTCATCGAGTACGCTAAACCCGACGCAAATGACATTCTGATTCGCATCACGGCGACCAATCGCGGGCCCGATCCCGCGCCACTACATGTGCTTCCCTCGCTGTGGTTCCGGAATACATGGTCCTGGAAATCGAACATGGAGAGGCCGTCGCTTAAGGCGATCGATGGTGGGATTGAAGTCGAGCATCCAACGTTGGGCTCGTATCAACTCATGTGCGATGGCGATCCGGTTTTTTTATTCACTGAAAATGATTCCAATACCCAAGCTCTGTGGTCCTTCGGGGATGGCCGCGGCAAGAAAGACGCTTTTCACGATCGCGTGATTCATGGGAGAGAAGACGCGGTTCATCCGGAACAGCGTGGGACCAAGGCATGCGCGTGGTACCGTTTCGATCTGGCTCCGGGCGAGACTCGGGTCTTAAAGATGCGTCTTCAGGAAAAAACCGAGCCGATGCGCCCGGTGCGCGATTTTGACGGACTCTTCGCGGAACGGATCACCGAAGCGGACGAGTTTTACAGCTTCTCTCCTGCAACGCTTTCGGAAGATGCGAAGAACGTGCAGCGACAGGCGTTCGCGGGATTGCTGTGGTCCAAGCAGTTCTATCATTTCGTGATCGAGGACTGGCTGAGAGGCGATCCAGCACAGCCGCCTCCGCCGGCCGCGCGCTGGCATGGACGCAATTCCGGCTGGGATCATTTGTTCAACGAAGACGTATTGTCGATGCCCGATAACTGGGAGTATCCGTGGTACGCGGCCTGGGACCTGGCATTTCACATGATCCCCATGGCGATGGTGGATCCGGATTTCGCCAAGACTCAATTGCGCTTATTCCTGCGGGAGTGGTACACGCATCCGAACGGCCAGATTCCCGCCTACGAATGGGCGTTCGGCGACGTGAATCCGCCGGTGCATGCCTGGGCATGCTGGCGCGTATTTCAAATCGACCGGAAACTCACGGGCCGTCCGGACTACGTGTTCCTGGAAAGCGTCTTTCACAAATTGATGATGAACTTCACCTGGTGGGTGAACCGCAAGGATTCGGAAGGGAACAACATATTCGAGGGCGGGTTTCTGGGACTGGACAATATCGGCATGTTCGACCGGAGCCAGCCGCTGCCTACGGGCGGCTACCTGGAGCAATCCGACGGCACCAGCTGGATGGCGATGTACTGTCTGAACATGCTTAAAATCGCGATGGAGCTGGCGACGAAAGTCGATCCAATCTTCGAAGATGTCGCCAGCAAGTTCTTCGAGCATTTTTTGTACATCGCGACCGCCATGAACGGTACTCGAACGGGCGGGCTGTGGGATGAGACCGACGGCTTTTTCTACGACAAGCTGAAGTTTCCGGATGGCACGGAAAAACTGGTGCAGATTCGATCCATGGTCGGTCTGATTCCGCTGTTCGCAGTGGACACCATGGAACCGGAAATGGTGGAAGAGTTGCCGGGATTCCGCCGGCGCATGGAATGGTTCATCAAGCACCGTCCCGATCTCGCCACCAACGTCGCATCGCTATCGCATGAAGGAATCGAATCCCGCAAGCTGTTCAGCGTACTGGCCCGGTCGCGACTGGAGCGCGTATTGCAAAGAATGCTCGACGAGAACGAGTTTCTGTCGCCGCACGGGATCCGCTCCGTATCGCGATACCACGCGGACCTTCCGTTCACTCTCTGGCTGGACGGGCGCGAAAACAGCGTCCACTATGAGCCCGCGGAATCGCGCACGGGGCTGTTTGGCGGAAACTCGAATTGGCGAGGTCCCGTGTGGTTTCCGGTGAACTATCTTCTGATCGAAGCGCTGCAGCGCTACAACTACTATTTTGGGGACGAGTTGACGGTGGAGTTTCCCACCGGCTCGGGGAATCGGATGAATCTCGGACAGGTGGCGGCGGAATTGTCCCGGCGACTCTCGCGAATCTTTCTGCGAGATGCGGAAGGACGCCGGGCGGTTTTCGGCGGGGCCGAAAAATTTCAGTCCGATCCGCATTTTCGGGACTACCTCCTGTTCTACGAATACTTCCACGGCGACAATGCCGCGGGGATCGGCGCGAATCACCAGACGGGGTGGACGGCGCTGGTCGCGAAACTGCTGCAGCAAAGCGGTGAGTGACTGAAATATTTTCGCGCAACGCTCGCAAAGTTTACTATCCTAGAGATACCGCTTGACCAACTCCTTCCCAGAACATAAGCGCCGATCGGTGTTCCTCGTTTTTTGTTGCACTCTGATCGGAGCGGCCGCGCAGGTCCTGATTAAGACCGGCGCAGGATCGCTGGGAGAACATCCGTCGCTGGTGAAGACCGCGATCGGAATCCTGACCACACCGCAGCTCTTCGCAGGGTATTCAATGTACGGCGTCAGCATGGTGCTGTTGGTGCTTGCGCTGCGGCATGGAGAATTATCGGCGCTGTACCCGGTGATCGCGCTAACCTTCGTGTGGGTAACGATTCTTTCGGTGCTGGTGTTCCACGAAGTGTTGAATGCAGCGAAACTCGGCGGAATCGCGCTAATCGTGGCTGGAGTGGCGACGCTTGGGCGGGGCTCGCGAAAGTGAATACGACTCCCGTGAGCTCCATGCTGTTTGTGTTCATCGCCGGATTCTTCGGCAGCTTCGGAGCGGCGTTTCTAAAAGCCGGCTCGGCGCGCCTGCGCTTCCATCCGGTGGCGATCGTCACGAATTGGCGGCTTGCTGCAGGAATTGCGGCTTATCTCATTTCATCAGTCTTTTTCGTCCGTGGAATCGCGGTGGGCGAACTAAGCGTCCTGTATCCGATGGTGGCCCTGGGTTACATGTGGACCATTCTGTGGTCGCGTTTGTTTTTCGGGGAGCCGTTCACCTGGGGAAAACTCGGCGGGCTGGCGTTGATCTTCGTTGGCCTGGCGTTTCTGGGACTAGGCGCCCAACACTAACCGGACGAACTGATCCAGTTCATCGGCGTTCAGGTCGCTCACAACCCAGTATTCAGTTCCATCGCGCACCATATCGACAAAATTGTATCCGTGATCGCGGCCGGACCGCTTGAGTCGGGAGGACTCCGTGGATCGCCATGCGAACACGTTGATCACATGTTGGTGGCGCTGATACACAACGGCTGCGGCCGGATGGCCGCCGAAATAATCGATCCTGCCGCCAACCAGCGGGAATCCTTGCGGGGAAAAATCCTGCACCGGTGGGGAAAAATCAAGTTTGCCGGCGAACCACGGTTTTACGGTGTGTTGATCCGTGGACGGAACATCCATCAAGTGCCCGGCCATCAAAGATCGAACGTGGCTGTCCACCACTTCGCGCTGTACGCGATTGAGATCGGGACGCAGAAACAGCACTACAACTACGGCAGCGGCGGCCGCGAAAGCCCCGAACGCGGCCCAGTTCACTCGAAAGGGCGGCTTGCGTTCGGAGCGGACGCTCTCCATCAGTTTGGTTCGCACAGCCTGTCGCAAGGCGGCGGGGGCTTCATATCGCAGCGCACCGGCGCCCATCGCCGACCGCACGGCCATTCGCGACCGGTGCAGTTCGGCGCACACGGGGCAATCGTGAAGATGACGTTCCAGTTCGATGCTGCGCACCAGGTCGAGCTCGCGATCGAGGTAGCCGTCCATGAAAGTTTGGGTCTCCTTGCAGGTCACGTTCGGGACTCCTCGGGCACCACCAGGTGGTCGTGCAATCGTTTCCGGGCTCTTGAGAGGCGCGACATCACCGTGCCAATCGCGATTCCGGTGACATCGGCGATTTCTTTATACGAAAGGTCCTCCATCTCGCGCAGGACCAGAACTTCGCGAAATTCCGCGGGCAGTTTTGCGAGCGCGTCGCGAACGGTTTCCGCATCGGCGCGGCGTAGCTGCAGAGCCTCGGGACTGGGGGCGGTGTCGCCGTGCATGGTTTCGTCGAACTCAGTCATCAGATCCTGCACACGATTCTTGCGGAGCCAGCTATAGCAGGTGTTGCGGATAATAGAAAACAGCCACGCCTTTGCGTCCCCTCCGCGGAACCCGTCGAAGAAGGTGAACGCGCGCAGATACGCTTCCTGCACTACATCGTCCGCGTCCCCGGGGCTGCGGGTCAGCCAGCGGGCAAGGTTGTACGCGGCATCGAAGTGCGGCATGACTGCCTGCTCAAATCGCGCTAGCTTTGCCGGATCGGCCACAATTCTATTCCCACACAGCGAGCGCGCCGGTGCTTTTCGGCCCAAGCGAGCAGGAATCGTTGTACCCGCCCCGCTTGGTGAAGCGCTGCGCAAAGCGATGCTTGAATCCGCGGCGATCAACGCCGTCTTCCTCTTGATTCTCCACGACTAGTACGCCCCTTCCTAGGTGCCAGACTGAGCTGGACGGTATTTTATTCCCAAACATCAGGCGAAAGTTGTGGTCAGCCGGGCCACGTCCTCGACGGAAATATTGCCGCCGCAGAAGATCAGCACGACGTGGCGCTCGGAAGAGAACTGGTTGCGCAAGGTATCGGCTGCCGCCAACGTGCAGGAGGCAGCAGGCTCGGTCAAGACTTTGAGACGTTCCAGCACGAATTTCATCGCCTCGACCGCTTCCCGGTCGGGCACCACGGTAATACTCTCGAGAAGTCTCTTCGCCATTTCCAAAGTCCGCTCGGTTGGCGCCGGAGCGCCTAACGTCCGGGCGACCGAAGTAATCGAATCGAGTGTAATGATTTCGCTCGCCGCAATCGACCTGGACATGCAATCGGCGCCCTCCGTCTCGACGCCCCAGACGCGCACCGACGGCTTCAGCGATTTCACGGCCGTCGCGACGCCACTCATGAAGCCTCCGCCGCCGATCGAAACGATTACGTCGGTCACCTGCGGCACGTCCTCCATAATCTCCAATCCGACGGTTCCCTGCCCGGCCATCACCAGCGGGTCGTCGAATGGATGAATGTAGGCCCATCCGTCCTTTTCATACTGGGCGACCGCGGCGAACGCGGCCGAGGCATTGGGAGCGAACTTCACTTCCGCGCCGTATCCGCGCGTGGCATCGACATAGTTGCGAGGCGTCGATTCCGGCATCAGTATGAGCGACTTCAGTCCGAGGGCGCGCGCCACATAGGCGACGGCTTGGGCGTGGTTGCCGCCACTCACCGCGACGATCCCGCGGCCGCGCTCCTCTGGTCCCAAGCTCAGCGCCTTGTTGAACGCGCCGCGAACCTTGAACGATCCAGTCTTCTGAAAAATCTCCAGTTTGACGTAGACGTTGGTCTTCAAACGCTCGCTCAGCGTGGCGCTCGGAGTCAATGGCGTCCGGCGGATGCAAGGGGCGATCCGCTGGCGCGCCGTCTGGATATCGGAAAGCGTAACATCAGGCATGAACTCTCTAGTTTAGAATCTGGAAAGATGAAAAGCACTCACGCAACCCTAAAATTCGCGGGCGACGATTTCTTTGCCGCGACCCCTCCCAGCGGTCACGCACTCACGCTGGACTTCAATGGTGAACGGTCCTCCGCGCCGGGACCCTTGGAATTACTGCTGGTGGCGCTCGGTGGATGCACCGGCGCCGACGTGATTTCGATCCTGACCAAGAAACGGGAACAGGTGACCGATTACCGCATCGAAGTGCATGGAGAGCGCCGCGATGAACATCCGAAGGGCTTCAAGAAAATAGAAGTGAAGCACATTCTGCGGGGGCGCGGGATATCGGAAGCGGCGGTCAAGCAGGCCATCGAGCTGTCGGTGAACAAGTACTGCAGCGTCGCGGGAACGCTGCGACCCACGGTGGAAATCGTCTCGACCTTCGAGATCCACGAAGAACAATAATGCACGATGCGATCATTGCCGGCGGCGGACCAGCCGGTCTTTCCGCCGCGGAAACTCTGGCGCGACGTAGCAAGTCTGTGCTGGTACTGGAACAGAATCACGAGATCGGTTCGCCGATTCGCACCAGCGGCGGCAGCTTCATCGCCGAACTGGAAGCGCTGGGCATTCCGAGCCGTCTGTATCATCCGATCTTCCGTGTCCGCTTTTTAACACCCAATAACGCCGCGGTATTCGAATATCCCAAGCCAGTGCTGTGCGTGATCGACGTTCGCGGTACATTTCAATTCCTGGCGGAACGGGCGATCGCGGCTGGAGCGCAAATCCGGCTTTCCACTGCGGCGGTTTCGCCGGTTCTCGATCAGCACCGCGTCACAGGTGTGCGCACGCGGACCGATTCGTTGCCGTGCCGCGTGGTGATCGACGCGACGGGTTATCGCTCGACACTTCTCAAACAGTGCGGTCTCGACCCGGGATTCCGGCGGTTCGGCGTCGGCGCGGAATACGACCTGATCGCCCCGCATTGCGACCAATCGGAGGCAATTCTCGCGGTCGGCGACCGGATTGCGCCGTCGGGTTATGCCTGGGTGTTCCCATGGGGACGCAACCGCGTGCGCGCAGGCGTGGGCATTATTCATCCCGATTCGGTGGTAAATCCGGAACAATACCTCGATCGCTTTGTCGCCACCATTCCCGGGCTCGCGGGCGCGCAACCGGTGGAGCATCACTCCGGACTAATCCCTTCCGAGCAGTTCGCGAAATCGTTCACCGGCGACGGCATCATTGGCATCGGAGACGCCGCCGGACAAGCGTCCAGCCTTTTGGGCGAAGGAATCCGCTGGGCCATTCAAGCGGGACAGATGGCAGGCGACGCGGCAGCGGACGCCATCGAAGGAGGTGACCTTTCGCGCGAAGCCCTGCTCCCCTTCGAAAAACGCTGGAGGAAACAGTTTGGAGCTGACCTGCGCCTGGCCCACCGGATCAATCAGCGGATTGCGCAATGGGACGGCAAGAAATGGGACGAACGTCTGGAAATCATCAAACTTCTTACGCCGGAACAATTCGCCGAAGCGCTTAAAACCAATCTCACGGGCGGCTGGCTGTGGCGCTTTCTGGCCGCGAATTCTCGCGCCCTGGCTTCGACGGTGCGACTATAATCGCGGAATCCGGCACGCTAGACTGGAATTTAGAGCATTTTGAAAACAAACAAACGGAATTCCGCCGCCAAGCCTAAAGCCGCTGAGCCGTCCCGGTCGCGATATTACCCGATTGTCGGATTCGGAGCCTCGGCTGGAGGGGTGGAAGCCGTCACCCAAGTACTCAAACACTTGTCGCCTGATACGGGGATGGCTTTCGTGCTGGTCCAACATCTGGATTCGCGCCACGCCAGTGTCCTTACGCAGATTCTCTCGCGTGCCACGACGATGCCGGTCGCGTGGGCCCAACAAGACATGCGCGCCGAGCGCAATCATCTTTACGTGATTCCTCCAAACGCGGATCTGGAGATCCACGATGGCCGTTTCCAGGTTCAACCGAGGACGGCCGCGCGGGGGTTACATCTCCCGATCGATCAGTTCCTGCGATCGCTGGCACTGGACCGCCGCGGCATGGCGATCGGTGTGATTCTCTCCGGCACTGCCTCCGACGGTACGCTCGGTCTGCGAGCGATCAAAGCGGAGGGCGGCATCAGCTTCGCTCAATCGGAGCATTCGGCGAAGTATCCCGGCATGCCCGGCAGTGCGATCACCGCAGGGGTCGTCGATTATGTTCTGGCGCCTGACGCCATTGCACGGGAGCTGGCCCGCATCGGGAAGCATCCGTATCTGCATCTGCCGGAACCCGCCGTGGCGCCACTGCTCGGCGAGAGCGACGACCACCTTGCCAAGCTTTTTCTGACGCTCCGGAACAAGAGCGGAGTCGACTTCACACACTACAAACACACCACCGTCCAACGTCGGATTGCGAGGCGCATGGTGGTACGGAAGATCGACAAGCTCCGGGAGTATCTGAAATATATCCGGGACCATCCGGATGAGCTGCAGTCACTGCATCAGGACATTCTGATCAACGTGACCGGGTTTTTTCGCGATCCTTCCATGTATCGCGCGCTACAGCGCTCCGTATTTCCCAAGTTGACGAAAAAGCGGTCGCCCGACGATTCCATCCGCATCTGGGTACCGGGTTGCTCCTCGGGCGAGGAAGCTTATTCACTGGCGATCGCCCTTTCCGAGCACATGCGGAAGGCCGGGACCAACATTCCCATCAAAATATTCGCGACGGATATCAGCGATACCGCCATCGAGCGGGCGCGCGCGGGTGTGTATCCCGAAAGCGTTTCCACGGATGTCGCTCCGGATCTGTTGCGGCGCTACTTCACAACCGGGAACTCGTCTTATCAGGTTACGCGTCCGCTCCGCGATATGTGCGTCTTTGCGTGGCAGAACCTGGTGCGCGATGCTCCATTTTCGCAACTCGATCTGATCAGTTGCCGCAACGTACTGATCTATTTTCAGGCAGTGCTGCAGCGCCGCGCGATGGACGTATTCCAGTACGCCCTCAAGCCGAACGGTTTTCTGGTGCTGGGAAGCTCGGAAACAGTGGGGCACATGTCCGATCTATTTTCGATGGCCGACAAGAAGAACAAGATCTATTCGAGAAAGCCAGGGCCACGGCGGCTCAGCATCGATTTCACGGCATCCGAACCCCTGACCATTCCATCTCTGCCGCCGCTTTCGGCGCCGGAGTCGTGGACGCCGACGGACGCCGGCCGCGAAGCGGACCGGATCCTTCTGAACCGTTTCGCCCCCGCCGGAGTGGTGATCTCCGATTCGATGCGCGTGTTGCAGTTCCGCGGACGGACCGGGCGCTCCCTCGAACCGGAGCCCGGCGAGGCGAATCTCAGCTTGTTCCGTATGGCTCGCGAAGGCCTGCTTCCCGATCTTCGCGCGGCCGTCCATACTGCGCAAAAAAAAGGCGGCCCTGCTCGCATCGATGGCATTAAGGTCCGCTACAACGGCGGTTTTATCAACGTGTCGATCGAGGTGATCCCGTTCGGCAGGCCGCAGAAGGAACCCTATTTCCTGGTTCTTTTTGAAGAGCCGCCGGCTGCTCCGATTTCCCGCGGAGAGCGCTTGACTGCCGAAGCTCGAACCACCAAGAGGAAAGGCGAGAGCGAAGGCAGTGAAGTTCGCCGCCTGCGGCAGGAACTGGCCGCCTCCAAGCAGTACGCGCAATCGATCATCGAAGCGCAGGAAGCCAACAACGAAGAGCTAAAGTCGGCCAATGAAGAGATCCAGTCCTCCAATGAAGAGATGCAATCGATCAATGAGGAGATGGAAACCGCGAAAGAAGAGCTGCAATCGAGCAATGAGGAATTGACCACCGTCAACGAGGAGCTGCAAACCCGCAACCTGGAACTGGCGCATGCCAATGACGACCTGAGCAACCTGCTCTCCAGCGTGCAGATTCCTTTGGTGATGGTCGATAGCGACCTGCGCCTGCGCCGGTTCACTCCGGCCGCCGACAAGCTCTTGAACCTGATTCCCACGGACGTGGGCCGTCCGCTGCTCGACATCAATCCGAATATCGAGGTCCCGGATCTGAACGACTTGCTCCGTAACGTGGTCGACAATCTTCAGGTCGTGGAACGCGAGGTGCAAGACCGGCAGGGTCGCTCTTTTTCCATGTGGATCCGCCCGTACCGGACCGCTGAGAACAAGATCGACGGAGCGGTATTGGCGTTCGTCGATGTGAGCGCGCTCAAACGCAGCCTGGAACAGTCGCGCGATCTGCGGGAGTATGCCGAGGCGATCGCGGCAACGGTGCGCGAACCGTTTCTCGCACTGGACGAACAGTTTCGAGGGATCACTGCCAACGGGCCGTTTTACAGGGCCTTTGGCCTTACCCCGGAACAGGTAACGAATGTGTCGTTGTGGGAGATCGGGGGCGGTCAATGGAACCTTCCGCAGCTCCGCTCCTGGCTGCTGGAGAAGACAGATGTGTTCCTGCAGGGCCTGGAAGTGGAGAGCTCCTTTGGCGCGGCTGGGCAAAAGACGCTCTCGATCAACGTGCGCCGCGTTCCTTCCGCGGGCCCGATGCGTTTGGTTCTGATCGCGATTGAAGACGTTTCCGGCCGCCGCGTCGCAGAACGCGCCTTGCGCGAAACCCAGGCCAGCTTTTCTGCGTTTACCCGCGAAGCGCGAGTTGGAGTTCTACAGGCTGGCCCGCAAGGCGATGGCACCTACATCAACCCCCACGCCAGCCGGATCGTCGGCGTCGGCGCCGAGGAGGCGATGGGCCGCGGATGGATGAAGCACATCCACGCCGACGACCTTCCCCTGCTGAACGCGAAGCTGAACCTGGTACGTCAAAGCAAAGAGGGCTTTTCGACGGAACTGCGGTTTGCGGTCCACTCGAAAGGCGTCACCTGGGTGCATCTGATCCTGGTCCCGCTAATCGCGAACGACGGCGCGTTCAACGGATACCTGGCTGCGCTCACCGATGTCACCGAGCGAAAGGATCTGGAGGACCGCCTCGCCCAGGCGCAGAAAATGGAGGCGGTCGGGCGCCTCGCCGGTGGCGTCGCGCACGACTTCAACAACATGCTTACGGCGCTTTCCAGCTACGCCGCCCAGTTGCTGAATACGGTTCCCGAGGATCACGCCGCGCACAAACCGGCGGTGCAGATCAACAAAGTTGTGGAGCAGGCGGCAATGGTCACACGGCAGCTTCTGGCGTTCAGCCGCAAACAGATTCTGCGGCCGGAACGCGTCGACCTCAATCGTATTCTGCGCGACATGCACGAACTCCTCACCAGGCTTCTCGGCGATTCCATCGAGATCGACCTTTCCCTGTCCTCCCATAAAGAGACCGTTGTCGTCGACCTGGGTCATTTGCAGCAGGTCATCCTCAACGTCGCCATTAACTCGCGGGATGCCATGCCTGGCGGCGGCCGTCTGTCGCTGGCCACATCGCACGTCACGCTGGATGCGGCGGCGGGACAGCGGGATGGGCTCGATGCCGGTGAATACGTGGTCCTCGCGGTGAGCGACACCGGCTCAGGCATGGACAAACCGACACTCGACCGGGTCTTCGAGCCCTTCTTCACGACTAAGCCGCCTGGCTCGGGCACCGGACTTGGTCTTTCGATGGTTTACGGAATCGTCCAGCAGAGCGGCGGAAATATCACCGTGGAAAGCGAACCCGGTAGAGGCACGACCATACGGATCTATCTTCCACGAGTTCGCGCCGGAGCGGTAGCCGCGCAGCCGAAAAGTGTGTCCGTGCATGGCGGTGGCGATGAGACCATTCTTCTGGTGGAAGACGCGGCGGTGGTGCGGTCCCTGGTTCGCGAACTACTCGAACAGCGGGGATATAGCGTGCTGGAAGCGCGCGATTCGCACGAGGCGATCAGCATTGCCGAGAATCACGAAGGCGACATCGATCTTCTGCTCACGGACTTGGTCATGCCGCGCATCGGTGGGCACGAGCTGGCCCAGAAACTACACCGGCGCCGCAAGAAGATGCGAGTGATCTACATGTCCGGTTATTCCGGAGAAGCGCTGCATGCAGTCGAGAAAGAAGCGAATTTCCTGGAAAAGCCATTCAAACCGGATGCCTTGGCGGCGTTGGTCCGGAAGGTCCTCGATAAAGCGGGCACTTAAATCCCGATTGACACCACGCACTGGATGTTACATTGAGAACGATGATCGTCGAGATCGAAGGCCTGGCGCTGCATCTGGCGCACCCGGACGAGCTGTCGGTGAACTGGGTGGGACAGGAAGAAGTCATGCGCCAATTGCTGGCCGCGTGGCTGGTGGTGGATCCGCAGGATATTCCAATGAATCCGCGGCTACTCGGAAAGCCCGGCGTCGGCAAAACCACCCTCGCTTATGCCGCGGCAAAGCGGCTCGGCCGCGAGGTTTATATTCTCCAGGCGACGGTCGACACGCGCCCCGAGGATCTTCTGATCACTCCGGTGATCGAGGGCGAAGCCAGGCTCCGTTACGTCGCATCGCCGCTTGTGACCGCCATGCTGCGCGGCGGAATCGTGATTCTGGATGAAGGCAATCGCATGAGCGAAAAGAGCTGGGCGAGCCTCGCTCCCTTGCTCGACACGCGGCGTTACGTCGAATCGATCGTCGCCGGTGTGAAGATTCACGCCCATCCGCTGTTCCGCCTGGTCGCCACCATGAACGATGATGCCAGCACGTTCGATCTGCCCGAATACATTCATTCGCGGCTGCAACCGCAAATCATGATCGACTTCCCGGAACGCCACGAAGAATTCGCGATCTTGCGCGAAAATCTGCCCTTCGGCGACGAGCGCATTCTGAATTACGTTACCGATTTTCTGCAGCAGGCGCACTCCGCCGACGAGCGCTACACCGCTCGCGACGGGATCAACATCGCGCGCTTTGCGATGAAGCTGGGGTTCGAAATGGGCCTGGAATTGGGCTCGGATATCGGCCGCCCCGGCGAAGGCGCCATTCGCAAAGCCATCGAGCAGACGCTGGGCGAAGAGGCCCTGCGCTATGTCCCTCGAAGCTGAAATCAAGTCCGGATCGCTCCAGCGGGGCCGCTTCCGCTACTTCCCGGTAGTGCCTGGACGCCTGGAGTTCGCGGTCGCCCTGCGCCGCGCCTTGTTGGAACAGCGGCCAGCGATCGTTGCAGTGGAGCTGCCCGGGTTTCTCGCGAAGAGCTATCGCCGCGCGCTGGGCCGCCTCCCCGAAATGTCGGTGCTTCTTTATACCGACGAGTCCGACGACGATCGCGCCGTTTACGTTCCCGTCGAACCAGCCGATCCGTTCACGGAAGCGCTGCGAACCGCGGACGAGCTCGGCGCGGAAGTGATTTTTCTCGAACCGGATTCGATCGAACGGCCGCATTTGCCCGATACTTACCCGGACACCTACGCGATCCAGCGCATCGGATTGGAAAAGTATATCGAAGCATACCGAGTTTGGCCGCAGACCCGCACCGAGGAAGTCGCCGCACACGCGTCGGCTATGGCCTGGAAACTACAAGGCGCCGATCCTTCGGCACAGGTCTTCGTGGTCGTGTCACTCAATCTGCTCGATCCGCTGCTGGACGCGATGGAGGCTCCGCAACCCGCGCCGCCGCGCCGCACTGGCGATTTCGACGTCCGGTTGCTGAATCCCCATCCGGAGTGCCTCGCCGAAATTACCATCGAGTATCCCTACCTCCAGGAGCGCTACGAATTTTTCCGGCTCGACCTGCGGGGTGAAGAAAAGCTCGACCGGCCCAAAGTGCAGCTCGATCTGCTCCGCGAGGCCGAAGTGAAATACACCCAGTCGACCGGTGAAAAGATGGCGCACTGGCAGCGCCGCATGATGGCCCGCTACACCCGCAATCTGGCGCAGATCAGTGGCGACTTGCTGGCCAACGCCTACGATCTCGCCGTCGCCGCGCGCTCCATGGTCGACGACAACTACGGCTGGGAGACCTGGCAGATGGCGAATCGTTATCTCGCCCAGCAGGAAAACTCGGACCTGGAAACCGTAAAGCTGAGCGCCAGCGAAATCTGGATCAACACCAAGCGTCTGCGTATCCGGCGTCGTCTTCCGCGTCCTAAGCAGCGGCTGAAACCGGCGGGTTTGAAAGCGCGCAAGCGCGAAAAAGAGCCCGGGGAATGGGCCCGCCAGACGACTGGTGACGCGATCTGTTCGTATCCTCCCGAGGACCTGGTCATCGAAGAGTACGGACGTTTTCTCAAAAAGAAAGCCAAAGCGATTCTCTCCGAGGAGCGTGTACGCGTCGAACCCTTCACCACCTCGATTCTGGACGGCATCGACATTCGCGAAACCATCCGCAACTGGCATCGCAAGAAGATTTTCGTGCGCAAAGCCGATCGTCTGGCGGGAGAAGTCGGAGCGGTCGTGGTCATCTTCGATGAAGACCGCGAAGATCGTTACCAGTATCTGACCACCTGGCTCGGCGAGCATCAGAACGAATCCGACATGTCGTTCTATTCCACTTTTCCTTTCGAGCATCTGGTGGGCCCCGGTATCGGCCGCGCCGAATACGGCGGACTCTTGATGACGCTTCCGCCACGCCGCCTGTACGATGTATGGTCGGATCCGGATTATGATTTCGCCGAATCCAAACCGGAGCGTCTGCTAATGGCCGCGCTGGATTATTCTGTCGAGCGATTCGTTGTCTACGTCGCCGCCAAACCGCCGCGATCGATTTTCCGCTCTATCGCCGCGCATCTGAATCGCAAGATCCTATACGTCCCCATCGGACAGCTATCCCCGACCAAAATGAAGAAGCTCCGCGTCGTGCACGTGCTGGATAGTTACGATCGCAGAACGCAGGCGAAGGACTATCTGTGGTAAGCGGTGACCGCAGATAGCCTGCATTTCAACTGTGTTTATTTGCTAGCGGATCGGCAAACTACGAAGTCCCGCCGTCGTCCAATCGTGGTACTCAGGAGCATAACAATGCAACGCTGGCAGATCGCTTTGCGCACCCTCATCCGGCGGCCCGGTTACACGGTTACGGCCATGCTGATGCTGATCATGGGTATCGGCGCGACCACGACGCTGTTCTCGCTGGTCGATACTGTTCTCCTAAAGCCGCTTCCCTACCCCGATTCCGACCGCCTGGTCACCGTGTATGAGACGCAGCCGTCTAAGAGCGATCAAGAGAACCTGATCGCTCCGGCTCGATTGGTGGATTGGGCTCGCATGAATCAGACCTTCGACGCGCTCTCCGCGATGTATACGGAAAATGTCACCGACACCAGTGGGACCGAACCCGAGCGTCTCGCGGGGCGGCGCGTCGCCTTAGGATATTTCGACGTGCTCGCAACCAAACCGCTCCTTGGCCGGACCTTTCATCCCGACGAAGAAGTCTACGGCGGACCATTGGTCGCCGTGATCAGCTACGGCATGTGGACGCGGCGCTATGGCCAGGATCCGGCGACAGTCGGGAAACGTCTGGTGATCGCTGGCGCCGGCTGCACGATCATCGGCGTGATGCCGAAAGAATTCACCACGCCGACGATCGATTTGTGGCTTCCAGCCCAGATCAATCCAGTCCTCATGCGCATTCGTGAGGCTCGATTCTACAACGGAGTCGGACGGCTCAAGCCGGGCGTCACCATGCAGCAGGCGCAGGCCGACCTGGCACGCGTTCAGCATCAACTGGGCGAGCAGTATCCGCAAACCGATAAGGACTGGTCGGTTTCGGTTCGCGATTTGAAGGAAGCCCGCGTCGGCGATTATCGCAAGACTCTGCTGCTGGTGTTCGGCGCCGTCGGATTGCTGCTGTTGATCGCGGTGGCGAATATTGCAGGATTGACGCTGGCGCAACTCCATCAGCGCGAGCGCGAAATGGCCATTCGCAGTTCCGTGGGCGCGTCACGCCAGCAAGTCATCGCCACCGTGATGCGCGAAGTCCTGCTGATCGCGGCCGGAGGAGCTCTCTTCGGAGGCGCGGTCGCGATGTGGGGCGTGAAGCTGATGGCTTCCATCTTTGCCGATCTTCCGCGCATGTCCGAGCTGCGTTTCGACTGGCGCGCGCTGCTGTTCACCGCGCTGGTAAGTCTGGCCGCCGCGCTCGTTTTCGGAGCGGTCCCGGCGATTCAATCCACCCGCGCCGACCTCGCGCCAGCGCTGGCCGAATCCTCACGCAGTGTTTCCGGCGGACGGCGTCGTTTGCAGCGGGGACTCGTCATCGCGCAACTCGCCGTGACCATGTTGTTGCTTTCCAGCGCGGGCCTGCTGCTACGCAGCTACTACAACCTCACCCACGTCGATTCCGGATTCAATACCGCCCATACGATTACATTTCACGTCGGAGCGGCATGGAATGAAAATCGTACTCATGTGGGACAGCTCCAGATCCGAATTATCGAGGAATTGCAGCGGCTCCCCGGCGTGGAATCGGCGGGAATCACCAGTTTCCTCCCGGCGACGGGAGCGACCGGCCGCAGCCAGGTGCAGGTCGAAGGGTTCCAGAACACCGGCCAAAGCGCGACTTTCACTATCGGCGGCCGGACCATCGGCGGAGATTACCTGCAGGCGCTCAAGGTTCCGCTGCTGGCCGGAGAATGGTGCCCGGCGCTGAGGCCGTTCGAATCGAATGGCGCAAACAAGTCGCTGGTGAACCGCCAATTCGTGGAGCAATACGCCAAAGGCCAGAACCTCCTCGGCAGGCATACGCTCTATCCGCTGTCGACTCAGGCAAATCCACCGATGAACGAAATCATCGGCGTGGTGGGCGATGTGCGGGAGGACTCGCTCGCGGTGGCGCCCGCTCCTTATGTCTACGACTGCGCATCCGCCGGATCGTGGCCCGATCCCGAATACGTGGTGCGGACACGCGGCGACGCGCGCGCCGTCATGCAGCAGGTCCGCCAACTGGTTCACAGTATCGATTCGAATCGCGCGGTCTTCGGAATGAAACTGCTCGATACCGTAATGGACGACGCGTTGGAACAACCGCGGCTGAATGCCCGCTTTCTGGCTCTATTTGCGGCGACAGCGATGCTGCTCGCCTCGGTGGGGATCTACAGCCTGATTTCGCTGGTGGTAACGGCACGGACCCGCGAGATTGGCGTCAGGATCGCTCTGGGCGCGGGACGTGGTGAGATCATGCGGTTGATTTTCGCCGGTGCAGGGCGCCTGCTGGCTGCGGGAATCCTACTCGGTCTCGCACTAACCACAGGCGCGGAGCGTCTGATCAAATCGGTTCTGTTCGGCGTGAGCCCTCTAGATGCGCTTACGCTTGGGGAGGGCGTCCTAGTACTTGTAACCGTGACAACCATCGCTGCATTTCTGCCCGCTCGCCGGGCGGCGGAAATCGACCCCCTGGACGCCATTAGGATAGAGTGATCAACGCTCTGGGGTGCGTATCGCGCCCGTGGCTTCGATTTTTCCAGACGAGCCTCGGACTATAGGACTTTCACTTCCGTAGTACCCCAGATTTTTCTTGACGACCTTACCCCAGGTTGAGTACACTTGCCGGTAACGTTGCACAGTTAGCACGTTATATCGGAGGAGAAATGCACCAGCATCTGAACACTAGATTCTGTCGCGCGTTTGTTGCACCGCTACTTTTCTTAGGTTTAGCCATAACGAGTCCAGCCGCAAGTTGGACCCCGCTGACTAACCTTATGCCGCCCGGAACCTTCGGCGGCACCATGCTTCTGCTCACCGATGGTACGGTGATGGTATCAAACCAAGTTAATGGATCCTACGACGTCTGGCTAAAGCTTACGCCCGACTCGCATGGGAGCTACATCAACGGCACCTGGACGACGCTGGCGTCGATGAGCATCCAGCGCCTCTACTTTGCCTCGGTTATACTGCCCAGCGGCAAATTGTGGGTCTTAGGCGGCGAGTATTCGGCTGCGCACGGCTTAGGCATCTCGGCAAACTTCAACCGCACTGGTGAGATCTATGACCCAGTGGCAAATAGTTGGTCCGCCATCACAAGTTACCCCAATGCCAGTTTTGGCGACGATCCTGCGGCGCTGCTTCCCAATGGGAAGATCATCGCTGGAGACATTTCGACCAATCAACCGCAGATCTACGACATTGCATCGAATACGTGGGCTGCTGGGCCGCACAAGGTTTATAACGATAGAAGCGACGAGGAATCGTGGGCCAAGCGCGGGGATGGTAAAGTAATGGTCTACGACCTTTTCATGGCCGTAAATGATGGCACGCACGGCTTCGCTGAGGTTTATGATCCCACCGCAAACACGTGGGCATCGGTAACCCCCTTTGACGGCACCGCTAACGGCACTCTTGGCGTGCTGAGCAGCAGCGCACTGGGATTTGAAATGGGACCGTTGCTGCGCTTGCAGGACGGCCGCATGTTCCAGCTCGGCGCCAACCAGCACACGGCGCTGTACACACCCGGCACCAACACATGGGCCGCCGGTCCGGATATCATTCACAACGGAACCAATTTCGGGGCCGACGACGCGCCAGGCGTAGTGATGCCCAATGGCCACGTGTTGTTTACCGCCGATGAAGGTCCAAGCATAAGCACCTTTAGCCCGCCGACCCAAGTTTTCGATTTCGACCCTGTGGCGGGGACAATATCCGACGCATCGCCGGCATTTCCGGTTTCTCTCGCCAGCACTCCCGCGTTTGTAACGCGGATGCTGATGCTTCCAAATGGACAGGTTCTGTTCAACTTCAACAGCAACCAGTTGTATGTCTATACTCCGAACGGGACGGCGAGTCCAGCCCTTCGGCCGATCATCAACAACGTTGCTTATAACGGCGGCGGCGTGTTCACGCTTACCGGCTCGCAGCTCAACGGCCAGTCCGCGGGATCTGCCTACGGTGACGACGTCGGGACCGACGAAAACTTCCCGGTCATCCGGCTCATTCAGGGCACCACGCAGGTTTATTGCAAGACGTCGAATTGGAGTGCTACCGGCGTGGACGGATCAGGGTCACAGACAGTGAACTTCACCCTGGGCGGCGGAGTCCAACCCGGGAACTACTACCTGGTCGTGAGCGGTGCTGGAATTCAATCCAATCCGATGGTCGTCAATATCACAGCAGCGGAGGTGGCCGGACAATGAAACGCAATAACTTTATTTCAAATCTGACCGCCAAATCCCTGGCTGGCGTGGCGGTGTGGGCGCTTGTATTAATTGCTCCCAGCGTTGGTCGCGCCACGGTCGTTTTCAGCAACCTGGCAGGCGGCTCAACGAAGTACAACACAAGCGATGGGAATACGGTCGGCTTCGATCCGGTCTTCTCGACGGACGATGCCGAAGGGGATACGTTCCTGGGAACGGGGCTGACTTTCAGCAACCTCCAGATCGCCATCAATTGTGTTGCCATAGGAGCGTGCCCTGACAACATCACGGTCGCTCTTACGGCGAATAACGGTGGCCAACCAGGCGCAACCATCGAAAGCTTTACGGTGGCGGGCGGTTCCATAGGGATATTCGGCGGGAATGCGCTGGTCAACCTGAGTTCGGTTTTGCACCCCGTGCTGTCCAACGGAACGCGCTACTGGATCACAGTGGAGGCGGACCTGAACGACGCCCTCGCGTGGAATTTGAACTCGACTGGCGATACTTCGGCCGAGGCAAATTCCCAGGATGGCGGAGCTAGCTGGTTCTCGCCCTCCGGTTTCACCCCAGGAGCGTTTGAGGTCGATGGGACCGCTAACACCAGTGCTCCTGAACCGGGGACTGCAGCCCTGTTAGTCAGCGGTGGGTTGTTGCTCGGTCTGTTCCGGCGGGTTCGAAGCCGGCAGAACCGATAGCAGTAATAGACGAAGAAGTTAAAGCGGGAGCATCGCTCACACGAGCGGCTCCCGCTTTTCGTTTTTGTAGAGGCATTGCTTCCTCAGATCGAGTTGAATTGTGGAGCGACGTTTTCAGGCACGTCACCATCCACGGCTTCCTATGGGCGCGGCTCAGGGTCGATACGAAAACAGAAGACGGTCGCGCGATGCGAATCAGCCAGACGGTCGAATGCCGTCAGACCGCCGCAGCCGCTAGAGGTTGGTTGGACCCAGTCTGCGACGGCGGGTCGAACTTGACACTTACCAGCTTCGAGACGCCCGGCTCCTGCATGGTTACCCCGTACAGCGCCTGCGCGGCCTCCATGGTTCGCTTGGCGTGGGTGATGACGATGAACTGGGTCTCCGTGGCCATCTCCTTAACCAGCCTCGTCAGCCGCTGAATATTCGGCTCATCCAGCGGCGCATCCACTTCGTCCAGGATGCAGAAGGGGCTGGGCGTATAGCGGAAGATGGCCATCAGCAGGGCCATCGCGGTCAGCGATTTTTCGCCTCCCGAAAGCAGCAGGACGTTTTGGAGCCGCTTTCCCGGCGGCGATGCGACGATGTCAATTCCACTTTCCGCCAGGTTGGACTCATCGGTGAGCCGCATTTCGCCCTGGCCGCCTCCAAACAGCGTCTGGAACATCTCCCGGAAGTGCGCGTTGATCTTTTCAAACGCCTCGCCGAAGCGGCGGCGCGATTCCTGATCGAGCTCCTGAATCGCCTTCTCGGTGTCGCGGATGGAATCGATCAGATCCTGGCGCTGCGTGTTCAGGAAGTCATAGCGCTGCTGGGCGTCCTGGAACTCTTCGAGCGCCTGCGGATTGACCGGGCCCAGTGCTTCAATCTTGTTACGAACTTCCTGATACCGCTGTTCGGCTTCGCTTACAGCGGCATCGTCCAGGACTGATTCTTCCGCAGCGGCCACTTCGGACGCGGCAGCATTCAGCTCCTTGCGGCTGGTTTCGTCGAGATATTTCAACTCGGCTTGCTTCTTGACCAGCTCCAGCTCAATTTCGGATCGCTTCTCCTGCGCGGACTGCGCGTCGATGCGCAGCGTTTTGAGGGACTCGTCCAGTGTGGCGAGAGCAGCGCGTCCCTGAGTCTCATCGGCAGCCAGATTCTCGACCAGCGCTGCCGCATCGGTAGTCTCGATCAGCAGGGCGCCAGCGCGCCGATCCAGCTCGATGTTATCCGCCAGCAGTCGCGCGCGATCCACGCCGAGGCGCTCCAGTTCACGCAGCAAATCTTCGCGCCGCGCTACGAGTTGTCCGATTTGTGCTTCGAGACGCGTTACCGTGGCCCGTTCGGAGCGGACGCGCTCGTCCAATCCCGCGAGTCCCGCGCGCAATGCGGCGTGCTCCTCTCCGATGGCATGCGCGTGGAGCTGCAAGCGTTCGAATTCGCCGCGGGCTTCTTCCAGCGACTTCTCCTGATCGAAGCGGGCTTGTTCTTTCTCAGCCACCATCAATTGGCTCTGCTCGCGCTGCACGCGCGACCGCTCGTCTTCGCGCCCCAGCCGGTCCAACTCGAGCCGTGCAACCGATAGCCGCGAACCGGCGCGCGCATATTCCTCGGCCAGCTTGCGCTGTTCGTGATCGAGAGCGAGCGCGTCTTTCTCCTGCGTTTGTTGAGCGGCGCGAAGCTGCTCCAGGTCCTCGGCCAGCTTGGCCGTGTCGCGCTCCAACTCTTCCAACTGAGCGGTCAGTTCGTCGACTGCGCGCTGACGCGTTTCCGCTTGCGCAGTCAATTCGCGCAATTCGCGCTTCAAAGCCAGGGGACCGCCGGCGGTTTTTCTTCCGCCGCTGACCGCGTGGCCGTGATAGCTCACACCATCCTGCAACAGAAAATAGCAATCCGGATTCGCCGTGGCGAGCGACTGCGCGGCGCCGCGATCCGATACCAGGAAACATCGCGCCAGCCGCGGCAGCAACCCTTGCGGCGCCTGTGCGAATCCGTTGGTCAGGCGCAAGGTATCGCGCAGCCGACCCAGGACTCCCGGATGGCTGCTCAAATCGGGAGCCAGCGGTGAAGCCGCGCTGGCTTCCGGATGAACCAGGAAAGTGGCACGCCCGTCCGATTCGGAGCGCAGCACAGTAATCCCAGCTTCAGCGTCCTGCCAGCCGTTCACGACGACGTATTCCAGCTCCTCGTGCAGGAATTCTTCGCAGGCTTTTTCCCAGCCCGGATCGGTAACTTCCACAAAATCGGCCAGCACGCCTGAAGGTTTGAAGCCTTCGATCTGGCCGTGTTCCAGGCCCAGAAAAAGACGCTTGACCGATTCGGTGGTGTAAGCGCGGTGCGAAAGAATCTCGGCCAGCGAATCCCGGCGGGCATTGGACCGCGACAGCACGGTGCGGATCTCTTCCAGCTTCTGCCGCGCCGCGACGATGCGTGCCTGCCGCTCCTTCATTTCCTCTTCAGCACGGCGGCGGCGATCGGCCAGCGATTCCAATTCGAGTTGCCGCGACGCGAGCTTATTCGATAGCTCAGCTTTCACTTGCTCCAGGCGCGCCAGATCGCTTACGGCGATTTCTTCTTCTTTCCGCGAACGTGCGGAATCGCGCTCGATCGCTGCCAGATACTCGTCGATCTGAGCGAGCTGATTCTTGAGCGTCGACGCTTCGCCCAGCAGCCGCAGCACGTGCTGCCGCGACTGTTCGATGGCGCGCTCGCGTCCGCGCAGATCGTTCTGGAGGGCGTCGCGTTCCTGCGTTTTCGCGTCGAGCTTGGCGCGATGTTCCTGGCTCTCGTTCTCGATCGCGGCAACCGCTTGCGCATGTACTTCAAGCTCGGCCGTCTCGCGCTGGTGCCGTGTTTCGAGCTCCTGCGTTTCCGCTTCCCCGGCTGCCAAACGTTCGTCGATTCCGCCGATCTGCTTGGCCTGCAATTCCAGACGACCGCGTGTCCGCTCCGATTCGAGATTCAGCTCGGCAACCGTGCCGCGCGCCGCAGTCAACCGCGCCTCGGTCTGGTAACAGGCGTCCTGCTGGCGGGCATGCTCCTGTTCGTGCTGCTGGACGTTGGCCGATAGCTGCTGGAATGCGGTCTGCGCCTGATTCAGATCCAGAGCAAGCTTGGCCGCTTCGCGCTCCAGCATCTGGAACCGCCCGGACACTGCGCGTCGCAAATGCGCGACCATCTCCGTGCGCAGCTCTTCATAACGGCGAGCCTTCGACGCCTGCCGCTTCAGGGAATTGACCTGCCGCCCGACTTCTTCCAGAATGTCGAACACGCGCGAAAGATTCTGACGGGCGCTTTCCAGCTTCGACTCGGCCAGTCTTTTGCGCGTTTTGTACTTCCCAATGCCCGCAGCTTCTTCGATGATGGCGCGCCGGTCGGCCGGCTTGTTCGAAAGAATCTGACCGATGCGGCCCTGCTCGATGATGGCGTAGCTCTCCGGACCGAGGCCGGTGCCGCTAAAGAGATCCTGGATGTCTCGCAGCCTAGCATGATGACCGTCAATGAGATATTCGCTCTCGCCGGACCGGTACAAACGACGTGTGATGGTCACATCCTCTTTGTGAGGATGGCCATTGCCGTTCCCGTTTCCATTCTCACTGTGCGCCGCCGGATCGAGCATCGTGAGGGTGACCTGAGCCATCCCCAGCGGCTTCTTTTCGCGCGTTCCCGCGAAAATCACGTCCTCCATGCGGCTCCCGCGAAGGCTTTTCGCACTCTGCTCGCCGAGGACCCAACTGATGGCATCGCTCAGATTGGATTTTCCACAGCCGTTGGGCCCGACGATGGCGGCGATCCCGGAGCCATGGAATCGCATCTCCGTCCGGTCATAGAACGACTTAAAACCTTGGATGTCGACGCGTTTTAGCTTGAGCAATGCCAACCCTCCTCAATACAGACGTTCACTCGGGGGGTGACACCATACTAAAACGATCTTTGGGAAAAGTAAAGCGGGTCGGATACCCTATCTGGAGGCTCCCTGCGAGTGAGACGCAACATCTAGTACCCAACAGGATAGGAACGGTTCTAAGGAGCCACACGACAGCGCACATCAAGCTGCACCGGGTTTCCGTGCCCGAATGAACGCGCTCGCGAACTTGCCTTCCACTTGGGGAGCGATCGCATCCACGTCGATGCCTTCGCCTTGCAGGAACTGGCGGGCGTCTTGGACGTTGTAGACGCGCGTGGGCTCGATCTCGATCGATTCGAAACCGGCGGCGGTCAGTTTCGCGACGTAGTCTTCGTCCCTGAGCGCGCCGGCTACGCAGCCGACCCAGAGCTCGACGCTGCGGCGGATCTGCTGGGGAACATCGCCGCGCACCACGACGTCCGAAACCGCGAAGCGGCCGCCGGGTTTCAGGACACGGAAGGCTTCCTGCATGACGCGATCTTTGTCGGCGGAAAGATTGATCACGCAGTTGGAGATGATCACGTCAACGGTGTTATCGGGCAGCGGGATGTGTTCGATCTCGCCCTTCAGAAACTCGACGTTTTGAACGCCCGATTTCTGTTGATTCTCACGCGCCAGTGCCAGCATTTCGTCGGTCATATCGAGGCCGTAGGCTTTCCCAGTAGGTCCAACGCGTCGGGCAGAAAGGAGCACATCAATGCCACCGCCCGATCCGAGATCGAGTACGGTTTCTCCGGGATTCAATTGCGCCAGTGCTGTCGGATTTCCGCAACCGAGCGAGGCTCGCAACGCCGCGTCGGGAATCTCGCCCGCTTGCGTTGAATCGTAGAGATTCGACGTGATTGGATCGCATTCGCCTCGCGATGATGGCGCGCTTCCGCAACAGGAACTGCCGCCCGTTTGGGCGCGAAGCGCGGCTTGTCCGTATTTTTCTTTGACGATGTCTTTGATATCGGTGCTCATGCTGTTCTCCGTATTTCGTCTGGTTTGATGACCTTGTTGCGGGTGCAGCATTCGGCATACAGGAATCCGAGTAGTTCCTGCAGCGCTTCGGTGTTCGCCGTGTGCCATAGAAACGTGCCGTCGCGGCGCGTGTTGACCAGGTTTTCGTTCTTCAGTTTTTCGAGATGATGCGAAAGGGTCGAGCTGGGAATCCCCAGATCGTTCTGGATCTCGCCGACGACCAGGCCCTCAGGATGCGCCGAAAGCAGCAATTGCATAATCCGCAGCCGGGGCTCGGTTCCCATGGCGGAGAACATGTCGGCGTAGCGCGCCACGTCGTGCATATTTCCATACTAGTAGAAATACAGAAGTTGTCAAGTATGGCGAAGATATGTGTTCGCACGAGTGCGAACACGGCACGCCAAGCGCGTGCGCCACAACCTTACCCGGCGAGCGCGAGCACGTCTTCTTCGCATTCGGACCCGGCGAGGGCATTTGCCGTCAGCCAGGTGGCAAGGTGAAGAATGTCAGCATCGTTTTCCACGAAGCAACATAGCGGAAGGCCGGTGATCTCTTCGGCTTCGTCGCGGGAAAGACCGTGGCGAACGCGATCGAGCAGCAGTGCGGATCGGTCCGCTGCATCCATCCGGCGAAGCCAGGACGCTTTCTCGCACACTGCTTCGATCGAACTCAGCTGTGCGCTGCCAACGACGAAAATCGCAGTCGAAGCACGCAATACTTCCGCAGCGTGCGCTTCCGTGGCTCCGGTCAGATCAGCACACACGATGGCGTAATGTTGGCGCGCATAATCGAGCAGTGGACCGAGATGGCAGGGGTGGACTTCGCGTGCATGCAGCATGTGGATCCCGTCCACTTCCGAAGCGAACGCTCCCCAGGTGCGGCCATCCAGGCGGCGCGGAGCTTCCTTTGCGCGCCACACCGAATAGTCTCTGCGATCAAAATCGGCCAGCAGAACGGCAACCCCAGGGTCCTCCGTCAAGGTACGGCTCAACTGCTGTGCGACCGAGCCTGCCCTGGAAGCGCTGTCTGCTGGCACGAAGGAAAATATCGAGCCGGCAGCGGGCCAGCTCGCCTCGGATTTTCGTCGCTTTGTAGTCACTCATGCCTTCTAGTGCATCCGACGTGCCACGGCTAAATGGCGCTAAGTAACTGGAAAATAAAGGAGCTTATGTGGACCTAGAGTCAATGTGTCACGCGGGCCGAGACAGCCTGACTAGGGCGACTAGCGATGGAGTTACAGGGGATCAGCGGCGCGTAGCGAGTTCCTGCTTCATGGCAAGGTTCTGTTGGTACGCCTGGCTCTGATACGGCCCCTTCATTCCCGCCGCCTTTTCCATATATTGCTGGCCGGATTGCATCCGCGGCCGATCGTTGGTCAGTTTACCGAGCTGGTAATTGCAGATCGCCAGCGAGAAATAAGCGCTTCCGACCCTTGCATCGTTGGCGATCAATGGCAGCGCCGCCTTTAGATTGGTATCGCAGTCCTTCCAGCTTTGCTTTTGGCCGGCGGTGAATCCGGTGTAAAAATAGCCGTTTGCCAAGGCCGTGTTCTTGAGCTTCTCCCACTCCGCTTCCGGAAGTCCCTCGGGCTTGGGCTTCCTCGCGGCAGCGAGCAAGCGGCCGGCGTTCTGCGCCGCTGTGGCCGGTCGCCCTTCGATCAATGCGTTGAGCGCCACGATGTTATCAGGCCGCCCCGCCACGATTTTCGCCATCCCGTCCATCTGCTTTGCCGATCCGCCGCTCTTTCCAAGCGCTACCAGATATGCGTTGGCGCAGACCTCATCCAGATACTTACTCTTCGAATTCTGGGCGATCAAGGCATCCACCAGGGCCACGGTCTTGGCTGGCTCCACACCTTGCGCCGCCGTCGAGGCCAGCGCGTATTCGGTGTAAGTCGACACTTCCTTGCCGTACTCGACGCGTTCCTGCCAGCCCTTCACCTCATCCGCGTCGGTTGGCTTGGCTGCGGTAATCAGCGCCTGTGCCTGCTTGTTGGTTTCGGCAGCGGACGCCAGTACGCCATCCGCATCCTTTTTGCCGACCGCCTCTTTCAGCTTCGCGTAAGAGTCCTGTAACTCGTCCGGCGCGGCAGCAACCAGGCCCGCCAGGGAAAGCAACGTAGCTGTAACGAAAAACGTCTTCACAATCGATCCTCCCGGAAACAAATGATTATACAACTGTGAGAGGCAGCGGCGTGGCGCGCTATAATCCCCACATGCCGCGCATTGAAAATCACGCTCCAGGCACGTTCTGCTGGGTGGAATTGGCGACCACCGACCAGATCGGAGCGAAGGTCTTCTATGCTTCCTTATTCGGATGGACGCCCGCGGATTTTCCGTTGGGTCCTAACGACTACTACACGATGTTCAAGCTGAGCGGGGGCGATGCGGCAGCGGGATACACCATGCGCGCCGAGGAACGAGCGACAGTGCCGCCGCACTGGAATCTCTATGTCGCTGTGGCCAGCGCGGACGATACGGCCAAGCGCGCGGCCGAGTTGGGGGGCAAGGTAATCGATCCGCCGTTCGACGTGATGGCGTTTGGCCGTATGGCGGTCATCCAGGATCCGACCGGCGCCGTGTTCTGCGTGTGGCAAGCGATGCAGCACATCGGAACCACCGTCGCAGGCGAGAGCGGAACCCTGTGCTGGGCGGACTTGAGCACTCCCGACCCGGATCGTGCAAAACAGTTCTACGAAGCTTTGTTCGGATGGAAAGCAGTGCTCGGCGAGAAAGATACGTCGGGCTATCTTCACATCCAGAACGGCCAGCAATTCATCGGAGGCATTCCGCCGGCTGCGTACCGGAATCCCCACACTCCGCCGCATTGGCTGCTGTACTTCCAAGTGGCGGATTGCGACGTTTCGACGGCGCAGGCGAAACAGCTGGGCGCGCCGGAACTTATGGCGCCAATGACTATGGACAACGTCGGACGTTTTTCAGTGGTCGCCGATCCGCAAGGCGCGGCGTTTTCGCTTTTCCAGCCTCCAACACGATGACGTTACTGTCTGGACCCGGTCGCTATCGCTCGCGGCTCTGCACAGAACCGCGACCGGCAGGAAGCGGGGCCACAACTCACGATCATGACTGACGGTCCTGCGTACTGCGACGTCAGCCTGCCCGTTCCGATGGATCAGGCGTTCACGTATCTGCTTCCGGAAACGCTGCGCCATCGGGTCCGAACCGGATGCCGTGTTCTGGTACCGTTCGGCACGCGCAAACTGACTGGTGTCGTACTGCGCACGCATGACGATCCGGGGGCCGGCTCCACGCGTGAAGCGTTGCGATTGCTCGACGAAGAGCCGGCGCTCGACGACGCGCTGCTTAAATTGGGGCGCTGGATTTCGAGTTACTACTGCGCGCCGCTGGGGGAAACGCTGCGCGCGATGACGCCGCTCGCCGGCGATATCCGGCGTGGAAAGGTCTATTCGCTGACAACTTCCGGTCGCGACGCCGCGCGTCAACTGCACCTTGGATCGAACGACGACAACGATCCCGCCGTGAAGATTCTGCGCATGCTGGACGCGCGTCCGCTGTCGTTGAGTTATCTGAATCAGAAGGTGGAAAAAGCCGCGGCGGTGCTGCGATCGCTCGAAAAGAAAGGCTTTCTTGAGACCGAAGACATCGCGGCCGAGCGCGACCCACTGCGTGCCGGGGCAGCGCGGCTTCGGGTTGAATTCGCGACGCGCCCCGTGGACGTGAAGCTTCCGAAATCGGAACGGGAGCTCATCGCGTTCTTGGAATTGCATCCTGGATCGCACAATCTGGGTGAGCTTGAAAAGACTCTTCCGAAGGCGAGCCCGGCGGCGCGAGCGCTCGCTCGTCGCAATCTGGCGCGTTTGAGTTTGGAAAAAGTCTCCGGGGGTTCGTATCTGGCACGCGGTCCGCACGCGCTGAACATCGAGCAGCAAGCGGTGTTCGACCGGATTGGTGATGCGCTGGTCGCGAGAACATTTCAGACGTTCTTGTTGCAGGGCGTCACCGGATCGGGCAAAACCGAGATTTATCTCCGCGCGATCGATGCCGCGCTCGCCGCAGGTCGAGGCGCATTGATGCTGGTCCCCGAAATCGGGCTGACGCCCGCCATGGCTGGTCAATTTCATCAGCGCTTCGGCGAGCGCGTGGCGATTCTGCATTCGGCGTTTCACGATTCCGAACGCGCCCAAGAATGGCGGCGCATCCGCGCGGGCGAAGCAGGCGTAGTGGTGGCGACGCGCTCCGGAGTTTTCGCGCCGGTCCGGAATCTCGGGTTGATCGTGGTCGACGAGGAGCATGACCAGAGCTACAAGCAGCAGGAAACGCCTCGCTATCACGGGCGCGACGTGGCCATCGTCCGGGCGCGCGATGCGGGTGCGGTGGTGGTGCTCGGGTCGGCCACACCGAGCTTGGAAAGCCGCTACAACGCCGATCGCGGGAAGTATATACGCATCGAACTGACGGAGCGCATCGAGCGACGGCCGATGCCCAAAGTCGAACTGATCGACATGCGCGAGGAGTTTCTCGAAACCAGAAAGCCGGCCACATTTTCACGCGCCCTGATCGATGCTGTTTCCGAGCGCCTGGAGAACGGCGAGCAGAGCATGCTGTTGCTCAATCGCCGCGGATTCTCTAGCTTCGTTACGTGTCGCGCCTGCGGCGAACGGATGCAGTGCGTGAATTGCTCCGTCACCATGACGTATCATCGCCGGGACCGCCGGATGCTGTGCCACTATTGCAACTATTCGGCGCGCGTTCCGGAGCGCTGCCCGAAATGCGACAGCGACTACGTACAATTCGTGGGACTGGGTTCGGAACGCGTCGAGGACGAACTGCACGGGGCTTTTCCGAAAGCGCGGATTGCGCGCCTCGATCGCGACACGGTAGGCGGAAAACGCGATTACGAGACCATCCTGGCCGGGTTCCGCGGCGGCGATTTCGACATTCTGGTGGGCACGCAGATGATCGCGAAAGGCCACGACATTCCCAACGTGACGCTGGTGGGGATCGTCAGCGCGGACATCGGGCTCGGTCTGCCGGATTTTCGCGCAGCGGAGAGGACCTTCCAGCTTCTGACGCAGGCTGCTGGACGCGCCGGGCGTGGAGAAACGCCCGGGATCGTGTTGATCCAGACCATGAATCCGGATCACTACGCGATTCAATGCGCTGCCGCTCATGATTACGAAGCGTTTTACAAGAAGGAAATCGAATTCAGGCGGCTCATGTCGTATCCTCCGTATGCGGCGCTGGCGAACGTCGTCGTGCGCAGCACTCGTGAGGAAGAAGCACTGACGCGCAGCGCCGCGCTAGCAAGGCTGCTCGATCCAGCGCCGGAAGGACTGCGGGTGCTGGGTCCGGCGGTGGCGGCCGTCGCAAAACTGAAGAACGAGTTTCGATACCAGATGCTCCTTAAGTCCTTGAGCCGTCCGCAGCTGAACGGAGTCTTGTCAGAACTACGGCGTTTTGCGGCTGTCGAGAAATGGAATCCGACGTCCCTGGTGATCGACGTGGACCCCGTCACGCTTTTATAATGGGGCCACGATTTAAATGCGGGAGTACGGCATTATCGATGAGAATTTGCGCGCCGCGATGCGCTTCTTCGGGGAGGCTTCGGGATCGGGAGAGGTCCGTCCGCTCCACGGATCGATCGCGATGTTTTCGGGGCTCGACTACGGTGTATTCAACATCGCGTTGCTGACCAGCCGGGCGATCGACGGCGATCTGGAAGCGCGCTTGCGCGACGTCGCCAGGTATTTCAGAGAGCGGACCATGCGCTGGTCGTTCTGGCTGTGCGAGGACATGCTGGATTCGGAAGCACGGCGTCACGCGCACCAGACATTCGGAGCGTTCGGGATGCGCGCGATCTCGAACCCGCCGGGAATGCTGGCGCCTACGCTGATCGATCCGGTAAGGGCACTGCCGGCGATAGAGTGCCGGCCAGTCGCCGACAAGACTACCCGTGCCGCATTTGCCGAAATTACCTCAGTCTGTTTCGATATTCCGTATGTAGTGGCGCATGCGGTCTATTCGCGCGAACAGGCCTGGAAATGCGGCTATGAAGGATTCATTGGCCTGGTGGAAGGAAAGCCGGTCGCGATCATCGCGATCGTAGCCGCGGCGGGAGCCATCGGGATCTACTCGCTGGCGACACTGCCCGGGTTCCGGAGACACGGCTATGGCGAAGCTCTCCTGCGAGCCGCAGCATCGGACGCACATAACCGCACGGGCCTATCGAAGCTCGTTTTGCAATCGACCGAGGCGGGTTATGAATTGTACAAGCGTATGGGCTTTCGCGATGTGACCAAATTCGCGGTGTATCTCACCAAGTAGAATTAAATGTAGATGAGCTGGCTCGCGTTGGCGGCCGTGTTGCTGCAAAGCGTCGATTATCAGGCCGAGGGCATTAAAGCGCTCGACGCGAAGCAGTACGGCACTGCCGCCGAGCTCTTCAAGAAAGCCGTGGCGGAAGATCCGCGGGACTACGGTGCGCATTTTCATCTGGCCCTGTCGTACAGCCTGCTGAATCGCGATACCGAGGCGATTCCTGAATACAACAAGGTCCTCGAACTGAAGCCGGGTCTCTACGAGGCGGAGTTGAATCTCGGGATCTGCCTGTTGCGCGCGAAAGATCCGGCCGCGGCGCTGACCCATCTGAAAGGCGCGACTGAACAAAAGCCTAAGGAGCCACGCCCCGCGTATTTCTACGCGCAAGCGCTACTGGATGGCGGGCACAACAGCGAAGCGGAATCGGCGTTTGTGAATGCGATTTCCCTGAATCCCGCTTCGGCTCCGGCTGAGGCTGGATTAGCGCAAGCGCTCGCGCGAGAGGGCAAGTTAAAGGAAGCCGAAGAGCATTTTCGAAAAGCCGCGATCATCGATTCCGCATACCTGAGCGGACTATTGGAGCTCGCGCAGATGTACGAAGACAAACAGAAGGCGGCGGAGGCTATCGCGATTTACCGTGAATTTCCCGACAATGCGGGCGCGCAGGAGCGGATGGGAGCGTTGATGATCCAAGCGGGTCAAGTCGCCGACGCGATTCCGGCTTTGGAAGCCGCGGTCGCCAAATCACCGAGTTCGGCGAACCGGGTGACGCTCGCGCAGGCATACGTCAAGAGCAAACAAAACGACAAAGCGGCGCCGCTGATGGCTGCGGTAGTCGCCAGCGAGCCCACTGATTACGATCTGCGCATGTTTTACGCGCGTATCCTTCGGGACCAGCGCAAGTTTAACGAGGCGGCGCAGCAGTTCCTGGCGGCGTCGAAACTCAAGCCGGAAGCGCCGCAACCATGGAACGAGATCGCCGGCGTGATGATCGCGGCCGAGCAATACCCGCAGGCGCTGGCGGCGCTCGACCAGGTTCGCGCGCACAATGCCGAGACCAGCGCGCACTTCTATCTGCGCGCCATTTCGCTCGATCACCTGCATCAACTCAAAGACGCGCTGGCGAATTACAATAAATTCCTGGAGATGAGCCAAGGGAAGAGCCCGGACGAAGAATTCAAAGCGCGCCAGAGGGCTCGCATTATTCAGAACGAGCTGAACAAGAGATAACATGCACGCGTTGCTCATTCTGTTGCTGGCAGCCGATTTGACAGCGGTGAAGAATGAACCGAATCTCGAACATCGAAGCGAGCTGGCCCTGGATTACGCGCATGCGTCGATCGACGCGGCGCGCGATTCCTACAACGCCGGTGACGCAGCCAAGCTGCAGAGCGCGCTGGCGGAGGCTGGCGAAGCGGTCGACGTGGCTTACCAGGCGCTCTCGGACACCGGCAAGCATCCGCGCAACAACAAGTACTTCAAGCGCGCCGAACTGCGGACAAGGGAGCTGACGCGAAGGCTCGACGGCCTTTCTCATACAGTGGGCGTGGACGATCGCGACTCGATCACCAAGCTTCGCGACCACATCGCCGAAGTGCACGATAATCTGCTCAAAGGAATCATGAGCAAGAAGAAGTAGAGGATGTTATGCGGATTTTGGGAATTCTAGCTGTGTGTGTAGTACCGCTGGCGGCTCAAGCGAACCGCGACTACTTGACGCCAGATGAAGTGGATCAAATACGAAATGTGCAGGAGCCGAATGAGCGCCTAAAGCTGTACCTGCACTTCGCTAAACAACGGCTCGATCAAGTGAGCCCAGCTCTTATCGAAGACAAGCCGGGCCGCAGCGCGATGGTCCACGATTTGCTTGACGACTATTCCAAAATCATCGAAGCCATCGACACCGTGGCGGACGATGCGCTGCGGCGCAAAGTTGCGATCGATCAAGGCATGGCGTTGGTTGCGTCGGGCGAGAAAGAAATGCTCGAAAAGCTGCAGAAGATCGATGAATCGAAGCCCAAGGATGTGGCCCGGTACGAGTTCGTGCTGAAGCAGGCGCTCGACACCACGCAGGACAGCTACGACCTTTCCTCGGAGGATCTGAAGTCGCGCACCGCCGACGTTGCGGCGAAGGCTGACAAAGAGAAGGCCGAACGTCAGGCGCTGATGACACCGGAAGAAAAGAAGGAAGCGCAGACTGCGGAGGACAAGAAAGCTGTGGCTCCAAAGAAGAAAGCTCCCACGCTGCGCAAGCCGACCGACCCGCCGCCGGACAAGAAGCAGCCTCAGTAACTTTTATTCCTTCTTTTCCGCAGGAGCTGGCGCCGCCGCAGGAGCTCCGGACGCACCGCTGGCGCCCTGGATCATAGGCATCCCGTTGAAGTTCACTGGTCTGAGATTATCGCGCGCCCCGAAATCGATGAAGTCGAACATCAGGAAGATGCCCAGGAACAGGAATCCCGCGAGAGCGATCACGGCGTTCACCGGCTTATCCCAGCGCAGATGCATGAAGAACAGCGCGACTAAGCTCGCTTTGATGGTGGCGATGAACAACGCGATCACCACGTTGCCCGATCCGAAGTCGACATACGACGCACCCACCGTGACGATGGTAAGGAACAGCAGCGCCAGAAGCGTCTTCGTATAGACGGCGGGCCCGCCGTGCTCATGTTTGTCGGAATGGGTTTGCGTGCTCATTTGATTAGGTAGTACAGCGGGAACAGATAAATCCAGATCAGATCGACCAGGTGCCAGTACAGCCCGACCAGATCGACCGGCGTATAGTATGCGTGCGAAAATTCACCGCGATTGGCGCGGACCGCGATCCAGGCGAGCAGGAAGATGCCTACCAGAATGTGTATCCCGTGCAAGCCGGTCATCATGAAATAGAACGCGAAGAACGTGCCGTAGCCGTGGCTCACGTTACCCTGCGCGTCACGTACCGTATCGGTGGCCTGCGCATGATACCAGCGCGGCGGCAGCAGATGCTCCTCAAACTTGTGCGAGTACTCGAAATACTTGACGCCCAGAAAGATGCACGCGCAAATGATGGTCAACGTCAGGAACATCACCAGCTTTTTCTTGTCGCTACGCTGGGCGGCATTAACGCCCATGACCATGGTGAAGCTGGAAATCAGCAGTACCACCGTATTCAACGCGCCCAGCGGCCGTTGCAAATGCTCGTGCGCTTCGATGAATTCCTGTGGGTAACGCGCCTGCATCAGGCCGAAGCCGACGAACAGGCCGCCGAACAGCAGAACTTCCGTGGCGAGGAACAGCCACATACCGATCTTACTGGTATCGAACTGCTGCTCCATGTTGGCGAAATGATGCTGGTGATGCGGGTCATCGCCGTGACCAGGGCTGTGACCCTGCCCGTGCTGCAAATCTGCGGTGGATGTGCTCATGAGTGTGCGACCACCTCCGGACGATAGTCGTAAGGCGCCCGTTCGAGCACCGGTTGATCTTCGAAATTATGCGTGATCGGCGGGGACGATGTCGTCCATTCCAGCGTAGTCCCGCCCCAGGGATTGTCCGGAGCGTCCATCGGCTTGCGCAGCGACGCCAGCAGATTAATCGCGGTCAGGAACAGACCCGCGCCGAGAATCCATGATCCATAGGTCGAAAACGCGTGCAGCGGCTGGAACTGATCCAGGTAATTGTAGTAGCGTCGCGGCATGCCCTTCGAGCCCAGGAAAAACTGCGTCAGGAAGGTTTGATTGAACCCCCAGAAGACCAGCGCGCAGCCGATGGCTCCCCACTTTTCCGAATACATACGACCCGTCATCTTGGGCCACCAGTAATGGACGCCGCCGATAAACGCGATCACGGTTCCGCCCATCATCACGTAATGGAAATGCGCGACCACGAAGTAGGTGTCAGTCAAGTGGACGTCAACGGAAAGTGTGCCGAGGAAGATTCCAGTGAGTCCGCCGATCGCGAACAGTAGCAGGAAGCTGATCGCGTACAGCATCGGGGTTTCGAGCGAAATATTGCCCTTGTACATGGTGCCCAGCCAGTTGAACATCTTGACCCCGGAAGGAATTGCGACCAGGAACGTTAGCGCCGAGAACACCACGGTAGCGAGCTGGGATTGCCCGGCGACGAACATGTGATGGCCCCACACGATGAACGACAGCAGCGCCAGCGAGACGCTGGAGTACGCCACCGCGCGATAACCGAACATCGTTTTCTTCGAAAACGTCGGGATCAGCTCGGAGATGATCGCCATACCCGGAAGAATCATGATGTATACGGCCGGATGCGAGTAGAACCAGAAGAAGTGTTGGAACAGAACCGGGTCGCCGCCGATCTTCGGATCGAAAATTCCGATGTTGAAGACGCGCTCCAGAGCCAGCAGCACTAGCGTGATCCCCAGGACCGGGGTCGCAAGAACCTGGATAATCGCAGTTGAGTAGATGCCCCACACAAACAGCGGCATATCGAACCAGCCCATTCCAGGGGCGCGCAGTTTGTGAACCGTCGCGACGAAATTGATTCCGGTGAAGATCGAGGAGAAACCGAGGACGAAGACGGCCATGGTCATCAAAGTGACGGTGCCGCTGGTGGTGGTCGAATAAGGTGTGTAGAACGTCCAGCCCGTGTCGACCGCTCCGATGATCATCGAAGCAACGGCCATCACCGCGCCGGTTACCCACAGATAAAAGCTCGCCAGATTGAGCCGCGGAAATGCCACGTCCTTTGCGCCGAGCATTAATGGAAGCACGAAATTCCCCAGCGCCGCGGGCACCGAGGGGATGATGAACAGGAACACCATGATCGCGCCGTGCAGCGTAAACATCCGGTTATATACTTCGGCTGTTACCTGGATCCCGAATATCGTGTGATGCGTGGTGAGCAGCGAGAGCCGCACCAGCAGAGCGAAGATCCCGCCGATCAAGAACGCGGACATGACCCCGACCAGGTACATCACACCGATCCGCTTATGATCGATGGTGGTCATCCAGCTCCAGATGCCCGGGTCGTTATTGAGGTAATTCTTCACAGGCCGCGGGAGATCCGCGACTTTGGAGTGGAATTTTAATGATTGTTCCATGTTTTACCTATGTGTCAGATCCCTATTTCTTCTGATCCGGTTTAGGCGGCAGCGACAAAACGGTCGGCGCCGGAGGCCCGCCGTTCGGATCGTTACCCAGCGACTTGATAAATGCAATCAAACCCTGAATCTCATGTTCGCGCAAAAGACCCTGGAATGTGGGCATGATCGGTTCAAACCCCGCGACCACTTTGGCAGACGGCAGCATCATTGATTCGCGGACGTAATCGGCGTTGACCAGGACCTCGGTGCCGTTGTTCAACTTTTCCATCTTGCCCCAGATGCCTTTCCAGCTCGGGCCGCCGCTCGCGATTTTCGTGCCGTCGAGCGTATGGCACGTCGAGCAGCCTTTTCGCTCATATTGAAGCTTGCCCCACGCAGCCGGGTTCATTTTGTAGTCTTCCCACTCGCTGCCGCCGGTTTCGACGAACTTCGCATAATCGACGTCGTTATCCACCACCAGCTTGGCTTGCATGTCGGAATGTCCTTTGCCGCAGTACTCGGCGCAGGTGACGTGATGTACGCCCAACACGGTTGGCGTGAACCAGACTTCGGTGTACCGTCCCGGAACGATGTCGTGCTTGACGCGCATATCCGGCACAAAGAAATCGTGCAGCACGTCTTCGCTGGTCATGACGAAGCGCACCGGCTTGTTCGCCGGCACATGAATCTCGTTGACGGTGCGCGATCCATCGGGATACTCGAACTGCCACAGCCATTTCTTCGCGATGACCTGGATCTCCATCGCCTCGCCGGGCGCGACTGCGTATTTCATCCAGCCGTTCAAGCCCCAGAAGAAGATACCGACGCACAGCAGCAGCGGGATCACGCTCCAGATGATTTCGAGCAGCGTATTATGCGTCTGGTGCGGCGTGACGCGTCCGGGCTTGTAGCGATAGCGCCAGGCGAAGTAGATCGCCGGGAACGCGATGCCGATGAACAGCACCACACTCAGCCAGAACAGGGCCATGTAGACGAAGTCCACCTCAGCGGCGAACGCCGAGCCCTGCGCGGGCAACATCATTGCACGGAGCCACTCCATTTATGCCAATCCCTCTTTCAATCGCTGAGCTCTCAATCGCTCTGTCTCCAATCGATGAGCGCGCGCCTTTTCCGCGCGGAACATTCTCCACAGGAAGAACGCGATGATGAAAACCGTAAGCGCACCGCCGATGCGCATGATATTAGTCGCGAAAACGACGTAGGCGTGCTTGCCAGGATCGTACTGGTAGCAGAACAGAAGAATCTTTTCGACCGTCATCGAGGTGCGATTCTCGGACGCTTCGGCCAAAGCGAAGCGCACGTCCATGGGCCGGAATCGCGTCCCGTATAGGTAGCGCGCGATCTTACCCTCCGGCGTCAGGATGAAAATCGCCGCCGGATGCGCGTACTGGTCTTGAGATGGATCGTAGCGGTAATGAAACCCGATCTGCTCCGCCAGCTTCTTCGCGTTGTCGTCTTTGTCGACCAGAAAGTGCCAGCCCGGCGCGGCGCGATCGAAGCTCCCGATATAGACGTCCCGCTTCTTCCGCGACAGATCGAACGATTCCTGCGGATTGATGCTGATCGTGACGACTTCGTATTCCTTGCCCGGAGTCCAGGGGATTTCGCGCATCACCTGCGTCTGCCCGTTGAGCATCAGGTTGCACAACATCGGGCAGGAATAATACACCAGATCCAGAAGGACCGGTTTCCCTTTACCAAAATATTCCTTCAGCGCCACCGGATACCCGTTCTCGGCGACGAACGTGAGATTGAGATCCACCGTACGACCCAGGTGCTCGTCCACACCGACGCCTTCGAGCTGCGGCGGACGCACGCCAGCCGGAAGCGCGCCAGGCTGCCCACTCGGCACGCGGTCCTTCTGCGCAAACATTGGGATCGCCAACGCGAGCAGCAAAATCAATTTACGTTCATTCACGTTCATTAACGGCCAACTTCTCTATTTCGCCGGCGCGACAGCGGGAGCCGCCACAGGTTCTTCCTTCTTCGGTAACGTATTCTTCGCCGGGTAAAACAACTTTCCTTGCGCAGCCTCCTGCGCGAACTTCTCCATGGCCTGATCGAGCGGGATCCGCACCACGCCCGACTTCTTATCGGTGAACGAGTAGTGCGTCAGGAACCAGTCTTCACGATAGTGCAGCGCCTTCAACTGTTCGCTGGGCGGCGCCAGAATCTTTTCGTAAACCGCTTCGTCCCAGATCTTGTTGAAATACACCTCGATCGCAACGATGGTCAGCACCAGCAGGATGACGCTGCCGATGCCAAACGCGGCAATGGCGCCCACCTTCGGTTCGCCGTGATCGAAACCTTCTTTCGGACTCGCGTGTCTGATTTCTTCTTCGCTCATCTCATTTTCTCAACGCGCACAACGTGGAGTTTATCCGTTACGGGCTGTGCGCTCATGCGTTCTCAAAGTTCAAAGACTGTTCGAACCGGAGGTCGCCCACTGGCACCATTTTGTGTTTCTTAAAGCGGCTCCAGAAGACCAGGCCGCACAGGCTCACCGTCGCCGCCAGCGTCGCGAAATCCAGCCAGTGAATCTGCGGACCATCCCTGTAATACGCCGGCATCACCACCCAGTACAGATCGACATACTCGACCACGATGCTCCACACGGCGATCAGCGCGATCACGCCCAAACTGCGTTTCGCCGGCCGGCACAGCAAGGTGAAAAATGGAATGATAAAGCGGATGAACGGCATGGCGATCGCGATCCAGAACCAGCCGCCCGCCATACGATGGCGATACCAGATGGTTTCTTCCGGCAGATTCGCGTACCAGATCAGCAGGTATTGCGAAAACGCGATGTAGGTGTAAAACGCAGTCATCGCGAACATCCATTTGCCCAAGTCGTGATAGTGCTCCATGGTGATGGAGTTCGTCAGAATCCCGGCGCGGCGGAAGCCCAGCGCGACCAGCGTCACGATGGCGAAAAACGTCAGCGCGCCTCCGGAAAGAACGTACAGGCCGAAAATCGTCGAATACCAAGCCGGCTCCACCGACATGAGCCAGTCGAAGGCGGCGAACGTCCCGACCACCACCACCAGGAACAAGCCCGGCGCGCACCACCGCGAAACCACGTACATCTGCCGCACCGATTTTTCCGTGTCCTGCTTGGTGGATTGACTGTAGATTCCCCAAATCCAGATGGACCACAGCGCGAAGAAAACGTAGGTTCGAATCAGGAAGAAATTCTGGCTCAGGTATCCGGATTTGGCCTTCAACGCCTCGCTCGCCGCGACCACTGCCGGGTTGGTCCACGAATAAATGTCCTTCAATCCGAACGCAACCGGGATGAATAAGATCGCGCCCAAAGGCAACGTGACCATGATGTTCTCCATGATGCGCCGGACGGTGACGCTCCACGCCGAACCGGTCAGGTACTGCACCATCACAAAGAAAAACGAGCCCAATCCGACGGCAGCGGTGAACGCAAACGCAACGATATAGGAGCGGAAGAACCGCGTCGGATCGATCAAATATCCCACTACGCACAGGATGATCGAGACCAGCGCGGCGAACATGAGCACGTTGCGCCCGGTCGACCAGCGCGCCGTATCCATCTGATAGTTGTCAACGTTTTGGCTCATTTAATTCATCTTTTCCAGCGCACTTTTTTGATCCGCAGGCACGTCGTTCATCGATCCGTGCGCTGCGCGTTGCAGCACCCGCAGATAAGCGATGATCGCCCAGCGGTCTTCTATCGACACCTGATATTTGTAAGCCGGCATGGTCCGGCGCCCGTCGCTCATCACCGTGAAGATTTCGCCGTCGGCAAACTGCACGATGCGATCTTCCATCAGGTTCGCGGGCTGCCAGGTCGGGACGTGTAGGGGAACAATTCCCTGCCCCGTGCCCGTCCGATCGTGGCATGGCGTGCAGTAGGTCGTGAATTTCGCTTGGCCCTTCTTGAGCTGCTCCATGGTGATCGGCACGGGGCTTTTGCCGACGTACATCTCGCCGACCATGCCCGTGGAGTACACGGTATCTTCGTATAGATGTCCGCGCGCGACCACGCCGGCCGGCGGCACACGACTGTCGCGATGATCCGCGAACAGGTCATTTTCCATCTGCGGCTTGAATTTACCCTGCCGCTTCATGTCGTCCCAAACTTCCAATGGAGGCACGCGTTGGACACTCGAACAGCCGGACAGAAACGCGAGTGCGATGACGATGCATGCCAGCGGAAGCGCGCAATAGCCGCCCACCCATAGAAGTCCACTCTTGCTTCGCTGGTGGGGCAGGCTTGTAGCCTGCGCGCCGATTTGTAATCGGCGCTTGGGGCGGGTTGTAAACCCGCCGCGGGCTGCAAGCCCGCCCCACATGTTCTGAATCCTTTCCCGCCTCATCCCTCTACCACCTCCACGGTGGACGCGCCCACGCTCTTCAGATGCTCCGCCGCAGTCTGCGGGCTGAATTTCGGATCGTCCGCCTCAATCACCAGCAGAAACCTATCGTCGCTGGCACGGTGCGCCGCCTGATAATTCATCGAAGGATGATACAAACGCGGCAGACCATTCAGGGCCAGCATGCCGATCACGGCTGCGAACGACGAAAACAGCACCGTCAGCTCGAACGTCACTGGAATCGAGAACGTAAAATCGAACAGCGGCTTCCCGCCGATGACGAATTTGTCGCTGATCGCACCCACGTAATAAATCAGGCCGAGAGCCGTGGCCGTTCCGCACAGCCCGATGACGATTACGATCCAGCCGAGCTTCGAGTACGGAATCCCAAGCGCGTCGTCGATCCCGTGGACCGGAAACGGCGTCATCGCATCCAGCTTGGTATAGCCCATCTCGCGGATCTTGCGGCCGGCGTGGACCAACTCGTGCGGATCGTCGAATTCACCGATCACGCCGTAGACTTTGTCGTCGCCCAGGCCGAGCTTTTCGCGAATCTTGTTAGGGTCGAGGTTCATGCCACCTCCACCGGGGCTTCCTGCCCCTTGAAATGTTCTTTTTCGTAGGACAGCACGCCTTTGACTTCGGAAATCGCGATCATCGGCAGGAACCGCGCGAACAGCAGGAACAGCGTCAGAAACAACCCGATAGTTCCGGTGAAGGTGCACATGTCCACCCAGGTCGGCCGGAAATATCCCCAGGAACTGGGCATGAAATCGCGATGCAGGCTGGTGACGATGATGACGAAGCGCTCAAACCACATTCCGATGTTGGTGGTGATGCTGATGATGAACATCACCGGAATCGACCGCCGCAGCGCGCGGATCCAGAACAACTGCGGGATGAAAACGTTGCAGGTGATCATGGTCCAGTAAGCCCAATAGTACGGACCGAAAGCGCGATTGATAAACGCGAAACGCTCGTACCCGTTGCCGCTGTACCACGCGATGAAAAACTCGCAGGCGTAAGCGTAGCCGACAATCGATCCGGTCACCATGATGATCTTGTTCATGTTTTCCAGGTGCTTCAGTGTGATCAGATTGTGGAGGTTCAGCGACCACCGTGCGATGATCAGCAGCGTCATCACGCAAGCGAATCCTGAAAAGATCGCGCCGGCGACGAAGTACGGCGGGAAGATCGTCGTGTGCCAGCCGGGAATCACCGACGTCGCGAAGTCGAACGAAACGATGGTGTGTACCGATAGCACCAGCGGCGTCGACAGGCCGGCCAGAATCAGATATGCCGCCTCGTAGTTGCGCCAGTGCCGGGCCGATCCTCGCCATCCGAAGCTCATGGCTCCGAAGACGATCTGCTTGACTTTCGACACCGCGCGATCGCGCAGCGTCGCCAGATCCGGAATCAGGCCGGTGTACCAGAACAGCGCCGAAACCGTGAGGTACGTCGACACTGCGAACACGTCCCAGATGAGTGGCGAGCGGAAATTCTGCCACATCCCCAGATCGGTGTTGGGTACCGGAAACAGCCAGTAAGCGCGCCACGGACGGCCCGTATGGAACAGCGGGAAGATGCCTGCGCACATGACGGCGAATAGTGTCATGGCTTCGGCCGACCGGTTGATCGACGTTCTCCATTTTTGCCGGAACAGGAACAGAATCGCCGAAATCAGCGTTCCGGCGTGACCGATACCGATCCAGAACACGAAGTTGGTGATGTCCCAGGCCCATCCGATGGGCCGGTTGTTGCCCCACACGCCGATACCGGTCGCGACCAGGTAAGTCAGCATCGCGCCCAGCAAAGCCGTGATCCCGCCGGTGATCGACAGCGTGATCCAGTACTTCAGCGGGGTCTTAAGTACGTCACCTTCGACGATCGCGCTGATCTGCTCGGATAAGTCGTGATAATCCTTGGCTCGAATGAGCGGCGGATTCACATGCATCAGCTGCGGATTTTGCGGAATCGCTACGTCAGACATTTATGCCAACTCCGGATTAGGATTGCGTAGCCTCGCCAGATAGGTCGTGCGCGGCTTGATATCGAGCTCGGCCAGCATCGCGTAGTTGCGCTCCTGCTTCTTCAATTTCGACACGCGGCTATTCGGATCGTTGATGTTTCCGAACACGATCGCGTCGGCCGGACAGGTCTGCTGGCACGCCGTCTTGATTTCCCCGTCCTGAATCGCGCGCCGGCCTTCGTTCTTGGCCTTGATCCTGGTTTCCTGAATACGCTGCACACAGTAAGTGCACTTTTCCATGACGCCGCGCATGCGGGCAGTCACGTCCGGATTGAACACCATTCCATGAATCGCCGGATCGTGCTTATGGAAGTTCAGGAAGTTGAAGTGCCGCACCTTGAACGGACAGTTATTGGCGCAGTACCGTGTGCCGACGCAGCGGTTGTACGCCATGTCGTTCAGCCCTTCTGGCGAATGCGTGGTTGCCGCCACGGGGCACACGTTTTCGCACGGGGCGTTCTCGCACTGCATACATGGAAGCGGCTGCTCGACGGCGCGAGGATCGTCCTCGTCGCCCACGTAGTAACGATCCATGCGGATCCAGTGCATTTCGCGTCCGCGCAGCACCTGATCCTTGCCGACCACAGGAATATTGTTCTCGGCCTGGCACGCTACCACGCACGCGTTGCAACCCGTACAGCTGTTCAGGTCGATGGACAATCCCCATTGATAGCCCTGGCTGTAATCGCGTTCGGGATAAATCGAGTGCAGCTCCGGAATCTCGGACATTTCTTCGACCGATTTCGGATTCTTCTTGAACTCCTCAATGGTGACTTCGCGATACACCGGCCGGTCATTCTGGAGCGAGGCGTTCTGTTTCGCAAGGCCCGGAACCAAATACTGCGCGAGCGGATTCCCGCCCACCGAACCGTGTTCCTGCGTGGTCGCGTGACGATGGGTCGCGCCGGTCGCGGCGATCGAAAATCCATCGGCGAACCAGAACCCGTCGCTGGTGCGAATCAGATTCGCATCGAACCCGACGTCCTTGCCCACGCGACCGCATTTCGCGCGTCCATAGCCCAGTGCGATCGATACCGCGTTGTCGGCCTGTCCCGGCTGGATCATCACCGCGGCGTCCAGCTTGTAGCTTCCGCGCGACAGCGTGACCACGTCGCCATCTTTGAGATTCTGTGCGCGGGCCGTCGCCGGACTGATCATCGCCGCATTGCCCCAGGTGAGCTTGGTCATCGGGTCCGGCGCTTCCTGCATCCAGCCGTTGTTGGCGAAACGTCCATCCCAAACCGCCGCGCTCGGCGCGAAGGAAACTTCCATCCCGCTCCCGGCTGTCTTCGGCTCCGCGGCAATCGCCGCCGCGAGTTTCTTCGCGTCCACCGAGGCCTTCACCGGCTCGTCCTTCTTCACACCCGCGACGACGCCATCGTGCAGCGCTTTTCTCCACGTGGCCTCCTTGTCTTTCGCAGGCCATTGCGCGGTCCAATAATTCTTGACGATGTCGTAAGCCTTCTTATCCTTGGTGTCAATGAACATCGCGACCAGCTCGGCCGGAGTCTTGCCGCCGTACATGCAGTCGATCATCGGCTGCTGGATCGAAACCGTGCCGTCCGAGCTGCGCGCGTCATTCCAGGTCTCGAGGAAATGCGCCTCGGGAAGATGCCACTTCGCGGCAGCGGCCGTCTCGTCTTCTTCCAGCCCCAGATGAATAGAATTCGCGACCTTCGCCATCGCTGACGCGAACTGCAGATCCGCCGGTGCCGTGTAAGCTGGATTCCCGCCGAGAATCACCAGCGTCGAAACCTGCCCCGAATTCATTTCAGCGGTCAGGGCCTTCAAATCCGCGAGACTCGGTCCGGTTGAATCGGCTTTGGTGTAAAAAACCGCAGTGCTCTTCAGCGATTCATTAATCGCCGCCACTAATGCGTGAACCGACGCAGGTTGGCGCGGACCCGCGACCACCAGAGCCTCCGCACCCGCAGCCTTCAGATCCTTAACGACAGCGGCCAGGAACTTCGCGCGTTTGTCCGTTCCGCCAACGACATTCAGTCCCGCCACCGCACCCAGCGATCCTGCCAGATCCGTCGCGAACTGCTTCACATCGCCGGCCTTCATTCGCAACCGGTGATCCGCATTCGCGCCCGTAATCGAATACTGGGCTTCCACCGCATACAGCCGGTTGGCTTTCTCCAGATCCGCTTCGCTCTCGACTTTGCGGCGCTTTACGAACTGCTTGGTCGCTACTGCAGTGGTCCAATCGAGCCCCAGGAAATCGGAATCCAGCGCCAGCACCACCTTCGCATTATCGAACCGAGGATGCGAATCGAGCGCCTGCCCAAACGCTAAAGTGTTGCCCACACGCTTGTTTTCCCGCGTGCAAGCTTCGTACTCGATCCACTTCGCCTTGGGATATTTCTTCAGCGCGTCCGCGCGCATCGCCATGGTCGACGGCGAAATGACGGATTCGCTCAGGAATCGCAGCCCCGACCCGTCGCCAAGCTGGATCGACTTGCGATATGCCTCGAACTTGTCCCAACTCGATACGTTGCTGCCCTGCAGCAACCGCGCCGAACGATCCGGATCGTACAATCCCAGAATCGCCGCCTGCTGCATCGCTGTCGCCGCGCCCAGACTCAGTGGATGATCGGGATTCCCTTCGATCTTGGTCGGACGCCCGTCATGGGTTTCCACCAGCAGCCCAGTCCCCTGCCCGGCAAACGACATCACGGTGCTGTAGAAATACGCTTGGCCCGGGATCAAATCCTCGACGCCTTTAGCGTACGGAAGCACGTGCTCTACTGGACGCCGGCATGCAGCCAGACCCGCTAGTCCAAACGACGCCGCCATCAACTTCAAAACGTTGCGGCGCGATTCGCCGTCGAGCATCTCTGTCCCGCCTGGAAACTCCTTCGAGACGAACTCGCGGAACTCCGGCGTATCGGCAAGCTGATTCAGACTCCGCCAGTACTTGGGTCCGGTCAAGCCCGTTATGTTGATCAAACTCATCGATGCATCACCTATGACAACCCGAACAGTTAGTAGGCGGATTCAAATGCTTCTGCGCGATAATCTCGTTCCCGATTTCGCGTGCGTCGCGATCCGGCACCCAGTCGAGCTTGGTCACCAACTCGGCGGGCCGCACATTCGGCGCCGGGTCCTTGTGGCAATCCAGACAAAACTTCATGTTCAGCGGCTTTTCCTGATGCACTTCGATCATCTGATCGATACGTCCATGGCAGCTTACGCAACTCACGCCCGCCGTGACATGCGCCTGGTGGTTAAAATAAACGTAATCGGGAAGGAAATGGATCTGCACCCACGGGATCGGCATCCCCGTCGCGAAGCTTTGCCGCACCGGTTCCAGGCGCGGACTCTTGTCCTTCACCTTGGTGTGGCAGTTCATGCAAGTCTGCGTCGCTGGAATCGCCGCGTAGGCTGCTTTGTAGACGGTATTGTGACAATAGAAGCAATCGATACCGAGTTGGCCCGCATGCAGCTTGTGACTATAAGGAACCGGTTGGACCGGTTGGTATCCGGTGTCCATCACCGTGGGATAGGTATAGTACGTGTAGCCGGCGACGGCGGCCACAGCGCCCAATCCGACGACGGCCCCGGCAATCTTCAGAATGAGGTCAGTTGCCTTCGGAAAGATAGCAGCCATCTAGGGTGTTTTCCTGGATTCGGTCCTGGGTTTTTGGTCCAATATATTTTCTACCATAGCCGTAACGTGTCCGCAAGGGGAGCAACCATTCTTGTTTGACAGGAGCCACTACAGCCTAACGAGAAGTTTTGGGAACCTCAAGGTCCGCCCGAAGCTGATGGTGCTCCACAACCTGTTTTTTCTGGTGCTAACCGTCGCGGCCTATTTTTCGCTGATCCCTCTTTTCGAAAAGCTGGTTGCCGATGCGCGTGCTCGGGAAGTCGCCATCATGCAGCAGGTTCCGCGCTCGGCCGGCGAAATCAAAATCTCTCAGCAGTCCTATAAAGACGCAGTCGCCCGCGCGAAAATCGTTTTGTTTCTGGTCCTGGGGAGCATTTACGTGCTGGCCGTGCTGTTGCTCGAATCCGCGATCATGCCGCTGTACGTGTACAGCCCGCTGCGAAAAATGCTCGAAGCCGACCGCGCCACGCAGTCCGGCGATCGCGAGCGCGAGCTGATCGCGCCCGAAGATATTTTGGGCGATGAGATCGGCCAGATCATGCGTTCCCGCAACGCCACGGTGGAGACGCTGCGCCGCCAGGAAGACGAATTGGAAGCCGCGTTGCGGCGTCTGGAAGAGCAGGACCGCCTGGTCAGCCTCGGTTTACTGTCCGCGAGTGTCGCGCACGAATTGAACACGCCGCTGGCGGTGTTGAACGGATCCATCGAAAAACTGATGGAGACCACCGAGGATCCTCACACTCTGGAACGTCTGCAGCGCATGCAGCGCGTCGCTCAGCGGCTGCAGCGGATCAGTGAGAGCCTGGTCGATTTCGCAAAGGTTCGCAAACAACAAATGGAGCCGCTGGCCGTGCGGCCGCTGATCGATGAGGCCTGGGGCCTGGTCGCCATCGACGAAAAAGCATCCGCCGTGGAGTTCGTCAACAACGTGCGGGCCGAGGACCGCGTGATCGGCAACTCGGACCGTCTGGTACAAGTGTTCGTCAATCTGCTACGCAACGCGCTGATCGCGATCGAGCAATCCGGCCGCATCGAAGTCCGCTCGCGGAGGAATCTGCGCTGGGTGATGATCGCGGTGGAAGACAACGGCCGCGGTATTCCGGCGGATGTGCTCCCGGACATTTTCGACGCATTCGTAACCACTCGCCTGGACGCACGTGGCACCGGTCTGGGACTGACAGTTGCCGAAGGGATCGTCACCCAGCACGGCGGCACCATTTCGGCGAGCAACCGGGCCGAAGGCGGCGCATGCCTGGAAGTCACGCTGCCGGCCGCGCGTGCTGTGTAACGTCTGCCTCGCGAACCACACAATACCGTGGACAGCACCTTTCTTTGGTCCCGGAAAGGAGTCATATGACTCAGCCAATGCCGCGGCAAGACAGCAAAAAAGACCGTCCCGAGAAGCCCCCGCCGCCTGATTCAACTTCGACGCTCGACGTCCTGAAAGCGGTGGGAGAGGCCGCGACCGTTGTGACGGGCATATCCTTCATCAGCGGATGGCTTTACTGGTCAACGTATTATTCGACCTTCGGATTGAATCCGCTGGAGCTTGATTTTTCCGCCGCGGTTTTATCTGTCTCGCCGATTCAAGTAGTGCTGCGCGACTGGCAATCGGACCATGCTTTCGTGGCCCGGCCCTTGATCCTGGCATCCATCGTCATCGTTTTGCTGATTGGACTGTTCGTTCATTTCCGCGTAAGCGGCTACCGGCGGACGGGAGTGATGCTGTTGCTGATCGCCATTGCGATGTGCGCGGGAGCATTTCATCTCGGCCGTCACGACGGCGCCCTGGATTTCGGGTGTTCCTCCCGGCTTCCGGACGTCGCATTCGTGACCAGCGCCGACCATCCCTTAACCCCAGGCGACGGCGCATCCAGTTGTGTCGTCGATAGCGAACTAAGTTGTAAACTGGTGTTGCATTCCAATAGCGTGTATCACTACTTCACCACCCCGGAGCTGGAAGCGTGTCAGCCTGGCGCCGAATCGGCTGGCGCGGGTTTCGCGACTGCTGAAATTCCGGACAGCCAGGTGCGCATGATTCGGGTCCAAAGGAGACATTGGTGAAGAGGATTCTAGTCGCCGCCAGCGCCGTTGCTCTGGCAGCGTGCGTCGCTCACGGGGACACCATCACGGCCAAGGATTCGCGGAGTTGGAATGGCCGCGCCCAAACTCAAAACGGCGTATTGACGCTGCAGGCTAATTTCCCGGGCGGCAGCAGAACGCTACCGTTTGCTGCGAACTATCTGCGAGCGATTGAGTTCAACCCGACCCTATTTAACCCCGGCGCTTTTCCCAGTCTCCCCACACCCGCATCGGGAAACCCGTCGGGTACGGTGTACATGCGGGATAGAAGCAAGAAGCCCGTGGCGTGTGACGGGATTGTGGTGACCAACGAGACCATCGCGTGCAAAGGCGGCAACTGGAAGCGCGACGACGTGATCCGGATCATCTTCAAATAGGACTCGGAATCAGGCCTGGTCGAGCCCGGCTTTCCGCAATAACCGCCTGAGCGCGGCCTCTCCCGCCGCTCCTCTCTGTTCCCCTGCGATCTTCCCGTTGCGGTCAATCAGCACATACAAGGGATACGATTTGGCGGCATACATCGCTGCGAGGTTCGTGTCTTCCGTCAGGACGATTTTGCATGCTCGCGGGGTTGCGTCAAGGTATTGCTTCACTTTTTTCTTGGATTCCCCCACGTCCACGCCGAGCACGATCAATCCTTGATCCGTGAACTCCCGCACGATCGCGTCGACGGCTGGCTGATCGCTCCGGCAGTACTTGCACCACGTCGCCCAGAACTGCAGCAACACAATCTTGCCTTGGATCGACGCGTTGTCAAATTGTTCGCCATCCAGAGTCTTGGCCTTGAATTTTGGGGCTGGCTCGCGGGTATCGATCCCCAACGCGAGGGCGCTGGACGCCGCAGCCAGGAGAGCACGCCTGGTCATCATGGCCAGAATATTATCAAAAATCCCATCATTTGTCGCGATCGCCGTAATAATTCGCGACCAGTTCCGCGACTCGTCCGATGGCATCTTCCAGATACGTCCCGACTCCATAGTGATGCGCTGTGAACACGCACAGCACGATGTTGCGGCTGGCGCTTTCGAGAAGTCCGACATCGTTGCCGATATAGGGCAGAAAATCGCCGGTCTTGTGCGGGACGCGAAATCCCGTGACGTATTTCGGCATGCGGCTGCTGTAGACCTGGCCGCGCATGATTTGCAGCATGAGCTCGCTCGCCTTGGGATTGACGGCCTCGCCTTTTTTGATCTTTTCGAGTAGCTTGCCCATTTCGCGCGGCGACGATAATCCGAACGGATATTTGCCGTCGGTGTGAAACTTGTCTCGGGAGGGCTCCTTGGCGATGGCTTCGAACCAGACCTTGGCGGTGTCCACGGCGCGGATGGATTTGTATCCGTAGTTGTCCATCAATTTGTTGACTGCCGCGGGTCCGCCGACTTTGTCGTACATGTAGTCGGTGGCGGTGTTATCACTGACGATGATCATCAACGTGAGCAAATCCTTTATGGTGAGATTCGCGCCTGCGTCGAGCGACCTTATTACTCCGGTGCCTGGCCGCTTGGCATCGTCGGTGAGCGTGACGCGATCAGTGAGAGAAAATTTCCCGGCTTCGATCTGCCGGAACGCCTCGACCATGAGCGGGATCTTGATGACGCTCATGGTGTCCATCTGATCGTCCGCGTTGATGGCGATTTCTTCACCGGTTTCGAGGCATTTCATGTAAATGCCCCATTTGGCGTTGATCGACTTGGTGGTGCGCTCGATGTTGGCCTTCAGCCGGTCGAGCGGTTTTTGAGCAGTGGGTTGCGCGGCAGCGAGGGCAGCGCAGAGCATTCCGGCATATGCGGATTTGGCCATAAACGATTATTTTCCTCCTACAGGAGCGCGGCGGCGCAGTTCGTCGAACCAATTCAGCACAACAGTAACCTGGTCGCTAGGACCCTGCGCAGAGCCAAGCGACTTTATCATTAGAAAGCGCTTGCCGTCCGGTGAGATGTCATAAGTGTACGAATAAGATTGTTCCTCGAACAACATTCTTGGCTTCCCAGCTCGAAACGACGGGCCGGTTTGAACATCCACCACCATCATCCGGCTGATGCCCCGGGTCCGGTAAAACAATTCCCTCCCGTCGCGCGACCAGCGTGGATCGAGTCCGCCTTCGGTCGAGATCAGGATTTTGCCGCCCGGCCCAGGATGCGGCGTCACATAGATCTCCCCGTTGCCGGTTTCATCGGACCGGTACGCCACCCAGTGGCCATCCGGCGAGAACGCAGGCTCCTGCTTGCGCGACTCAGAATCCAAGAAAGACTGGGGCTTGGCATCAACGGACGGGCCCGCCGGCAGCGGAAGAACCCAGAGCTTTCCGGAGGTGTAATGCCCGATGACCAGCTTGCCATCGGGCGACACGGAAGTAGGCCTGAGAAGCCCCTTCCCGGGTTCATCAGGACGGAGGGAAGGCCGCTGCTGTCGGCAGGCGCCCACACAACAGTGCCGGTACTCTGCGCGTAGATTAGCCGTTTCCCAGCCGGTGTCCAGATGGGATTACTACTGTTTTGATCGGATGAGATCTTGAGCGACGTGCCGCGAGCTATGTCGTAGACCCACACGTCCGATTTTTGGTCTGCGGTCCCAAACGCGATGCGCCGCCCATCCGGCGACAATCTTACGAAACTATAAGGGCGCGGAGGAGCGGGCAACGGTTCCTCGACGCCCTTGCGGTCCACCCAAACCAATAGGTTTGCCGAGCCTTGCCCCGGCTTTCCCGCGACGTAGGCCAACGTGCCTGAATCGGAGATACTCAAGTGGGAAAAGGGGCTGGTGGTAAAGCCCTGGACTCCATCCAAAACGGGAACCGGAGAACCCTTCACCTCTACGCGGTTCGCATCGAAGGGCACGCCCATCAGCGCTCCGGTGCTATTGGCGTAGTAGACGAGGTATCCGGCTGACGAGCCCGGGCCCGTGGGCAAATAGCGGGGAACGGCGAAGACGTGGTCGAGCAGGATCTTCCGTGCTCCGGTTTGCAGATTGAGCGCCACCAGCTCCCCGGTTGGCCCGGCAACATCTATACGGGCGATTCCCGTCAAGACTTGGTGTCCACCGGGCAGCAATTGCCCCCCGCCGTAAAAGACTTCACCTTTCTTCGGATCCGGAGTTGCGAGCCTTTCGGTTTTTCCGCCCGCCGCCGGTATCCGCGTCAGCGCTCCGTTGTCGGAGAACAGAATGTTGTCGTCCAGTCCCCAGTCTTGAGTCGGAGGACCATTCACGGCAAAAACATCAGCGAGTACTTGAGCGGGTCCTCCGGCCACGGCGATCTTTTTGAGTTTATAGCCGGACCCTCCACTGGCCATATAGCTAATCGACTGGCCGTCGGGGGAGAAGCAAAGGAAACCGGCGCCCTCAGTGCCCGGGATCACCCTGGATTCGAGCTGATCCATCAAGCGCACGTAGATCTGATGTTGGGGTCCACTTACGTAAGCGAGGCGCGACCCGTCGCGCGAGAGCGCGAGCGTGCCGGGGATGCTGGTGGTCACTGGAAGCGTGATGGTAAGGCGCACCACGTTGCGAGCCTCGGGCGGCGCGGGGCGGAGCCAACCCCACAGCGCGACACCCGCGATGATGGTCATCAGCGCAACCAACGCCCATGCGACAGGGGGACGCCTGGTCACAGCGGCCGACGCTTCGTCGGGCTGGCCTTGAATCGCTTCCTCAATCGCGATCCGCGCGTCGCCGATCGCCTGCAACCGCCGTTTGCGATCCTTGGTCAAGCAACGGCGCAGCAGCCTGCGGATCGCAGCCGGAGTATTCGCCGGCAAACGATTCCAGTCCGGTTCGAGCTTCAAGACTGAAGCCAGCGTGTCCGAGACCGACTCACCTTTGAACGCCTGCTCGCCGGTCAGCATTTCATAGAAGACCGCGCCGAAGGACCATATATCCGCGCGGCGATCGGCGCTTTTTCCGTGCGCCTGTTCGGGCGACATGTAGGCCGCAGTTCCGAGAATCACTCCGGCCCGCGTGGCGGCGGCGAGGGTAATGGTGGGGGAATCGGCCGGGCTGCCCGAGGGAGCCGGGTCCTCGATGGCTTTCGCCAAACCGAAGTCGAGCACCTTGGCCGCACCATCATGTGTGACCTTTACGTTGGCAGGTTTCAGGTCGCGATGAATGATGCCGCGCTCGTGGGCGTACTCCAAAGCCTCGGCGATTTGCCGCGCCAGTTGCAACGCCGTTTCGAGCGGCAACGGACCCCTTAGAGTTTCGCCCTCGATCAGCTCCATCACCAGTGCGTTTTCTTCGAATCCGTAAATGGTGGCGATGTTGGGGTGACTGAGCGACGCGAGCAGTTCCGCTTCGCGATGAAACCGCGCCATTCGATTCGGGTCGGCGGCGAAAGACTCCGGCAGAATTTTCAGCGCGACGTCGCGTTTGAGTTTGGCGTCGCGGGCGCGATACACCTCACCCATGCCGCCGGCTCCGAGGGGGGCAACGATCTCGTAAGGTCCGAGTCGCGCGCCAGCGGCCAGGGGCATGGGTCAGATTGTATCAATCGGTTCTAATGGGTAGCACGCCAACGCGCTCCATTACTGTCGCGCCTCAACTGACGGCCGTCGAAATCGGATGGAGGCGCGCCGAAGATCGTGCTCGGCATTACTCAAAGATCGCGTCTACGGCGATATTCGATCCGTCAGCGAAGAATAGCGCGATTTGCTGGCCCGGCTTGTAAGTAATGGTATGACCGTCCGGAGTCGAAACTTCGACTTCGAGGAGTTTCGGATCTACAATCCAGAACTCGCGGCAGCCGTTTTCGAGGCAGATTTTCTTACGCTCTCGCATTTCCGTCGCGGAGTTGGAAGGTGAGAGCACTTCAATCACGAACTCCGGCGCACCCAGTAGGTATCCATCGCGAGGCGTCTCATTCCAGCGCTCACCGAGGACCATTGCTACATCGACGGTCCAGTATTCGTTGCCTGGGCAAGGCCTGAACCCGACTTCAGTCTCGACTACGCCGGAGCCGCGTCCGACCTCCTCAATCAAACGCCTCAGCCGGCGCTCGATCAGTTTGTGCCCGTGCTTGGGAGGTGGCACTTCAATCAGTTCTCCGTGATGCAATTCCTGTCGCATTGCCCCGGAGTCCGGAAGATTCTCGAACTCCTCAAACGTCATGAGCCGCGTTGTGGTGGAGGCCATCGCGCTTTTCCTTAACTCGATTATAGACGGGCCTGCCGGACTATAAGCCGGTTTCTGTACCTCTTGCGAGGCAGCAGCCATTCCTCTTGGCCCCGGATTACTCCGAGGCTCCAGCGACCTACCCGGAACTGGTAACGGAGCGGGCCGCTCCTCGTCCCCTATTTGGTCTTGCTCCACATGGGGTTTACCCTGCCAGCCGCATTACTGCGGCCGCGGTGCGCTCTTACCGCACCTTTTCACCCTTACCTGCCAAATACTTAGCAGGCGGTATTGTTTTCTGTGGCACTTTCCGTAAAACTCGCTTTGAGCGAGCCCCCCCGGCCGTTAGCCGGCATGCTGCCCTATGGAGACCGGACTTTCCTCCCACCCGCCTGGTTTAAGAAGCGGGGGGCGACTGCCCATCCGGCAGGCCCGACTTCATTATCGGAACCGTCTGGCACAATCGCAAGCGATTTTTGAGATGAAACAACTTGAAACATACAGAAGAAATGGCGTATCTACAAGCAGTTGGTGTATTCTATAGCAGCGGTACTGGGAATGGCTGCAAGTCGGATGGGCCGTTCCGTTGCTGGGTCTAAGTTGTAGCATTTAAGCTGTTTAAAAACAGAGGTCGATTTTCGATGTGAGGAAATCAGGCCCGCCACGCGGCTCAGACTGTAATCGAGCTGCCTAAAACAAGTTTTACGAAAATGTTGTGGTAGGGAGGATGCTTCAATGTTGAAAAGACTTGCCGCCCTGATGTGCATTATCGGGCTGACGGCAATCGGTATCTCGTCGTTCACGGCCACCGGCCGGGCCCAGGGATTGGACACGAAAGCGTCCAAGGACGACTGGGAAGAAATCAATTTCGAATATAATTCCTCCGTGCTGGTGGATGGATTCCCCAGCCTTCTGCGGCTGGCGGAACTGCTGCAGAAAAACCCCGGCTACAAGGTGAAGGTGGAAGGCCACACTGACCTGATCGGGAACGCCTCCTACAACGACAAGCTGGGGCTCGCCCGCGCCAACATGGTGCGCGACTTCCTGGTCAAGTACGGGGCGCGCGGCGGCCAGATCGATGTTTCGACACGCGGCAAGGCCGATCCGAAATATCCCGGCCAGAAGAATACTTTCTCGAAGACGGACGAAGCGCGCTGGATGAACCGGCGCGTCATCATCACTGTCACCGACGATCAGGGTCGCACGGTGAGTGCCGACGCCGGCGTGGGCCAGGCGATTCGATCCATCGAGGCGCCCAAACCTGCCAGCATGACGGATTGCTGCAGCGAAGTGCTCAAGCGGCTCGACAAGCTGGACGATATCGCCAAGCTGCTCCAGAACCTGGCCGATCAGAACGCCCAATTGCGCCGCGACATGGACGCGTTGAAACAGGCTCAGCAAGTGCTCGAATCGAAGGCGAACCAGCCGGTTACGCAGCCTCCGTCGACGCAGCAGGTGGCGCAGGCCGTGGCCGCCGAGCTCAACAAAGACAAGCTGCCGAAATTCCAGTTGCTGGGTTTGAACGCCGGCATGGATCAGAACGGCGACCTGACCGGCTCCGGCCGGGGCCGCTTCTTCGGTCCGTTCGGCGAGCACTACGCTTTCCAGGCGCAAGGCGAATTCCTGTATTTCAAGGGTCAGAAGGAAGGCCAAATCGACCTCGGCCTCGTGGACCGCATAGGACGATTCCAGGCGAGCCTGTTCACCAGCTTCAAACACGTGTCGCTCAGCGGGAACCAGAACGGCGGCACCCTCGGACAGGCAGCCGTTACTCTCGATTACCTGTTCCGGTGGGGCAAGGTGGGATTGTTCGGAACCTACGCGTTCATGGACAACGCCCAGATCAACAGCCAGGCGTTGGTGCTGGCGAACGGCGTCACCTCGCCCGATCTGCTGGAACAGCGCTACCTCAAAGTGGTTAACCAGGCGGGTGCGAGCTTTAGCGCCGGTCTGTGGGGTAACAACTACATCGAAGGAAACATCGGATACCTGAAGAGCTTCGTCTACGGCGATCGCGCCGGAGGCACGCTGCGCTTCGTATTCCCCCTTAACAACAAGATTGCGTTCACCGTCGAAGGCGACCTGAATCCGACGATCCTGACCAACCAAAACGATGGACGAGCCGTAGTCGGTGTGCAGTTCGGCAACACGATTCGTCCCAGAGAGATGCTGGCCGCGAACCATGCGGTTCCCGTGGACGTACCGCGCGTCCGGTATGAAATCATCACCAAGACCGTGCGCCACGGCCATTCGCCGCCGGTGGCGGATGCCGGTCCGGACCAGATCGGCGTGCCTTCGGGTCCGATCACTTTGAACGGACAGGCTTCGTACTCGCCGGATGGATTGCCACTCACCTTCCACTGGATTCAGGAAGGCGGCCCGACAGTCAGCCTGAGTGGTCAGAACGGCGCGATCGCGACGTTCGCGGCCGCAGGCGGCCAAGCCTATATTTTCCGCCTGGTCGTGACCGACAGCCTCGGCGGCCAAGGGCAGGCTCGCGTCCATGTGACGACGGCGAACCCGGACAAACCGCAGGTGCTGTTCTTTATCGCGAATCCGTCCACCATCCAGTCCGGCCAGTCTTCGACGCTGTCCTGGAGAGTGATCAACGCGACCACGGTGAATATCAGCGGCATCGGCAACGTGCAGGCGCAGGGTAGCGCGCCAGTCTCGCCGACTGCGACCACTACCTACACTTTGACCGCGACCAACGCCAACGGTAGCGATACCCAGACGGCGACGGTGGTAGTGAACGGATCGACGACCAACGTCACGTTCTGCTACGCGTCTCCGACAAACATCGTCCTAGGCGAATCGTCCACGCTGTTCTACCAGACCACCAATGCCACTTCGGTGACCATCAACAACGGCGTCGGAACGGTGGGTGCGAACGGCAACGTCGTAGTGACGCCGACCGCGTCGACCACGTACACGATCACGGCCAACGGCCCGAACGGCTCATCCGCCTCCTGCAGTGCGGCGGTAACCGTCACCACGGGCGCGGTGCCGCGCATCATCCGCTTCTCGGCCGCTCCGCAGACGATTATCGCGGGTCAGACCTCCACGCTCTTCTGGGTAGTGGAGAACGCGACCTCGGTTTCGATCAGCAACGGAATCGGCAGCGTTTCGCTGGGCGCGTCGCAAGACGTCACCCCGGCGGCAACGACGACCTACACATTGACGGCGACTAATCCGGCGGGCAGCGTCACGGCGCAGGTGACCGTGAACGTCAATCCGGCGGTGAAGATCACGTCGTTCACGGCGACACCGAATCCGTCGCCGTCGGCGGGCGCCGCAGTGGCGCTCTCGTGCGTGGCAACCAACGCCGCCAGCATCACGCTGAACGGTCAGGTGACCAGCGGCACCAGCGCCACGCAGACGGTGAATCCGCAGGCGACCACAACCTATACTTGCATCGCGACCGGAGCCGGCGGCGGAACCGATCAGCAATCGCTGACCGTGACCGTGCCTGGCGGCAACGGCGGAGGTGGCGGTGGCAACCCGACCATCGTCATCGCGGGCGGAAATACCATCAACACCACCGTCCGCTTCATCACGCTCGACGCATCGAAGAGCTTCAGTCCGGGTGGAAACAACCCGCTGACCTTCGAATGGACGTCGCTCAACGACCGTGCAAACATCGCCAATGCGAACAATGCGGTGGCGACCGTGACCCTCGGCGTACAGCCTGGAAGTTATCTGTTCCACGTCACAGTGACGGATAGCAAGGGCAACCAGAGCACCGCGACCGTCGTGGTGATCCTGACCATCTAGCGGTAAAGCCAAAGGCCCCGATCCGAACGAATCGGATCGGGGCCTTTTTTTTTGCTACTACTGGGCCATGGACGCAATCATCCTGCACCCGATCGGCATGGTCCGATCCGCCATCGCCGATCCCTCGCGCGACGAGTTCTGGGGAGGTATCGTATCGACCATCGAACTGGACCCGTCCGTCCTCGACCCCGACGCCGTGGTGGGACTTGACGCGTTCTCCCATATCCAGGTGATCTATCACATGCACCTGGTCGCGCCCGAACAGGTGGCGCGTGGGGCCAGGCACCCGAAAGGACGCGCGGACTGGCCCAGCGTCGGCATTCTTGCTCAGCGGGCGAAACGGCGGCCAAACCGGATCGGTGTATCCACGTGCCGCTTAATTCAGGTCGACGGATTGCGCCTTACGGTCGCCGGCTTGGATGCCATTGACGGGACGCCAGTCATCGACGTGAAGCCGTATATGGAGGGGTTTGGTCCTCGCGGCGAAGTCCGGGAGCCAGAGTGGGCGGTGGAATTGATGTCAACGTACTTCGCCGATCGATAACGGGCTTAGCCCTGGGCATTGTAAATCAAGTCTGCGAGAAAGGGGGGCGGACCCCCCTGGTCCGCGCGCGGCCCTCGGATCGCGCAAATCGGCACCGATAGAATCAAGCTTGCGAACACGCGACCAGGCCGATCAGGGGATCGGCCGCGGACCAGGGGGTCCGCCCCCCATCGCTTCAAGAATCTATCTGAGTCGGTCCAGACACGGATTTATCCGCTGGCTGCGACGCTACGCAGCGTTACGGTCCGCTCCACAGCCACCAACCGCGGTGACGATCTTCCGCAGGGGCATGGCCTCCGGTCGATTTCATGATCGCCCGCCGTGAATCGGCGCGACTCGAGGTGCAGACCTTCGTGAGCTTCGCATTCAGCGGCTAACAGCGTGCCGTCTTCATCCACAATCTGCTCGAACAGCGGGACCCGAAACGCGCGCCACAGACGCTCGCGAGCTTGGACTGAGACGCGCTCCTCCCATTGGTTTCGGATCACGATGAGCGCGTGGGTCGGAATCGCGATGCCCTTCAGCGCCTCAAGCTGCTCCAATCGCCCGGCGACGGATTGAGGAGCGAAACGCGCGGCTTCTTCGTCCCAGCCGTTCGGGAAAACCCTTACCGGACCCTTGGAGCGGAAGCATGCGGCGAGCACCGCCGTGCGCGGGGCGGGCGGGATGGGATAGACCAGGTTGGAGCGCGCCCGCACATGTATTTGGTTCGCTCAGCGCGCCATTATTCTCAGCAAATTTTCACCGAAAATCAATTTAGCGTCGGCGTGGCTCACGCCCAGTTCATACAGAGCCTTCGACTGATCGTCGAAAATCTGATGCTTCCAGCCCCACGGAAACAGAGAAGAATCCGTCCCGAACAACAGCCGCCGCGGACCGATGACATCCAGTGTGCGCCGGAACACCTGGCGCAGATCCAGATGCGATTCCTGGTAGCGCATCCACGAATTGGTGCTGGAAGTATCCAAGTAAACGTTGGGACAGAGATCGGCCAGCATCAGCGCTTCTCGAAAATATCCCGCGCCGAAATGCGGAACGATAATCGGGACTTTTGAAAATTGCAACGCGAGCGCGTGCAAATCGATGGGATTCGAAAAACGCATGTCGAAGCGCGACTCCAAGCCGAACTTGTCACGAATCCCCACGCTCAGCACTCCGCAATGCACGAACACCGCGCGCTGATGCTGCGCCGCCCATTCGAATACGGGAACCACAAAATCGTCATGCATCGAATAGCGGTGCATCGCGGGGAACAAACATACGGCGTCGACCGGCGGGGGTGCCGACGGCCAGGCTCGCGGACTCGCCATCGCAAACGCAAAGAATCGACCCGGATGCGCGTGAACGGCTGCCAACACGGATTCTTCATCGCCTGGCATGCTGGCGATCAGCGCGGCGCGCGCGACCTGATGGCGATCCAATTCCCGCGTCCAGAGTGTGGCGAGTTGCCCCGGTTCGGCAGGCGGAAGCGTCAAGCCGATCTGCGCCGCCAGCGACTCCAGATCGAGTCCCGGTTTTTGCGACGCCAACCAGGAAAAGAACCGATGCGAAAGGAAATGCACATGCGCGTCGCACACCACGAGTGATCCCCAGGGCGAGTCTTTCTGCATCATTGTTGACCACCGTTTGGGCCACGAATGCGGCACGCACGTACCGTGTACACGAATGAACACGAATCAGGTTGGATTTTCTCGTCTGTATTCGCGGCGATCACTTTTGTGTATTCAGCGACCTGATGTGCCGTCAAATGCACAGCATAGCATTCGCTAGCGGGCCGAACACAGAAGTAACTTTGCTGATTCCGGTGAAGTGAGCTTCGGCGACTACGCCGATTGCGCCGCAGCGAGATTCGCAAGGTCGAGCCGAATGGCTTCCATTGCGTTGACCAGCCCGCGCACGTCCACGTTCGACAACACGTTGCTCGAGCCTGGCACCAGCAATCTCACTTCGATCACAAGCATGGTCCGCCAGAATGTGATCTGCTGGCGCATCAGCGCGCCCACTCGGGCTGAATCGGTTTCCGGAGATTCCGCAACCATTCTCCGGGCGCTCGCGTGAAGACTATGAAAGTCTGCTGCAAGCTCATGCAAATACATGCGAAAAATCCGGCGCCGGTCCTTTTTAAAGCGGACTCCGATTTCGGGCCTGTAGCCGGGCTGGCTGGACAAACACTCAAAATCCTCTTCGGAGAGCAGCGTGATCATGGGTTCGTAGCGGCTGAGCGAGAATCCTGTAAGGACTTCATGGTCGCCCGAATCGACGCCAACGGTGCGGTAGGCGAGCAGACGCGACGCCAACACCACCGCTGCAAACAGAAGCAACAAAAGTGCCGCGGCGCCCGCAGCCGTTAGAGGTTCGTGGATCGCAGTCCAATTCATGCAATACCTCCATCCCCCGAATTCCTCATCAGCATACAAGACATTCCCACACAATGCAAATCAATTATCGACGTGAATTACAAATTTATCTCCGCGACAGACGTAACAGTCTGGCGTTAATTGCGTCTAATTGCGCAGCGAGCCGTGTGGCTTCAGCCGGCTGCCAACGATGACCCACCACGGTCGTGATCGTCTCGCCCTCACGTGTCAGCGCGATTAGCCAGACGCTGAGGCACAGGATTGCGGCGATCAGAATCGCGTGATCGATGGGCCGCCTGAACTCCGGCGCCAGGTTTCTCAGCAATAGTCCCGCCGACCGCGAAGCGAAGTAGATGATAATTCCTCCAATATACAGCGCCCCATTCCGCCTCAATCGCACTGGAAACCAAGTCATGAAAACGACCACCAGCACCAGAAGCGCCAAGACCCAAATATCCATGGTGCGCTCGAAGGTATTGAAACGATGAACGATCACCGAACGGCCCGGCGGAATGTAGCGATCCAGCGCTACCCCTAGCGCCGCCAGTGCCGCGGCCAAGGCCAACACATAACTAATACTATTGCGTGTGAATTGGGCGAGCGCCGGATGATGATCCAACGCCAACTGATAAACCTCCAGTACGAGGAACGCCGCCAGCACGATTTTCAGACTCTGGACCGTGAAATAAATGTTGCCGTACAGATGAAGGTGCGTTTGAAACAGTGTGCCTAGAAGAGTTCCAATTGCATCGGTCGCCAGATATGCAAAAAAGAAGCGGTAGACCCGGTAGAGGCCGTTTTGGAGGAGTCTGGCCACGAGCGCAAGCTCTACGACCAAATCCACATACGTTGGCCAATACAGCCACAGACCAGACATATGACGGAGTTTAACACCAAAAGCGCTGGGCTAGCGCCGATAAGGGAGCATAACTCGCGGGGATTTTCGGATCGGCATGATCGGAGACCCGCCTCCCCGCGAGCTTTTCGAATGCAATGAAGCTACCTCGTGCAGGGATAGCAGGGGGGCTCTGGCAGGTCGCGGACATGAGTCGCGGAAGCCACCGAGAAAGCGAGCGTGGCGAGCAGCAGCAATCTTTTCAGCATGGTCAATCTCCTCTATTACCGGGTTAAGGGAATTACCCTACGACCAGAGGCTAAGCGGGATTACGACAGTCATAGCGACTTGCCAGGAGGTTTTCGGAAATCAGAACAGGTCTTTCTATTGCGAAGGAGAGCAGCGGCTGGCGTACAATGTTTACAATCGGATGCCGAGGGTGAAGAGCAACGGTGCGCTGGAACACAACGCGATGGCCGATCTGTGGAAAAACACGCTATCCCAGATCCCTACGGCGTACGGGCGGCTAACCTATCTGGCATCGCTTCGCGATCCAAATTCTGGAATCTACCGGCATCATGGGCTGGCGGCCATGTTCGGACGTGACGAGAGCAGCCGCGCGCTTCGTCAGAGTCACCAGCAAGCGTTCGCTGAGTGGCTCAAGCTCTCTATCAAACAGAAAAAACTGGATTTGACGGAGTATTTCGCTGGGCTGGACGATCCAGTGAAGGTGGTCGTCGATCACCTATTAACGTCACAGATCCACCGCACACAGATCCCCGCGTACGCCCGCAGGATGGAGCGGGAGCTGTATTGCTGCGACCTTGAAGTTTTGCTCGAAACGATCAGGGGCGGGTTGAGCGAGGGTGCGTCAGACCCACAGTCATCGCGACGCGAGTGATCTGACCGATTACTTCAATTTCCTCGGGATAATCGTATGTCACTGGATCACGAAACGATACAGGATGAGCCTGGACTGTCAGCGTCCCATCCCGAACGGTGCACCACCCGCACATATAACCCTCGCGGTGCTCGAGAAAGTAGACGGGACGATCGAACTCGGTGGTCCAGCCCGACGTCGCGATCCTGCGCCTGGTATCGTCGATGACAACCAGGGATCCGGGCGGAATGAGGGGGAACATCGACCAATCGTCGGTGCCGATCAGGCCGTAGCGCAACTCCTTTAGATCCAGATTATTGAACAACATCAAGGGGAGCGTTCCCCAACGCTGGATCATGCGGCTCAGAAAGAGGGTCCGGCTGAGGTCGATGCCAGGATCGAGAGCTAGGGGCGCCTGGACTACACCATCGGCTGGCTGAAACCCGATCATGTGTGTGCGCTCGAGTTGCATGGCGCCGGCGTCGGTGGGCAGTTCGCTCAATGAAACCTGGTACCAGGAAAGCACTTCCACCATGTCCAGCCGATAGATGGCACACAACGAGTATAGGCGGTAGAAAGAAGGGACGGTCCCTTTGTTTTCTATATCCGCGAGGCGGCTAAGCGCGACTGTGAACTCGTCGTTGCCGTGACGAGCGGCAATCCGCGCACTCGCCTCTTCGACATCGCGAAACTTCAGGCCGAGCCGTTCTCTCACTCTCTTGAGTTTTTGGCCTGCTTCCTCCATGATAGAGGCTAGGGGCGTCCCATTATTGCGAAACGTGGCGTGCAATGACCATTACGCTCCGTGACTTCTTGTCTCACTGGGATTATAGCGTTGCGGTTCAGGAATCGGCAAGGTGCAGTCCCCGATTCTTGTTCTGATTTCAGAACAAAAATATCCACAGGCGCGCTATTTGGACAAAACGACTGCGAACGGACGTACGTGGAGGTTGCTTGCGTATCATCGTGGGCGTCACCGGCGCCAGCGGCTCGGTCTATGGATGGAGACTTTTGGAGAAACTCCGCAGCGTCGCACAAAAAAGCGGCGAAATGGAAGTTCATCTCATTCTGTCTCGATCCGGCGAGCGCACCGCTTTCCTCGAAATGGGAAAAACAGCGGCCGATTTCCGGGCTCTGGCGGATTGCTGGTATCCGATCGAGGACATCGGCTGCCGCCTCGCCAGCGGATCGTTTCCCACTGACGGCATGATCGTGGCGCCGTGCTCAATTCATACGATGTCATCCATTGCTGCGGGGATCAGCTCCAATCTTATGGTCCGCGCGGCTGATGTGACGCTCAAGGAGCGGCGGCGGCTGGTGCTTATGGTGCGGGAATCGCCCTTGCACCTGGGGCATTTACGATCGATGACAGCGCTGGCCGAGATGGGAGCGACCCTCGCGCCTCCCATGCCCGCGTTCTATCATCACCCGAAGAGTGTCGCGGATATCGTGGAGCATAGTGTCGACCGAGTGCTGGACTTAATCGGGATGCCTTCGGACGAAGCCCGGCGCTGGGACGGACCTCCCAAATGAAAGCGGCGTTTCAGGGTGAATTGGGCGCGTTCAGCCAGCAGGCGATCCGCCAGCTGCTGGGGCCGCGCGCCAAGCCATCGCCGCGCCAACGCTTTGACGAAGTCTTCGCGGCTCTGCGCGCGGGCGAAGTGGATGCGGCAGTGCTCCCGATCGAGAACACTCTGGCGGGATCCGTTCACGAAAACTATGATCTTCTGCTGAAATACGATTTTGAAATCACGGCGGAGACCAACGTCCGAATCGTACATCACCTGATCGCGCAGCCCGGCGCGAAATTCACTTCGATTCGCAAGGTATATTCGCATCCGGTGGCGCTCAATCAGTGCCTGGATTTTTTCGCCAGACATAAACGCATCGAACGGGTTTCGCACTACGACACTGCGGGAAGCGTGAAGACGATCATGGAACAACGTCTCGAGGGCGCCGCGGCGATCGCCTCCGAGTTGGCCGCTAAGATTTACGGCGGCAGCATTTTAAAGCGAGAGATCGAGGACGATCGCCAAAATTTCACGCGATTTTTTCTATTGGAGCCCGCAGGAGCAAGGCCGCGCGGACGGGGCGGAAAGTGGAAAACGTCGCTGGTGTTTTCGACGAGCAATCAACCCGGGTCGTTGTACCGCGCTCTGAGCGCGCTGGCGTTGCGCGATCTGAACCTGGTCAAGATCGAATCGCGTCCGCGGCGCGGCAAGCCGTGGGAATACATGTTCTATCTGGATCTATTGGGCCATCGCGAGGAACGTCCGGTGCGCAACGCTCTCGGGCATCTCGCCGAACTTGCCGACTTTTTGCGTGTGCTTGGAAGCTACCGCGCCGGCGTCATCAAGCGCTAAGCTCTACCCGGCCGTCGACTCTTCGGAATCACCGCTTTGAGCGCGGTATGGGTCGCAGAGAATGACGCGACCTTGACGTCCACCAATCCGGCGGCGCGAATGGCGGACAGAACATCGTTCTCAGTGATCTGGCGGACACCTTTCGGATAAACCACCCAGATTCCTCCCTCGACTTTGATGGAGCGTGCAAGCGTTTCGAGCCGCGTGAGCGCGGGCTTTGCCGGCGCTCCAAAGAAGATGAGGTCGGAATCGGCCGCGAGCCTTGCGCGGATTTCCGCGCCTCGCGCTGCAAGTTCCTGAGCGAAATCGGGATCCTTCAACGCGACGACAGAAACACGAGTGCCGGGCTTGACGCCGAGCTTATCGAGTCGTGAGGGCGGATTTACAATCTTGTGCGCCCAACGTTCCGCGGCCGCGCCGAGTTGCAGCGCCAGCGCGCCTTCGCTCGAGGCAATCTCTAGCCATCCATCCCGGGCTTGAATGGATTTCATTTCGCGGAACGGAATCTTCACGCGGAAATCTCCACGAAAGAGTACGTAGTCGGTTTCGAGCATTGCCCTGCCCTCGGACTTCTTGTTGCCGAGACGCGCCGTGCAAATGGTTTCCAGGCCCACGGTCTTTATTCCTCGATGCGGACGTCTTCTCCGAACTTCTTTCCCAACTCGCGGAGGCTCTTGTCGATGGTTGCGGTGTGGCCCATCACGAAACGCGAAACGAAGCGAAAAAACGGGTTATAGACTTCGCCGTTTTCCGTGATGCGCAGGATCGATCCGGACGCATCGGGTGAGATGTCGTAGGTCCAGCTTCCGCCGAAGGGAAGATTCTTGTCGGCGATGCGAGTGACTAGGCGGCGCGGCGGCGTGGACTCGACCACTTCATAGTTCACGTCGCCATCGCGAAATGTTTTGTCGCGTGCGATGGCGGACCAGATCTGGTCCGGGGGACGGCGAAACCGGGCCTGCCGCGACGCCACGTGCGCCACCGGCAGCGTCGCTCCGCAAGCAACACACGCGGCGATGACTACGATGATTGGAGCTAATGCGATCCACAGCCACTTCATACCAGGGTCCTTTCTGCCCGGGAGACGATGGATTCATCGGCCGCGCGCGCGAGCAGTTCCAGTCCACGAATCGCTTCGCGCCGCTCGCCGGGCTTCAGACGCGCGAGCATACCGCGAACACGTTCGGGATCGAGTACGGTCATCTGATCGCGCAGGCGTGCACCGGCGCGCGTTATCCGCAGCGCGACCCGTCGGCCGTCTTTCGGATCGGCGGCGCGGACCACATATCCGGCGCGAGCGAGCCGGTCGACGGTCAGGGACATGGTGGATGCGGTCACTCCCATGTGCCGGGCGAGCTGGTTGAGTCCGGTGGGTTCGATCTCGTCGAGATGGTCGAGGATGCTCGCCTGATGGGCGCTGACGGCGCGGCTGGTCTTCGGATCGCGAACGTGACGCGTGTGACAGGCGAAGAAAATCCGGGGGTAGAAGGTCATCACCTGCCGGACCGGGTCCATAGGCAGGATGTTACCTCATTTATTTTGATTGGTCAAATCAAATTGTCGGGACCTGCGCCACAGTTCGACATACGGAGCCAGGTCCTCCATCATCTTGGCGAATTGCTTCGGATCGAGCGATTGCGCCCCGTCGCTCATGGCTTTTTCAGGCGCTGGATGTACTTCGACCAGAAGGCCGTCGGCTCCGATCGCGACCGCCGCACGCGACAGCGCCGGGACCAGGCTGCGTTTCCCGGTGGCGTGGCTCGGGTCGAGGATCACGGGCAAGTGCGTCAGCTCATTGAGGGCCGCGACGGCGGCAATGTCGCAAGTATTTCGCGTCACGGTCTCGAAGGTCCGGATTCCGCGCTCGCATAACATCACTTGCGGATTCCCGTGAGCCACCACATATTCGGCGCTCATCAGCAGCTCTTTGACCGTGGAACTCATGCCGCGCTTGAGCAGAACCGGCCGGCCACAGCGCCCCAACGTTTTCAGCAGCGCAAAGTTCTGCATATTGCGGGCCCCGATCTGCAGAATGTCGGCATACTCAGCGACCAGTTCCACGTCACGATCGCTCATGACTTCGGTAATGATCCCCAATCCAGTTGCGCGGCGCGCCTGGTCCAGCAGCTTGAGCCCTTCGACTTCGAGACCTTGAAAATCGTAAGGAGATGTCCGCGGCTTGAACGCTCCTCCGCGCAGGAATTTTGCGCCGGCGCGGGCGACGATCTCGGCGGATTCCAGAATCTGCCGCTCGCTTTCCACCGAGCACGGGCCGGCCATGACGACGAATTCGTCGGCCCCAAAGGTAGCGCCGCGCACGGTGATCTCGGTCTTGGCGGGTCGAAACTCGCGGCTGACGAATTTGTAGGGCGCGGAAATACGAACGGCCTTTTCGACACCGGGCATCGCCTCCAGCGATTCTAGGCAAGCGGTCACGTCGCCCACGCCGACGACTCCGATGACGATCCGTTCTTCGCCCTCGATCGAATGGACCTTGTAACCGAAGTCTTCCACCCTTGCGCGCACGTTCCCGACCTCCTCTTTAGTCGCATGCAGCCTCATAGAGATGATCATTTGCCCTCCAGAAAAGCAAAAAACCCACTCTTTCGAGTGGGTCGTTTAAATTCGATCGATTGCGTTCAGCCCACTCGTCGCGATTCAGGTAGTAAAGTACCAATACCAAAATCGAAACGAGCTGGCGGTGCGCGACGACATTGAACTTCGATTATAGCACAACTCGATGCTAGGACCGTTGGCGGCGATGTTGGGCCTTCAATGAAGATTTTCGGACTAGAATGTAATTCGCCCGCCGAGCCTGAGTATGCGACCCATGTCGATGTTGGAGGGCTTTAGCAGCGACGGGCCGATGGCCGTCACGGCGCTGGTGACGGCGCTGCTGTTGAACGTGTTGTACAGATCCGCCATGGGTTCGAACGTCCACCGTTCGCGGAACCTGAAGGGACGTGAAAAGCGCAGATCGAGCAGGTTCTGCCACGGATATCGATACGTGCCGGGAGCCGCTACAATCAGCGTCTGCGTCACCTGCGTCAGCGTAATGCCCTGGCTCTTCAGATCCGCGTTGGACACGCTGTAAGTGCGGTTCTGAGGAAGACCCGAGTTTTCGCGCAAGGATCCAGCGAACTGGATTTTCCCAGGTAACTGGTAGCTGAAACCGGCGCGGAGCTGATAGGTCTGGTCATAACCTTCATTGCCCGCGTAGTGGATCAGGTTGTTGGGATTGTTGAAATCCGTGCTGCCGCCGCTGGGCGTGCCGTAATCTTTGCCGATCGTGAAACCGGCAAAGACCGTGGCTTTTTGAATGCGGCTGGTCACCTGGAACTCCACTCCGTTGTAGTGCTCGTACAGGCTGGGTAGGGTTTTCTGCAAGAGGTTGATCTGGCCGTTCGTCGAAGGAAGTTGATTGTAAACGGTCAGCGATTGTCCGACAGCGGCGGGGGCGATCGTCACCGGCGTATAGTCCGCCGCCGGCACGGCCGTATTGATGACGCCGAACAGATCGAAGAATTTCCGTCCATAGTAGCGCACGCTCACCGACGTATTCGCCCCGAGCTGGCGCTGGACCATCACCGTGTATTCCCATTGATAGGGACGCTTCATGTTCGGATCGATGTGGTTGTTGTTGCCTGAGAATCCGGTGCAGCCGGTCAACGCCTGCCCAGGCGTGGGAGGCGTGACGCTGGTCCAGGGGCAAGTGGAAAACGCAATGAAGTTGGGATTGACATTCTGAGCGAGCGAAGATCCTTCCAGCACGTCGTACTTGCTGATACCACCCTTGACGGCTGTCTTCGAATCGCCGAATACATCCCAGGCGAACCCGATGCGCGGTGACCAGGTGTTCCAATCCACGATTCCGTTCTGCGCCGGGAAGGTGCGAGCGGGTTGCCAGAATCCGCCCGGAGCGCCCTGCGCGGGGATGTTCATCGCCATGTGATCGAAGCGAATGCCCAGGTTCAGGCTCAGCCGGCGGTTCAGGCGCCAGGAGTCTTGCAGATACCAGGCGAGATCCGGATTGACGTCCTCGCGATGGGTCAAGGGAGTGTTGTAAATCCGCACCGAAGTAGGAACGCTGTTTTGCAGGATCTGGATCATGTCGCCATTCATCTGGAAACTTTCCTGGAAGTACCCTTTGCGGAACTGAATGCCCGACTTCAAATTGTGCGAGCCGGTGACGTAGGATGCGCTGGCGTTGACGGTCGTATAAGTCCCGCGATCAAGATCCTGCCGGGGTGAAATGCCAGTCATCGTAGAGAGCACGGTATCGTATTGCGCGATGGTGCCCGGGACTGCGCCGGGTTCGAAGAACAAGTTGTAGTACACGGGCATATACGTCATCCCAACGTCGACCAGCAGCCGGTTGGTCACAGTGGAGGTCCAGTGGGCCTGCGCCATGTAGTTCAGCCAGCTTTTCTGCTGGACGTCCGCGAGCGGATCGGAAAATGCCACGCTGATCAGGTTGTTGGGCCGATGGCCGCGGAACTTGAATCCGCGATCGTAAGACACCGAGACCTTGTTTTTCCTGTTGATCTGATAGGTCAGCCGAATGGTCATATCGGTCAGCCGCGTGTCGTCGACTACCTGCTGGCCGTTCGGAAAGAACGTATTCGCCAGGAAATTATTTGCGCCCCACCGGCGGAAACTGGCCAAGAACCACAACCGATCCTTGAGGATCGGGCCGCCCAGATCTGCGTTCAAATCGTACAGGGTGTCGATCTTGTTCCTCGCTTTCAGACCCAGTGCCGTCAGACTCGCGTTCGAGTTGTCCGACTGCAACGCCTGTGTGGCCCCGGTCCCGAACACCGAGCCGTGGAACTGATTGCCGCCGTCTTTGGGGATCATGCTGATTTGAATCCCGCCCACCGGCGCTTCGGCCGGAAGCGAACTCGTCAGATACGTGATCGACTGCATCAAGCTGTCGTTATAGTAAAAGCCCGTCTGGTTGCCGGAGAATCCGGTGTGCTGAATCTGCATGCCGTCAACCATGAAGACGTTGTCGTTGCCGTTGGACCCGTGCACTTGAAGGGTCGGCTGCTGCATGCCCTGCGTGCCGCCGACGTCGGGCGTCGCCGTGGACACTCCAGGAATGATCTGGCCGACCGCGAAGGGATCTCGCCCGGTCGGAATCGTGTCCATCGTCCGGCGGTCCATTTCCCTTTGCGACAGGGAGTTCTGCACGTCGACCAGAGGAGGCGCGTCGGAAACAGTCATCTGCTGGGCGGTGGCGCCGACCGTCAAATCAGCGTTGACTGTCACCGAAAACGAAGCGCCGAGCGTGATATTTTCACGCTTTACCGAGCGAAACCCTTCGTGCGTGAAGGTAACGGTGTAATCGCCGGGACGCAGGTCGACGATCCGGTACTCGCCATTGCCGCCTGTGACTGTCGTGCGGCGGCCTTCAATCAGTGCGGGGCTCGATGCCTCCACAGTGACGCCCGGGACGATGCTCCCGGTCTGATCTCGCACCACGCCGACAATCGATCCTAGATTCTGCGCGAACGACGGTGTGAACATCGTCAGCAAAGCTGTCGCGGCCAACATCCTGGCAAAGCGCATGGGTACAATCCTTTCTCGGAGTATGACCAACCGATCAAACATGGACCCTAAGACCCGCTGGAACGAAGCAAGATGCAGAGGCTAGAAATATATAAACATGCATCAACATTGTCAAGGGTACGCCGAGCGAAGATAACCAGACGGCGCACCACTGGCACATCCAGGGGTCTTGGCGCTTGAAGCTATTGGATCCGCGGGGCTCCGCCGCCCGTCGACGGCGCTGCCGAAATCGGCACCTTGCGCTGTCCCCACGTCGGCGATGGAGGCTCCTTCATCATGCGCGTCACCGGCTTCTCCTTGAGCATCCGCAGCCCTTCCTGCACCGCGCGCTCGAGCTGTGGATCGTGCCCGGCGATTACATCTTTGGGCCAATTCTCGACGTCGACATCGGGTGCGATGCCTTTATTTTCCACGTCCCATTGGCCATCGCGATTGAAGAATCCGCCGCGAGGGGCGATCATCGAGCCGCCGTCGATGAACAGCGGCGTATCGGCGGTATGAACCAACCCGCCCCAGGTCCGCTTTCCGACCAGTAACCCGATCTTGCGATGCCGGAACATCCATGGCATCAAGTCGCCACCGGAACCGGCCATTTCATTAATGATCATGACCTTGGGTCCCCAGATTCCAGCCGCGGGACTGGTGAACGGAACACGGTCGCCCGCCACGTTGTTGAAGTAGCCGTCGAAGTCGCGCTGCAACACGTCAATGATGTAGTCGGCAGCCGAGCCGCCGCCGTTGTAGCGCTCATCGACGATCGCGCCTTGCTTGTCCTGCTGTGCGAAGTAGTAGCGATTGAAACTGGTGTAGCCGGGCTGTCCCGTGTTGGGTAAATACACGTAGGCGAGCTGGCCTCCTGACAATTTCTCGACCATGCGTCGATTCGCCTCCACCCACGCACGCGTTCGCAGAGTCTGTTCGTTCGCCACGGGAACTACAGTGATCTGGCGCGCGCCGTCCATGGCGGGACGATTATTGACAGTCAGAACTGTTTGATGATTGGCCGTGCCATCGAGCAATCGATAAATATTGTCCGGCGCCTTCAATTCCTCGCCGTTGATGGCCAGGACGAAATCGCCAACAGAAACCTCCACGCCGGGTGACGCGAGCGGCGCACGCAGATCCGGATTCCAGCTTTCGTCGTCATAGATGCGTGCGATCTTGTAGCGGCCGTTCTCGATCGCGAAATCGGCGCCCAGTAATCCCCCGGGCGATGCCGGAACCGCGGGCATGTCGCCACCGCGCACGTATGAATGGCCGATGGCGATTTCCGAACCCATCATGTCCAGCAAATAGTTCAGATCGGCGCGATGATTCACATACGGCAGCAACTGACCATACATTTCCTTCATCCGCGGCCAGTCCGCACCGTGTGTGTTCGGAACGTACAAGTAGTCCCGCTGATTGCGCCAGCCCTCGTAAAAGATCTGCTTGAACTCTTCTTTGGGTTCGAGATACATCCGCAGCGCGACATTGAGTCTTCCCTGCCCCGCGGTCGGAGCCACGCGATCTGCGTCGACTAGAAAGAGCTGCGGAGGTTGCGGAGTTGTCGCGGCGCCTCGACCTCCACGCCCCGCGCCGCCGGCGGCCGCTGTGCGATACACCAGCTTGTGCCCGTCCGCGCTGACGTCGTAGGTAACTGCGCCGGTGATAAACGTCGCCGGCCGCCGATCGCTCAGACGGAACCTCTGCAGGGTGTTGCCCGGCTCGGGTGCGCCTGGCGCGCCTCCACCGCCACGGCCGCTGCGAGCGGTTTGCTCCAGATAGTAAACCGTCCCTGCGACGCCGGCGCGCAGTTGCGAATATTGACGTTCAGGTACGCTCTCGACATTGATGATCCGCTGCTGGATGCCGTCGAAATCGATTTGCACGTTCACGGGGACGCGCGGTGTTCTGGCAGGTGCATCGTCTGTAGCAGCTCCGCCGCGCCCTCCACGGCCGCCAGCCGGCGCGTTTCCGACACCCTTGTCTTCATCGCTCTCAGGAAGGAGCGGGCTCGCCTCGCCCTTCTTCAACACCGCGAGATACAGCCCGAAATTTTCGTCGTGATCGTACGACGTCATGTCGAGCCATTGCGATTTCAAGCCGTATTCGGTGGAAGCGAAAAACCACAGATACTTGCCGCTAGCGTCGAACACAGGCCACACCGCATCCGCGAGTCCATCGGTGACTTGCTTCGATTGTCCGGTCTCGACGTTGGCAATGAAGATCGCATGATACAGCGTGTTGAGATGCGCCGCATAGGCGACCCACTTCGAATCGGGACTCCACACTGGGTTCACCGTGCGCTGCGGCACCATCCACGGATCGTTGCCAACCGTTTTCGCCTGCCCGCTGGCTACGTCGAGCACCCAGACCTTTAGATCTGTATCCGTGTACAGCAGCTTCTTCGAATCCGGCGACCAGGACGGCGTGTAGTAGTGCTTTTGATTCGGCAGGGCGATCTCGCGCGGCGGCGTCAGCCCATCCTGCGCCTCGACCACCAGCTTATATTCGCCGGAGCGATCGCTGAAATAGGAAACGAATTTGCCGTCGGGCGACCAAGCCGGATCGCGCTCAGCCGATCTGCTGGAGTGACTCAGATTGCGGACGTCACCTTTTTCGGCCGGGATCGTAAAAATTTCGCCGCGAGCTTCCACCAGTACACGCGCACCGGTTGGCGAGAGCGAAAGATTCGTCATGCGGCTGGTCACGTCCTCCCAGCGCGGCATCATCCACGGAAAATCACCCGTGGCGCTTATGTTTACAACGTGAGTCTTGCCAGTCTTCGGATCCAGCTCATGGATAAATCCGGCCTGCTCGTAGACTACGGCGCCCGCGCCGGAATCGAGCGTTTTTACGTCGAAATCAGTGAACTTAGTCACCTGCGCCAGCTTTTTCGCCTTGGTGTCGTATGACCAGATGTTCGCGACGCCGTCGCGATCGGAGATGAAATACACCGCGTCCCCGATCCAGGCCGGGTCCATATCCTTTGAATCGGTCCACGGCGGCGTGACCAATTCGTAGCTCTTCAGGTCGACAATCCAGATCGGCCGATTCTGACCGCCGCGATAATTGCGACGCTCTTCGTCCCACGAATTGTTCATCCGGTACGCGATGTGCGTCCCGTCGGGCGAGAGTTTTCCTTGATAGCCACGCGGCAACGCGAGCGGTTCCTCGACGCCGCCTTCGACGGGGACGGTCCAGAATCGTGGCGCGGCGCTCGGAGCCGAAGTCGCCCGAGCTGAAGTGAACAGCACGGCTTTCCCGTCCGGCGTCCAACCCTGCACTGTATCGGCACCCGGATGCCAGGTGAGACGCTTCGGCTCGCCGCCGTCTGAGGGCACGACGTAAACGTCCTCGTTGCCGGCATAGCTCGCGCTGAAAGCGATCCATTTTCCGTCGGGCGAAAAATGCGGATTGGTCGTCTGGCCCTGGAAACTGGTCAACCGCCGCGCTGCGCCGCCGGCACGTTCGACGATCCAGATGTTGTTCGCATATGCAAACGCAATGTGCGTCGCGCTGACCGTAGGCGTCCGCAGTAAACGAGTCGTCGTGTTGGCCCCGGTGGTGGACCCTGCGAGAACAAGAACCGCGAGCGAGAGACGAAGTAGAAGTGATGTGCGATGGGACATAGCAGCTCCAGTCGTTCCAGTCTACACCGCAACTCGATATAGTTCGCCCGATCCTACTCGCCACCTCGCGGGGCAGCTCCGCGATGCCCTTCATCCGAGTTCCGGACGCGGCGAAAGCCAGGAAGGCGTCGATCCCATGAAATAAAGGCTAGTGAATCGTCCGCGTTTTTCGATTCATGTAATCCATGAGCAAATACTGTCCAAGCGTATAAGGCGTAGTGAAATACGCCTTCCCTCTACACAGCTCCGTGACCTTCTGGATGAAGTTCACCAGCCCGTAATCGCTCGCCAGCATAAAGGTATTGATCAGGATTCCCTGGCGCTTGCAGCGGCTCACTTCTTCGAGCGTCCGGCTGATTACCAGCGGATCGAGTCCGAACGCATTGCGATAAATACGCCCGTCCTCGAGCGTCAACGCACTCGGTTTGCCGTCCGTGATCATGATGATCTGCTTCATGTCCTTCTTCTCTTGCGCAAGAAGGCGCTGGGCAAGAATCAGGCCGTCGCGCGTGTTCGTATAATACGGGCCCACTTGCACCCGAGCCAGTTCCTCGATCCGAAGCTCTTCAGCCGTGTCGTGGAACAGCACACAGCGGAGCGTGTCGCCGGGATATTGCGTACGGATCAAGTGCGCTAGCGCCAGCGCGACCTTTTTCGCCGGCGTGAAGCGATCTTCGCCATACAGGATCATGCTATGGCTGCAATCCAGCATCAGCACCGTGGCGCACGAACTTTGATATTCGGATTGGTGCACGTGCAGATCTTCGTATTCCAGATTCAGCGGGAACTTCAGGCCTTCGCGCTGCATGGCGGAAAAAAGCGTCTGCGCGACGTCCAGATTCAGCGTGTCTCCGAACTCGTACACTTTCGCCGCACCCGAGGATTCCACGCCCGTTGCCAGATCTCGCGTGTCATGCGAACCGAAGCTCGCATGGCCCAGGGATCCAAGCAGATCCTTCAAAGTCTTGAAGCCCAGGAAGTCGATGCTCTTGTCGGTGACCTTCACCTCCACTTTGCCTTCGGCGTTTCCGGCGCCTCCCGACTGGGGCTCGGTATTGATGTAGCCTTCATCCACCAGCTTCTGCACCAAACGGTTCAGCAGTTGATCGAGCTGCTCCTCGCTCATGCTTTCGAGCTGTTGACGAATCTGCTCGGCGCGCTCGGGATCGAACAGCTCGCCGCGCTGGAGTGCCTGTTCCAGGGCTCGTTTGAGATCCTCCAGCGAGTGCTGATTCATCTCGCTGAACTGCATGTAGGGGTTTTGGAAACCGCTTTCGAGGAAGAAATCGGAGAGGGCTTTAAGCAGATCTTCGGCGCTCAGGCCCAAATCCTCACCTGTGTAGCGCGAATATCGAACTGATTTCATGTGGGATAACTCCCCGGTGTTAAACCGCTCCCTTTGGTCACGGCTCCGACCCCGAGCCGTGACCAAAGGGAGCGGTTCAACGCAAAAATCTCACTGATACTGCCGCTTCTTCCCTTTGTCCTCTGGCGGCGGCTCGCGGCGGCGCGGCTCGGCCATATATCCGACTTCTTCATTCCTATTGATACGGCGATGCGCGTACAGGCCTTCCAGGATGAACTCGGCGGCTGCCGCGCGAACTGCGTCCGGCTCGCTGACGCCCAACCCGAGCACTCCCACCTTCTCCATCAGCCCCTGGATCCGCCCCAGCTCTTTCACCATGGTTGCCGATTTCACGGTCTCGTCGAATTTCAGTGATCCACCCAGCTCGAAGTACTGCACCACTTGTGAAAGATTTTCGCCATCGAAGTATCCAGTGAATACTTTGCCGACCGCCAGACGGATCAGCTCCCGCGCCACCGTGTCGCCGCCCTTCAGTTCGCCTTCGTATTCCAACTCGAGCTTCCCGGTGATCGACGGCAACGCGGCATAAACATCGAGTACGCGTGGAACCGCGACCGGCTCGTTGGTGGTCAGCGCGCGGCGCTCGGCGTTGGAGACCACATTTTCGAGCACAGAAATTGGCAGCCGCTGTGACACGCCGGATCGCTTGTCGACCTTCTTGTCTTCCCTAGCTGAAAACGCGAGCTGCTCGACCACTTCGCGAATATAGCCGGGAACGCGCAGTTCCAGCGGCGAACGGCGCGACGTCCACGCTTCCTGCTCCGTAATCTGCAGCCCATGCTCCAGCGTGGCGGGATAGTGCGTGCGAATCTCGCTTCCGATGCGATCCTTCAAAGGCGTAATGATTTTGCCGCGCGCGGTGTAATCTTCCGGATTCGCCGTGAACACCAGCAGTACATCGAGCGGCAGGCGCACGGGATAACCCTTAATCTGTACGTCACCTTCCTGCATGATGTTGAACAACCCCACCTGGATCTTACCCGCTAGATCCGGCAATTCATTGATCGCGAAGATGCCGCGATTGGCGCGAGGCATCAGCCCGTAGTGCACCGTCAGCTCATCCGAAATGTTCTGTCCGGCGCGCGCCGCTTTGATCGGATCGATGTCGCCGATCATGTCGGCGATAGTCACGTCCGGAGTCGCCAGTTTTTCAACATAGCGCGCCTCGCGCCCAAGCCACGCGATGGCGGTGTCGTCGCCTTTCGTCGCGACCAGATTGCGGCACGCCCGGCAGATGGGCGCGAACGGATTATCGCGAATCTCGCATCCGGCGATGTAAGGCGTGTGCTCATCGAGCAGCGTCACCAGCATCCGGATCAGCTTCGTCTTCGCCTGTCCGCGAAGGCCCAGCAGAATGAAGTTGTGACGCGAAAGGATCGCGTTGACGATCTGCGGCACCACGGAATCCTCAAAGCCGACAATGCCTGGAAACAGCGACTCGCGCCGTTCCAGTTTGCACATCAGGTTTTCGCGAAGCTCGTCCTTAACGGTGCGTTTCGGGAGCGTGGCTTCATAATTCTTGAAAGTTCGAAGAGCTCCCAGAGTCTCGGGCAGGCCGGAGGAGTGTTTCATTACTGCGTCCTATTGGGGATTGTAGCAATTTGCTATGCTCGACCCATCGAACACCGGCCGAACAGCTAAACATGCGAGATCTACCTGATGTGGAATTCCGGCGCTTCTGGCAGCGCCTGCAAGCCATGGGCCTGAACGCTTACGAAGCACGATCGTACCTGGTGCTGGTGGGGCATCCTCGATTCAAAGCGCTGGAGCTCGCGGCACGCGCCCACGTTCCGCGGCAGAAAATTTACGAAGTGCTCGACAGCCTGGTGGAAAAAGGATTCGCGCAGGTGGTCCAGGAAAAGACCAAATTGTTTTCCGCCGTTCCACCGGACCAGGCGATTCCCAGTTACCTAGCACGCCGCCGCCAATCCCTCGAACAGGAATTGGCCGACCAATCGCGTAGCGCCGATGGCATGATCGGCGAGCTCATGACCGCCTACTCCGAAGGCCAGGGCGAGCACGGCACGCTCGATTATTTGCGGATCGTCGGCGATCCGGGCCAGATCGCCGCGCAGTTCCGCAGGATGCTGGCCGAAGCGAAAACTGAATATTTGGAGTTTTCACGTCCTCCGTACGCCGTCGATCCGCTGGAGGCTGAGCTGGTGATCCGGGCCCGGGAACGCCGTGTGATCTGCCGGATTCTGGTGGAGCACGGCACCCTCGATCCAGCGCACGAAAAATTTCTAGCCGATTATCAGGCCGCCGGCGCTGAAGTCCGGCAAATCGAAAAAGTGCCGATGAAGATGGCCCTGTTCGATGGGCGAATCGGATTGATCGCACTGCTCGATCCGGTGATCACGAAGCCCACCTGGACCTCGGTTGTTTTTGAGCACGAAGGAATGGCGGAGGCCATGAAAGGACTGTTCGAAGATTACTGGCGCCGTGCGACCCAGTCTTCCCACGTGGTGTAAAGCTCGGCCTGCAATCCCGCGGCGCGTGCGCCATCGACGTTTTCGGGGCGATCATCCAGAAAAAGAGCGTCACCCGGCGCGACGTTGAGACCACGAACGGCGTGTTCATAGATTTCGCGCTGCGGTTTCACTACACCGAGCTCAAATGACAAAGTCGCGTGATCGAAGTGTCCCATGAACTTCGAGTCGGCGCGCAAGCGAGTGCCCAGCGGGCGCGGCAAATTCGACAGGATCCCAATGCGAATTCCACGCGCACGAAGTTCCCGAGTCCAGGCGAGCACCCGATCGTCAAAATGCAGCCAAAAATCGATTTCGCGCTCGATCATTTGCGCGATCAGAGCGTCGTCGAATGTGCGTCCCGCGGTTGTGGCGACCGCTCGCCAGTACTCGTAAGGGTCCTGGCCGGCGTCATAACCGATCCGGTGCTTCCAGAATGCATTCAGAAAATCGGCGGTAGCGAGGCCGCAGGCCGTGGCCGCGTCCGCGATCTGTTGTTCTGTGGGATGGAAGCAGATCACGCCTCCGTAGTCCAGGATGACCGCTCGAAATTTCAACGTGTCCGATCTGCTCCGTCGGCCGGCTGCGCCTCGCGGCGCGTGCGAATCTCGCGGACCGCGTAAATCCGCCGCCCCTGGCTTTCGAAATACGTGCGCGTGAGGACTTCACCCAGCAGCCCGGTACAGAACAGAATGATTCCGGTTACCAATGCCAGCGCTCCCAGCACCATCAGCGGCCCGTGGCTTGCGATGATGTCCTGTCCAGTCCAGAGTTTTTCTCCGCCAACGAACGCCAGAATGCCGCCGCCGACACCGATCGCCACAAGCCCCCACTTGCCGAAGAAATGCATCGGCCGCGTGAAATATTTCAGCAGGAACCAGATGGTGAATATGTCGAACATCACGCGGAACGTGCGTCCCAAACCGTAGTGCGATCCGCCGCTCGCGCGTGGCAGGTTGCGGATAGGCACTTCCGCAACGCGCGCACCGTAGAACGACGCCAGCGCCGGAATGAACCGGTGGAGCTCGCCGTAAAGATTCACGTCTTTGAGGATCTCTGCTCGATACGCCTTGAACGTAGTCCCGAAATCGCGTAGTTCGACGTTGGAAGCCTTGGCCATCAGCCAGTTCGCGATGCGCGACGGAATCTTGCGTGTGACCGCGTTATCCAGGCGATTTTTGCGCCAGCCGCTGGCGATGTCGTAGCCTTCTTCGATTTTTTCCAGAAGCGCTGGAATATCTTCGGGAGCGTGTTGCAGATCGCCGTCCAGCGAAATGATCACATGCCCCTGGGATTCGTCGAATCCCGCCGCCAGCGCCGCCGTTTGTCCGAAATTGCGCCGCAGCCGGATGACCTTTAGCCGCGAATCGGTTTCCACCAGATTGGCCAGCAGATCGAAACTGCGATCGGTGGAAGCGTCGTCGACAAAAATAATTTCGTATGGTTTGCGGATGCGCTCCATCACCGCCGTCAGCCGGTCGTACAGCGGAAGAATAGAGGGCTCTTCGTTGTGGATCGGAATGACGACGGACAGGTGCACCACTTCCAGGATAGCAGTTTGTCCGCCGTCGTCCGGCTAGGATTTACGGTTTTAGAAACTCAGTTCAGGCACGCGCCTTCTCACCACCACTTCGACTGTGCTGCGGATCGCAGCGAACTTCGCGTTGACCTTGTCGGCTCCCGCCTGGCCGAGTTGCTGCACTAGAAATGGTCCTGCGTTCATCTCGGCATACTTGGCATACCCGGTGACCACATTCACGTCCGCAGGGTTGCCGCCAGGTCCCCGCTGATTCACGGTCACGCTTACTTTAGCCTTCTTGTACACCGGAAGGAGTTCGGACTTGAAAAGATCCCGGAACTCCTGCATTTTGCCTTGAGCGATCCGGTAACGAACCGCCACAATCACCGTCGGCGGCGTGTCCATTACATTGCTGATATCGTCGAGCCGCGTGCTCATATAGCTGTTGGTGCTGACCAGGCACTTGGCGAGCTTCCCGTTAAGCCTCGCCGCACCCGGTGCGTCGAGGGCCTTTACCAGCGGGCTCTGGCCGTCAAATTCAGCGGTGTTGTCGAACGGTTGTGTGGTCAGATACTCGCCGCCGTTGCCGAAGATTCCGGTGGAATACACCGTGCGCGTCTTGACGCCGCCCTTCTTCAGTGCGGGAACTACTTCGCTCTTTTGTAAATCGATCCACTCATTGACCATGTCAGGTTTGAGGTGGGTAATGGTGACGCGCGAACGGTTCTGCGCTGTCTGCGCCAGACAAAGACCGGAGAGACCGGCCGCGAGCGCGAGCGTGCCGGCAAAATTGAGGTGGGAAAACCTGATCTTCATGGAATGCTCCTTGGGCCCTATTGGGTCGGGCCAAGTATACTCCTTCGGTACGTGGTTAGCGCTGTGCAGCGATCTCTACCCTGGATTTAGGGTGTTTGACGAATTTCTGGTCCTCGGGTGTTGGTCTAATGTGAGGTGGTGATTCTCTTTCGAATCTTCGTGTTCGTTCTCGTGATCGCAGCCGGGACTTTGCATGCCCAGGGGACAGTATCCGGCTATGTGACCATCAACAACGACCGGTTTGACCTGAATTCCGTGGCCGCAATGCTGGTTCCCGACTCCTTCGATAAAACCAAGCCAAAGCTCCGGGCTCGCATTGTTTTGACCGACAAGCCCGTTCCCCAGGACGTCCTCGATGACCAAAGCGAAATTTGGGATCTGAAAACCCAGGGCTATCACGGCCTGCAACTGGAAATCGCAGAGGACAAGAAAATGTATTCGCTGATGGTGCTTAGCAGCACGTTGCACAGCAGTGTTACGATTTCCGGCACATTCGACGCAGCGAAGCTGCCCATCTTCACGCGGCAACGCGCGGCCGGCGCTATCGAAGCCAAGCCCGACAAGGTCGGCGAGACGACCGTCTCCTACAGCGTGAAATTCGACACTCGGATTGCTCCGCAGGACCCCGAGCCCACCGCCGCGGACGCCACCGCCGCCGCCAGTAAGGAATCCACCAAAGCCTACCTGGCTCTGATTACTGCGATCCGCACCGGCGACAAGCAGCGGATCGTTGAACTGACTCCTCCCGAGCGGCGCGCGGCTTTCGATTCGCCGAAGTTTCCTGAGGCCCTTAGGATGATCCAGAGCCTCACGCCTCAGATAATCGAGGTCCTGAAAGCTACCGAAAATGGCGACCGCGCCAAGCTCATCGCGCGAGGTACCTCTGGCGGCATGACGCACCTGGCGAAGATTTATATGAATCGTGTCGACGGAAAGTGGATTCTCTACGCCGAATCCTGGGATCTGAACTAACTCACTCCTTCTTCCGCGGATCTTTGCCAGGCAAGTTTTCCGGATTCTCATGCACCCGCGCCCGGAATCCCGCCTTTAGCCCCGCGGCAAGGGACACCGATCCGTCGCCGTACTTGTCACGCATCCGGTCCACGGCTTCCAACGTCTTCCGCCACCGCTGCGTCTTCTCTTCATCTAACAGATTGGTCTGGCCTTCTCCCGTCTCGAGCGACTGCGCATACACTCCCAGCAGGCGAATCGCTTTGCCTGACCACGCCTTATGAAACAATCCGCGAGCCGCGTCGGCCAGCTCCGTATCGATCTGCGTGGCGCGATCGAGCGTCCGCGCCCGGGTATACGTCGAAAAATCGGAATAGCGCAGCTTGATCTGCAGCGTCCGCGCGTACAAATGATGATCCCGCAGCCTGCGCGCGACCATTTCCGACAGCCGCACCAGCATCGCGTCGATCGCCGTGGCATCTTTCGTGTCGACCGAAAACGTGTTCTCGTGGCTGATCGACTTGGGATCTTCGCGGTCGCCCACTTCGCCGTCAAACCATCCGCCGGCATCTTCGCCGCGCGATTTTCCAGCCAGCGCCAGCCCCCACTTGCCGAAGCGCTCTTCCAGAAACTCTTCATCGAGCGCCGCCAGATCGCCCACTTTGCGAATGCCGCAGGCGTGTAGATTCTTTTCCGTGACCTTGCCGACCCCGGGGATCTTCCTGACTTCTAACGGCGCCAGAAACAAAGCCTCGCTGCCCGGCACGATCCACAAAATCCCGTTCGGCTTGGCCTGATCCGACGCGATCTTGGCCACTAGCCGCGCCGACGCCGCACCGATCGAACAGTTCAAATCCGTCGCGTCTTTCACCAGCCGATGCAGCCGGTTCGCGGCCGCGAGCGGCGGTCCATGCAGCCGCTCCGTGCCGGTCATGTCGAGATATGCTTCGTCGATCGAAGCCATTTCCACTTTCGGCGAAAACTTTTGCAGGACTTCGTACACCTTGCCCGAATACTCGCTGTACCGTTCGCGATGTCCTTCCACGAAGATCGCCTGCGGACAAAGTTTATACGCGGTCCGCAGCGGCATCGCGGAATGGACCCCGAATTTCCGCGCCGCGTAGGATGCCGCCGAAACCACACCGCGTTCGTTGGCCCGCCCCCCCACCACCACGGGCTTTCCTTTGAGCGAGGGATCGAATAGTTCTTCCACGGACACAAAGAACGCGTCCATGTCCACGTGGAAAAAAGTTCTCACTATACTAGATGGTAATGAAAGTCATCGTTCTCGTCTTGGTCCTGATCGCGGGTGCGGTCCTCCTGTTTGCCTTGAAGAGTCCCTCGGCCGCAGCCGCTCCGCAAGCCGGCGAAATGGCCCCGGATTTTAGCGCTCCGTCACAAGATGGCTCGCCGGTCGCGTTGAAAGACTTTCGCGGCAAGTGGGTCGTGCTGTATTTCTATCCCAAAGACGGGACCCACGGCTGCACCATCGAGGCCCACAACTTCCAACGCGACATTGCCAAGTACGAAGCTGCGAACGCGGTGGTGGTCGGCGTAAGCGTCGATTCGACCAACAGCCATCAGGAATTCTGCGCCAAGCAAGGCTTGACGTTCAAGCTGGTAGCCGACACCGATAAATCCGTCTCGCGCGCCTACGGATCGGTCACCAACTTGGTGGTGACCAAGATCGCGACGCGCAATACCTTTCTGATCGATCCGCAAGGAAAGATCGCCAAAGTATGGCTCGGTGTCGATGTGGGCAAGCATAGTGAAGAAGTACTCGCCGAATTATCCGTGGACGCAACCAAGCTTTAGATCTGCGTTCATCTGCGTTTATCTGCGGCCATCACGACGCGAGGTAACCCAGCTAGATCCGTCGACACTTCCACGTCACGCCAGTCCCCCAGCATGGTCGTGACGGCTTCCCGCGATCGATACCCCAACTCCATCACTAGCCATCCGCCCGGCTTCAACAACCGAGCCGCCTCCGGAATCAGTCGCCGATAAATCTCGTATCCATCGACGCCACCGTACAGCGCGACCGCCGGTTCATGTTCCCGAACTTCTATTGGCAGCGATTCCGTCTCCGGAACATAGGGAGGATTCGAAACCACGAGGTCAAACTCGCCTGTCAGCGCGCCCGCCAGATCGCAATTCACAAACTCGAGCTTTGCCCCCAGCCGCCGAGCGTTCTCCCGAGCGACGCTCAGTGCCGCACTTGAAATGTCGGTCGCGAAAACCCGGGCGCCCATTTCCAGCGCCAGCGTCACTGCGATCGCTCCCGACCCTGTCCCGATATCGAGAACACGTGGCACAGGCTTCAGCCTGTGATTAGTAACCAATTGCAAAGCCGCTTCAATCACGTGCTCCGTCTCCGGTCGAGGGATCAACACATCCGGAGTCACTCGAAATTCGCGACCGTAAAACTCCTGGCGACCAGTGATGTACTGTGTCGGAACGCCCTGTATCCGCTGATGCAGATAGCGCCCGTAGTGGATCCACCAGACTTCGCGCAATTCTTCATCGGAATGCGCGAACAGCCAGCTCCGATCGCAACCGATGGCATGGGCAAGCAGAACCTCCGCCGTCAGCCGCGGCGCAGAGATCTTCGCGTCATCGAGTAGTTGTTGCCCCTGAAGAAGGGCGGTCCGGAGATCCAAACGTGAATGCCTCGGAGACGCAACCGCTCCCTTTGGTCACAGCTCCGTGCCCGCGCTCTGCCTCGCCCCGAGCCGCGACCATAGGGAGCGGTTCAACGCCCGGGCGTCGGCTTAAGCGGCGGCTTCGCCTTCGTCTTCCAGTTTCTTACGCTGATAATAGTTAACCAGCGCCTCGACGATCGGCTCCAGCTTCCCGTCCATCACCTGGTCGAGCTGATGCAGAGTCAATCCGATCCGATGATCCGTCACGCGGTTCTGTGGAAAATTGTACGTGCGGATCTTCTCGCTCCGGTCGCCGGTTCCCACCATGGTCCGCCGCTCCGCGCCGATCTGTTCCTGCTGCTTCTGAAGTTCCAGCTCGTAAAGCCGTGACCGCATGACGCGTTCCGCCTTGGCCCGATTCTTGATCTGCGACTTCTCGTCTTGACACGACACCACGGTACCCGTCGGCAGGTGCGTCATCCGTACCGCCGAATAGGTTGTGTTGACGCTTTGCCCACCCGGTCCTGACGAACAGAATGTGTCGATCCGAATGTCTTTCGCCTCGAGCTTGATCTCTACTTCGTCGGCTTCCGGCAGCACGGCCACGGTGATCGCCGAGGTGTGCACACGCCCCTGCTGTTCCGTCGCCGGCACACGCTGCACGCGATGCACACCGCCTTCGTATTTGAGCTGGCTGTACACCCGTTTTCCGCTCACCAGCGCCGTTACTTCTTTCAATCCACCCACCGACGATTCGCTTGACGAGGTCACTTCGACCTTCCATCCGCGCGACTCCGCAAAGCGCCCGTACATGCGGAAAATTTCCGCCGCGAACAAAGTGGCCTCGTCGCCTCCCGTGCCCGCCCGAATTTCAAGTACCACGTCCCTTTCGTCGTTGGGATCTTTCGGAAGCAGCATGAACTTCAGCTCTTCTTCAAGCTGCGCCATTTGCGGTTCCAGCTTCAGAATCTCGTCCTGCGCCATGGCGCGAAGATCCGGATCGCCATCCTGCTGCATCCCGCGCGCTTCTTCCAGATGCTGGCTGGCGTGCTTCCATTCGCGATACTTGGCGACCATTTCACCCAGGTCGTTGTGCGCCTTCGCGACTTTACGGTACTGCGCTGAATCGTTGATGACGGCTGGATCGGCCATCTGCGCGGTCAGCTCGTCGAAGCGCCGCTCGATCTCGTCGAGTCTCTGTTTGTATTGCATTCGGGCAAATTCAGGCGATAATCAGCTCGCCGCCCTGCTTCTCTTCTAGAGCCATCGCGCCGTTCAAGGCATGAATGGCCACTGCGGCTTGCGAATCGTCAGGCGGCTGCGTTGTAATCCGCTGCAACGCCAGTCCGGGCTTGCTCAGCAGCCCCATCAGCGAGCCTTGGCGTTTGGCCGCGAACCGGATGACTTCATAGCTTACGCCCGCCACCAACGGCAACAAGGCTATACGGATCGCCAGCCGCGGCAGGAATCCATCGATCGGCAACAGCAGGTACAGCAGAAACGAGATCCCCAGCACTACCGCCAAAAAATTGGTCCCGCAGCGCGGATGAAACGTTGGAAACGTCTGCGCTCTCTCAATGGTAACGGGCTCCCGCGCCTCGAAGTTGAAGACGACTTTATGCTCCGCCCCGTGATACTCAAAAACACGCCGGATGTCCTTCAAACGGGACAGAAGAAACAAAAACGCAAGGAAAATCACAATACGGACGACGCCGTCGATCGCGTTGGTCGCCAGGCGGCTGGAAAGGCTGGGTACGACCGCTCCCACGCGTGTCGCCACGAACAATGGAATCACCTTGTACAGGACGATCATCACGCCCAGCGAGAACAGTACATTCAATGTCATCATCCAGGCCGGCACTTCCGTTGGTTTTTCCTGCCCTTCATCCAGCGCCGCATTGGCGGAAAACTTCAGCGCCTTGGCTCCCAGCGACATCGCCTGGCCCAGCGTTCCCAGTCCGCGCAGGATCGGCAGCCGGAAAATCGGATACTTCTCGGACATCCGGTGAACGGGATGCTCCTCGGTCACCACTTCCCCATTCGGCTTGCGAACTGCGACACAATAGCTGTGCGGGGCCCGCATCATGACGCCTTCCATCACGGCCTGGCCGCCGATCAGCGTCTCTTCGCCGCTTTCGAGAACGGGCAGGATCTGCAGATGAGCCGAAAAGCGCAGAAATCGTGCAATAGACAATGTATGCTCCGGTCCTATTATAGCGTTTGAAAGAAAGCATCAAGGAGGAGGATCCCATGATCAGATCGATCTCAGCAGCCATTCTGGCCCTTAGCCTGGCCGGGGCCGCCTTGGCCGACGTCACCGCCACGGCAACTATGTCGGATACCACTTTCCTAAATTTGAGTACAGGCTCCACGAACATTAACGGAGCGGACATCGGATGGAGGGCAAGCACCGGCATCTTTTATCAGACCAATGCAAAGGGATTCAACGTGGGCTCGATTGGATCGACAGCCTACGCTGCCCTTACGCAGGCGACCTTGTCGCAATTCCTCGCGGGGGCGAATGTGACGCCCATTCCGCCAAGCTCCCTCGCCGTGGGGGACGTCTTCGTCGTTCAGGGTAACAGCGGGAACGTCACGAAAGCCATGGTCACTGCCAGCAGCAGTTCGATCAGCTTCCAATACACGACTTACGGAGCCTCGGGCAGCGGCGGCGGCGGTGCGCCCACCATCACCAATGTGCAGAACAACTCCAGCACCATCCCGGATGGATTCTCGAACTCCGGCGTGTCTCCCAGCTCGCTCATCGTGATCCACGGCAGCAATATGGCCGATCCGAACGCTCCCCTGGTGTTGTGGGATGTCACCAACAAGGCGCTGCAAACGACGCAGAACGGCGCAACGATCAACGTGATCGTCAACGGTACCACGGTGCATCCAGGCATTTACTACACCAGCCCGGCCCAGATCGCGGCTGTGCTCCCCGCTAATACTCCGGTCGGTATCGGAACGATCTCGGTAACGTATAGCGGTCAGACCAGCGCGACTACTCCCATCAAGGTCGTAGCGAGCGCCTTTGGCATCAACAACTACAGCGGCAACACGGCCGTCGCACAGGATTCGACCAGTTCGACCGGAGCGCTCTACACCCCCACCAATTCAGCCAAACCGGGCGGCTTCGCGACCGTTTGGGGAACTGGACTTGGAAAGAACCCGGATTCGACGACCGATACGACCTACACAACCTCGGTAAGCACCATTAACACGCAGACCGATATCTACGTGGGCGGAGTCAAGGCGACCGATGTCCGTTTCGTGGGCGCTTCCGTTTACCCCGGCGTGCAAATCGTCGTATTTGCCATTCCCCCGGGCGTCCCCAACGGATGCTTTGTACCCGTCGTTATCGTCACGGGAGGCAACGTGGTCAGCAATTTCCCGACCCTGCCGATCATGAACGCGGGCGGAGTCTGTTCCGATTCCCTATTTGGCATCAATGGCACTCAGATTTCGACGCTAACTGGCCAAAGCACCGTGAAGTCGGGAAGCGTGTTCGTCGGGCAGCTGGTGGGCCCCGGCCCCGGAGCCGTCGGCGCTAACATAACGACCAATTTCGCGTCCGCCAATTTTTCGAGCGTCACAGGCGCGTCCTACAGTTCATCAGGTGGTGCGGCATCCATCGGCAGCTGCATCGTCACCCAGGTCTTTTCCAGCGGCGGCGCTCTACCCACGGTGACCGGGCTGGATGCGGGCAGCGTTAACCTCACGGGACCCGCCGGGACGTACCCGCTGCAGACGACTACGGGCGTGAAAGGTTCTTATTTCGCTGCGCTGCCGGGCGATGCAATCCCCGCAAACGGCGGAGCGTTCACGTTTAAGTGGACCGGCGGAGCGGACGTCGGAGCCTCCTCGGCCACCGTGAATCTTCCTACCTTGCTGACCTGGACGAATCAGCCCGCGGCAGCGAGCATCGACCGGACACAAGGGCTCACTGTGACCTGGACCGGCGGTGCTTCCGGATCGTATGTCATCATCGCGGGCAACTCGAGCACCAACGGCGCGAGCGGAAGCTATACCTGCTTCGCGCCCCAGAGCGCTTTGACGTTCACTGTCCCTAGCTACGTTACACTCGTCCTGCCGGCGGGGAACGGGACTACCACCGTCGAGAATCTCGCCAGCTACACAGCCTTCTCCGCGCCGGGTCTCGACTCCGGCCTGGGATTCGGCTTCACCGGTACAACCATAGCCAGCAGCTATAAGTAGGTTGCTCCGTCGTAGTGGCGCACGCACGATCCAAGTGAGTGCTCCGCGGTGTGCGTGCTGCCTTGACGCCTTCCATCACTGCTTGGCCGCCGATCAGCGTTTCTTCGCCGCTTTCGAGAATCGGCAGAATTTGCAGATGAGCCGAAAAGCGCCGAGATCGTGCGATAGACAATGTATACTCCAGTCTTAATATCGCGTTTGAAAGAAAGCATCAACCAGGAGGAGTTGAAATGAGACGACACACTGCCCTAGCCATTCTGGCCCTTGGCATTCCACTCGCCGCATTGGCGGACATCACCGGCACCCCAACTTTGTCTGCCGGCAGCAGCTTTAATTTCGATACCGGCACGACCACCAGTCCAGGCGACATCACGTTTACCGGGACCAGCATCACCTTTCAGGGCAGCGCCAAAGGTGGAGTGCTTCCCGGTTTTACTGGCGCCACGAACTACGCCGTTGTGACGCAGATGCTTCTGCAAACTCTGGCCAATCTCGCGTCAAGCTCCCCAATCCCGGCGAGTTCGCTGACGGCGGGAACGAGTAACGGGTCGATCATCGCACTGCAAACCAACGGCGGTAACGGTGCGAAGCTCCTGGTGACCGCCATCAGCGGCAGCTCCATCAGCTTCCAGTTCACCACCTATGGAGCATCCGCCGGCGGCGGGGGCACACCTACCGTCAAAGACGTGCAGAACAACTCCAGCACCATCCCGGATGGATTCTCGAACTCCGGCGTGTCGCCCAGCTCACTCATCGTGATCCACGGCAGCAATATGGCCGATCCGAACGCTCCGCTGGTGTTGTGGGATGTCACCAACAAAGCGCTCTTGACCACATCGAACGGCGCAACCATCAACGTAACCGTGAACGGTACCACGGTACATCCAGGCATTTACTACACCAGCCCGGCGCAAATCGCGGCGGTGCTCCCCGCCAATACTCCAGTCGGGACCGGAACGATCTCGGTAACTAATAACGGTCAGACCAGCGCTACCATCCCCATCAAGGTGGTGGCGAGCGCGTTCGGCATCAACAACTACAGCGGCAACACGGCCGTCGCGCAGGATTCGACCAGTGCGACCGGAGCGCTTTACACCCCCACCAATTCAGCCAAACCGGGCGGCTTCGCGACGGTTTGGGGAACTGGACTTGGAAAGAATCCGGATCCGACGTCGGATACGACCTACACAACCTCGGTAAGCACCATTAGCACGCCAACCGACATTTATGTTGGCGGAGTCAAGGCAACCGATGTCCGCTTCGTGGGAGCCTCGGTTTACCCGGGGGTACAAATCGTCGTGTTTGGCATTCCGCAGGGCGTCCCCAACGGATGCTTCGTTCCGGTGGTCATCGTTTCCAACGGAAGCGTGGTCAGCAACACGCCCACCATCGCGGTCATGAACAACGGCGGCGTGTGCTCCGATCCTCTCTTCGGCATCACCGGAACTACGATTTCGACGTTAAGCAATCAAGGCACCGTGAGAAGCGGATCCGTGATCGTCGGCCAGCTCGTCAGTTCCGGGCAGACCAGCAACATCGCCGTGGCGAGCTTTGCGAGCACCACGGGCGGTTCTTACAGCGGCGGCGGTGCGACCTCCGTCGGCAGTTGCCTGGTCACGGAAATCGCGGGAACCGGCACCCCCGGCACCACGACCCCACTGGATGCAGGGGCCAGCATCGGCCTCTCCGGACCCGCCGGCAGCTATACTTTGTCGACGATTCCCGGTATCAAGGGTAGCTACATTGGACAGTTGCCGGATGGCGCCATCACCTCCACCGGCGGCGCGTTCACCTTCACCGGACCCGGGGGAGCCGACGTCGGCGCTTTCAAGGCGACCGTGAATCTTCCCAATCCGCTGCTGAACTGGACCAACCAGCCGGCCGCGGCAACCGTCACCCGCTCACAGGGACTCTTGGTGACCTGGACCGACGGCACGCCGGGATCCTTCGTCATTATCACCGGATCCTCCAGCGGAAACGGCGTAAGTGGCAGCTACACCTGCTTCGCCCCGCAGAGCGCACTGCAGTTCACGGTTCCTGTATGGGCAACCCTCTCACTGCCGTCCGGTTCCGGGTCCACTACCGTTGAAAACGGGACCAACTACGCCACCTTCAGCGCGTCGGGTCTGGACACCGGCATCGGTTTCGGGTTCACCGGCGTCTCGGTAAAAACCACCTACAACTAATGAGTAGCCGTGGGGCAGGCTTGCAGCCTGCCCCATTACTCTTAATTCCCGAAAATAAACCGGCCGCGCCGCGGATCCGCCGCCCCGTGCAGCACGCCGTCCTTGGACAGGATCACCACCGGCGATGAAGCGTTGCTCCAGTCCCCCGCCAGCTGGACCTTGTGACCCATCGTCTCCAGCTTCTTCGAGGCCGGCAGCGGCATCCGACCCTCCAGCGCCACTCGTCCCGGCACAAACTGGTGGAATCCGAATGAAGCATAAAAATGCTCTGTCTGGAACCGCGGAGCTTCCACCGCCTGCTGCGGCGTCATGTTGAAATCCAGAATATTCAGCAGGACCTGCAACAGCGCCTGATCCTGATTGTCGCCACCCGGAGTCGACATGGTCATGTAAAGCTGCCCGTCTTTGGTGACGATCATCGGACTCAACGTCACTCGCGGACGTTTCCCGCCGCCCAACTGATTCGCGTGACCCGGCGTTACCACAAACGATTCCAGCCGCACGGACTCCGGAATCCCGGTATCGCCCGCAATCACCGATGGTAGCCACGCCCCGCTCGGCGTCGCCGAAAATCCGTTGCCCTGGCTATCGATCACGTCGACGCAGGTGGTATCCTTGCCGCCGCTGGGACCGTGCCCTCCGGTAGGCGGAGTCGATCCGCCCAGGCTTCCGGGACGGCTCTCCATGGACGCATGCGCTGGATCGATCAGCTTGCGCCGTTCCGCTGCGTAGGATTTCGACAACAGAATCTCTTCCGGAATCTTGCTGAACTTTGGATCGCCATAATACCGGTCGCGATCCGCGAACGCCAGCTTCACCGCCTCCAGCACTGTGTGCAGATACTCCGCACTGTTATGACCCATCGCCTTCAGGTCGAAACCTTCCAGGATATTCAGCGCCTCCAGCATCACCGGCCCCTGCGTCCAGAACCCCGGCTTGTGGATGGTGTAGCCGCGATACGTAGTCGAGCGCGGCTCGTCGGTCTCGGCATTGAACTTGGCCAGATCGTCGTACGCGATCAGCCCGCCCACCGACTCGTTAAACGCAGCGATTTTCTTGGCCACCGGACCTTTGTAGAAATAATCGTGGACCGCGCGGATCTTCGCCACACGATTCCCACGCGCTTTCTTTTCCGCCGCCGCCATCTCCCGCAACGTGCGCGCCAGGTCCTGCATGTGGACCAATTCTCCCGGCTTGGGAACCGCTCCGTTCGGTAAAAAGAATTTCTGCGACGTCGGGTACAGCGCGATAATCTTGGTTCCCTGCCCCAGGGTCAGCGAGTAAATCTCCGTCGATGGGAATGTTTCCGCGTATCCGATCGCCGGCTCGGCGACTTGCGCGAAACTCATCGTCCCGAATTTTTCCAGCGCCAGCAAAACTCCGTCCGGAATTCCCGGCGTGATCGCCGCCAGCGGGCCCATGGATGGAATCGGCGCCAGGTTCCGCGCGTCTTCCCATTGCTCCGCCTTGCGATGCTGATAATAATCGACGGTCGCCTTCGCCGGCGCGACGCCCACGCCGCTAATGGTGATCACCGGCTTCCCGTTCATTTTGATCAGAATCGGAACCTCGCCGCCCAGCCCGATGTGGTCCTGCTCGGTTACCGTCGCCGCCAGGATCGCGGCCACACCTGCATCCACGGCGTTTCCGCCCTTTTCGAGGATGCGATAGCCCGCCTCCACCTCCATGCTGTTGCCCGCTCCGATCATCTGGTGCGTGGCCCGAACAACTGGAAACATGGTTCTGTCTTGCGCCCACGCAGGGTATGCGAGCAGGGCAAGAACGGCAATCGACCGGGGGAAGGTCATAATGTTATCCTCTCACGAGTCTACGGTATTTTTGCAACAGCTCGTAGATGACCACGCCGCCTGCCGTAGCGACGTTCAGTGAATGTTTCTGCCCCAGCATCGGAATTCGGACGTGCGTATCGGCTAACGCGGCGATTTCCGGCCGAAGCCCCTCCACTTCGTGCCCAAACAGCAGGCAAACCGGAAAATTCGGCTGCCAGTCGAATAAATCGACACTCCGCACACTGGTCTCAATTGCCGCAATCTCGTACCCTTGCCCTTGAAGATTCGTTACAATCGGCGCCGCCTCCCACGCGTGATCCCACGCGACCATCTCCTCCGCTCCCAGCGCAGTCTTGCTGATCTGATTCTTCGGCGGCCGTCCCGTGATCCCGCAAAGGTACAACTTCTCAACACCCGCCCCATCCGCGGTCCGGAAAAAAGAGCCGACATTGTACAAGCTCCGCACGTTGTCGAGCACCACCGTCACCGGAAGCTTCGTGATGCCTTCATAAGCAGAAGCCTGCGAGGTGGCGCGATAAGGAATCCGGTCCAAGCTACTGTACTTTAGCTCAGCCGTGCCGCACGCGCTTGGCGGGTCGCAATCGTCGCGATCAATGATCCGCGGGTCCTGCCCTTTCCAGCGTCGCAATCAGATTGCTTCTCAATCCCGCGAAAACAGGCCGCTCCAGCATCCTTAAATACACAAGTTCGATAATGCACAGCTCCCCCAGAACTGTTCCGGGATCCTCCTGGTGGTGGCCCCAAGCGGCGATTTGGCGTTTAGCCATGCTCCACCGGGACAGCGCGATTGGAAGATTGACTTGGATTCGGTGAGGATTCGCTGGGCCGGCCCGCTGCCCCGTTCTCGCGGGTTCTGGTGCGGAGCGACGCTGCAGTCTCCACGTCGGGCGACACCGAGCAATTCATCGAGCTGAATGGAAAGCGCTACTCTCACATTATCGATCCGGCCACCAGCCAGGCGTTGACTGAGAGCCTCACCGTCTCGGTAATCGCACTCCGGGGGATCACTGCGGATAGCTTGGCGACGGCGATCTGCGTCCTGGACGCGGAGCGCGGCATGGCACTCGTGGAGAAACATAGCGACGCCGCGGCAATTCTGGTAAAGCGCTCGGGCGGCGCTCCGCTCGAATCGTCCAGATTCCGCAGCTTGCCGCGAAAACCAATAGACAGGGTTTGAGGCGCGACAGTTATGGAGCGCGTACAGATTCTTCAAACGGAATCGGTGGCCGTTGCTGGCATAATTAAGTTCATGAATCTGGCGGCCGTACTTTTCCTCGTGGCGGCCGCGTTTGTTCTGTACACGTTGTTCGGCTATCCACTCCTGCTCGGCATCATGGCCCGGCGCGAACGGCCCGTCCGGCGAAAATTCGAGCCCAAATCCGTTTCGATTCTCCTTCCCGTTCGTAACGGCGAAGCCTGGATTTGCGCCAAGCTGGAATCGATTCTGGATTTGAATTATCCGTCCGAGCTGCTCGAAATACTGGTGATTTCCGATGGCTCTACCGATCGCACCGAATCGTTCGCCCGCGAATTCGAGTCTCGCGGAGTGCAGGTGTTCTCCATCCCGCGGAGCGGCAAAGCCACAGCTTTGAATACTCTGATGGAGCATGCCCACGGCGAGCTACTATTCTTCACCGACGTGCGTCAAAAGCTGGACCACGAAGCGCTTCGAAACCTGGTGGCTTGTTTTGGCGATCCCGAAGTCGGCGTCGCCAGCGGCGAACTGGTCATTCTAGACTCATCCGGCCATGAAGACGCGAACGTCGGATTGTACTGGCAATATGAGAAAGCGCTTCGCAAACGGCTGAGCCGGATCGATTCGCTGCCGGGGGCGACGGGCTGCATTTACGCGATGCGCCGGGCGCTTGCAGGGCCGCTGCCTGCCGGATGTCTGCTGGACGACGTCCATCTACCGATGCAGGCATTCTTCGCCGGATACCGGCTGGTGCTCGACGAGAGCGCGAAGGCGTTCGATGTTGCGACCACGCTCGATACTGAATTTCGTCGCAAAGTGCGCACTCAGGCTGGCATGTACCAGATCCTGTTCGCGTTTCCCAAACTGCTCGGACCGGGAAACCGGATGTGGTTCCACTTCATGTCGCACAAAGTGGCGCGCCTGTTATTGCCATTTGCCATCCTGATCGCCACCATCAGCGGCTTTTTCTTGACTGGATACTGGGCCTTGGCCGTGCTGGCAGGCGAGACGGTGATCTACGGACTGGCGCTGTTCGATCCGTGGCTTCCGCGATCCATCCGCCGGCTCAGCTTACCTGTGCGGACCTTCGTGATTCTGATGCTCGCGACGTTGTTCGCCAGCTCGATTTTGATCCTGCCCGCGTCGCGCTTCTGGTCCTCAGCGACTGGTGGAACGGTTAATAGCAAGGCGGTCTAGAGCACGTCTTTGGTAGATACCGGCGCTTTTCCGTCAATGATTTCGAAGTCGCGACTCCGGCACCCGGCCACCCGAGGTTCCGTCTGGCCCCCTGTGTCGATTCAGGAGATCGACCCTACCTTAAAAATGTGCGGGTGAACAAGCGTGTGCCGGAGCTGGATGGACTCAGAGCCCTGGCGATTCTGCCGGTCCTCTTACATCACTGCTACCCAGGGGACAACTGGCTTCGATTCGCGGGGGAAGCCGGTTGGGTTGGCGTTGACCTATTCTTCGTTCTCTCCGGCTACCACATCACGGGCATCCTGCTGGACACGGTAGACCTTGCCGTGGTCGAAGGGCCGCTAATCAATCATTCGGGGTGATCCGTGATCTATGAGGCAGAGCATACCTTGCGCAATGCCCTCAATGTCGGACTAGTCCCCAAGATATGCGCCGAAAGTTTGTGGTTGGGTGCCAAGCTGCTGGATCGTCCGTACTAGTTGATCTAAGATTGGCAAGCCATAGAAGTGTGAAACAATCAAGGGAGGTGGCACATTTTACTTACGGTTAAGGAATCTTATCTCAGCGGCCTTGTGTTGGAGCATCCGTTACAGGTCTTCTTTATTTTCGTGATCGCAATGCCTGCTGTAATTTGCTCGATGTGGATGCTGTTGCTCGCAGCCCGTCGGGGCATCAGGATACCGGTTTGTCCAAAATGTGGTAGGCCAAGGGTGCGTTCTTCCCGCGTGAAGAGCGTTCTTGACCGAACATTTCGCATGATGGCGCTATCCCCGTTTCGCTGCGAAGGTTGCCTCGCTCGATTTTACGCGTTTCGGGTGAATCGCAATGCAATGAATTCTTTATCCCAGCGCGCCTCCCCGGAAAGCCAGCGGTGAGTCTCGATGGCATGTCGCTGGCGATTGCCTGAACCCGGAGCCAGCATGATCGTGCGGGTGCCGAATGACAGAGGGTTGCACGAATCGCAACCACCCGATCGTCATCTTTTCTCGGTTAGAAAGTTAGAGATTTTTGCAGCATTCGAATCACGAGATGAACCGCGCGCATCAGCTCGGTAGATCCGGGGTTGTTCGGTTGTTCCTTTACGGCTACTGCTGGGCCGTGAGAAACGACGAAAGCTGCACTAAAACTGGTCGATAAGACGGTTTCAATCTCGCCGCTGATCGAAGGACTGTAGCGCAGCATGGCGTTAACCGTGGTCGCGTTCGCGTATCTAGATTTTGTACGTCAAACTCTCGTAAGTGAACGTTCCGACGCCCGACCGAGGACAGACAAGCGCTCGCCGCCGAACCGGCTACTTGGCGACGCGCCCTTCCGAGCGCGCCAACTTCACTCCGCGAGTTGGAATCACCGAGGGACCTCGGTCGTAAGCGCGTGTGCGACCAAACAGTCTCGAGCTACATTATTGGGCGTGTGAGATAATAAATTGTTGACGCCGCAATCGGGGTAGCTGCCGCAGGACTCGCGAGCGGATGTCGATAAATGCGGCTGGGATGCAAACGCTGGCTGGGTCCTCAATCTTGCGATAAGAAACATGAGGATATTTACTCAGCATCGCGGAAGTCGTCGCGAGTGGCGACTATTGTCAAGTGGAGGCACGCTTTGAATTACGCAGAAAAACTGCGCGGTAAGATCGAATCACGCCAAGCGCAGGTCGGTGTCGTGGGATTGGGCTACGTGGGTTTGCCGCTCGCGGTCGAGTTCGCGAAGGCTGGCTTTCATGTAACTGGCGTCGATGTTGACGAGACAAAGGTAGCAACGCTGAACGGCGGGACGTCCTACATTCAGGACATCGCGACGTCGGTATTGAAGCCGCTACTCGAGTCCGGCAAATTACGGGCCACGACGGATTTCGCGGCAGTCGCCAACCTGGACACCATCAACATCGCGGTGCCGACGCCGTTGCGAAAGACCAAAGATCCGGACATGAGCTACATCGTTAACGCATGCAGGGAAATCGAAAAGCATTTTCACGCGGGCATGCTGGTGATTCTGGAGTCGACCACGTATCCCGGAACGACGGATGAGCTGATGCTGCCAATGCTGGAGAAGCCGAATCTGAAGGTCGGGGAAGATTTTTTCCTGTGCTTTTCACCCGAGCGCGTCGATCCCGGCAATCCGAATTTCCAGACGAAGAACATTCCCAAAGTAGTCGGTGGAATCACGGCCGCTTGCACTGAGCTCGGCACGCTGTTCTACGGGCAGGCGCTTGAGCACGTGGTACCGGTCAGCTCCACGCGGGTGGCGGAGATGGTAAAGCTGTTGGAAAATACGTTCCGCATGATCAACATCGGCCTGGTGAACGAAATTGCGCTGATGTGCAATCGCATGGATATCAACGTGTGGGAAGTGATCGAAGCGGCGGCGACCAAGCCATTCGGATTCATGCCGTTCTATCCAGGGCCCGGCCTCGGCGGCCACTGCATTCCCATCGATCCGTTCTATCTTTCCTGGAAAAGCAAGCAGGCAGGGATTGAAGCGCGATTCATTGAACTGGCGGGTTACATCAACGGCCAGATGCCGCATTTCGTAGTCGACAAGATTCAAAATGCGCTGAACGAGCACATTAAACCACTCAAAGGCTCACACGTGCACGTACTGGGCGTAGCCTACAAACGCGACATTGACGATGTCCGCGAGTCGCCGGCGCTGGATATTATTCATTTGCTCGAAAGGCGCGGCGCGAAGGTGACATATAGCGATCCCTTCGTGCCGAAGCTCCGCGCAGACGGTTTTCTGCAGCACACCATGGAAGCGGTCGATCCAATGAAGGCATCCGCGGCAGCGGATTGCGTCGTGATCGTGACTGATCACAAGTCATTCGATTACGCCTGCATTATGGAAACGTCCCAGCTGATCGTGGACACGCGAAATGCCCTTAAGGGACATACTTCAAAGAAGATCGTGCGGCTGTAATCACCTTTCGAAGTTGGTCTCATCGTCGCTGTGGTGCGAGCACGCAGATTCCACTAAACCGCGATTCTCCGGAGCATGTCGAGGGAAAGAATGATGTGCCATATTGGCATCGGTCTCCCGGCCACTGCGGGCGAGTACAATGCGATGATCCGGGAGATTACTGATGCGTAGCTTGCGGAACTATCCACCGGTCACTACCAGCCCAACAGCGCCAGCTTCGCGAGGGCCACAGGTCCGTTGGATGCGTTACAAGTGCCCCGGATACGCGCGAACCCGAGTCGGCCTTCGCAAAGTCTACTGATCAGACGTACACACAGGCGGAGACCAGGGCACTCGACATTCGCGCCGACGGCACGTCTGGCCAAGAGCCTTAAGGCGCGATCACAGTGGTTCCTCTAATTCCCGTCCCATTCTGAGTGACGATCGCCAGCCGCAAGCCATCGTTTTGAGTCGGCCCACATGCCCTCGATACGACACTTGCCCTAGGTCGCAATCGTGTTTGTACCCGGCCAGTACTAAAGTACCTGACATTCACGACACTAAAGACTCCTAGGCCGTCAACAGATGGCAAATACTTGACGATCACTACCTGGGACCAACTTCATGAACAACTGTCGGGTGCAGGGCAATACTCTACCTACGAGGATGACGTCTTGTAACGGTTGCCGCAATAAGACGATTTACGCTGTGTGGCATGGCGTCCTTTTCAACCGGACATGGACTTACATACGAATAGTCGACTCTCCATTCGTGTCCTGTCACGGCTTGAAGGGTGATGGGGCTCGTCACGGTGCAGCACAATCGCTCGCAGCCGAACCTCAGCCGAGGTCATCAACTCATCAAGTGGCCGTCGCTAAACCGTCGATCGCGCTAAATGTCGAAGGCGACCTGATCGCCGCCGCTAAGTGCGTATTCGCGTTTCAGCCTGTGATCGGGGTGACAAATTAACGTGCGACTGTCTGTTATCTTACTTCTAACCTGGACCCTCTATGGCGCGGTAACCGTCAACGGCCCGAACGTCTGCCAGCAGGGCACAACCTGCACCTATTCGGCATCAGGCGGCACGGGTCCATACACTTACACACTTGCCGCCGGTAGCACGGGGTCGATCAATTCGACTACAGGGGCGTATGTTGCGCCCGCCCACGTTGTCCCTGCTCAGCAGTTCGCTGGCTGCCAGGTTCATCCCAACAACCATGTGTTCAATACACGCGCGGACTCACTCCCCGTTCACTCATCGAACAGCACTTGGATGAGCAACATCACTCTTGGTGGATCGTCAAGATTGAGCTACGAAGACGGATTCTATGGGAATCCCGGTCTTGTAACCTCCTCTACTCCCACAACCGCGATGGCCTTCGCATATACGCCATCCGCCAACGGGAATTACCCGATTCCGTCGCTATTCAGGCTCCGGCAGGAAGGCGGATCGATGAGCTACAATTCGCCCGGTCTCGACCGCCACGCGCTCCTTCACACCAAGGACACCTGTACAGAGTACGAGATTTATAACCTCTACCCTACCGGCTATTATCTAGACTATCCGTCGAGCAACTCTCGATCCGGTGTATCGTACTCATTGCCGTCTCTTGCTCTTGGACGAACAGGGACCGACGCCGCAGGCCTCGAAATCCTACCTCTGCTCTTGCGGGCTTCCGAGATCAAGTCCGGCTCAATCAACCATGCGCTTCGAATTACGTTTTCAGTGGCCGGCATAAATGCAAGTGCCAACATCTGGCCGGCTCAAAGCAACAACGGGTCCGGTGCCTGCCAAGGGGGAGCAGGCGCCAATTGCGCCCCTTATGGTGCCAGATTCCGACTGAAGAGCAGCTATACCTTTCCGGGATACGACGGGCTGTGCGCAACCACAAACTGCCAGAACTATGTGAGAGTCCTTTTGACGCAACTAAAGAACTATGGAGTAATCAACGCAGATATTGGAACTCAAGCCGGTGTCGGAATGATGATTGACACCGAAAGCGTGGACCCGGATGTTCAGAGCGCGTTACTTGAGCTTAAACTCAATGGTCCGGTGTTCGGTACAAGCTTTGAGGTTGTGGACGAATCAAGTCTGCAAACTAGTCAGGATCAAACATCGACGAGCAGCACGTGGGGCGAGGTGAAATGGAACAACTCAGCGGGCATCACGCCATCTGGTTTCGCTGTTGTGATTGCGACAGATAGCTCTGGCGCAACCGGGAAGTTTAGCATTTCTCTTCAGGGTGTGACAGTCGGAGTCCCGCGGTCGAGCGAGGTCATTCAGGCGGGCTCTGGACCGGTACAGCTTGTTGGCTGGGCGAATGGAGCGACAGATCAAACGGTGACCTGGAGTTTGAGTCCAAGCGGCGGCGCCAATGGATCGATCACGCCACAGGGAATCTATACTCCTGCTTCGAATGTCTCCGGTCGCACGGTAACCACGGCTACCGCGACTAGCAACGCGGATGGGGCGATATCGGCAAACGTCACACTCATCATCCTGCCGGGCGGAAACCTTTACATCAACACGGGCGACACGGCCGATTACACCGACGGGGCGGGAACGATCTGGTATGCGGACAGGCTGACCGGTAGTCCGATTATGTTCGATAATGCCAAGGCCTACGGTTTCGGTGCGCTCGCCTGGGCTAATGCCGGGAATGCTCCGAGGGTTTACGACAACATCGCCTACAACGGTCTCGGCGATGTAATGTACCATCTGACAGTGCCAAATGGCACCTATACCGTCACAATATATATGAGCAGTGTAGGCACTGAAGCGAATCAACAGCAAGCCTCCATAGACTCCCAGGGAGTCGCTCAGATTCCTAGATTCGATCCATTTATTGTTGCAGGGGCGTCGATCAAGGCCTTCGACCAGAGTTTCACCGCAGTCGTGAGCGACGGGAATCTA